>Ga0075157_10001565_pt1 | contig 14200 bp, 11 predicted proteins | sample JI81BgreenDNA_FD_70967 | JGI IMG/M metagenome (GOLD analysis project Ga0075157, IMG submission 70967) | Wastewater effluent complex algal communities from Wisconsin, to seasonally profile nutrient transformation and Carbon sequestration -... | ecosystem: Engineered > WWTP > Effluent > Algae...
CGCTTCGGGTCCGCCTCAGCCGCCCCCTTGGTTACGCCTGGGTGCGCCCGTGAAGGCGCCCCGCCCTGCGCCGGCACGTCCAGGTTGGGCGGCTCAGGGAGATCAGCGTGCAAGTCTGGCACCAGGATCAAGGAGCTCTCAACGACGGCAGAAAATGCCGCGTCCAGGCGGGCGCCCAGCTTCGCCATCAAGGGAGCAACGCCCTCATCGGCCATCCGCTTTCTTTCCGCGGCCCTCTCATCGGCTCCCATCAAGCGCAGTCGGGCTCGAGTGCTTTCGGACTCCTTGCGCCAGATGGCGTGGAACACCTTCGAGCAGGAGGCAACGAGGGATTGCTGCAGCACAGAACGGGCTGCTACGGACGACTCACCTGGGGCGATGGCCTCTGCCGCTGCGAGCGCCTGGGCCCCAACGAGCTTTGCCGACTCCCGGATGCATGCGGCACGATCGATCTCGAAGCTGTATTCCGTCATCGTGACGGCCAATGGTGCCATTGCAGAGCAGATTGCCAGCCGAAGAGCGCTGGCATTCCCTATGTCACCAGACCAGGCGGCGTCCGCAATCTTGGCGACTGGTTTCGATTTGACGAGGGTGAGAAATAGGCGTTTGGTGTCGTTGGCCACCTGGTCCAGATCTTCCGCCAATAGTGCGGCGCCACGTTTGTTGGTGGATAGGGCCTCGATAGTCAGTGCCACCGCCTCCATGGCCATGGCATAGGCGCCGTGCCCCTCGACACGCTTCTGGCGATCCACGCCCGCAAGATCAAGCAGCGATTGGGTAAGCTTTTCTGCTGCCTCGATGAGCATCTCGGCATCGGACTCGCTGGCTATGGTGGCCGTGGTGAGGGCAGCGCTTCGCTTGACTGCGTTACATACAACACGCAGGTCGTAGTCGGCCTCTACCGGCTTGGCCAGGAGCGACGGGTCCCGCACAGGCCCCGCCGAGTGGGATGTGGCCACCATCATTGGATGGCGACTCCAAAACGTGGGCTGGCCTTTACCGGGGACTGTGGTGCTGCCGCCCTGTTGCGGGCGGAGGCGATTTCCTCCTTGAATTTGCTCACGAGGCCGGACAGCTCAACGCCTTTGTGCTCGGATCCTTTGTTCGCCAGTTGGGTGCGCGGTGAATGCTGAAGGAGATCTTCGGCGGCCTCAAAAAGGAAGCACAGCACCTCTGACATGGGTTTGTCTATGTGGCCGAGCTCAACTTCGCAGCCAAGCAGCGCACGTGGGTTGGTTCTGAAGGTAACGCCAAGCGGGGTTCCCATGGCAAACCGATAGATCGCATCCATGTGCCAGCACACCAGCGGCAGAAGTCCGCGTTCATTGGATAGCTCGGAGGTGGGAACCTGCTCGCCAGATATGTAGATCTCCGGAGCGCCCTCTGCCGAGCGACTTGCGCGCCCCACCCACAGACGCAAAACGTCTGGCAGGAGGTCAGCTGCGCGAGGATTGTTCAGGGTTGCCAAAGGTTTCTCCGGGGTTGTCAGTTGCCTTGATTTCATGTAAAGTATATCTCATACGTGAATTTATAGCAACTCTAATGACCTCTTCCCCCACCCAGGTGGCCGCCCCACCGCGCTCCGATGCCATGACGGAGTTCCGCCGCTGGTACCACGCTTGTGGGCCTGCGGGGCTGCTGCGCGTGACCTCTCAGGGTCTCCTTGATGTCGACAGCAAGCTCAGCGACGAATTCATGATCGGAACCCTTGGCAACCGTTGGTTCATTGGAATTCCTGAGAGCGTCTCGAGCTGGTTTCTCCGAGCGCCTTGGCTTCACCTTGCGGTTCGTCCTGGTCTGGGAGGCATCGCGCTGGTTTGTGGCCGGCTGACTGATGGCAAGCAGGCGCTCAAGGAGTTCGCTCTTTACTTTGATGGCGTCCACAGCACGGTTGCAGATTCCCTCATGCACTATCACTACATCGACATTCGCCTGATCGTGAGCAACGGTGAGGCCGGCACTCGGTCCGTATCGCGCAAGGCGGCCATGACGATGGAGGTGGTGCCCGTCTCTGGCGAGCGTGTCCTGGACACGTTCCTTTCCGGCCGATCTGCCTCCGCATACCGCAGCCGGGTCGCTGCTGGAGCGGCCTCCTGATGGTTGCTCAGATGACCTGCGCTACCCTCGCGCCCAATCAGGTACCTGTCCTGGCCCCTGTTGCAGCACCAGTTGCCGCTTCTCCCGCTGAAGACTTCTGGTTGGTAGGCATCGACCCGGGAGCAAAGGGTGCGTTGGCGGCTCTTGCCGCTTTCTCAGGTCAATCCCACGTGCTTCGGATGCCAATGCTGGATAAGGCGGTGGCGACACTCGAGCTTCGCGCTTGGTTGGCCATGCTCACCAGCAAGATGCCGATTCGCCACGCGATGATCGAGAAGGCTCAGGTCATGCCGCGGCAGGGTGCCGTGAGTGGCTTTGTCTACGGGCGCAACTACGGCGCCCTCTTGACCTTGCTCGAGCTCCAGGAAGTCCCCTTCTCCGAGATCCGCCCCAACCAGTGGCGTGAAGCCATTCTTGGTCGGGCGCCCAAAAAGAAGGTAAGCGAGGACGGTGAGACTGTGCGCACATCGGCGCAGAAGAAGGCCTTGAAGGAGATTTCTATCCTGACGGCTAAGCGCATGTTCCCGGCTGCCACGTGTGGATTCCGGTCATTGCCGGATGGTGTGGCTGAGGCCCTACTGATTGCAGAGACTGCAAGGAGACTCGTCCTGTGTGGAAACATTTTGGGTGCGAAGGCTCAGATCCATGGCTGAATACTTCCCCCCCTTCCTGGGCCCGCAAACTTTTGGGTCCCACTTGGCAAGCAAGGTCTTCATAGTTGCTTATACGTTCATGGATCCAGCTTTCGAGCGAATCACCCATGTAACAAAGACGCGGGATCTTCCGCTCTTGCTTGCTCTCTCCGCTAGAGGAAAGTCGCCTTGGTCTTCCTACGAACACAAGGTTCATATCCTCGAGGTTTGCAACACCAGACTAGCGGGCCCACTTCGCGACGGGGTCTCCATATGGCGCGCCATCGCGGAGGCAGCCGGATGGACCAACTGCGTATACAAGAAGCCAGCCCAGCCGGCTGTCTCAGATTGGGACCATGTATTGGAATGCCCGGAAGGCATGAGCGCGTTGAAGGATGCCAATGGTTATCCGTTCTGGCTATCCATCCAGGCCGACAGTAGTGGCAACATTTTTGGAAAGCTGCTTCCTCGCTCTGCCAGCGTCCTCAGTCGGACTTAGCCAGCTTGTAGCCCTTTGCCGCTAGGTAGAGCTCCATCTCCTCAGCCGAGGTCTCATTGGGCTTGATGTCACCGAACCAGTCGATGAAAGCGTACTCGATGAGCTTGGGTATCTTGACTTGTGAGACATCCTGGCGCACCAACTTCCCCACGAACTCCCGCCAGCTGCGCTTCATGAGCTCAGTCATGCCAGGCAGGCCTGCCGCCTCGTAGTCTCTGTAGTGGGAGAGCTTGTCCGAGTCTGGGGCTTCATAGAACAGTGAGGCCATCTCCGCCCTCCTCTCCCGCAGGTACTCGTCGCGGATCGAGAACATGGGGGCTTGCTGTGTCCGCTCAGACTGGGGGGTTGGCGCCTCAGTCTTTTCCTGGATGTCGGTGATGAAAGGCCTGTCGTCGGCTTCGCTCAGCAGGGTCGAGATGTACGACTGCAGGTTCCTCACTGGTTCGGCGCTGGCCTTTTGCAGCCGCTTGGTCACAGCCTCACAGATGGCGGGTAGATTGTGCAGCTTGTTCCGGTGGCGTTTGATCAGCTGCAGCGCCTGCTCCTGGCGCAATCCGACCGAGATCAGCAGAGCCACATGACGCATCTGGTCCAAATCCTTGATCTGTTTTCCGGCTTCCTGCGGTTCGTCCTTGGCTTTGGGAACCACTGAGAATTGCAGCGTTCTCGTTCCGAGCTTGCCGCCCTCGATGGGGGCGACAATGAACTTGTTCTGCAATGCATTGACCTCAGCGACCGCCTTGTGCACGGTATCACGCATGAAGTAGCGGTACTCGAGGCTATCGCCTTTGGGCTGCGACCCCCGCAAGGTGACGACCCAATCGGTCCAGGGCCTACGGTATGTCACTCTGGAGGGGTTGTCTGCATACCTGGCACAGATCTCATACAGAGCCAGTCCCCGATAGGTGGTGCAAGCCCGTATGACTGCCATGTCGATCTTTGCGTAATGCAATGGCGACAGCAGCATCCTGCGCATTTCGGTGTGGAAGTCAAAGTGCAGCACCGCAGCTCCACCCGCTGGCTTCACTATCTTGGCAAAGGCCAGGATTGTGCTCGCGTTCCAAACGAATGATGCGTCCTTGTCATTGGACTTCTCGTCAACGCTGTCACCCCATGTCACCACGGTAGAGAGCATGTTGGTCACACTCTCGATCGCAATCGTGAGATTGCGCCCCGCGATGCTGGTCTCTCGGTAGAGATCCGCCACCCTGATCTGGTAGTACTCGCCCCTCTTGAGGCCGCCGGCGGCCTCCTGGTCCCGGGCCTGAAGGACTAGGGCGTCCATGATCTTGCGATCGATGAGGCTGAGCTTGCCTTCCTTCGTCTGCGGTCGGACAACGACGGTCTCAACCGGCTTCGGGAATATCTGGGCCCTAGTGGAAGAGATGTCTCGGCCTGGACTAGGCTGGCCAGCATCCAGGTCGCCATCAGCATCCTGGTCCCGCTCGAACACGACCAGGAGCTCACGCGATCCATCGCGGGTCTCAGAGGCTTCTCGGTCGTAGTCGTCGGACATGTTGCAGGTTTATCACATGCGGAGATGCTGTGCACCTGTATTAAACCCTAATCTGGCTGGAAAGATGAGGCTGGCTGTCTCGGTTTTTTGGGGTTTGTCGCTGCGACTCTTGTCGATTGAGTGTTTTAAGTTAATCCTATCTTTTAGGGTTTCAGGTTTTACCCACTCAAAGATCGTTGATCTAACTATGTTTTCCTCCCTCTTGCGGAGGACATTCTTACCAGACCGGAGGACATTCTTACTTTGCCGGAGTGGATAGTTACAGGACCGAGCCAGATGCGGAGGTGATTCTTACAAGAGCAGGAGTGGATACTTACATGCGCCTGTGGCAGGTTATCCACAGGAGTAGTTACGGTTCGCGGCGCAATCAGCCAGATTTTTGTACCTTTTTGATGCCGCTTTTTGCTGGCCTGACTGAGTCTGACTCCTGGTCAAGGTTGGATGAGTCTTTTTTGTACCCAATTGAGTACACCAAGACCGCACCAGCAACGTTCGGCGGAGAGATTTCTTACTAAACAGTTGAAATTTCTATGGGTAGGTATGAAAATGCCGTTCAGTTACGAAAAACCCGTGATATGGCGGAATTTTCACAACCAGGCATTTGGGCCGCAACCAGACAACACGAAGGACGTACATGACGACCAAAAGGAAGGCCAAGCAACCGATGGTGGTGGAGACGGCGCTTCAGATTACTGAGCGCGTTTCCATGGAAGATATCTCTGAGCTTGGTGAGAGGCTGGAGCAGCTCACCATTTCGGCTAGAAACACGGTGTTCAAGCCAGAGCGGTCTAAGCCAGCTCCAAAGTTCAGCATAGCCCAGCTCGCCAAGCTTTGCAATATTGCGCCGCAGTACGTTAGTAAGCTACTGCCGCAAGCGGAAAAGAAGGGCCTCCCTCCTGGAAGCAAGGACTTCCCCCGCGATGAGAATGGCGATCCCAATACGGAGGGTGCGCTGAAGCACTACTTCAGCCTTGCAGATGCCAGGGAGTGGATTCGTCACTTCTCCAAAGCACCAACGGAAAAACCGGAGGGTGCCGGTGCAGCAACGATCACTGTCGGCAACTTCAAGGGCGGCGTGGGCAAGACCATCCTGGCTGTATCTCTTGCACAAGGACTCAGCCTCAAGGGCTACAAGGTCCTGGTCATTGACTTTGACCCTCAAGGATCTGCCACCTCTCTCTTTGGCCTGGCGCCCAACCGGATCCAGGAAAACGAGACGGTCCTCCCGCTGATGGCGCCGCTCGATGTCGAATACGCCCGCCCTACCCTCGTCGAGAGCATCATCCCCACCTATTGGGATGGCATTGACCTGGTTCCTGGCTCACACACGCTGTTCACGGGTGAGTTCTGGCTGCCGATGCGACAGATGGAATCCCAGAAGGCGGGAAGCAGGGAGCCTGGATTTCAGTTCTATGACGTTCTCAACCGTGCGCTGGATTCCGGTATCCGTGACCACTACGACTACATCATCATCGACACTCCGCCGGCGCTGTCCTATATGACGATGACAACGTTCTGGGCATCGGATGCGCTGCTGCTGCCTCTGCCTCCCGACCAGCTCGACTTCGTGAGCTCGGCCCAGTTCTGGAGCATGCTTTCTGACCTTTCAACCGGCACGACCGGCACGCACAAGGATTACGCCTGGGTCGGAGCGGTGGCCAGCAAGGTGGATAGGCAGAATCTGAACACGCCACTGGTGCTCAATCTGATGAAGCAGGGCTACCAGGGCCGACTGCTCAGTAGCGAGATACCGGAAACCGCCGCGGTGAGGGTAGGGGGCATCTCCTTCTCGACTGTCTACGATATCGGCAAGTACATCGGCTCCCAGCGGACTTACGACCGCGCGCGGGCCGCCTATGACGACCTGGTCAACGAGGTCGACTTTTTGACGTGGTCCACGCTGTGGGCTCAATCGGGAGCAGAAGAATGACCGCCAAGAAGAAGGAGACGGCGCCGGCGAAAAAGACGGGTTCGGGTTCGAGCCTGGTCAACCGGTTTACGGCCGCGATCATCGCGGATTCCCAAAGCGAGCGCCCCAGGGTCCGCACGATCCCGGCGCCCACTCAGCTCATGCAGATGGCCACTGGCTTCAACCAGACCAAGCAGGAGCTCGAGGAGCTTCGGCGGTCTTCGGGTGGCGGCGTCCAGGTCGAGCTCGACAGCCTGGAAGCCAGCCCGTTCCAGATCGGCGGCATCGTCGAGGGCAGGGTGCAGCAGTTGATCGACAACTTGCGCCACAACCCACAGAACACGCCAATTGTTGTTCGTCCCGTGGCGATCGGCCGGTACCAGATCATCGCTGGCCACCACCGCGCAGAAGCATTCCGTCGCCTCGGTCGCAAGACCATCATGGCGGTGATCACGGAACGGGATGACGCGGAGGCCCAGCGCCTGGTTTTTTACGACAACCTGCTTGCGCCGAACCTGCCTCCGTATCACCTGTTTCTCGGGATGTCGAACCTGCGAAAGACGTTCGGGATGTCTATCCGGGACCTTGCCGAGAGCAGCGGATTTGCCAAGGTTGTCGTTCAGCGGATGTTGTCTTTTGACAAGCTACCCGCCGAGTGCCACAACATTCTGGAGCGGCAGCCGGATCTGCTGCCCGCCCATATTGCCGAGCAGCTGGCATCGTTTGCTGAAGAGAAGGGCGATGTGATCACGGCTGGTATGCAGCTGCTGGCGGCGGAGAAGCTCAAGAAGTCAGAGATCGTCGAGTACGTGCGGACGAGCGGCGCGAAGCGGACGGCTCCCGAGAAGCGCGTGGTCTCGGTAGAGCGCGGTGGGGTAGTGCTGGCCAAGATGACCATCAAGGGCGGGGTGGTGACAATCCAGCCCAGCGACAAGAGGAAGGCGGCAGCTATTGAGGCGGCAATCAAGCGAGCGCTGGAGTCGATGGACTGAGGTGACTCACAGCCAGACAAGGGGCCTTCGGGCCCCTTTTTTGTACCCAATTGGGTACACCTCAGCTGATTTTGGCTGGCTGCTGGACTGTACCCAAATGGGTACAGCAGGTGGTTGGCAGTGTGTGGATGGCGCCATACCTTCTGTGCGCTGGTGTACCCAATTGAGTACACGCGCTCTATGCGGGATGGCGACGCCCGTATTTTCCGCTGTACCCAATTGGGTACGCTGCGTCCGGCCCCGGAGACTGCGCCCAATCGGGGACACCTGGAAGGCCTGGTAGCAGCTGTACTCAATTGGGTACAGAGAAGGGCGAGATGCGGGAGTCTCAGACTCCAGTGGCTGTACCCAATTGGGTACACCTGAGCGGTGGTGTGCGCGAAGCGGGGGCTGCGGGCTCCTGCTGTACCCAATTGGGTACAGATGGGCTTGTGGCTGCCTCGAGTCTGCGGTGTACCCAATTGGGTACAGCACGGGTCTGGGCCTGGAAGCCAATGGGTTACTATTTTGACGCCTCAGGGGAGGCGCTTACCCAACAACAAATATTCACAAAAGCTGTCACACATGGATGATGTAGCAACCGCCCTCACCGCATCGTTAATCATCGTAGCGCTCTACGTCTTTGGATATCAAGCGTTCAAGCGGAAGCACGGCCCCGAGACGGCGGGCCCTCAAGGACAGAAGCCATATGGGGTCCATGGCTGGCTCGCCTTCTTCATCTTCATCAGCTACTTTGTTGCCCCGGTCTTCACGCTCGGGCAACTCAACGGTCAGATCATGGAGGCCGAAGCCGCCAATGAGTATCTTGCCCAGTACGAGCCCTGGCAAACCTACAAGGCCGCCAGGTGGGCGATGTTGATCGTTGTGGTGGCCTGGCAGATCCATCTCGCGCATCGGTTGCGATGGACTTGGACGCCGGCATCGCTTACCTATGCGCGATGGTTTTCCTTTGTTATGCCTGTAGCGATTGTGCTGGCCGACGTCGCGCTCGCTGCTGCGCTCTTTGGGGATGTAGATGCAGAGTCGACCATCACCGCGGCAATCCAGGGCCTGATGGCGAGTTGTATTTGGGGGCTTTACTTCGTGGTTTCCAAGCGATGCAAGAACACGTACTTGAGCCCCAAGGATCTGGTCCCCGCAGCAGCCGCGGCGCCGGATCTGCCGCCAGTGGCTGCCCGCGATGTGCCGGCACCTATCCCGATACCTGCTGCGCCCGCACCAATGCCCCGGGAGACTGCTGCGCCTGCAAACTCTTCGCACACGCAAGGTAATCCAGGCCCACATGATCAGCAGTCGACGGATCCCGCCGAACGGCTGAAGAAGCTCAACGCGCTTCGTGAGTCAGGCTTGCTCACTGAGAGGGAGTACGAGGCCAAGCGCCAAGAGATCCTGGGCTCCATCTGAGATGGCTGGCGGCCCAGCAGGGTAGGGCAGGGCGCCGGGTCAGCCTGCGCTGATCGTTTCGAAGAAGGGCTGCTCTTGCGGCACCAGTTTGATCTGGTGGCGCTCGACCATGGACTTTGGAAGCTCCAGGCGAAGAGTGAAGTCAATGCCCTCGGCACAGATCTCCTTGCGAGCGAGCTCTTTCAGGTCGACCTCGGTTGCGATGACGGAGTAAGCCTCCAGGGTTCGGCCCTGGCCAAGGGCGACATCCTCGGCAATGCGGATAGCTTGGGCTATGCCCTGGTCGTTGCTGATGACCAGAATCTGGTTGGCTCCAGCCTGCACCTGCACCATGAGTTCGGTGGCCAGCATGACGTCAATGCCTCGCTCCCGCGCCACCAGCTTCCCGCTCACGCGGTCGGTGAAGTAGGAGAGTTCGTTGGTGCGGACCTTCACGCCCAGGTGGCGCAGCCATGCAAGGCGCTTTTCCATCTTGACCGATGCCTCTTTGGCAATGGTGGGGCTGGGGACTCCGGTGTACAGGAAGATCTCGCCCGGCTTCAGACCGTAGGTAGCGAGGAGATCGGAGATCAGGTTGGGGATGTGCACGCCCGACGGGAAAACCTCGTAGGCCTTGCGCAGCAGGTAGAAGAGGTTCTGGTAGTCAACGAAAACCGTTACCCGCGATGTGTCTGCATCAGCTGCTGGGCGCGGAACGGCGGTTTGGGTAGCGTTGATCAGGCGATGCCGTACGGCGTCAAAGAAGCGGCGGTTGTACACGGTTGGTTCCTCACATGGCGTAAAGTATACCGCTTGTACGAACTGGCGTCAAGATTGTGGGCTGCTGTCTCGCCAGGGGAGTCCTGATTGGACCCCGCACCGATGCGTAGTCCAGAATGGGCTCATATTCGATGGGGATCCGCTGCTTGATGAGCGCCATGAGCAGGGAAGCAATGCCCTTTGCCGCAGCCTGCTGGGATGGGTTGTGCGAGTACACACTCGCGTCCGAGGCCATTTTTAGTAGTGTACATGAATCATATAATGAGCTATGTGCACTCTTAATTCACCCACCAACCACGGCTTCAGAAAACGCCTCACGGTCATTGATCGTGCCCAGGTGGCCCTGCTGTGTGAGTTGACGAGCTTGGCAGATCGTCGCCTGGCTCTCAAGGGTGTTGCGGCCATGCGGGCTGTCTTCGGCATCCCATCCTCAACTCCCGCCCGAAAGAGCCGGCCATGAGCATTGCGTGGAAAGTAGCCTCGGAAGTCTTGCTCATGGAGGCGGAGAGTCCGATCGTGCTCACGACGTCGGACTTGGGTTTGCTTGCCAGAATCGGAGCGAATGGTCGCGACCGCGCGCCCTCACGTGCAACCATTTCTCGTTGGGTCGCTGAACTGGTTGATTCGAAGAAGCTGCTTGAGGTCACCAAAGGTGTCTTCATCAATCGTCTTGGCCATCGAGATGAGAGCCCGGCGGCAGCGGCGCATTGGATTCGTCGCGGGAGCGTTGTGAGTCTCTCGTGGGTTCTGGAGCAGGCTGGGCTCACGAACAACTTCGGGGACACGATCACCTGCGTGATTCCTACTCACCCATCGTGGACCAAGCCTCAGATCAAGGATCGCGTCATCCCTGGGGTGGCTACCTTCAAGTTTCATGCCATGCACACCGACTTGGTTGATGAGGCGGCAGGTAGCGCCGAGGACAGGCGTGATCTCCGGTTCAGCTACGCGCGTGCCACACCAGAAAAGGCGCTTCTGGATTGGCTTTACCTCGCCAACGATCATCGCAGTCGCCTTCAGCGACCACCACTGGACATTGAGCTCGATCGGATGGACCGGCGGCGGCTCAAGCGTCTGGCGCGCACTATGGGTCTAGAGGACCAGCTTCGCTCCTGGGTAGAGCAGTGGAATGCCTACCAGGGCAGCGATCAGGTCCGCAGCAACTCAGCCACGTTAATGCTTGGCCAGTGATCTGAGCCAGCGCCAATATCGACCTTAGCGCGCAGCTTGTAGCTTGCGCATTTCGCGCACCAGCCGGTCCCGCTCAGTGCTGAGGTAAATGCCTGTGGTGGTCAGGCTGCTGTGGCCGAGTGCCTGCTGCAGAACCTCGACCGGGATACCAGCCTGTGCACCTTGGCGGCCAAAGGTGTGCCGCAGCCAGTGCGTGGAGGCGCGTGAGAGGTGTTCGGCTGATATGTGGGGTGGTGCTGCGCAGGCCGCTGCGCGAAAGAAGCGGCGCAGGACCATGTATATCCCCCCGGCGCTCATCCCCAGCCCGTTTGTTTGAGCTGGGCGACTTCCGCCGACTGGCAGAGCAGGGGAGGGCGCTTCGCCTGTGGATGCCTCTCGTATAGGGGCACCGATCCTGCCGATCAAGGGATCAGATGGGTCAATCAGGCTGGAGATGCGGAAGTCCAGGCGGTGCTCCTGGAGGACTTCCAGTGTCTCTGGGGGGATGGAGACCTCGCGCTTTTTGTTCCGCTTGCCCACCACGGTGAGCATCCAGGCCGCCTCGTCGTCCACGTCGACCCGCACGATCTGGCCCCAGGTGGCCCGAGCCAACTCTTCCAGGCGGAGGCCTGTGCCCACCAGTAGAGATAGCAGGGCGCGAAGGCGGCGCTGGGCGGCTCCCTCAATACTGGCTTCCAGGTAGTTCCGCACATGGTCCCATTCGGCTGTGGTGAGGGAGCGAGAGACGTCAATTCCGGAGGAGGGCAGGGCGAAGCCCTTGCTGACAGCGCTCATGGGGTTGGCCACCAGGTAGCCGGCCTCCTGCAGCCCGGCGAACAGGCTCTGGATGATGACGATGGCCTGCTTGATGGAGGAGGGCGAGAGCTGCTTGCGAAACGGCCTCCAGCGGTTGTCGTCACTGCGCCTGGCCGTAGGCGGCTGGATCCAGCTGGGCGGGATGTCGGAGAGGAACTTGCGGTAGTCCTGGCAGAGGGGAGAGGTGACCGATGACAGCGGCACCTTGGCCTCATTGAGGCACCAGAGGTAGAAGCGCTCGGCCTCCTTGGCGTAGGAGCGGTAAGTGTGGCGGTGCTCCTCGTGCTTCCTGAGCCAGGCATGGATCGCCTCCAGGTCGTTCCTGGCGCCCAGCGTGTTGGGCATGTGAGTGCGAAAAGTCCCCTGGGAGCCGTCCAGCCAGGGCGGCACCGCCAGGGTGCCGAGCGGAACGATGCCGAAGCGGGGCAGGGGGACCAGGTCGGTGCTGGTGGCATCAATCCGCCCTGGCGGCTGCAGGGAGGAGGGCCAGAGCTTGGTCTGCAGGAACTCGGCGCTGTCCTGTAGCCAGTTGGAGATGGCCACAGCGCTGCGCTCGCCGAGACCTTTGGTGCGCCGGTACCAGTTGTATCCGTAGTGGTTGATGTGGGCGACCAGGTCCTGGATGGTCTCAACCCCCTGCTCTGCCAGGCGCCGCACGGTGGTGGGGTGTAGCCATAGGCTGAGCTGATCCTCCGAGCGGGGCACCTGGGCAATATGGGCGCTGATCGCGTTGAGGGCACGGATCCTGGCCGAGATCGAGTTTTCTGCGGCTGAGCCGGTGAGCTCATTGCCGCCGTCGGCTGCCAGCTCCTCGTCCTCGGGCTTTCGGTCGATGTGGCAGTCCTCCTTCCACTCCCGGACTTGGGCCTCGATGCTCATGTCGTCCTCGGTGTAGCCCCGGTCTGCCTGCCACTCCTCAAAGGTCATCGAGTAGGCCTGGACCGCCGGGGCTGGGCGCCTGACCTCCACCGCGGCGGCCCGGAGGGTGGCTATGGGTCCTCCCAGGTGCAGGTGCTCGGGCAGCCAGCTGTTGGCCGACTCGGCCCTGGCCAGTACAGCCTCGAGGAGCTCATCGCGCTGGCGGGCCACCACCCGCAGATCCAGGTCGCGCTGGCTGGCTGTGTATTCGGTGAAGGCCATGAAGCGCTTCCAGGCTTGGCCCAGGTCCATGCCCTGGATGGTGGCGCGCAGGAAGGCGAACTGATGGACCCCCAGGCGCTGCTCCTTGACCACGGCGGTGCTTGCTCCCTTGGGGCGGCCACGGCGTTTTGGGGGCTGGAGATCGCTCATTGGGGTCTGATGTCAGTGCTTTGTGAGGTTGATTCGCTCTGTAGACCCTGGTATTGTGCCTGCGTGTCCCTGCGGGGATTGGTTTGCGGCATTTAATCTGGCGTCATGATTATAACAATAATCATGATATGGTTTCATGCTGAAAAAAATCGGTAACGATCGGGTGTTGTGGGAGGCGTCGCGCAGCAGGACGCCGCCGACTGGCGCCCGCGTTAGAGCAAAAGTAGCCAGCAGTGTTTGCGGGCCTCGATCGAGGCCACCATCAATTGGCCAGGGCGTCTACTGGGAAGGCGGCAATCATCGCCGCTAAGCCGGCCTCGTCTGCGCATGCCGGCGCTCGTCGCTTTCCTCTCGCGGCCTCGGCGCCCTCTTCCTACGCGAGCGCAGCAATAGATTCAGATGCGACGGTGAGTCCTCATGGACGAGAGCGTCGTACTGGTTTTGCGTTCCGCCCGATCTCTCTCGCCAGCGCAAACCCGTTTTCCCAAGCCCCACTTATCTGGTCCACCAGATCATGGGGGATTCGCTCATCGTTGCGGGCTTCATCCAATGTGGTGAACATCGAATCAGCCGCCTTTTCAATGAACTCATGTGGACGGTTCACACCACAAACATCCCGCCCGAATTCAATGATCTCTTGCGGTAGAGGATATGTCTTTCTCTTATCTGAGCGGCGCAACTTCAGCGCCATTGTGTTGTCTTCCATCTCTACGCCAGTGGCAAAGTGCGTGTACTTGTAGATCGACGTCGTCAGAACATCAAACATGGGTGCCAGGCGAATGTCTTTTTCACCCGTATAGAGCACCCCGAAGTTCTTCATGTGGGCATCTCCGTTGCGAACCAGAATGGAGAAGACGACCTGCTGAAAGAACTTCTCCAGATCTGGCCGCGGAAGGTTGAGCTTTGTTCTCAGTAGATCTGCAATGAGCTCGTAGCTACCTTGGTACTTGCGGTCGTCAAGCGTTCCCCGAACCTGTTGGCCGAGCAGAGATGGCATGTCTTCAAAACCTAGGCGGCTGCCGTCATTTCCAATGTCGAAGCGATCCAAAACCAACAGACCGCCGTCAGCACTAAGATCAAAGTTGGCCACGTCGATGTCCGCCCGCCTGGCCGCCT
>Ga0075157_10001567_pt1 | contig 14188 bp, 12 predicted proteins | sample JI81BgreenDNA_FD_70967 | JGI IMG/M metagenome (GOLD analysis project Ga0075157, IMG submission 70967) | Wastewater effluent complex algal communities from Wisconsin, to seasonally profile nutrient transformation and Carbon sequestration -... | ecosystem: Engineered > WWTP > Effluent > Algae...
GAAACCGTGACCGAGAAGGCCGGCCGCATCAACCTGGGCCTGGAAGGCAGCCTGCTGATGGGGGCCATGGTGGCCTACGGGGTGGCCCTGGTCAGCGGCAACCCCTGGCTCGGCGTGGCCGCGGCCGCGGGCGTGGGCGTGCTGCTGGGGCTGCTGCACGGCGTGCTGTGCTCGCTGCCGCGGGTCAACGACACGGCCCTGGGCATCGCGCTGATGCTCGCGGGCTCGGGCCTGGCGTTCTGGCTGGGCAAGCCGCTCATCCAGCCCTCGGCGCCCGACCTCCCCACGCTCGACCTCGGCGCCTTCACCGACCAGCCCGCGGTGCGCGCGGCGCTGGCCATCAGCCCGCTGTTCCTGTTGGGGCTGGTGCTGGCGTTCGCCGTGCACTGGGCGCTGGGCCACACCCGCTTCGGTCTGCGCCTGCGCGTGGTGGGCGACAGCGAGCCCGCAGCCCGGGCCTTCGGCCTGCAGCCGGGGCGGTATCGCGTGCTGGCCACCGCGTTCGGCGGCGCCTGCGCCGGCGTGGGCGGCGCCTCGCTGTCGCTGGTGTACCCGGGGGCGTGGACCGAGGCCCTCAGCAGCGGCCAGGGCGTGATGGCCGTGGCGCTGGTGATCTTCGCCCGCTGGGACCCGCGTCGCTGCATTGCCGCGGCCCTGCTGTTCGGCGGCGCCAGCGCCATCAGCCCGGCCCTGCAGGCCCTGGGCTACACGCAGGGGTACTACCTGTTCGCCGCCCTGCCCTACGTGCTCACGCTGGCCCTGTTGATCGGGCTGGGCAAGCCCGGCCCGCGCCACGGCGCCCCCGGCGAGCTGTCGCTGAACCGCTGACGCCCCAGCCTCGAACCATGATCGGCCCGACCTTGCGCCTCGAGAAGCCCGAACCCCGCCACGCGCCGTGCGGCAGCGCCTCGGCACCGAAGCCGCCCGCGGAGGCCCTGTGCTGATCCCGCCGCCCGTGACGCGCGAAGGCGCCGCCAGCGTGGAGATGCTGGGATTCTCCAAGCGCTTCGGCGCATTGCAGGCGCTGGACGACGTTTCACTGAAGGTGAGTGCCGGCAGCCTGCACGCGTTGCTGGGCGAAAACGGCGCGGGCAAGAGCACGCTGGTGAAGAGCCTCATCGGCTTCTACCGCGCCGATCGCGGCGCGGTGGTGGTGGACGGCCGCGAACAGGCCATCGCCAGCCCCCGCGATGCCGCCGCCCTGGGCCTGGGCATGATCTTCCAGCACTTCACGGTCGTGCCCGGCATGACGGTGGCCGAGAACCTGGCCCTGGCCGGGCGCGACCTGCCGGCCTTCATCCGCTGGGGCCCGCAGAAGGCGGCGCTGCAGGCCTTCATGCAGACCGCGCCCTTCCCGCTGCCGCTGGACGCCCCCGTGGCCACCCTGGCCGCGGGCGAGAAGCAGAAGCTGGAGATCCTGAAGGCCCTCTACACGCGCCGTCGCTTCCTGGTGCTGGACGAGCCCACCTCGGTGCTCACCCCGCAGGAGGCCGACGAGGTGCTGGGCCAGGTGCGCGCGCTGTGCCGCGCCGGCCGGCTCACGGCGCTCATCATCACGCACAAGTTCCGTGAGGTGTTCGGGTACTGTGACGAGGTCACTGTGCTGCGTCGCGGGCGCCTGGCCGGCGCCGCACCGGTGGCGTCGACGAACCGCGACGAGTTGGCGGCCTGGATGATGGGCGCCGAGCCTGCGGCCACCGCCCCCCTCCCGACCCCCGCCCCGGACACCGCTGCGGCCAACGCCCTGGCGCCCGCCCCCTTGCCCTCGCCGACGGGCCTGCCTCGACTGGCCGTGCGGGGCCTCCGCGTGATGGGCGAGCAGGGCCTGCCCGCCATCGAAGGTCTGGACCTGGACGTGATGCCGGGCGAGATCGTGGGCGTCGCGGGGGTTTCGGGCAACGGCCAGCGCGAGCTGATGGCGGCCCTGACGGGCACGCTGCCCCGGGCCGCCGGCACCCTGGCCGTGGACGGCCGGCCCTACCGCCCCACCCGCCGCGCAATGACCGCCGAAGGCGTGCGCAGCCTGCCCGAAGAGCCGCTGCTCAACGCCTGCGTCGGCGCCCTGTCGGTGGCGCAGAACCTCGCGCTGCGCAACTTCGACCGCCCGCCGCTGGCCCGCGGCCCCTGGCTGTCGGGCGCGGCGCTGCTGGCGCAGGCGCAGCAGGCCATCGCCGCCTTCAAGGTGAAGACGCCCGGCCCGAACGCGCCCATCCGCGACCTCTCCGGCGGCAATGTGCAGCGCGCCGTGCTGGCGCGCGAACTGGGCGCCTTCAACGACACGCCGCCGCGCCTGCTGCTGGTGGCCAATCCCTGCTTCGGCCTGGACTTCCAGGCCACGGCCGAGATCCACGCTCGGCTGCGCGCGGCCCGCGACGCGGGCTGCGGCGTGCTGCTGATCAGCGAGGACCTCGACGAGATCCTGGCGCTGGCCTCGCGCGTGCTGGTGCTCAGCCACGGCCGCGTGGCCCTGCAGTGCGCCGCCGCCGGCGCCGACGTGGGCGCGATCGGTCGCGCCATGGCCGGCGAACACGCCCCCCATTCCACCCCCGAGGCCGCATGATCACCGTCAACGCCCGACCCTACCCGTTCTCGTTCGATCCTGCCCACACCGCGGTGCTGATGATCGACATGCAGCGCGACTTCCTGGAGCCGGGCGGCTTCGGCGCCCTGCTGGGCAACGACGTGCGGCCGCTGGCCCGCATCGTTCCAGCCTGCCACACCCTGCTGGCCCTGGCCCGCCACCACGGCCTGGCCGTGATCCATACCCAAGAGGCGCACGACCCGCTGCTGGCCGACTGCCCGCCGGCGAAGAAGGCCCGGGGCCGGCTGGCCTGCGGCATCGGCGACCCCGGGCCGCTGGGGCGGGTGCTCGTGGCGGGCGAGCCCGGGGCCGACTTCATCTCCGCGCTGCAGCCCGAGCCCGGCGACATCGTGGTGCGCAAGCCGGGCAAGGGCGCGTTCCACGCCACCGCGCTGGACAACATCCTTCGCCACCGCGGCATTCGCCATCTGCTGGTGGGTGGCGTCACCACCGAGGTCTGCGTGCAGAGCACGCTGCGCGAGGCCAACGATCGAGGCTACGACTGCCTGCTGGTGCACGACTGCGCCGCCAGCTACTTCCCGCACTTCCACGACACGGTGGTGGAGATGGTGGTCGCCCAGGGCGGCATCGTCGGCTGGGCGGCGCCGCTGTCGGCCGTGCAGGCGGCCCTGGAGGAGTCCCACGCATGATCCTGAAGCTCATCGGCAAGCGCCTGCTGGGCGCACTGCCCAACCTCGTGGGGGTGGTGGTGATCACCTTCATCCTCACCCGGGCCCTGCCCGGCGACCCGGCGGCGTACTTCGCCGGCGGCGCGGCCACCCAGGAGGCCATCGACCAGGTGCGACAGCAGCTGGGCCTGGACCGCCCCTTGCTGGAGCAGTTCTTCCGCTACGTGGCCGCCCTGTTCCGAGGCGACCTGGGCCTGTCGCTGACCACCGGCCAGCCCGTGGCGCAGGAGCTGATCTCGCGCCTGCCGGCCTCGCTGGAGATGGTGCTGCTGGCGCTCGTCGTGTCCTGTGCGGTCGCCCTGCCCCTGGGGGTGCTGGCCGCCACGCGACCGGGCTCGTGGATCGACCAGCTGTGCCGCGTGCTGACCACGGCCGGCGTGTCGCTGCCCACCTTCTTCACGGGCCTGCTGCTGGCCTACGTCTTCTACTTCCTGCTGGGCTGGGCCCCGTCGCCGCTGGGCCGGCTCGACCCGATGTTCTCGCCGCCGCCCCAGGTCACGGGCCTGTACCTCATCGACGCCGCGCTGGCCGGCCAGCCCGACGTCTGGTGGGCCTCCTTCAAGCAGCTCATCCTGCCGGTCGTCACCATGGCGCTGTTCGTGCTGGCGCCCATCGCGCGCATGACGCGCGCCTCGATGCTGGCGGTGCTCAGCGCCGACTTCATCCGCACCGCGCGCGCCAGCGGGCTGTCGCCGATGACCGTGCTGGTGCGCTATGGCCTGCGCAACGCGCTGCTGCCGGTGGTCACCACCCTGGGCATGGTGTTCGGCTTCATGCTGGGCTCCAGCGTGATCGTCGAGAAGGTCTTCGGCTGGCCCGGGGTGGGCAGCTACGCCATCGACGCGCTCACCGCCAGCGACTACGCCCCCGTGCAGGGTTTCGTGCTGGCCATGGGCATCCTGTTCGTGCTGCTGAACCTGCTCGTGGACCTGCTGTACGTGTGGATCGACCCGCGCGTCTCCATCGAAGGCTGAACCCCATGAGCGCTTCCCTGACGCCCTCGCCCCCCGCGGCCGCCCCGGCCGCCCCGACCGCACAACCTGGGTGGGCGCACCATGCCCGCCACGTCCTCACCGAGAACCCGGTCACCGGCGTGGCAGCGGTACTGCTGGCCCTGTTCGTGCTGCTGGCGCTGGTGGGGCCCTGGATCGTGCCGCACGACCCCCTGGCCAGCAACGCCAGCGTGGCCTTGCAGCCGCCCTCGGCGCAGCACTGGTTCGGCACCGACGCCCTGGGCCGCGACATCTTCTCGCGCGTCATCGTGGCGACAAGGCTGGACCTGGGCATCGCCTTCGCGTCGGTCGCCTTCTCGTTCCTCATCGGCATGCCGCTGGGGCTGGCCGCAGGCTACTTCGGCGGCTGGTGGGACCGCATCGTCACGCGGCTGGCCGACACCATCATGGCCTTTCCGCTGTTCGTGCTGGCCATGGGCATCGTGGCCGCGCTGGGCAACACGGTGGGCAACATCGTGCTGGCCACGGTCATCATCAACCTGCCCTTCTACATCCGCGTGGCGCGCGCCGAAGCCAACGTGCGACGCAACGCGGGGTGGATCGAGGCGGCGCGCCTGTCGGGCAACAGCAACCTGCGCATCCTGGCCGTGCACCTGTTCCCCAACGCGCTGCCGCCGGCGATGGTGCAGGTGAGCCTGAACATGGGCTGGGCCATCCTGAACGCGGCCGGTCTGAGCTTCATCGGCCTGGGCGTGCGTCCGCCCGAGCCCGAGTGGGGCATCCTGGTGGCCGAGGGCGCGCAGTTCATCGTCAGTGGCGAGTGGTGGGTGAGCTTCTTCCCCGGCGCCATGCTGATGCTGGCCGTGTTCACCTTCAACCTGCTGGGCGATGCCCTGCGCGACCTCTTCGACCCGCGGAGGCGGACATGACGGCACAACCCCCGCTCCTGGACGTCCAGGGCCTGAGCCTGGAGTTCCGCACGCGAAGCGGCACCGTGCAGGCGCTCGACGGCGTCGACCTGCGCGTGGCCCGCGGCGAGATGGTGGGCCTGGTGGGCGAAAGCGGCTCGGGCAAGTCGGTGCTGGGCTACGCGCTGCTGGGCATCAGCGACCGTGCGGCGGCCGTCACCGGCGGGCGGGCGCTCTTTGGCGGCCTCGACCTGCTGCAGGCCGACGAACGCACGCTGGCCGACCTGCGCGGCCGCGAGATGTCGATGATCTTCCAGAGCCCGCGCACGGCCCTCAACCCGATCCGGCCCGTGGGTCTGCAGATCGAGGACGTGCTGCGGCGCCACGCCGCCGCCCCGGGCGCCGACCTGTCGCGCAGCCTTAGACAGCGCGCCGTGCAGGCGCTGCGCGACGTCGCCATCGCCGACCCCGAGCGGCGCGTGGACGCCTACCCCTTCGAGATGAGCGGCGGCATGTGCCAGCGCGTGATGATCGCGCTGGCGCTGGCCTGCCGGCCGCGCCTGCTCGTGGCCGACGAACCCACGACGGGCCTGGACGTCACCACGCAGGCGGCCGTGATGGACCTGATCGCCACCCTGGCACGCGAGCGCGACATGGCCACCGTGTTCATCACCCACGACCTGGCGCTGGCGGCCGACCACTGCGACCGCATCGTGGTGATGCACGCCGGCCACGTGGTGGAGGCGGCGCCCACGCGGGCCCTGTTCCAGCAACCCCGGCACCCCTACACCGCGCGGCTGATGAGCTCCACCCCGGGCGCGGAGACCGCCCTGGCCGACCTCGCACCCGTGCCGGGCAACCTGCCCGACCTGCGTCGTGCCGACCTGCCGGCCTGCCGCTTCGCCGAACGCTGCGAGCGGGCCACCGAGCGCTGCCGCACCGCGCGCCCGCCGCTGCAGGCCGTCGATGCCGACCCCACCCACACCGTGGCCTGCTGGCATCCCTTGGGCACGGCCGCGGTGCCGACCGCGGCCGCCGGCACCCCCGTTGCCCTGGAGACCCTCGATGGCTGAGCGCCTGTCCGCGGCAACGTCCGCCCCGCCCTTGCTGCGCGTCGAAAGCCTGCACAAGCGATTTCCCGTCGGCGCCCGGCGCGGCGCCATGCTGCACGCCGTCGACGACGTTTCCTTCGACCTGCCGGCCGGCCAGAGCCTGGGGCTGGTGGGTGAGTCGGGTTGCGGCAAGAGCACCCTGGTGCGCGTGCTGGCCCGGCTGCTGGACGCCACGGCCGGTCGCATCGAGTTCGACGGCGTCGACCTCGCCGCGATGCCGGCGGCGCAGTTCGCGCGGGCGCCGCAGCGGTCGGACATCCAGATGGTGTTCCAGGACCCCACCGACAGCCTGAACCCCCGGTTCACGGCGCGCGAGGCGATTGCCGAGCCGTTGCGTCTTCTCGCCGGCCTGCGCGGCAACGCCATCGATGCGCGCGTCGACGAAGTGGCCGATCAGGTGGGGCTGCCGCAGGTGCTGCTGTCGCGCTTCCCGCACCAGCTCAGCGGTGGACAGAAGGCGCGCGTGGGCATCGCCCGCGCCCTGGCCACTCGGCCGCGTCTGCTGATCCTGGACGAACCGACGGCGGCGCTGGACGTGTCCGTGCAGGCCGTGGTGCTGCAGCTTCTGGACCGGCTGCGCCGCGAGCTGGGGCTGTCGTGCCTGTTCGTGTCGCACGACCTCAACGTGGTGCGGCTGCTCACCGAACAGGTGGCGGTGATGTACCTGGGCAAGGTGGTGGAACTCGGCCCGTCCGAGCAGGTCTTTCGCAGCCCGCGCCACCCTTATACCCAGGCCCTGGTGTCCTCCATCCCCGGCCAGGGGCCGCGCATCCGCCTCACCGGCGAGGTGGCCAGCCCCATCGACCCGCCGGCCCACGCCTGCCGATTCCATGGGCGCTGCCCACGCGGCGAGGACCGCTGCGCCCGCGAAGCCCCGGCCGAGCGCGTGGTGCAGGGCCACCGGGTGGCATGTCATTTCGCAGGGGAACTGCCGGGTGTCAGCCTGGCGACCGCCGCCTGACGCATCATTGCGCACCATGGCCACCGCCCTGCAGGACCCTCCGACCCGTGCCAGCCTGGCCGAAACGGTCTACGCCGCCCTCAAGGCCGAGCTGCACGACTTCCGCTGGGTGCCCGGAGACCGGCTGGCCGAGTCGGAGATCGGCCAGCGCCTGGGCGTGAGCCGCACCCCGGTCCGCGAGGCCCTCTTCCGGCTGCGCAACGAGGGGTTCCTCGACGTCGAAGCCAAGACCGGCTGGTTCGTCAAGCCCATCGACTTCGTCCGGCTCGACCAGCTGTACGACCTGCGCGTGGTGCTGGAGACCGCAGCGGTGGCGCGGCTGGTGAGCCAGCCCGAGGAAGCCCCGGCCTTGCGCGCGCTGGCCGCGACCTGGCTGGTGCCGGCAGGCGAACGGCTGACCGACGCGGTGGCCGTCGGGGCGCTCGACGAAGCTTTCCACGCCACGCTGGTGGCCGCCACCGGCAACGCGGAGATGGCCCGGGTGCACGGCGAGGTGACCGACCGCATCCGCATCGTGCGCCGCCTGGACTTCACACGCGGCGACCGCATCGAGGCCACCTACGCCGAACACGGCAAGATCCTTCGCACCATCCTGCAGCGAAAGAGCGATGCGGCCCAGCTGCTGCTGCGCAGCCACATCGAGCAAAGCAAGGCCGAAGTGCGCAAGATCACGCTGCACACGCTTCACGTGGCGCGCACGATGCGCCACGAGGGCTGACCCGGCCCTCGGCCAGGGACACCGCGGGCACAATCGCCTCCGTCGCGGCCGCAGACGGCCGCCCCAACGCCCCGCGCAGAGAGCCTCCCCATGTCCAAGGCTGCCAAGGTCGCACTCATCACCGGCGTCACCGGCCAGGACGGCGCCTACCTCGCCGAACTGCTGCTGGGCAAAGGCTACGAGGTGCACGGCATCAAGCGGCGCTCGTCGCTGTTCAACACCGACCGCGTCGACCACCTCTACCAGGACCCGCACGAGCCCGAGCCGCGCTTCAAGCTGCACTACGGCGACCTCACGGACGCGACCAACCTCATCCGCATCGTGCAGCAGGTGCAGCCCGACGAGATCTACAACCTCGGGGCCATGAGCCACGTGCAGGTGAGCTTCGAGACCCCGGAGTACACCGCCAACGCCGACGGCATGGGCACGCTGCGGCTGCTGGAGGCGCTGCGCATCCTGGGCATGGAAAAGACCACGCGCTTCTACCAGGCCAGCACCTCCGAGCTGTACGGTCTGGTGCAGGAGGTGCCGCAGAAGGAGACCACCCCCTTCTACCCGCGCAGCCCCTATGCGGTGGCCAAGCTCTACGCCTACTGGATCACGGTGAACTACCGCGAGGCCTATGGCATGTATGCCTGCAACGGCATCCTGTTCAACCACGAGAGCCCGCTGCGCGGCGAAACCTTCGTGACGCGCAAGATCACGCGCGCCGTGGCCCGCATCGCACTCGGCCTGCAGGACTGCCTCTACCTGGGCAACCTCTCGGCCCGCCGCGACTGGGGCCACGCGAAGGACTACGTCGAGATGCAGTGGCTCATGCTGCAGCAGGAACAGGCGGAAGACTTCGTCATTGCCACCGGCGTGCAGTACAGCGTGCGCGACTTCGTGCAGGCGGCCTGCCGCGAGCTGGGCATCGAGGTGACCTTCACCGGCGAGGGCGAGCACGAGATCGGCACGGTCAGCGCCGTCACCGGCAAGAAGGCCCGATGCAAGGTGGGCGAGGTGGTGGTGCGCGTCGATCCGCGCTACTACCGTCCCACCGAGGTGGAGACGCTGCTGGGCGACGCCACCAAGGCGCGCGAGAAACTGGGCTGGACGCCGCGCATCACCTTCGACGAGCTCGTGCGCGAGATGGTGGAGGCCGACTACACCTCGGCGCGGCGCGACAGCCTGGTCAAGATGGCGGGCTTCCAGGCCTACGATTACCACGAGTGAACGCGGACGCCGCGCTGCACAGGCCGGGCCGCTGCATGCCTCGATGATCCATCGCCGACTGGAGCACGTGCTGGGCGCGCCGGTGGACGCGCTGAGCTGGGACGATGCGCTGGCCCGCATCGCGGTGTGGTCCGACCTCCAGGAGTCGCGGGCCGTCTACTTCTGCAACGCTCACGCCACCGTGAGCCGACAGCGCAACCCCGCCCTGGCCCAGGCCTACGCGGCCGCCGACCTCGTGCTGCCCGACGGCGCGCCCGTGGCCTGGATGCTGCGGCAGCTGGGCCACCCCGAGCAGCAGCGCATGGCCGGACCCGACCTGATGGTGGCCAGCCTGGCGCAGGCGGCCGAGAACGGTCACTCGGTATTCCTGCTGGGCGGCACGCGCAGCACGCTGCGCCGCCTGCGACGCCGTCTGCGCGAGCGCTTCCCCGAGCTTCGCCTGGCCGGCATGATCGCCCCGCCCTTCCGCCCGCTCACCGAGGCCGAGGACGAGCGGCTGACGCGCCACATCATCGACTCGGGCGCCCGGCTCGTCTTCGTGGCGCTGGGTTGCCCCAAGCAGGAGCAATGGATCCACGCCCACCAGGGCCGCATCCCCGCCGTGCTGATGGGCGTGGGCGCGGCCTTCGACTTCCTCGCCGGCACGCAGCCGCGGGCGCCGCGCTGGATGCGCTCGCGCGGCCTGGAGTGGCTGTGGCGGCTGCGGCAGGAGCCGCGGCGACTGGCCTGGCGCTATCTCGACACCAACAGCGTGTTCGTGGTGGGCGCCAGCCTGCAGTGGGCCGGCCACCGCCTGCGGCGCGCGGTCAGCGCGCTGCGAAGGCCGCCAGGGCCGGGCCGGTGACGCGGCAGATGCGCCAATCGGGCATCACCGTGGCGCCCATGCGCTCGTAGAAGCGGATCGCGTTCTCGTTCCAATCCAGCACGCTCCACTCGAAGCGCCCGCACCCGCGCTCGACGGCCAGCGCCCCCAGGTGCGACAGCAGCGCCCGCCCGATCCCGCTGCCGCGGTGCGCCGGCTGCACGTAGAGGTCTTCCAGGTAAAGACCGGGCTGCGCCAGGAAGGTGGAGAAGTTGGTGAAGAACAGGGCGAAGGCCACGACCCCGGGGCCGTCGGCGCCGTCCACCTCCGCCACCACGGCCTCGGCCACCGGCCGAGGACCGAACAGGTGCGGCGCCAGCGTCTCGGGCGTGGCCCGCATGAGGTGGGTCAGTTCCTCGAAGGCGGCCAGCTCGGCGATGAGGCCGACGATGGCCGCGACGTCGCGCGGCTCGGCGGGGCGCAGCCGGAAGGGAGGCGCGGCGGGCGTGTGAGGCGTGTCGGAGGGGGGGCTTTGCGGTTCCATCCCTGCATTCTGTCCCGCCTGTCCTGAACGCGACGGCGCCCGCTGGCGCCCTGCCCTACAGTGACCGCATGACCCCCAGTGTCCCTTCCAGCGTTCCCCCCACCGAGACGCACCGAGACCGACGATCGGAGTTCCATGCCGTGCGCGGCCTGCAGATCCACGTCAACCGCTGGGCACCACCGGTCGAGCCGACGCCCGACCGCCAACGTCCGCTGCTGGTGATGGTGCACGGCTGGATGGACGTGGGTGCCTCGTTCCAGTTCGTCGTCGATGCCCTGCAGGACACGGCCTGGGCCGATGCCGAGGTGGTGGCGCCCGACTGGCGCGGCTTCGGCCTCAGCCAGACCCCGCCCACCGACACCTACTGGTTCCCCGACTACCTCGGCGACCTCGACGCCCTGCTCGACACCCTGAGCCCCGACCGCCCGGTCGACCTCGTGGGCCACAGCATGGGCGGCAACGTGGTGATGAGCTATGCCGGGCTGCGGCCGGGCCGCATCCGCAGGCTGATCAACCTGGAAGGCTTCGGCCTGCCGCGCACTGCGCCCGAGCAGGGGCCGAAGCGGATGCAGCAGTGGCTGGACGAGCTGAAGACGCCGATGGCGCTGACGGCCTACGACACCCTCGACGCCGTCGCCCGCCGCCTGATGAAGAACAACCCCCGCCTGCGCGCCGACCGCGCCGCCTGGCTGGCCGCGCACTGGGCCCGGCAGGGCGAGGACGGCCGCTGGCACATCCTGGGCGACCCGGCCCACAAGCGCACCAACCCCGTGCTGTACCGGGTCGAGGAGGTGCTGGCCACCTGGCGGCAGATCACCGCGCCCGTGCTGTGGATCGAAGGCGCAGAGACCAACATCGACGTCTGGTGGGGCGGCCGTTTCACCAAGGCCGAGTTCCACGAGCGGCTGGCGGTGGTGCCGCAGGTGCAGCGCCATCTGCTGAACGAGTGCGGCCACATGCTGCACCACGACCAGCCCGAGGCCGTGGCCCGGTTGCTGGCCGACTTTTTGGTCGGGGCCTGAGGGCGCCCGCGCCGCGTCGCGACCGAAGGGGCAGGTCTGCGAGAATCGCGGGCTTGCGCCGGCCACGCGCCACGCCCCGGCCGGCGCCCCTGCAACCTGACCTGAACACCCTCCGTCCATGGACACCGAAGAGATCAACGCCATCGGCACGCTGCTCGCCGATCTGAGCGCCCGCACCGAGCAGCTCCGGGGGTATCTTTGACTACGACCGCAAAGCCCTGCGGTTGAACGAAGTCAACGCCGCGCTGGAGAACCCCGCGGTCTGGAACGAACCCAAGCGCGCCCAGGAACTGGGCCGCGAGAAGAAGAGCCTGGAGACGGTGGTGCAGACCATCGACCACCTGGCCAGCAACCTCGCCGACCACACCGAGCTCTACGACATGAGCAAGGCCGACGGCGACGAGGACGGCCTGAAGGCCATCTCCGCCGAGGCCGACGGCCTGCGCGCCACCGTCGAGCAGCTCGAGTTCCGCCGGATGTTCAGCAACCCGGCCGACCCGCTGAACTGCTTCGTCGACATCCAGGCCGGCGCCGGTGGCACCGAGGCCTGCGACTGGGCCAGCATGCTGCTGCGCCAGTACCTGAAGTACTGCGAGCGCAAGGGCTTCAAGGCCGAGGTCATGGAAGAGACCGAGGGCGACGTGGCGGGCATCCGCAGCGCCACGCTGAAGATCGAGGGCGAGTACGCCTTCGGCCACCTGCGCACCGAGACCGGCGTGCACCGCCTGGTGCGCAAGAGCCCGTTCGACTCCTCCGGCGGCCGGCACACGAGCTTTGCCAGCCTGTTCGTGTACCCCGAGGTCGACGAATCGATCGAGATCGAGATCAACCCGGCCGACGTGCGCACCGACACCTTCCGCGCCAGCGGCGCGGGCGGCCAGCACATCAACAAGACCGACTCGGCGGTGCGCCTGACGCACATCCCCACGGGCATCGTGGTGCAGTGCCAGAACGACCGCTCGCAGCACCGCAACCGCGACGAGGCCTGGCAGATGCTGCGCAGCCGCCTGTACGAGCACGAGATGCGCAAGCAGCGCGAGCAGCAGCAGAAGCTCGAGGACAGCAAGACCGACGTGGGCTGGGGCCACCAGATCCGAAGCTACGTGCTCGATCAGAGCCGCATCAAGGACCTGCGCACCAACGTCGAGATCAGCAACACGCAGAAGGTGCTCGACGGCGACCTCGACACCTTCATCGAGGCCAGCCTCAAGCAAGGCCTGTAACCGGTCCTTCATCGACCTGCCCTCGGCCTGATTCAGGCCGGGCACCGAGATTCCACGGCATCCTCACGGAGACCGAACCCCATGCGCGAAACCACCGCCACCGTCGTGCGCCGCGAGGACTATGCCCCGCCGGCGTTCTGGATCCGCAACGTCGAGCTGACCTTCGACCTCGACGCCGCCAAGACCCTGGTGGCCAGCAAGCTGGCCATCGAACGCAACCCCGACGCCGCCCCGGGCACGCCCCTGGTGCTGCATGGCGAAGACCTCGTGCTGCTGCGCGTGATGGCCGATGGGCAGAGCCTGTCGTTCCGCCAGGACGGCGACCTGCTGGTCATCGAGCAGCCGCCCGCGGCCGAGCGCTTCACGCTGGAGATCCGCAACACCTGCGCGCCCGAGAAGAACACCGAGCTGTCGGGCCTGTACCAGAGCGCCGGCGGCTTGTTCACCCAGTGCGAGGCCGAGGGCTTCCGCCGCATCACCTACTTCCTCGACCGGCCCGACGTGATGGCCACCTACACCGTGACGCTGCGCGCCGACCGCGCGCGCTACCCGGTGCTGCTGTCCAACGGCAACCTCGTCGAGCAAGGTGAGCTCGACGGCGGCCGTCACTTCGCCCGCTGGCACGACCCCTTCCCCAAGCCCAGCTACCTGTTCGCCCTGGTGGCGGGCCGGCTGGTGGCACGCGAGCAGAAGATCGTCACGCGCAGCGGCAAGGAGCACCTGCTGCAGGTCTACGTGCGCCCGGGCGACCTGGGCAAGACCGAGCACGCCATGCGTTCGCTGGTGGCATCGGTGGTGTGGGACGAGGCCCGCTTCGGCCTGCCGCTGGACCTGGACCGCTACATGATCGTGGCGGTGGAGGACTACAACTCCGGCGCGATGGAGAACAAGGGCCTGAACCTGTTCAACACCGCCTACGTGCTGGCCAGCCCGCACACCGCCACCGATGGCGACTACGCGGCCATCGAAAGCGTCATCGCCCACGAGTACTTCCACAACTGGACGGGCAACCGCATCACCTGCCGCGACTGGTTCCAGCTCTCGCTGAAGGAAGGCCTGACGGTCTTCCGCGACCAGGAGTTCTCGATGGACATGGCCGGCGGCGCCAGCGCGCGCGCGGTCAAGCGCATCGCCGACGTGGTGCGGCTGCGGGCCTCGCAGTTCCCGGAGGACGCCGGCCCGATGGCGCACCCGGTGCGGCCCGACGCCTACGCCGCCATCGACAACTTCTACACCGCCACCGTCTACGAAAAGGGCGCCGAGGTGGTGCGCATGATGCAGACGCTGGTGGGCCGCGACGGCTTCGCCCGCGGCATCACGCTGTACTTCCAGCGCCACGACGGCCAGGCCGTGACCTGCGACGACTTTGCGCAGGCGATTGCCGACGCCAACCCCGGCAGCCCGCTGGCCGAGCGGCTGGAGACCTTCAAGCGCTGGTACGCGCAAGCCGGCACGCCCCG
>Ga0075157_10001569_pt1 | contig 14172 bp, 16 predicted proteins | sample JI81BgreenDNA_FD_70967 | JGI IMG/M metagenome (GOLD analysis project Ga0075157, IMG submission 70967) | Wastewater effluent complex algal communities from Wisconsin, to seasonally profile nutrient transformation and Carbon sequestration -... | ecosystem: Engineered > WWTP > Effluent > Algae...
GGAAGATAAACAAGGTATTCAAATCGGAGGAAGTGTTGGAGGTTCTGTTACGGCTGGTGATGTTGCAGGTAGTTCATCAAGTCACGTTGGAGGAAATGTTTCATTCGCTATAAACGAGTTACCTTCATCCTCTGAAGCCGATAAACCCGGAATCAAAGAGTTACTTACCCAACTCCAAGCAGCAATTGAAGCCGATCCAAACTTGATTGATGACGACAAACAGGATGCTTTAGAACAAGTAAAAGAGTTAGCTGATGCTGCTCAAAATCCTAATGATCCAGAAATGAAGAATAAAGCCAAAACAGCAAATAGGATGCTCGGACGAATTATAAAAAGTGTACCACAAGCCACACAATTCCTAGAATTCTGTAATAATCTACTGCCATTGATTACTAAAGTGTTTGGGTTTTAGTAAGCGATCGCCTTTCAGCAAACGCGCCAAATAATTACGATCGCACTTCTTCTCCTCCCTTGTTCGCAGCATTCTGTCAATTATAGCGATCGAGCTTTTTGAAGTGCGATCGCTCCCACGTCCTGTACCACATAAACAGTTATTTGTCAACATAAACATACTTCCCCAAAACCGTCAGCGGCATCATCTCCCCGCTGCCAAGTAAATCAATTGAAACCCCATCTCGACTCAATATTTTAAACACTTCTTCGTCATCTTTTATCAAACTAGCATTTAATTCAATAACTTGACCTTCTTCCCTCATTACCTCCAACAAATCAGAAGTAGATACTTGAAATATTTCCTGATTATTACACCGCGTAGTCAAGCAATTGCCGTAACTGCCCGTAGCTTCAATATCAGATATTGCCCATTGCTTTAAGAGATAATTTTTGTCTAAATACCCAACGATTTTTGCAACTCTCAATTCCATTTTTTTTTCTGCTTCGCAGCAAAGAGTCACAGCCCATTTTTGACCGATATTATAGCTAATAGCCGACTTTTCAGATTTCATAATGCTTCTGGGATTCTACGTGAATCTACTCGCTTAATTCGATCCTTATGTCCTGTCGAACTCTCGCGATATCTCGGCCGGGGCGGGTTTTTGAGATTGTTAATTATTGGCAGGTATTGTTGGTGAACCCGCCCCTACAAGAACTAGGGTAAATTGGTCGAACATAATATTACTTAATCAAATTGTTCGAGGGCGATCGCTCTTCAGACTCAGATTCAAAATCCACGCGATCGTAAATATCACCCAACCGCATCTCAAACTCCACACAACTCAATCTCAACACCGCATCAGCACCATCATACTCAGACAAAACCCACTTATTATCATCCGTCTTAACAAACTGTTCGACGTGCATCTCGTATTGATCTATCAAAACATACTCTCGAAAAGTAGGAATCGTGCGAAAAAGTTTAAACTTGCCACCTCTGTCATAATCCGCCGTCGATTCCGATAAAACCTCAGCCACCATCACCGCATTAGTAATCGTATCTTTCCTACCCTCAGCAAACTCCAACTTCCCCGCCACCAACATCACATCAGGATAAGTATAAACCCGCTTCGACGGTATCCACAAACGCAAATCGTTTATAAATACTCGGTACGGTTGTCCTTTTGTAGCAAAATTCAGTGTGCCATAAAAATTGCCAGCTATTTGATTGTGATTTGGTGTTCCGCCTGTCATAGGGATTATCCTGCCATCCTGATATTCACTTCTAAATTCTGCCCCCTCTTCTAGCATTAAATACTCTTCTGGAGAGTAATAAATCTGTACTTTGTCCTCAACTTTGTCTTCAACTACTTCGGCGCGAATTTCTATTGATGTTGTCATAGTACATCCTCGGACGATCGTACTTACAATTATATAGCATATGACCTGTGTATGTAGTACCTATAATCTGATGGCGAGTAAGGTGCCACGGGATCTATAATCTGCAAGTTATATCGAAAATCTCGCAGCGATGCACCCTACGAATTAATTACTCGGACCAAAGAAACCGGGTTTTTTCCCGAATCTGCGATGCTCTAACGAAGTTTTTCGTAAAAAACCCGGTTTCTGAGCCTCCATGAATCGAAACTACAGCTCACAAATCCTCATCTTGTGTTTCCATTACCTCTCCTTCAAACTCAAAACCCCGCTCCATACCATCAAAATACTTGTCAAAATTAGGCTTGATCCACAGTGCAGCTTCCCCGTGTCCCAACTCCACAGCTTTATCAATTACCTCCTTCCAATCCCTCAAAGAAAATCCCGTCGCTTCCATCGTCTTGAAACAATCCCAAACAAACTTTGGCACCGATACCGGTGACACCGCATACCTCAACAATTCCTCTGCACCCTCGGGCGAAATAATCACATTATTCTCAACCCAAATCATACCCACATCTTCTTCTCTTTCCCCTTGCCAATTCACTTCGCCTCTCAAAACATAACCCCAAGGTTCAATAAAATTGTTGATAATATACTGCAACCATTCGACATAATCATAAAACTTTTCCGCGCCGCTCCACTGAATCCCCCCGCCGTCAGCAGTAGGAATCCAGTTACACCACAATCCGGGCTGAGTCTTCGGCGGGCGGTTGTAATTAACAACAGAAATTTCGGAGTCTTCATCCCATTTTTCATTGACAAAATAGCAGCCTTCTTCGCCCACAGGCAAACCCACCGCTGTTCTCGCCGGATCTGGAATACTTTGCAAAATCGCCGAATTTCTCTTCATCCGTCGAGTGCGAGAAAACTCTAATAAGTAAATAGCTTCGCTGTCTAATAACCGTTTATTTAAATGAAATGTTCCGTCAAAAATTGTAGTGTATCCCATAGTTCTTATCTATTATATAATTGATTTTTACTATTATAAATCTATGTTAGCGAACTGACTAAAAGGAAAAAAGTTGTAGGTTGGGTTGAGGAACGAAACCCAACTTGAGGTTCCCAGAAAGTTGGGTTTCGCTAGATAGTTGGGTTTCGCTTCGCTTAACCCAACCTACGAATGATTAGATAGACTTATTGCAAAAATACATTGCATCTGCTTTTATCTGCGGTTAAAAACAGAAAATCCCGAACTCTTGCAAAAAGTCTAACCACCAATCTTACTTAGTCTTGTCCAAAGTCCGCGCCTCCAACCAAATAGGAATTGCAATCCAAGCAACTGCTAACAGCAAAGCAAATACCGCAAATTGAGCAGCCCAAGCTACCAATTTCTCTAAAGACACAACTTGTCCCAAGAAGTAGGATAAACTTACCATTACAGATGCCCAGCTTGCAGCACCCAGAACATTGAACAGCGAAAATTTCCAAAAAGGCATTTCTGCAATACCTGCTAGGGGGCTAGCAAAAATTCGCAGCAATGCGATGAAACGGCCCAAAAATACGGCTTTAGCTGCATTTTTGCTAAACTGTTCTTTTAAGTCAAACAGTTGTTCTTCTCGAAAGCGGAAAAATTGTCCCAGCTTCAGCAGCAGCGGCCAGCCGCCGTACCTGCCGATCGCATAACCAAAATTCCCGCCCAATGTAGCACCAGCGATCGCACTGCCGAGTACATACCAGTAATTCAGTTCCCCACTGCCAGCTAAAAACCCGCCAGCAATCGTAATAGTCTCGCCTGGAAGAGGAACTCCCAGATTTTCCAGCAAAATTCCCAGAAATACTGCCCAGTAGCCGTAATCACGCGCAAACTGCTGAATAGTCTCTAACGATAAAAACTCAAAAGACATTCGATACTGCCTTCGTAAACTTTTGCAAAGCTCAATACATTTATATATTGGCTCGATTCAGCCAATAGTGCAATCTTTCGCTGTGATGAAAAACACACTGTTGTCGCGATCGCTGGCCCAACTAAAAATTAGGCTTTCAGGCATACTAGATGAATAGAGAATTGTTGCAGTTGCGTTCCGCGCGATCGCCAGCCAGTTTTCCTCCTAAATTTATCACAACGGCTCTCCCCACCGATTCCCACAAGGGCGATCGCCAATCCTAAAACATACGCTGAAATCCCCTGAGTCTCTCAAGAGAGTCAGCAACTAAACTAACTTATTCATACTTTACGATCCTAGGATAACTGCTATGGAATCTCCCAACTTCAACCCACCCATCGTCCTTCAACCTCACAACTGCCTCGACTCCCAAGCCGGCAGCCTCCTCCAGCAACAGCTAGCCGAGATTGTGCCCGATCGCCACAAACTCTGGGTAATAGACATGGCTGCCGTAGATTTCATCGACAGTTCCGGGATCTGCGCCTTAGTCGGCGGACTCAACGCCGCCCGCCACCGGGGATGCCGCCTCGTCATCTGCAACCTCTCAGCGACAGTCAAGCTAATTTTTGAAATTACTCAACTCGACCAACTCTTTGAAATCTTCGACAGTTTCGAGCAAGTTATCTCCACTGAAACTCCGGCTTTAGTTGCTTGATTAAAATGAGATACCGAGTTTAAATCTCAAGTTTCCCAGAGACTTCAAGCAACCGCAGAGTGAATCTCAATATCATAAATAGGTTTATTTGTCAAGCAATACCAATGACAAAGAAATAAATCCGGCACTTGAACGCCGACAGAAGCGATCGCAGGTGCAGCAGGAAAAGGCAAAAGTCGATCGAAACAAATCCTTTCCCCTACAAACCCGAACTGCATCAAATAAGTCGCTGGCGGCGCATTTAAAAGATTCAGCAAGCGGTAAGCCAACTCATACAACTGCTGTCGCCAAACATCCGACAAATGCACCGGTTGAGAGTAACTCAAATCGCCAGACTGCTTAGAAGGTTCCCCACCGATCGCCTCAGCATACAGTGGGCCCTTTGCCGTCAACACCACAGGCAGCCAAAAATTGCCACCGCCGACGGGAAAAAGCAACTCCTGGGACACTCGATCGCGCGCTGCGGAAACATTGCTACAAAATCGAAACACATCTTGAGCAGGAAAAACCAGATTTTCTGGCACATCCAGCGTCAAAGGACAAACGATCGCCCCACCCGGAGCGATCGCGCCAGAATCGAGTTCAGAAACCCCACAGATATTGACTTCAGTTAAAGGATCAGATTGAGCGATCGCCGCGGAGAGACTTGCGGCCGAATCTTTCTCACCACCCGCCACAATCAAAACCTTAGACATTGCCAAAGCTCGGCATTTGAATTCCCCGATCGTCCGTTTCATCGACGCTCGGCAGATCCAGGCCCTTAGCCTTGCGGCTCCGCACCGCGAGACGGTAAGTTACGCTTTGCAACTCAGTGTGCAACTGACGGTTTTCCTTTTGCAATTGATCCAACTTTTCCTTAATCGGATCGAGCCGCTCGGCAAACTTCTGGCGGTAAACCCCCGGCAATTCCTGCACTACCTGTTCTAGCATCCGAGAGCGATCCGTCAATTCTTGCACCGACTGCCGCAGTTGGTAAACCTCAGCATCCCGTTCGGCGATTTGTTCCTGATAAAAACCCACCTGTTCTTCAACAGCTTGGAGTTGTTCCCGCATTGCCTGCATTTGAGCTTGGTGGCGATCGGAAACTTCCGGCGCCGGCACAAAATTAGAATTGCCCTTCACCAGCCGGAAAAGTTCTTGAGACAACTGCTGCACCAATTGGTCGCGCATTTGCAGCTCTTCGGTGAGACGAGATACCTCTGATTGCAGTTCTTTTGAGCTTACAAGTTTAGTTTGATTCATAAGAATGCTCGGTAAGTGGGAAACTCAGAGGCTTTAGCCCTGAGAGGTAAACGACACGGGCGGTTTCAATACATTCGACGGAGTTTATCCTGAGCGAAGCCGAAGGGCGAGCGTGACCACAGCCTTGAATCCGCTTTCCCCTCCGGCGAGGGGTAGAGGGGTATAATTACCCCTCTGTGGAGATATGGTTATCTCCGGCTCCCTTTCGGGGTAATGTTCGCTTCGCCAATGTTATAAGAGCTTGTTAAGCTTGCAGCACTGCCTCAGTGACCTTAAGGCTGTTTAACTACAAGCGACAGAGCGGAAAACTAGCGTCGCATTCTCCGGTGTCGTGACCCAAATAACGTAGACCTCTAAAGTCTTAGGCTGGTCAGTACAGCTTGCTCAATCAGTCGCGACCAAGCTCAGTCCCTTTAGGGCTGGGTTACTGACAATGACTCTCAGCTTTTACGATTAAATCTAGTATATATCTGCTATTTAGAATATCTTTCCATTACCACAGAGGCAAGAGGCACTTGGCAATTTTTGAGCTGGTTGCGAGAGTTTGATGCTCGATCTTTACCACAACCGAGGCGATGGATCAACCGTTCGAGAGATCAACGCTCAACTCCAATCTCATTAATCGCAGCCGAAAGCACTTTGCCAGCTTCGTCCACGGTGCCGCCAAAACAGATAATGCCGTCCTCGTGACCGGCCATCGCCAGAATTTTGCGATCGGCCAAATTCTCCTCCTCAAAAAGTCTAAACATTTCTAAGGCCATCTGGGGAGTGCCGTAAGGTATTTCTTTTCTAGTAGTAGGAATCTTAAACAGCAGTTGCTGCCATAGCTTAGGATTGTGGACATGAATTATCCCGCCCACCTCCTCTCTCTGAAGGTACAGGGCCGCGTGAGTTAGGGACTCCGACGAAGCTTGTACGGGCCCCCGGCAGCCAAGGTAATTTTGTTCTAAGTTAAATTCGGTAACAGTACAGTATGATTCTGGCCCCAGATTCCTCAAGTGTGCAGTCTGGGTTCCCGAAATCACGAATTGGCAAGAATTACCGAGTCTGACACTGACGTTGCCAAACCCTATGCCATTTTCGTAGACGCCAATTAATCCCCAAGAGTGGAGCCGATCGCGCCAGTCCATCAAATCTGTTATGTTGGTGGCAGCTACAGGGCCTGCCTCTTCCCAATCACAACGGTACTTAACGACTCCTTCATCCATTTTTTTGTTTGATCGGACACTACTGTGACACGACAGAGTTGGCTGAAGCTGAGACTTAATCGAACTTGTCAAGAAGTTGTCAAACAGCTTTTTTTGCTTGCTGCCTTATGTCTCCGTGCATAAGTGCCTTAACTAATCTACATTCCAGTGTCGCCGTAATTAGCTACCGACATTAGCAAAAAGTAAGCTAGGAAAGTTGAACCAATTATTCCAAAAATCATGATTTAGCCTCTAGGTGATTACAAAAGTTCAATATGAAAATGTACCCTTTCAGTCGGGGAGTTTGATTCTAGGCTTTTGCCCGATCGAGTTTCTGATGTGAAACTACATAACATCCCTGAATCGCTTATTGTTCTATACTACAGCATTTCTACTGAGTTGAGCTCTACCTTAAGAAATATTTAAGGATAAAGTACCCTTAATCCGGTAAGTCCGGTAAAAAGCAACCGTAGATTTACTTATTTTTTATAAGTGTACATATATTTAAGAAAAAAGCAAGCGGAACACAAAAAAAATATTTTTTAGCCAGTCTGGGACGCACTGGCACAATCTTCGGGTGTTCTACGTTATTCAACACCTCTGTCGATCGAGCAATTTTTAGCTCCGGGGCATCCTACAACCTAAGAAACCGGGTTGAGCCTAATATTATGTCACGTAAAATCACCGCAACGCCAGCTCGCGTCGGCGGGTTCACCAAAATCTGTAGTAGTAGTATAAGTTATAGATCCGGTAAACCCGCGCCTACCTAGAGGGGGATAGTCGATCGACCGAACCTGATATAAGTCCTATTAACTGAGATGTTGCACCATTCTCCATTAGTCTTTTATGAACAGGCTTTTCGGCCTGTTCCACAAGAAAATTTATATTTTGTGGAACAGGCCGAAAAGCCTGTTGCTGACAATGGTGCAAGATATCAGATTAAGAAAAAAACAAGCCGATCGAGCAGTGATGACTCGATCGGCTAAATTTTTCTGGGAAGCGCGATCGCCCCCAGCCCTTTAAATGTGGAAGTGATACAAGATGCTGCCGTCGTCTTTAATTTCGCAATTGGCATTAAAAACTTCAGCTTGTTGGTTCAAAAAACGCTGAGCGACATCCGGCGACAGCCGCGTTTCCATCGCAAACCGCACCAGAGTGATTTCGCCCCGGCCTTCTTTGATCAATCGGTACAAAGCACTTTGGAGCCTTTCGCTCTCTTCTCGCTGAAAAGCTGCTTTGTACCTCCAATCCGCCACAGAAGGAATCAAACCGCGGCTGACCAAAATTGCTAGCAGCAAGCCAATTCCCAAAATCAGAGGCACTGTCGGATCGCTCGTAGGCGTCGCCACAATTTGCGGCACTGTAGCGGCGGCCAAACTGCTAACCATTTCTTTTTCCGACGCTTGCGTATCCGCCATTGCAAGCTGAGTTTTGTTGTAAAAGTCTTGCTGAAGCTTCATTTGCTGCAACAGACGAGCGCGCTCTCTTTCGTATTGGTCGAGTTTTTGCTGAGCTTGTTTCAGGTCTTGAGTGACTTGTGCCAAGCGTTGGTTGAGTGACTGATTGACTGATTGCCACCGATATCTGTTAATCAGGCGGCTTTTTTCAACCATGCCCTTCATCAACATATCCGCCGTTTTGATTGCTTGCTCCTGATCTAGCGAGCGATACCCAACCACAATTTCTAGGGGTTGTTCCGGCTTAGAAATTTTGACAATAGCATTTTGTCGAACTTGCTGGGGCGACAGCTTAACTGCATCTGCCACTGCTTTGACAACATTATCTGCTAGGAGAACCTCCGGGGTGAGTTGCTCTCCCTGCTTGAGAATTGTCGTGCCCGTGGTCGAAAATTTGACTGGCGGATTATTAGAACTGAGAGTGCCTTGAGCCATGAATCCGGGGGGCGGGGCGAGGCGGTAGGCCAGGGCGCCTGAAATACCCATAATTACAGCAAAACTGCCTAGGGCAATCCATCTGTATTGATGTGCTGAAGATCTAAAACGTAAATTTCCCATTTTGATAGTCAAGTCATAACATTCGCTTGCCGCAGCTACTGCCAAACGCCAGAGCGATCGTTTCTTTCTGGTTAGTCAAATTGACTGCTGAAAATTTTCTCAGTTTGTACCTAAAAGCTATTAGCTTTTGAGAGTTGTCAATATTCATGAGCCCAAAAAACCGATCGCGCTTTTATTTGATCCGAGCTATAACTTCAGTTTTTGTCCTTAATAATTAATCTGTAACAAGGCTTCTGGAAGTCTACTGGCCTCAGACTAGCACTCAGGCGTGCGAGAGCCTCGCCTCCCCGTGTTTGTTGACATTCAAAACTGTCTCCTTTTCACCCTTGGCAATCCTCCAATTATCTTACGTCTTGGCGTCTTGCGGACGCGGTTGAAGAATAAAAAAAACCTTAAATAATCTGCCTAAAAACTTAACAAGCAAGAATTATACCATGCACTTAAGAGTTTGCTGCGTATTCAAAAAAATTGTGGAGCTGGTTTCGCCCCAGATCCACATATTCACATAACAATTATGGTTCGATCGGTTGATGGTTCGATCGCTCTGGCAAGGGCGACTTTTCAGAAGCCGATCGGCAAAATCAGACCCTCGCGGGCCATGACAGCCTTCGGAAAAGCAATTTGCACATCTTCGGCGATGCGATCGAGAAAATCGTCTGTGTGAGCCGGATCGTGGTGAAAAATCACCACTCGTTTCACCCGCGCCTCCTTAGCCATTCTCACCGCTTCCTGCCAAGTCGAGTGTCCCCAACCCACCTTCGGAGACTTGGGGTTGTGATATTCCTCGTCTGTGTACATCGCATCGTAAATCAGCACATCAGCGTCGAGGGCTAAATTGTAGACATTCTCATCTAGTCGATCGGGAAAATGCTCAGTATCCGAACAATAAACCACAGATCGTCCCTGCCAAGTCACCCGATATCCCATAGCAGTATTCGGGTGATTCAGAGAACCCGTCCTAATCTCAATATCGTCCAGCATCATCGTCTGGTTGTGATTGAGTTCGTAGAAATTCAAATCTGCCTGCAAACCCATCAGCGGCACCGGCGAATTCGAGTGGAGCACCCGTTCAACGAAGTGCCTTTTCATGCAATCTCCATCCGGCGGAGTCGCGCCGTAAATATCAAAGCTATTGCCGCGGATGAAAGCTGGGGCGAACAGCGGGAAACCTTGAATGTGATCCCAGTGATAGTGAGTAAAAAACATATAAGCTTGCACAGGCATTTCTTGCACCAACTGGTCTCCCAGCATCCGCAAGCCTGTTCCGCCGTCAAAAATCAAGCGTTTGCCAGCGACTCGCATTTCCAAACAAGAAGTATTGCCGCCGTAGCGAACAGTTTCCTGTCCGGGTGTCGGAACACTGCCCCGCACGCCCCAAAACTGTACTACAAAATCATCTATACCTTTTATTGATTCGGAGGGTTGAGGGCAATCAAGGGGATTTGCCGCTACTGAGGACAAGCTGATTTCCATTTTAAAATTCAGGCTTTAAGGTTCCACATTGTCCGTGATGGCGCAGCAGATGGTCGCACAACACTAAAGCTACCATTGCTTCCACCATTGGCACAGCTCTTGGCAAAACACAAGGGTCATGCCGTCCCTTGGCAGCCAGCAGCGTTTCTTCGCCTTCTCGGGTAACGGTGCGCTGCTGCTGGCGAATTGTCGCAGTCGGCTTGAATGCCGCCCGCAAAATTATATTTTCGCCGTTAGCAATGCCACCCTGAATTCCGCCAGAGCGATTCGTCACTGTACGAATTACACCCTTATCATCAGTATAGTATTCATCATTATGTTCGCTGCCCTTGAGCAGAGTCCCGGCAAACCCGGAACCTATTTCAAAGCCTTTGCTGGCGGGCAAGGACATGATGGCTTTGGCCAAGTCGGCTTCGAGTTTATCGAATACGGGCATTCCCAGCCCTTTTGGTACATTGCGGGCGACGCATTCGACTACACCGCCGATCGAATCTCCGCTGTCGCGAACTTTTTCGATCAGTTCAATCATTCTTTCGGCACATTCGGCATCGGGACAGCGGACGATGTTGCTTTCTACTTGTTCTAAGGTAACAGTGTCCGGGTCGGCGACACATTCTAAGTCTTTGATGCGTTTGACGTAGCCGACTATTTCGACTCCTGCTGCTTGTTTGAGAATTTTTTTTGCGATCGCCCCTGCTGCTACTCTACCAATTGTTTCTCTCGCGGACGATCGACCTCCGCCTTGCCAGTTACGAATTCCGTACTTGGCATCGTAGGTAGCGTCAGCGTGAGAAGGGCGGTAAGTTGTCGCCATTTCGCCGTAATCTTGGGGGCGAGTGTCTTGATTGCGGACTAAAATTGCGATCGGCGTTCCCAAAGTTTTGCCTTCAAACACCCCCGACAGAATTTCGCAGGTATCTGCTTCTTTGCGGGGCGTAGTAATTTTGCTTTGACCAGGGCGGCGGCGATCGAGTTCGGCTTGAATGAACGATGCGTCGATCGACACCAGGGGCGGGCAACCGTCAATTACTACTCCCACACCGCCGCCGTGAGATTCCCCAAATGTCGATATCCGAAATAAATGCCCAAAGGTATTGCCCATTATGCTTTGCCCTGAAACCTAATAATTTTTAGCTTAAATGGAATAGAGATTTACTGTATTTATGAAAAATATACCATTGACGAGTAGACGACGACAGGCGATCGCCTCACAGCATCACTCCCTTCCCGCCCCTAGAAGAATATCTACCAGGGAGAGAGGGAGAGACCGAGAATAGGAGATATCTGGAAACACACTTAAATTCATCCGTGTATCCGTGTCCGAATCCGTGTTGTGCCTTCCTTCTTCTTTAGTCTTCGTGTTCTTCAAAAGGATCTCTCAATTCCTTAGCGGGAGGGCCGAAAGCCGTGTAGATCGAGAAACCGGTGATAGCCACCAGACACACGCCCAGTGAAATGCCAAGAACTGCTGCAGGTTCCATATTTTTGATCGATTATGAGTGCTCCACTCTATAATATTACAAAAAATAACAATCCGTCTGAAAGTCTCGTGATTTTAGGCGCTGTACGGTATGGCAGCCAGCCCCCACTCCCCGTTTTGCGAGTCCCCCGGTGGCATTTCTGAGAAATTGCGATCGCAATTAGCGGTAGAAATATGTCAAACTTTTCTGTAGAGATTCATTTCAGGTGACTTATGGCACAACGGACTTGGTTAGGAGATATACTCAAACCCCTTAACTCGGAATACGGCAAGGTAGCCCCCGGCTGGGGAACCACGCTATTGATGAGCGTGTTCATTGGACTGTTTTTCGTGTTCTTGTTGATTATTTTGCAAATCTACAACTCTTCTCTGATTCTGGAGAGTGTGGATATGGATTGGTCGAGTCTCGGCCGCTAAAACTAGATCGCAAAACAGTAAGGCTAAAAGTAAAAGCTGAGGGTTGAGGAGAAAGGGCAAAAGCTAAGTTTTCCCGTTTTTCCTTACCCTTTCCGATTACTTTTGCCATAAATAAACAAAAAGTAACTAAACAAATTGCTGGAGAAAAACCATGAATATTTTTGGCATTGGTTTGCCCGAAATGGCCGTTATTTTTACGATCGCCCTATTGGTATTTGGCCCGAAAAAATTACCTGAAATCGGTCGGAGTATGGGGAAAGCAATTCGGGGCTTTCAAGACGCTTCGCGGGATTTTGAGTCGGAATTCACGCGGGAAGCTAAGCAGTTAGAAGAAGCAGTAGCAACTAGCAGCAAACCGGCAACTGAAAAACTCACGGCGGCTACTCCCAAGGAAGATAGCACAGAGAGTTAAATGAACAACACTCAGAAGTCGGAAACACCAGCGGAGTTAGTGATTCCCCAGCTAATTGTTGGGTTGGGCAATCCCGAACCTAAATACGATCGCACCCGACACAACATCGGCTTTAATGCTGTTGATGCCTTGGCTAAATCTTGGCAGATTTCTCTGTCGGAAAATCGCAAATTTCAAGGCATATTTGGCGAGGGAAACCGGCCGCGGGGACAGAAAATCCGCTTGCTGAAACCTCTAACTTACATGAATCTGTCGGGTCAAGCGATTCGGGCGGCGACGGATTGGTACAAGATACCTGCGGAGTCGGTATTAATAGTATACGATGATATGGATTTGCCGATCGGGAAATTGAGAATGCGTCTTGCCGGTTCGGCCGGCGGACACAACGGCATGAAATCGACAATTTCTCATTTGGGCACAGACAAATTTCCTCGCTTGCGGATTGGCATCGGCAAACCTCAAAACGATGCTGCTAAAAATGAGAAAGATACGATTTCCTTCGTGTTAGGAAAATTTTCCTCAGAGGAAAGTCAGTTAGTAGAGAAAGTGCTTAAACTGGTTGTAGAAGCTGTGGAACTAAGTCTGCACCAAGGAGTAGAAAAAGCCATGAGCCTTTACAATAGTCGCACAATTGCAGAAACAAACGCGGAAACAAAAAGGTGAGTTCGAGACGTTTGCCTGAAACAACTGCATATGTCCGGGTTACTGGCCAATCTTGGCAAAAAGGCACGATTGAGGGTGAAGTCACTGCCGGCAATTTTGAGTGGCAGTTTCAGTGGCGTTTCACGTCAGAAAAAACACTGATTCTTGAGCCTTCTCAGGGTAGGGCATTGATTCAGGAACCGCTGCACCGTTTTCTAGAAAAATGGGATTATCAGCTTGAACCGGGCGGGGATTATTCGTTTACGGTTCGGGCTGAGTTTTAAAATCTTGGTAATGGGAAATGCGGAAAAGGTAATCGGGAATAAAAGCTTCCTGTAGTAGGATATCCCGCTTCCAGTAATTCTTTAATTAATTACGGGAAAAGGCTGTAATGGGAAATTGGGAAAGGGCGATCGGGAAGGCAAACTTTCTCTAGTAGTATCTCCAGATTCCAGTGATTCTTTAATTAAAGCAGGGTTCATCCCTTCTCGGTAAGCCCCGCAATAATACATTGTCAAAACAGCTTTGTAAGCCCAGTGATTGGAAGGTACATCGGTAAAAGGATTGGGCAGAGTTTCAGCCTGATTCTGCACGCAAGCATTGATAATTTGTTCTGGCGTTTGCTGCACTTGAACTAAAGAATTATTTTGCTTTATTTGTGCTGGATTTTGCGCCTGTGCGGGAGCAAATAAACCTGGATAAGTTAACAGTGTGGCAATGGCAAAGATGCTGAGTTTCATAAGTTTATCAATTTCGTAATAAGTTGTTTGGTAGTGAGGAGTTTAGTCCTCAAAGCAGTCTGAAATAAGGACTATTCGTCCTTACTCGAAACCCTTGGATTGTTGGGACATTTTTCGCATTCCCACAGCCAAGACACTCAAAAACAACAGCCCGATCGCCCCAGCTAGCGGATTGCCGTTAACTCCTGTTACC
>Ga0075157_10001570_pt1 | contig 14164 bp, 16 predicted proteins | sample JI81BgreenDNA_FD_70967 | JGI IMG/M metagenome (GOLD analysis project Ga0075157, IMG submission 70967) | Wastewater effluent complex algal communities from Wisconsin, to seasonally profile nutrient transformation and Carbon sequestration -... | ecosystem: Engineered > WWTP > Effluent > Algae...
CTTATAAAATCTTTATAGAGTAAATTTTTATAAATGCCCTCTAATTCGAAAGCCCAATAAATACTCATCAATGGATTAATCCATAATTCACTACTTCCTGTTTTTTGGGTGGCATGATAATCTCCATAAAAACCTTTTAAAGCACTATCAATAGAATTATTAACAATACTAGTTAAATACCATTTGATTCTTGAATTAGAGTATTCTACTAGATTACTAAAAGCTTTTCCTTCTGGAGAATTGTAAAGTAACGAAAAACATCCTAAATAATCGTTGGTTCTTGATAGTTTTGCAATATTTTCTAAAACTTGATAATGATGAACACCATGAAAGTGGTCTATCCCAAAGCCTAAAGCTAGCAAGTATTTATGCTTTATATTTTCTAATTCTGAAACAGCTACAATAGAAGAGGAATCTTCTGTGGGTGTGCCAAGTGTTTCTTCATCTCCAAAAAGCAAACTGTCTGTGCCTCCATCTACCAAAATAATAGTGTCTAAGGCTAATTTTTCAGCAAGATTCTGATATGCTTTTTTCAAAGTCAACACACCTGTTCTCTTAAAAGCAAACACAACAGAATCATCTTGATTATAAAATTTATTGAGCCATTCACATAAATATTTTTCAGGAAAATAATCTAATTCTCTGCATTGAGCATTGATTTCCCAACACGTTGAAGAAACAAGATTTCCTTCAGAGAGGGCTAACTCCGTAAAAGAAAGATTGGCTAGAAAAACATTTTTCCCTTGATTCTTGAGAGCTATATACAAAGGAATACCAGCAAACACATCAAAACCTCCTCCAGCTCCTGCAATTAGAATATTTTGAGATGTTTGTAATTTTGTAAATAGAGGTATCTGACTTAAAGAAAAGTCCATTATTGCATTTTAGGTAAATGCTTTTCTAAAATTTTGATAAGATTTTCCAGACCTATTTGATCTTGTTCATCAAAATCGTTGAGTTTATCACTATCTACATCCAACACTCCTACAACTTTTTCATTTTGAAAAACAGGAATTACAATCTCGGATTTTGAAAGAGAGCTACATGCAATATGCCCAGGGAAAGCATCTACGTCAGGAACAAGAATCGTTTTTTGTTCTTTCCAAGAAGCACCACAAACGCCTTTGCCAAATGCTATGCGTGTACAAGCTAATGTTCCCTGAAAAGGAGCAAGTACCAATTGTTCATTTTTTACCCAATAAAATCCTACCCAAAAAAAGCCAAAAGCCTCTTTGAGAATGGCTACAAAGTTTGCTAAATTGGCTGTAAGGTCAGTTTCAGTTTGTAAAATGCCTTCTATTTGTGGTAAAAGGGCATCATAAATATCTTTTTTAGTTGAATTCTGAGGGATAAAAACACTTTCTGCCATAATTTTATAAAAATTTCATTTGAAATATTATAACACCAATTGAATGAAAAAAATTACTCAAAAACTTTATTTAAGTTTCGCCAATGCCTACTCAGCGTTTTATCTAATTTATCTTTGTATAAATTGAACGTTTTTTCATCAAGAATAAGATTGGAAACCAAAATATTCTTTAACTCTTCAAAATTCTTTAAATGTGTAAGAATACCAATTACAATCGTTGTTGTTTCGGCTAAAGGTAAAGATAATTGCCAATAATGATTATCTTGATTCCAATCAAGCCAATTTCGTACAATTTCTAATTTTTCTTTGGTAATTTCAGGATGGGGAATATAACTTCTATCAAACTCATCTTCAATTACTAATGTAATAGCTTTAGCTACATCATAACGAGTATAACGATAGGCTTCTTCTGCAATTTCCCAAGTACAATTTGTATCTGCTATAATTTCCTGAATACATTGTTCTTTAAATATTTGTTGAACAATTTCTGTATTACCTTGGTGTTCGTTTAATAAAGAAACTGCTTGAGAAATAGGAATAGGTATTCTCTTTCTTAAAAACTTTACTTCTTCAATATAGGTAGTTTTCATAAACCTGATATAAAATGAAAAAGAGGCTTAAGCCTCTTTTTTTACTCCCATTTTAATTCGCTTTCTTGAGCTTCATCGTTACTTTCGTAAGTCTCTTCAACAACCTGATTAAAGTCGTAGTCAGGCATTAACTCTTTAATTTTCACGATAGCCTCTTCCAAAGACTCGATGAATTTTCCGAAATCTTCTTTATACAAGAAAATCTTATGTTTTTCGTAGTAAAATCCATTATCACGGAAACGTTTTTTGCTTTCAGTGATAGTAAGGTAGAAATCGCTACCTCTTGTAGATTTTACATCAAAGAAATAAGTTCTTTTACCTGCTCTTACTCTTTTAGAGTAAACATCTGCAGCTCGGTCGTTGGTTTCTTTGTACTCTTCCACAATCCTTAAATTTTAGTTGAACCTTTCGTTTATTGAGTGCGTAAAATTAGAAATTTTTATCGCTACACAAAAAAATATTTAAAAAATTTACCCTATGAATGGATTTTTTTAGATGATTATTTTTTAGTTGCTTCACTTTGAGCATCTTCAATTCTCAAACCCATCGAAAGAATTCCTTTAAGTGGGTTTACACGCATAAACTGTTTGAATTCATACGTGTATTTTCCTTTTTGTTTGAATTTAAAATTCTGAAAAACAGGTAATTGGTGCTCTCTGATACCACCTGTTCCTGTTCCATAAGGCTCTCCAGTATTAGGATGAAATAAAACAATATCTTGTAATAATGAATCTACTCTTTTACCATCAGGATAATGCAAATAATAAGTTACATACGCATTATAATAAGGGTACGAAAGTTCATTACGAATATTATAATATAAATTATAAGCTTTTGATGTATCTTTAATCTCAAAACTTAATTTAATGGGTTTTTCTACAGCCCATTTGCCTTCCCCAATGCTTTCGTTGTCTTCAAATACAACACCTTCTTCTTTACAGGCACTTAAAAAACAGATGCTTATAATTAAAAAAGTAAAAAATAAATTTTTTCTATGAGAATTCATTATTTGTTATTTCTTGGAGGATGTTGTTTATTATTTTTATTTGGCTGATTCTTCGAATTTTTAGGCTTTTCAGTCTTTTGATTTTTCTTCTCCCTGTTCTTTAGTTTTTTATCTAATGCCTGAATAGCTCCTTTTTCTGTAGCAATATCTTTGGCTTTTTTAGCTTCTGCCGAAACCTGTCCGGTTTCTATTTGTGCTAATGTTTCAGGAATAATGCCTTTTTCATTCAATTCTATGACTTCTTTCACTCTTTCAATAGAAAGGGGATGCCAGTTGCTATCATTTTCATAGCCAAACCACATGATTTTCTTGAAAATATCAGTTTTTTTGAGGCTGACAGTTCCTTGTTTGGTTTTTAAAGGTTTTTCTATATTTGGAAAATCTTTAACAGCTTCAATATAGGTATCTAACTCATAATTTAAACAACATTTTAGCCTTCCGCATTGTCCAGAAAGTTTAGCAGGATTTAGAGATAAGTTTTGATAACGAGCTGCTGTAGTGGTTACACTCTTAAAATCTGTAAGCCATGTAGAACAGCAAAGTTCTCTGCCACAAACACCAATTCCTCCTAATCTACCAGCCTCTTCTCTTAAAGAGATTTGACGCATTTCTACACGAATTTTAAATTCGGAGGCTAGAATTTTGATAAGCTCTCTGAAATCTATTCTGTTTTCTGCTGAATAATAAAAGGTAGCTTTGGTATTATCTGCCTGAAATTCAACATCAGAAAGCTTCATAGGTAAACTCTGATCCACAATAATTTGCCTAGCTCTAAACATTGTAGGTAAATTACGAGCTTGTGTTTCTTTGAATTTTTCTATATCTTTTTCAGTAGCTATTCGGAGGATGTTAAGAATATTTTCATGATCCTCTGCTATATTTTTCTTTAACATTTGAAGTCTTACAAGTTCCCCTTGTAAAGAAACATGCCCCAAATGATAACCATTTTGTGCTTCTACTACGACAGCATCACCAGTGTATAAATCAAAAAGTTGTGTATTACGGAAAAAACCTTTATTCCCATTCTTAAAACGAACTTCTACGATATGAAACTTCTGATCAGCAGGCAAATCCATATTAGAGAGCCAATCAAAAGAATTCATTTTATTACAACCACCAGTTTTACAGCCTCCCCCACAACCCGAAGATTTATCAGTAGAGCAACCTCCTGAAGAACAAGAAGAACAACCCATATATTTTCAGTAAAATAAAATAATCAACAAAAAATCTAACCAACTACAAAGTTAGGTTGCTTAGCAACAAAAAACAAACGTATTTTAAAATTGTTTGGAAAAATCAATGATACCTAAAGGTGTGATACAGTAATCTAAAGCTACATCATAAGGATCTACATCTGTAATATCTTCTTCTAAAACAGATTCTAAGGATATTCCTACTTTAATTGCTTGAGGACACTGTGCTAAAAACCTGTCATAAAAACCTTTTCCATAACCTACTCTAAACCCGTTCTTATCAAAAGCCAAAAGAGGAACTAAAACCATTTGAATTTTTTCGATAGGGCATACTTGGGTATCTGTGGGTTCACTAATTCCCCATTTATTTGTGAGTAGCTTAGTCTCTGGATATAGATAAAAATGAGATAATAGTTTGTTTTTGAAGTCTGTAGTTGATACAATCCAGGAGATTTCAGGCTTGTGTTTCCATGCCTGATGAATAAATAACCAAGTATTTGGCTCTTTTAGATGAATAATAGGTAAAAAAACATGAATAAATTCAATAGAGAGAAGTTTTTCCCAAGAAAAAAACAAGTGAGTAAGAAGATTGTTTTTTTCTTCAAAGATCGTTGCTGATAAAGAAAGTCGTTTTTCTTTATATATTTTACGAATATCCGCTTTTAACATATATTTTATAAACCTCCACGTACTCTACCTATCCATTCATAAATGCTTTCAGCAATTTGAGGATTGAAATCAAGTTCCTTGTCAGTATCTTGAGCGTTTCGTAAACACATCTTATGGTCTGCTCTATGAATCTTTACAAAAGTTCCTTTCTTAGGATTTTGTTGATTGATGATATTTGTAATTAGTTGATGTTCAGATGCAAACGTTGATTTGTCAGATTCTCCCCAAATAGAAAGAACATAGCCATTATACTCTTTCCATTGTTGAGCCACGTTAATTTCACTTAACTGATACCAATACTGAGGACTTCTAAAGCTAAATCTTTTCAAAAAATCTTGACAATCACTATTGTACTTTATTGCACTATCTATGGGTTGCTTATGCATAAAGAATCTTACGCTGCAATCAGTTACATTTTTTGTCCATTCTTCTACATCTTCATAATCTTCTCCCTTTTGAATAGCCATTGCTTTGCGAGAGTCTATCAGATAATTTGTCCAATTTTGTCCGATAGTGCCATATACAACAACACCTTTAGCATTCTCTCTTTGAGCTACTATAGGGGCAATAACTCCTCCCAAACTGTGTCCAATCACGAAAATATTATCTTTATCTACAAAAGGATATGTTTTTAAAGTTTTAAGAGCCTCGGTAAAATGAGCAAGTTCTGTTTGAAAATCAAGTTTTTCACATGGAGTTCCTTGGCTATCCCCAACGCCTGATTTTTCAACTCGCATGGTAACAATATTATTTTTACCTAAATAACGCAACATCTGAATATGCCCATAAGTTGTATCCATAGGTGTATCTACTGGAAAACAACCTACTCCTTGAATAAAAATCACAGCAGGGTATTTTCCTTCTTTTTGAGGAACAGTAATAATACTACGTAAAACAGCATTATTTACAGTAACCTCTCCATAAATTGTTCGATTTGTAGGCGTTATCTCTTTAGGAGCTTCATCTAAACGGGCATCAAGAGTTATTTCTTGATTATTTCTACGAATTCTTAATTTTACTTTTTCTTTTGGACTAAATTTCTTGAGTCCTTGAATAAGTTCTGCAATAGTATGAGGCTGAAAATCGTTGATACTGAGTAATTCATCTCCTACTTTCATTCCTGATTTCTCGGCTGCTGTTTTGGGGTAAATTTTATTGATAACCAAAACCTGATTTTTTTCTACTGGGTCAATGCCTAAAAAAGCCCTTCTTGTCAGCTTTTGTGCAGCCGACACGCTAATCCAACCCCAAATAATGACAAGTAAAATGTAAAATCGCATATTTATTGTAGTAATTTTTTATAAAAACGATGGCGTTTATAAATTATTATAAATTGTAAAAAAATTATACGACATCCAATAATTATTTTGCAAATTTAGAGAGATAAATTATTATTTTAAATTGTTTTATCAACAAATACTTAATTATAAAGATTTATGAAGGACTTTATTTTAATTCTAAGTATGTTTTTGAGTATTAGCCAAAGTGTTTTTGGGCAGATTCTCGCAGAAGGAGCATTTCATGCTGGTAGTGTCAAAGATAAAGAAGGCAACACATGGGGTGGACAAATTAAATATGATACAAAACAACAAACCGTAATGGTAGATAATGGTGGAACATTGAAAACTTTTAATGCTAGAAATATAGAAGGGTTCTCTTTCTTTGATAGTAAAGTAAAAGCAAACAGAAGATTTTTAACACTTATGTATGCAAAAAATGCTAATACAAACTATGAATCAGCAATTTTTTTTGAAGTACTCTCAGAAGGAAACAAAGTGACATTATTGGGAACAGAATATTTAGAAACTCGCATGAATCCGCAGGCTGGATGGGGATGGTATGGGGCAGGTGGACGAACGTTTTCTTATCGAATTGTTACAGAATTCTATATTATGAACAAAAATGGAAAAATTGTAAAACTTAGAACAGCTAGCAAAAAACAATTTCTATCTCAAATGAAAGATGAAGCATCTCAATTAGAGGTATTTATGAAAAAAAATAAATTAGGAGTACAACAACGTCTTGATATGATAAAAATATTCGATTTCTATAATACACTCTGAAATATTTTTACTAAATTTGCATTCCAAAAAACTGGAGAAGTGCCCGAGTGGTTGAAGGGGCACGCCTGGAAAGCGTGTATGCGGGAAACTGTATCGAGAGTTCGAATCTCTTCTTCTCCTCTAAAACAAATAAGAGCTATTCAATTTGAATAGCTCTTATTTGTTTGGTTACTCTTTTGTAAATACAAGCTCTTCACTCCAATAAAGTTTGTTGTTTAAGTTTTTAGAGATAAAATCTTGGAAAACTTTCTCACTAGCAAATTTTGTAGGTTTAGCCTTACTTGCATCGTAGCTTTTACCTTTGGCTTTTGCTTCATTTACTCCTTTTTCAAAAAATAAAGAGACTAAAAGTTTACCATTTTCGACTTTATATTTAAAATAGCAATATGATTTTTTACCATTATCTTCTCCTCCAAAATTTACAATTTTAGTGCCTTTTAGATTAGAAATATAGGTTTCTAAAGGCTTATCATCATTTTTGGGTTGCTCACCTTCTGTTGGTTTGTTTTTAATTATGAGGGAGTATGTTCCTGTTGAAGAGCCTTTTGTAAAAATAATTTTATCAATAGGGAGTTCCATTTCATCAGCTGATTTTTTAACAGGAGGAATAAATTTCCAAGAACCAATAATTTGGTCATCATCTACAAAAGATGTTTTATTGGTTACCATATATTCTGAAGAAATACAAGACCCCATCAAAAAAACAGTAAGAAAAAGCAAGAAAGAAAATTGTAGTTTTTTCATGATAATTTTTATTTAAAACCTGCTCAAAAGTAAATAACTCCCCATATTTTATGAAGAGTTATTTATGAATAAACACGTTTTCTTTATTAAATGCTTGTATAATTTTATGAATGAAATTTATATTTTGGTTTTGAGAGGTTTTACAGTATAGCCTTGTTTCCTCAATTGATAAATCAACCCATCTTTGCCAACTAAATGTAAAGCCCCTACAGCAATAAAAACGGGTTTTTCCTGAATAAGTTTATAAATTTGAGGCATCCATGCATCATTTCTATTTTTAAGAAGGGCATTATACTCTTCAGGTTTCATATTATTTTCGTCTAAACCCAGTTTTGCTAATTCATTCAAATTTTGTTCAGAATAATATTTATTTAGCTTTTTCATTGCTTCTGTAGACTGAGAACCTTTATTTTCAATAACTTCCATCAACATATCTGCCTGACGTTGTAATGAAGAACCTTTTAATAATACATTGGCTTGTAATTCAACGGTCTCCAAGCCTACAATATCTTTTTCTAAAGTCTTTCCATACGTTTGAAAATAACCATCTAAGCTATTACTCGGATCACCACTCATCATTTTTTTCTCATCTAAACCCAATTCTTTAGAAATTTTCTTTACAGAAATCATTTGAACAAGCATCATTGGACGCATTTTGTTGAAAGCAGCAGCACTCATACCCATATTTGTCTGGAGGTATTCATCTACTTGGTTGAATTTCCTTTCTCCAAGTAAATCTTTTAATGTAGTATCTTGCATGATTGCAACCTTCATCATTGCTAGTGAAGCTGCCATCATATTATCTAATGCAATTTCACCAACAACAGATTTACTCAGTTGAATCTTTCCTTTCACAAACTCATTTTTCTTGATGGAATCAGTAGGGTATAAATGATGAGTACCAAATAAATAAGAAGGCTCCTTAATTCCTTTACCCGAAATTTCCCAAAAAACAGAATTTTCTAGGGTTAAATTTGGTGTAACACTACCCTTTGCTGGATTCTTTGCCTTTTTTTGAGCAATCGTTACATCTACAATAAATAAAAACAATGATGCTAAAATGAGGTATCTTTTCATGGTATTTGAGTTATTTTTTTACAATTATTTGATATGGGACTTTCTCCACACGCTCAAGCCCTATATCTTTAGCTCGTTTTTCTACTTCCGAATACTTGGTTGTATTCATATATTTAGCTTGTGAATGGGTATAATCCGAACGAAGATTGGTTACTTCCTTTTCTAAAATAATAATTTGACGCTGTAGTTTTCTTGCGTAATGGGCATTACTGATATAAAATATACCTAAAACAGTAAGATACAATACATAAGGAATATAATTAATGGGTTTTCTTTTTTGTGTTAGAAAATCCATATTAACTAAATTGTCAATCCAAAGAAAAACACTTCTTTTTGCTTCAGGTCGTTCGGGTGCTGATTCTTTATAAGTATTCTCCATAATTTTGTAATTCTTCAAGCTTAACGAAAATAAAAATGATTTTAGTTCATTCCATTGTAAAAATCTAACAAAAATACTAAACCTTATTCACAATAAAACGTTTTGCTAAAAAATAAGAAAAATGGCTAAAATGCAAAAAAAGTCAAATTTACCTCAGAAGGTCTGTTCAATATGTCAAAAACCATTCACTTGGCGAAAAAAATGGGAAAAAGTTTGGGATGAAGTTTTATATTGTAGTAATAAATGTAGGCAACAAAGAAATCAAAAAATATAAAAATTATATATTTGCCTTTCATTATTATAAAACTTGTTATGCTCACAAAACGAATAATACCTTGTTTAGATATAAAAGATGGTAGAACAGTCAAAGGAGTCAATTTTGAAAACTTGATAGACGCAGGAAACCCTGTAGAGTTGGCTCAAAGATATGCAGAAGAAGGAGCTGACGAATTAGTTTTTTTAGATATTAATGCAACTGTTGAAGGAAGAAAAACTTTAGTGGCATTGGTAAAAGAAATAGCTGCTCATCTGAATATTCCTTTTACCGTAGGTGGTGGAATTAGCAGTAAACAAGATGTATTTGAATTACTGAATGCAGGAGCAGATAAAATTTCTATCAACTCATCGGCTGTTAAAAATCCTAAATTAGTAGATGAATTAGCATTAGAGTTTGGAAGTCAATGCGTTGTAGTTGCTATTGACACCAAAAATATAGATAGTATCCATTACGTTCATACACATGGTGGACGTAAATCGACAGAAATACAAACACTTAACTGGGCAAAAGAAGTTACACAAAGAGGTGCAGGCGAAATATTACTGACTTCTATGGATGCAGACGGAACAAAGGCTGGATTTGATATTGCCATTACAGCTCAAATTTCAGAAATGGTTTCTATTCCTGTGATAGCTTCTGGGGGAGCAGGTTCAATGGAAGATTTTTCAGAAGTATTTACACAAGGCAAAGCTGATGCAGCTTTGGCAGCAAGCATTTTTCATTTTAAAGAAATAGCTATTAAAAATTTAAAGGACTATTTGTACCAACAAAAAATCTCAGTGAGACAATAAAAAAAGGATAGTGTATACTATCCTTTTTTATAAAATGCTAATTTTTATTTTGAAGCTGTAGCTTTCTTCTCTTTTTCACCTTCCTTATCTCCAAAATCCACATTCTCTAAGAATAATATATTTGTTGGGTTTGTTTTTAAACCTTTCAATTTCTTATTATAAATTCTTAAAATTTCATCATAATAAAGTACAATAACAGGAGACTCTTCAATTAACAAGTTATCTAAATCATGATAATATTTGTAAAGTAGCAAATGATTTTCATCATGCTCATCTTTTGATTGAGCCTCATCATAAAGTCTATCAAATTCTTTATTTATGAAGTTTGTTTTATTAGGACCTACAGGTGAGAAATTCTGGCTATAGAACATAGCAAAATAGTTTTCAGCATCAGGATAATCACCTAACCAAGAACCTCTAAATAAAGTTACTTTACCATCATCTACCATTTGTTGGTGTGTTACAAATTGATTACTTTCAATAGTTACATTCACACCTATTTCACTCCACTGTTTTTTAATGAATTCTGCAATTTCTTTATCTGTTTGATAAGTATAAAGCTTTAATTCTGGTAAACCTCTACCACCTTCATAACCAAGTTCTTTTAATAATTGACGAGCTTTTACCAAATTATAAGTATAACCTTTTACTCTCACAGAGTCGAAAGAAGGAAGAGCAGCAGGTGTAACCCCCGAAATACCAGGCATTCCCAATCCATTACGCAAAGAAAGTACAATCTGCTCTCTATCTATCGCATAACTTAAAGCTTGGCGAAACTTCTTTTTCAAGAAAGGGTGTGTAGTATCTTTATAATTTTTTGGATTCAACTGAAAACCAATATATTCAGTATTCATGTAAGGAACTTTATCCACATTATATTTCTTACGGAATTCTTCTTTTACTTTTCCTTTGTCCAAAATATCTTTTGCTGTTTCAGGAAGACCAGTAATGAAATCCAGTTTTCCAGCAACAAACTCATTATAAGCTTGGTTAGGGTCATTGATGAATGAAACTTGTACCACATCAATCAATGGTAATTTACGTCCATCATGATCCATTTTCCAATAATGCTCATTCTTTGATAAAATTAATTTTTCACCTTCTTTCCAATCTTTTAATTGGAATGCACCCGTTCCCACAGGATGTGAGCGAAAATCATCTTTATATTTATCAATAGCCTCCTTAGGAATTACAAATGCATAAGGCATAGTAAGCATTTCTAAAAATGGAGGGAATTTTTTCTGTAAACGAATCTGTAATGTATATCTATCAATAGCAACAAATGCAGAATCAGGATTAGGGTGTACTTTTCCTCTAAAAATCCAAGCTCCTGTACTACGAGTTTTAGGATTCAAAATACGTTGGAAACTATACACAAAATCTTCTGCATGTACTTCCCTACCTGTATTGCCTGGGAAGCAAGCATCATCATGAAATCTGATATTCTTTTTCAATTTAAAAGTATAAACAGTTTCAGTAGAATCCCAAGAATAAGACTCTGCAATGGATTGTGTAGGGTGCATGTTTTCATCCAATTCCAAAAGTCCATTAAATATTTGGCTTGTAGCCCAAACACTTGCCCTGTTTCGAGCTTGAGCAGGGTCTAATGAGTTTAGACCACCTGTTTGATTGTAACGAAAGACTTTCTTGCCTCCATTATCTTCTTTACCACCACAAGAAGCAAAGAGGAATAGAGCCACAGCGAACAATAATAATTGTCTCATCATAAAATTTTGAAATTGTTTGAATTAAAGTTCTATATTTGCATAAATTTTCTGAGAAAATTCACTTTTTACAAGAAATATTACAAATATATATTATTTTTGGTAAGCAAATTAAATTTTTTTTTAGAAAAAAAAAACGTTTCTTGCTTTTATTCTCAATATATAAACGGTTTTGAACTTACATACTAATACTATTTTAAAATATGGGTAAAATTATTGCCATAGCAAACCAAAAAGGAGGAGTAGGTAAAACAACCACAGCCATCAATTTAGCTGCAAGTTTGGCTACTTTGGGTTATAAAACTTTGCTTGTAGATGCTGATCCTCAGGCAAATTCTACTTCAGGTTTAGGGCATAACCCTAAGCAAGTACAAACCAGTATTTATGAGTGTATGGTAGATGACGCAGGTGCAGCTCAAGCTACTTTGCCTGTATCCATAGAGAATTTGTTCTTGATACCTTCACACATCGATTTGGTAGGTGCAGAAGTAGAAATGATTAATTTGGAAAGTAGAGAAGAAAAAATGAAAATAGCACTCAATGCTATTAAAAATGAATATGATTTTATTGTAATAGATTGTTCACCTTCATTAGGACTTATCACTGTAAATGCCCTTACTGCCGCAGACTCAGTTTTAGTGCCTGTTCAGTGCGAATACTTTGCCTTAGAAGGTTTGGGTAAGTTATTGAATACCATTAAAATTATACAATCACGATTAAATACACGCTTGGAAATAGAAGGGATATTATTAACCATGCACGATTCTCGTGTACGCCTTTCTACGCAAGTTGTTGAAGATGTAAGCAATCACTTTAAGCAAATGGTATTTAAAACTGTTATCCCAAGAAATGTTCGTTTAAGTGAATCTCCAAGTTTTGGTTTACCTGCTATTCAGCACGATTCGACAAGCAAAGGAGCTGCAAGTTATTTAGAGTTAGCAAAAGAAATTCTTGAAAAGAATAAAATTAAGAAAAGTGCTGTAAAATAAATTTTATTCTGATGAACAGACCCAAAAGATCTTTTGAATTAAAGCCTTTGGATAAAACAATAGAAATCTTAACAGGATTTCTATTGTTTTTTATGTGGGTATGGTTATTATTCCATTACGAAAAAATACCTACCCATTTTAATTTTGCAGGTACAGCTTTTGGGAATAAAAATGATTTGTTTATCTTAGCTGTTTCGGCAACCATTATTTATATTTTGTTATCTATACTAAAAAGACTTGCCCATTTACTAAATTACCCTGTAGCTGTCACAGAAAAAATGCTCTATACTATTTGAGTAATCAGATGCTCCGATATTTAAAGTTTTTAACAATTCTAGCCATGTGTGTATGGTAGAATATTTTAATGTTAATATTACTAAAAATAATGAAGTGGTATTGCCTAATAGTTTGATATTTGGAATTATAGATTTAATTTTTATTTATATAGCATACTTTATTATAAAGATGTTCAGGATTTCCAAGAAAAATTCTTAATTTTGCAAAAATTTTAGGCATTGATAAAAAGTAAAAAGAGATGAAAAAAGGAGTATTAGGACGTGGTTTAGGGGCATTACTTACAGACTCAGTTCAAGTTCAACAAGAAGAGAAAGAAAAGCCAGTAGTCGTACAAGCCAGTATCAACGAAATAGATGTAGAAAGTATAGAGGTTAATCCATACCAACCACGTACAGATTTTGATGAAGATGCTCTTAATGAACTATCTGAATCTATTAAATTACAGGGAATTATACAACCAATAACCGTTAGGAGATTAAGTGAGGGTAAATATCAACTAATCTCTGGGGAACGTCGTCTGCAAGCTTCTAAAAGAGCTGGCTTAAAATCAATACCTGCATATATTCGTACAGCCAATGATCAACAAATGTTGGAAATGGCTTTGATTGAAAATATTCAAAGAGAAAATCTAAATCCTATTGAAATAGCTCTCAGTTATCAACGCCTTATTTCTGAATGTAATCTTAAACAAGATGAACTAGGAGATAGAGTTTCTAAAAATAGAACAACGGTTACAAACTATTTACGCTTACTCAAACTCCCTCCTATGGTTCAGGCTGCCTTAAGAGATAAACAAATTAGCATGGGGCATGCAAGGGCTATTATCAATGTCGATAATCCTGATGACCAAATAGCTATTTTAAAGAAAATCTTACTTGAGGATTTATCTGTAAGAGCTGTAGAAGATATGGTTAGAAATCTTTCTGCTGCAAAAACAAAATCTAAAACTGCAACTAAATCAGAGACGGGTTTTGAAATAAAACAAGTTCAAACAAA
>Ga0075157_10001573_pt1 | contig 14145 bp, 10 predicted proteins | sample JI81BgreenDNA_FD_70967 | JGI IMG/M metagenome (GOLD analysis project Ga0075157, IMG submission 70967) | Wastewater effluent complex algal communities from Wisconsin, to seasonally profile nutrient transformation and Carbon sequestration -... | ecosystem: Engineered > WWTP > Effluent > Algae...
TGTCGGGTCTTTGTTATCTCTTTTCAGTTAGTTATTGGTATTTTGAAAAAATAACAAGTTATGAGTGTGGTTTTGATCCCTTTTCAGATACAAGAGAGCCATTTGAAATCAAATTTTATATCATAGCCATATTGTTTATAATATTTGATGTTGAAATAATTTTTTTTTTTCCATGAGTGATTTGCCAAAAAGAAATTTCATATATAGGTTTTTATACAATGTATATTTTTTTTATATTATTAATACTTGGTTTTATTTATGAATTTAAAAAAGGATCTTTAGATTGAAGTTAAATGCTTTTTTTTATCATAGAAAAATTATTATTTTTTTTAAGTAATGTTATTTTTATATTGTTATGTATTGCATTATTTACACTCATTGAAAGAAAAGTAATGAGTAGTGTACAAAGAAGAAAAGGACCTAGTCTCACAGGTATATTAGGTTTTTTGCAGCCGTTTGCGGATGGTCTTAAATTATTAATTAAGGAAATAATAATACCATCAAATTCAAATCTTTTTATTTTTTTTCTATCACCTGTAATCACTTTTTTTTTTACTATATTTATTTTTATGATGATCCCGTTGTATCCAGGACATAGTGTCTTAGAATCTAATTTTTCAATATTATTTTTATTAGCTATTTCTTCTCTTAGTGTTCATGGTATTATCTTCTCTGGTTGATCTAGTAACTCTAAATATGCTTTTTTAGGTAGTATTCGTTCTGCTTCCCAAATGATTTCTTATGAAATTTGTATTAGTACTATTTTTTTATCTATAGTACTAATGAGTGGTTCTTATTCTTTAATTGATATTGTATCTTCTCAAAATGAATTATGATTTATATTTCCATTATTTCCATTATGATTTCTTTTTTTTATAGTTTCTTTAGCAGAAACTAATAGATCTCCTTTTGATCTTCCAGAAGCGGAAGCAGAGCTAGTAGCTGGATATAACGTTGAATATTCTTCTATTTTATTTGCAATGTTTTTTTTAGCAGAATATGGTAATATATTAATTATTAGTTCTGTATCTACTATACTTTTTTTAGGAGGTTGAAACTTTTTGTGTTTTTCTAATTCTATAGTTTTTGGATTAAAGATGAGCATACATGTCTTCTTATTCTTATTAGTTAGAGCAGCTTTTCCTAGATATAGATATGATCATTTGATGAAATTATGTTGAAAAAATCTAATACCTATTAGCTTTTCATTAGTGATGTTGCAAGCATGTTTACTTTTATCTTTTAATATTTTTTAATATTATTTTAAACATACTTTTATGTTATATGATTTTTCTAAAAAAATTTTTTTTTATAATCTTTTATTTAAACATAAGTATATCATCGTTTCTATTGTTGGTAATATATCAAATTTTAAACATTTATATTATTTTTTCTATATTTATTTTATTAATAAAATAAATAAAATATATATTTCTAGTTTTTTTTTTAATAATAATATTATTTTTAATAACAATATAATTAGTTTTAATATAGTATATAAAAAACGTATACTATCTCATCTCAGTCATTCATTTTATCATAGTTATTTTTTTATTCATTTTTTGAATAAAGATTATTGAATTAACTCATTAATTAATTTATTAACTAAAAATGGAAAAAAATATTGTAGTTATAAAATAGTTAATAATATATTATTGTTTATTAAACGATTAGTAGGAATAAATCCTGTTTTTTTATTGAAAAAACAGTTATATCAAAATAGATTTTTGTTTGATATACAGCAATTAAAGCTTCGAAAAAAAACGTTAGTAATACCTAAATTATTATCTACAAAAAGTCAAATCATAAAATCTATTAAATATTTATTAAATAATTTTTCATTAAATAGTATTATTAGAATAGGAAAAAATGAAAAAGTATATTATCAATATCAGAAACTGAGTTACATAATTTTAAATAATCTATTTAATGATAATGTATTAAAAAATTTAATATCTAAAGAAAGTTCTATTATAAAAAATAACTTTTTTCATATACGAAAAGAAAACTTTTCAAAAAAATATTTAAATGATATGGATAATGATCAAATATTAAAAAAATATTCTTTGTATCGTAAAAAATTTAAGTCATTTACTAAAAAAGATAAATATTTAAGGTATAAAAAAAATCAATTGCTAATATATAAACATCATTTAGATGAAAAAAAATTATTTTTGTTTGATAGATTTCAATTAAATTTACAATCTAAATTAAAATTAAAATCAAAGTGGTTTTAGAATATGTTACGTATACGAATTAAATCTTTACCTAAAAAAAAAGTTCTTTTAAAGAAAAAACATATGAATAATTTAAATAGTTATAAAAAATTATTTATTAATGAAATAGAAGATTTAACATTTAATTCTATTGATAATTGATTAGAAAAATTAAAGAATTATTATAAAGTAAATCATATTACTATCAATAACTCTAATAAATTAAAAAAACGTGATTCATTATATCAATCTAATAAATTTATACCAAATACTATTAAATCTAATAATGATTTAAACAGTATAAATTCAATGATTAAGCATATCAATATAAAATTATTTGATTTTTCAAATAAAGTGAATCCAAATTTTAATAGTAATAGTTATAATAAAAATATAAATAATTATAAAAATATTAATAATAATAATCAAATGATTAATTATAATAAAAATTTAAATAATAGTTATAATAGTAATAATAAAGCTATTAATAATAATAAAAATATAAATAATAAATCTTATTACAATAGTAATAATAATAAAAATATAAATAATAAATCTTATTACAATAGTAATAATAAAGCTATTAATAATAAAAATATAAATAATAATAATATTAACACACGTTATAATAATAAACATTTTAATAAATCTATTAATCCAAAAATCGATTTTACTAGTGTGGTGCAAGTAACTAAAAATAAAGATTGAGAAAAATATATAGGTGATGAAATTAAAGATATATTTGAAGAAAATGTTAAACCAAATACTCTGAATATCTCAGATAAAAATAAGTTTATTTTAAATAATAGTAGAAATAATAGTACAAATAATAATAAAAATATAATTGATGATAATATCTCTGGTAATAATATTATTAATAAATTTATTTCTTCTAATAAAAAAATAACTAATAGTAATCACATAACTAACACGAATTATAATAAGAATACTGATTATAGAATTAATAATTTTAAAAAAAAATTAAATAATAATAAAATAAATTCTAATAGTAATGTTATAAAAAAAGAAAACGATTTGGTTACCGAGTGTACTAATCTTTTAAAAAACATTATTAATAATATTGGAAATAATATTAATAAATCAAATTCAATTAACAAATCTTCAATTCAAAATAAAAATGTTAATAATAATACTAAATCATCTCTTAAAAATGTTAAATCATTTTCTAATAAAGTATATAACACCACTAAAAAGCATTACTCTATTAATAATAGTATCATTAATAAAGATATAAAAAATCCTATATTAATTAAGAATTATTATAAAAATAAAAAAAATATATTAAATAATAGTACTAATTTTGTTACAAAAGCTTCTAGTAAATATAATGCTCTAAATACCAATAATAAAAAATATAAGCACTGATTTAAACCTGGAAGTTATTTGCATAGAATGAATGCATTATTTAATAAATGAAAATATCATGGTAAAATTAAATCACGCAATAAAAAAACATTTACCAAAAGAAGCCATCAATTAATTGATCCTGTATCAACTATAAATGATTGTCTTATTAATTATAAAAAAAAATTTACTAAATATTTTTTTTATGCAAGGTATTTAGTAGATGATGATTATGGTACATATATTTTTTCGATACGAAAAATGTTTTTTAATAGAATATATAATTTTTTTTGGTTACATTTTTTACATAATAAATATTATTTTAATATTTATAAAAAATATAAATTTAAATTAAATACTAATATAAATAGTAAAGATAATCTATCTATTATAACTCGTAATGCTAAGAATAATATATTAACTTCTTTTAATTCTTTTGTTAATATGTTATTACATCATAAAATGTATGTTAATAAAAAATATTTTAATCATTCCATGAATTGTTATTATAAAATGGTTAAATCTAATATGATTCGTTACTTAAATAAGTTTAAGTATAAAAACAACTTTGTTAATATAAATAATTCTTATCATATTAAGTATATTAGATTAAAAAAACCTATTTCAAAAAAAATAATTTTTCGTAATTGAAAGCTTTATTTGAAAAAAAAATCTTTTCTTTTTTCGCGTGGAAAACGCCTTAAAGTGCGTTCTAGAAAATTAATAACTAAAATGATTCTTAGCAAAAGAATCATGCGTTGAAGTAAAAAAAAATCATATCGTTTTAAAAAAAAATATTTTTTTAGTAAAAAGTATAAAAAGTTTAATGTATTTCATTCGTGAAAACAGTCAAAAAATTCTTTTTTTTTCGATTCTAAAAATTTATTTATTTTAAATACTATTAAATATATATATAATTATGGCATTATTAATAATTTAAAAAATTGATATTCACCTAAAAATAACATTATTAATCCTATATTTTTATATTCACAGTATGGAAAATATGTTAGATATAATATGAATTATAATAAATTATTCGAAAAAAATTATAATACGTACAACTATGAGAATACTAGTTTAAATTCTATTGATAAATTAAATAAAATATTTTTATTAAATCGTATTTATTCATCTAAAGATAAAATAAGCGCATATAATTATTTTATGAATAAAAAATGACGTTTTTTAAACAATACTTATAATAAAAATTTTTTAGATATTTTATCAAACGATTATATTAATTTTTCTTCTTCTAATATGCCATATCAAATAGTTGAAAAAAAATATTTTTTTATGAAAAAACCATCTCATACTATTTTTAATAGTAATTCTATTACATCTAATGATAGTGTTAATGTTCATTCTATGAATGAACCTAAATTTTTACCTTCTCATCAAATGTCATTTTTAAATAAATTTTATATTTTTTATATTAATGTCATTAAATCAAGTAGTCTTTCAATAATATTTTCAAATACATTTTATATGTTTAGCATAGTAGATTTAATACTGTGAAAATTTAATTTATTTACTAATGTTAATAATATTTACTTTTTTTTTAGAGATTTTTTCATAAATTCATACACAAATTTCATCTCATATTATAACAATAAAAAAATAAACATGCAATCAAAAAAAAATAATCTTTTTTTTAATACTTTTGTGAAACAGAATATAATAATTAATAACTCAAATAAGAGGTTTCACTTTATTGAATATAAAATAAATAAATATAAATATTCTTATTCCGATTGATTATTTTATATTTCGCGTATATCAAATATGTTTTTACCATTATTTAATATTTCTAAACGTAAAAAAAGTTTATATACAATAAAAAAAAAAAAAATTTTATCGTTTTTAGAGAAAAAATTAAATAGTGAAAATTATAAATATAACTTCATGAAATTTTTTAATGCTATTAGAATAAATGGTAATTTTTCAAACATTATAGTGAGTAATAAAGATAAAAACAATTTTATGCGTATTTATAATAATTTTTTTTATTTTTTTATATCACGTTTATTTAACGAGGGTAATATTAATTTTTATAAAAAATATAATAATGTTCCAAGATTAAATAGTAATAATTTTTTTTATTTAAATAATATTGAAAAATATAATAATAAATTATATAATTTTAATAGAAATGAATTTAGTAATGATATAAATTCTTTTAGATTAGAAAAAAAAACATCTAGTCTTTTTTATACTGATAATGGTAGAATTATTATTTTTTTATTAAAATCTTTAATTAAAAATGTACGTGATATTAAAAATAAATTTTTAATTAAAGATATTAAGTCATTATTTATTATATCTAATTTATTACATATGTTATATAATAGAGAATTTAATATCGGTTTTAATTATAATAAAGTAGACGATATTGATCAAATAAATAATAGCATAAGTAATCAATTATTATTAAAATCAGTTTCTTTAAAAAGTTATATTTCAAGTAAAGCACGAGAATATTCATTAATATTCAAAAATAGTTATAGTGTTTTTATGCATTTTATTAATAGTTTTAAATCTATTGTCATAGATTGTATTTTATTAAATTCTTTTTCTACATACAAAAATTATATAATTTTTTTTGATATGAGGAGTAGAAATATTTTTTATGAAGTGAATCCATACCAAAGAGATTATTATATAAAGGATATCATTTATAAAAATATAGATCATCTTTCTTAATGAGTGATAGCATCTATTATTATGTAAATACTGTCCTATGCCTTTATCTTTTAGCACACCTGTATTATTAATTATTATTTTAGATTATTTCGAAATTTGAATACCACGTTTTTGTTATCATGGAAAACTCAGTTCTAGTGGAAATTGTCGTATGTGTTTAGTAGAAATTAAAGGTTCTTTGAAACCTTTAATAGCATGTTGTACATTGTTTAATAAAAATATGATTATTTACACTAATACAGATTTAGTTAGAAGAAGTAGAGAATTTATTATGGAATTTTTGTTAATTAATCATCCTTTAGATTGTCCTATTTGTGATCAGGCAGGTGAATGCGATTTACAAGATTTATCTTTAATATACGGTTCTGATGACAGTAGATATGAATATGAGAAAAAAGCTATATTAAATAAAAATGTAGGCGGTTTAATTAAAACTAATATGAATAGATGTATTTATTGTACTAGATGTGTTCGATATACTTCAGAATTAAATAATGTTCATACATTTAGTACCTTAGGAAGAGGAGGATATAGTGAAATTAGTAATTATATTAAAGTCGATAATGACAATAATTATATAGATGGTAATGTTATTGATTTGTGTCCAGTAGGAGCTTTAACTTCAAAACCATATTTATTCAGAAATCGTACTTGAGAATTATCAAGTGTTGAATCTATTGATATTTTAGATAGTTTATGTAGTAATATTAGAATTGATACAATAAATAATGTTATTGAACGTATATTACCAAAACCGAATAATAACTTGAATGAAGATTGAATAACTGATAAAATACGTTTTTGTTATGATGGTTTCAAAAAACAACGTATTTCATTTCCGTCATATAGATATGTCATAGATGATAAACATTCATTCATCTCTTCAAGTTGATATTTGATTTTTTCTAAAATTTCTATTAAATATAATATATATAAAAACCTAAATAAAGATAACAGCTTTATTGCATTATCTACAGGTCATTTACTAGATTTTTTTAGTTTATATCTAACTAAGTATCGTTGTAACTTATTAGGTATTAATAATATCAATTTAAATTTTTTTGTAAACACAGATCTTAGAAAATATTATTTGTTTAATAGTAGTATTAAATCTATAGATTATTGCGGCTTATTTTTATTTTTAGGTATTAATTCTAAAGTAGATTCTCCTATTTTAAATTTAAAAATTAGAAATTTAAAATTTAAATTTAATAATCAAATGAATATATGTCATATAGGAAATCGAGTATCATTAAACTATTCCTTTGTACATTTAGGTACTAATTTGGAATCTTTTTTTAAATTGTTATTCGGTAAAATTTTTTATAGTAAACAAGTTTATAATAGTTCTAAATTTTATTCTTTTTCTAGTATTTTTATTGAGCGTTTTGATAAATTGATATTCGGATTAGAATCTAATTTTTCAATGTTATATAAACACAGTGTGATATGAAATCCATTAACTTTATTTTCAAGTGATGTTTCTTTATGTGAAATTGGTTTTTACGCTTACTATTATTCTCGTAGTACTTTTATAAAAAATGAGAATATCAAAATGATTTATTTAATTGGTGTTGATTATAATAATCTTACTATAAATAATAAATTTTGTATTTATCAAGGGCATCATGGTAATCTCGGTTTAAAATATGCTGATATTGTTTTACCTTGTAATACTTTCGTTGAAAATACAGGTTTTTACATGAATTGTGAAGGTAGGTTTTTTATTTCAAATTTATCAATAACTAAAAAAAAGAAAATGGCTAATAATGAAACGATAATTAATAATATGTTAAATATGTTCTCTCATTCTATAGGTACGTACGATTCTTTATATATATTCATATTGTTTTTTTATAAAATGCCTTTATTTTTTAATAAATATAAGTATGTACAAAAAATATTCTTTAATATGATTGACTATTATAATATTATCAGAGTATTTTATGGTAAATTAAATATTTCTTACAATAGAGATTATTATAATAGTGATGTCATTAGTAAAACTTCATATTTTATACACAAGCTTAAATGAATCAAACACAACTTTTAATTTCTAATCTATATATGTATAATATTTGTTTATATAACACAATCCCAAAATCTATTTTTTTATCTATGAACACTCATTACACGACTTATAAATATTTTCTAAATATGCGAGTATTTTCGAATACAATTTTTTTTTTCTGAAGTTTTTCTGAAAGTCAGGTAAAATTATTTACAGACTTACTTATAGTTGATTACCCTACATTTAAACTAAGATATTTATCAGTGTATAATATTTTTTCATTGTTATACAATGTGCGTTTTTTATTTAAAATATATTTGGATAATCATTTAGCTATACATTCAGTTACTACATGTTACCCAAGTGCTTGTTGATTCGAGCGTGAATGTTGAGATATGTTTGGTGTTTTCTATTATAATAATTTAGATTTAAGAAGAATTTTGAATGACTATGGTTTTGATGGGCACCCACTAAAAAAAGATTTTCCTTTAAGTGGATATAATGAGATAGTTTTTTATTTATACTTTAATCTAGTTTTTTATGATTCAATTCGAATGAATCAAGAATATAGATTTTTTTATACTACTTCGCCATGAAAAATATTTATTTAAACGAAATGTCAAATTTTTTATTATTTATTCCAGAAATCTACTTATTTATTATTATTTTTTTAGTATTTATATTTAGCACTATTAACAGTTTATCTTCTGTGACTCGTTTTCCTAATATTAGTAATAGTGTCATATATACTATCATTATTGGTTTATTATATACAATTATATTGTTTTTTAATAATACTATATATAATTATGATATTAGCTTATTATGTAAAACACATAGTAATATTTTTTTTTCAGTATTGTTTATATTATTAAGTATAGTTATTTTTATATTAGGTATTTCTTATAATAAGGTTAATAATATTAGTAGCTTAGAATATTTAATTTTTATTTTAATTTCTCTAGGTAGTTTAATTATTTTTTTAAATTTAGTTAATGTTATATTTATATATATATTATTAGAATTACAGAACATATTAATTAGTATTCTTATTTCTATCAAAAAGTCTAATAGATATTGTATAGAAGCAAGTATTAAATATTTTATATTAGGTTCATTTTCATCTTTAATATTTTTATATGGATTTTCATTATTATATGGTAGTACTGGTTTTATATCAATTAACGAAATAAATTTATTTTTTAATTGTATTGACCTTATTGATAATAGTATTGTTATATCAGCTATCAAAACGTCTATTATATTTATATTAATAGGTATGTTGTTTAAAATATATAGTGCACCGTTTCATTTTCGAGTTTCAGATATTTACGAAGGTTCACCTACTAGTGTATTAATTTTTATTTCAAGTATACAATCTTTATTTATGATGCTTTTATTTATTAAATTTCATTATTATATATTTATTGAATTTACTGAATTAAAAAATGTTATTTTGTCCATTGTATCTATATTAACTTTATTTTTTGGTTCTATTGGTGCATTATCACAACGTAAATTGAAAAAACTTATAGGGTATAGTGCAGTTACTGTGAATGGTTTTTTTCTTTTTCCACTAATAAACAATAATATTCTTTTATTAGAAGCAAGTTTAATGTACTCTATTATTTATATAATTACTATATTATTATTATTTGCAATTCTTTTGAATGTTTTTATTAATAATAGTCATAGTTTAGTTAAACTTTCAGATTTATATAATATATATAAATATAATAAGTTTACTAGTTTAATATTGATTTTTTTATTATTTAGTGTTTCAGGATTGCCACCTTTTTTAGGTTTTTTTGGTAAACTTTTTTGATTAAAATCAATTTTTATTGAGTACAATATTTATATATTTATTTTAATTTTAATTTTTTTATTGGTTAATTTTTATTATATCAGATTGATAAAAAATTTATACACTATTAGTTATAAAAATTATAACGTATTATATTATATCGAAAAATATAATTATATTTCTTGTGTTTGTATCTTTTTTTTACAATTTTTATTATTATATTCTATAGTAGATAGTAGTGTTATTAGAAACTTAGTGCATGTTTACATATTAAATTTATTGAATGTATTATAATATTATTAAGAGTATAGAAAATAGAAAAAAATATTGTAGTTTATATAATACAAATTGATTTACACGTTTAATATACGAAAATCATTTTTTTTCATACGATATATATGAATATAATTTAAGAAAAAATAATAGTATGGTTTGCAAATTACGAATAAGGTGCATGATTAACGGCAGAAGCCGTAGTGTAAATAGTAAATTTAGATTATCTAGATTTTTTTTTAAAGAATTTTCTAGAAAAGGTCTTATCAATGGTATTGTTAAGTTTTAATAATTTTTTATTGCAATAATATTCATTTAAATGTCTTTTAATTATTTAAATAAACTTGTTTTTTTTATAAATGTATACAGTATTGAATTAAGTAAAGGAATTTTTGTGGCTTTTAGAAATATATTTAATAAAAAAATAACTCTAAACTATCCATTTGAAAAAGGATCTCTAAGTTCACGATTTAGAGGAGAACATGGTTTAAGACGTTATTCTAATGGTGAAGAAAGGTGTATTGCTTGTAAGCTTTGTGAAGTGATATGCCCTGCACTCGCTATAACTATAGAATCTGAATCTAGAATTATTAATTCTAGTAGAAGAACTACTAAATATGATATCGATATGACAAAATGTATTTATTGTGGTTTATGTCAAGAAGCATGTCCGGTAGATGCTATAGTAGAAGGTCCTAATTTTGAGTATTCTACTGAAAATCATGAAGAGTTATTATATAACAAACATAAATTATTATATAATGGTGATAAGTGAGAAACAGAAATTGCTTTAAACATCAAATTTGAGTTTAATTATAGATAAATGTTTATTAATTTAATAATATCAATATTAGTTTTTTTAATAGGTTCTTTAGGAGTTTTTCTTTCTAGAAAAAATTTAATACTGTGTTTAATGTCATTGGAGTTAATGCTATCAGCAATTAATATAAATTTCGTATTTTTTTCTGTTTATACAGATACTGTTATAGGACAAATAAGCACTTTTTTTATTTTAGTCGTTGGTGCAAGTGAGTCTGCTATTGGTTTAGCATTAATACTAGTTTACTATAAGGGATATAGATATTACTATTAATATATAAATAATATAATGTATTTAGTACCAATTTATTTATGTTTATTTTCGTTTTTAGTTTCGTCTTTTTTCGGACGTTTTTTAAGTAGCAAAGGTAGTATTTTTATTAATGTTTTTTCTATTTTTTTATCTTTTTTAATTAGTTTATTTGTTTTTTATGAAGTATGTATGATGCATGCGACATGTCAGATCTATTTTTTTTCATGATTTTATATAGGAAATATTGAAATTTATTGATCATTTCTGTTCGATCCTTTAACTTCTGTCATGTTAGTCGTTATTTTGTCTATTTCTTTTTGTGCTAATTTTTATTCTATTGAATATATGATATATGATCCACATAAAATACGTTTTTTTTCATATTTATCTTTATTTACATTCACAATGGTTATGCTAGTTACTTCTAATAATCTAGTTCAACTTTTTTTTGGTTGGGAAAGTGTAGGTATTTCTTCTTATCTTTTAATTAATTTTTGATATACTCGTTTACAAGCAAATAAATCTTCTATATTAGCTATTATGGCTAATAAAATAGGTGATATACTGTTACTATTCGCTTGTTTGTATATATTAATTACATATAATAGTTTATATTTTAATGTTATTTTTTCATCTTCTAATGATTTTTTTATAAATAAAAACTATAATGAGTTGGTTACTTATAATAGTGTAGGACATCTTATTACTACATATAATGAGATAGATTATATTATAATAAATGAGAATCATACAAATATTTATGATTTTGTGACTTTAAGAAATCTTTCTATAACTCCATTTATAGTATGTTTATTTGTTATTGTTGCTTCTATTTGTAAATCTGCTCAAGCAGGATTTCATTTTTGATTAGCTGAAGCTATGGAAGGACCTACACCTGTATCGTCATTATTACATGCTGCTACCATGGTAACTGCAGGTATTTTTTTAACTGTTAGGTGTAGTTTTTTATTTAATTATTCATATGATTTACCTATATTTATCATATTTATTGGTTCAATTACTAGTTTCTTTTCTTCTTTAATTGGTATTACTCAATATGATTTAAAAAAAATAGTAGCTTATTCTACATGTAGTCAGTTAGGATATATGTTTTTATCTAATGGTATTTTTTCTTACAATTTTACTATGTTTCATCTTTTTAATCATGCATTTTTTAAAGCTTTATTATTTTTAACTTCTGGTTATATTATTCATTTATTATGTAATGAGCAAGATTTGCGTAAAATGGGTAGCTTGATTAAAATATCACCTTTACCATATATTAGTCTTTTAATTGGTTCTTTATCTTTAATGGGTATTCCATATTTATCAGGTTTTTTTTCAAAGGATACTATTATAGAAAATTTATATAATATTAATATTACACATAATATTTCTTTTTATAGTGTTATATACTTTTCACAAATATTATTATCTATATCTATTTTACTTACTATATTATATAGCGTGAAATTGTACTATTATGTTTTTATTAATTCTTATAATGGATATTATCATTATATAAAAAATATACATTTTTCAGGTTATTATATGATATTACCATTATTGTTTTTATCTATTTGTAGTATTTCTAGTGGTTATTTATTTTCAGATATGTTTATTGGTATTGGAAGTAACTTTTTTGGTAACTCTATATATAATAATGCTTTCTTCTATGATAAATATTTAATATCATATGATGTTATTAACTTATTTTCAATACTTCCTTATGAGTTTAATAAGTTTGTATATTATTATGTTTTTTATAATAGTATATATATAATAATACTAATTTGATATATATACTATACATATTTAAATTTTACTTATTTTTCTAGTTTAGGTTTGAATAAATATTATTATCATATTTTTATTAATATAAATAGAAAAATAATTTTTTTTAATAGATTAATCATTAATAATATATTAAAATTTTTTTTTAAGGAATCGTATAATAATACTTATAGATTGATAGATAAAAATATATTTGAAATAATTGGTCCGTTTGGAATTGTATATAACATTAAAGTAATTATTCACAAAGTGAATCTTCTACAAACAGGTTTATTATATCATTATATAGGTATTATTCTTTTATTTATATTATATTCTATTTATTTTATTATATAAATACTTTTTTTTTATATAAAAATATTAAAAAGCTTTTTTGTAGGTATAATATAAAAAAATAAAAAATTCTTTTTTATATTAACTATTTCAATATTAATAGAAATCATTTTAAATAAATATATTATCTTTTATTTAAAAAATAATATTTAGCCCGATCTATTTAAACAGTTATTAACACAATATATTATTTCTATTCTATATTAATAACTGTTTTTTTTATATTTTTATTAAAAAGTGATTATATATAAAAATATATAATATTTTTATAAGTAATACAAGTGCTGTTTATGCATACTTTTTTATACATATATAAATAACTATGATGTCATTCATATGTGAAATGTTTCATTTCATACAGCTTCTATTTGCCATCGATAGATTGCTGAATCATCATCTTTATATGATATCGTCTCATGATGTTATATAATGAATATTATTAGCATTATAATTATTAGTTTAATCAATCGACTTTAGTTTATGTGACTGGACGCATGTAAATTAAATAGATCTATAGTAAAATCATTTATATATTTTGTATATAGAGAGTTTTAAAATCCTTTCTAAATGGCAT
>Ga0075157_10001575_pt1 | contig 14144 bp, 12 predicted proteins | sample JI81BgreenDNA_FD_70967 | JGI IMG/M metagenome (GOLD analysis project Ga0075157, IMG submission 70967) | Wastewater effluent complex algal communities from Wisconsin, to seasonally profile nutrient transformation and Carbon sequestration -... | ecosystem: Engineered > WWTP > Effluent > Algae...
CGGGCTTGTTGCGCTTGGGTATAGGCATCGAGCTGCTTGAGATACGGCAGCTTATCGCATTTTGTTTTATGCGCTTCAATCAGCCGTACGAGGTGATTGGCCGCTGACGCCTGCTCGGCTTTGATAGTTTGTGCGAAACGGACATACATCGCATCCGACGGAAGTTTCTGCATCAGGCGCTGGTGCGCGTGCGTCATGGCGTCGCGTAACGCGTTGCCCCGCTGATCGAAGAATGCCTGCACAAAGGCTTTCTTCTCCGGCGAGAGCGGGAACTGATCAGGGCAGCGATGGTACATCGTCATCATATAGGTTGCTTGCTGGTAGGCCTCCGTCGCCTCCACCACATTGACTTGCCGAAGCACATGCTTCATCACCGTTTCGGGTTTGGGCTGGGGGGCGGTGGCGGCCATCGCCGCTACCCCTGCCAGCATCACCACCGCTGCCGGTGCGGCCTTGCCAATATGCGTGGCTATTGGCACGCGAGGCATTCCTCGTAGGTGTTTTGTTTGGTCTTCAGGCTCATTTCCATCTGGATGCCGGAATCGACCTTCTTACTTACCTTATCGGCACGTTGCAGCGAGGCCGAACGGCAGTAGTAAAGCGACTTCACACCCTTCTTCCACGCCATATAATGCAGCAGGTGCAGATCACGCTTATGCACGTTGGCGGGCAGGAACAGGTTAATGCTGGACGCCTGGCAGATGAACGGCGCACGGTCGCCCGAATGCTCGATCACCCAGCGCTGGTCGATCTCGTACGCGGTCTTGAAGGTGAGCTTCTCGTTCTCGTCGAGGAAATCGAGATGCTGCACGGAACCTTCATGCGTCGCAATCGACGACCAGACTTCCGGCGTATCCTGACCTTTTTCAGCCAGCAATTGCTTGAGGTACTTGTTGCGCACGGGGAAGCTGCCCGAGAGCGTCTTCTGCGTGAACACGTTGGCGGCATACGGCTCGATGCCGGGGCTGGCATTGCCGCAGATGATGCTGATGCTCGCCGTCGGTGCGATCGCCATTTTATTGGAGAAACGCTCCTTCGAGCCGAACTCGGCCGCATCCGGGCAGGGCCCACGCTCTTCACCCAGCTTCAGCGACGCGGCATCCGCGCCTTTGCGGATATGCTCGAACATCTTCTTGTTCCAGACCTTCGCCATCACCGATTCAAACGGGATCATCTTGCGTTGCAGGAAGCTGTGGAAGCCCATCACGCCGAGGCCGACCGAACGCTCGCGCATGGCGGAGTATTTAGCGCGTGCCATGGTATCCGGCGCGGTATCGATGAAGTCCTGCAGCACGTTATCGAGGAAACGCATCACGTCCTCGATGAAGTGCGGCTCGCTCTTCCACTCATCATAATATTCGAGATTGAGCGAGCTGAGGCAGCACACCGCCGTGCGGCTTTTGCCGTGATGGTCAAAGCCGGTGGGCAGGGTGATTTCCGAGCAAAGATTGCTCATTTTCACCAGCAGGCCCGCTTGTTTGTGATGCTCAGGGATCGCCTTGTTCACCGTGTCGATGAAGATGATGTAGGGCTCGCCCGTCTCGATGCGGGTGGTGAGCAGTTTTGCCCAGAGATCGCGCGCCTTGACGGTATCAACCACATGCTTGTCTTTGGGGCTGAGCAGATCCCATTTCTCGTCTTTCTCGACCGCTTCCATGAACGCGTCAGTCACGGCCACGCCATGGTGCAGATTCAGCGCCTTGCGGTTCGGATCGCCACCGGTGGGGCGGCGGATATCAATGAATTCTTCGATCTCAGGGTGTGAGATATCGAGATAGACCGCGCTCGAGCCACGGCGCAGCGAGCCTTGACTGATCGCCAGCGTCAGCGAATCCTGCACACGCACGAACGGCACCACGCCGGAGGTCTTTCCGTTGCGGCCGACTTTTTCGCCCAGCGCGCGCAAATTGCCCCAGTAGGAGCCAATCCCGCCGCCACGGCTGGCAAGCCACACATTCTCGTTCCACAGATCGACAATGCCCTGCAGCGAATCTTCCGTCTCATTCAAAAAGCAGCTGATGGGCAAGCCACGGGCCTTGCTTTCGCCCTTGGCGGTGCCGCCATTGCTGAGGATGGGGGTGGCGGGCATGAACCACATTTTCGACATGTAATCATAGATGCGGCCGGCATGCTCGGCATCGTCCGCGTAGAAACTAGCCACGCGGGCGAACAGATCCTGGTATTTCTCATCCGGCAACAGGTAGCGATCGTCCAGCGTCGCTTTCCCGAAATCCGTCAGGTAAGCATCGCGCGCATAATCTACCGTTACGCCGTTGGCTTCGCTCGTTTGCATGTCACACCCCATTCGTGTTGGCAGTCGTTATAGATAAGCCGGAAATCACCCCTTGTCAGGCCCCCCAGCCCCGGGATTCCGCTTCTTTTTGGAGAAAGGATGGCCCGGGAAGATGGATACTACATCTTGTGTTGGGTCTGTCTACGAAGAAAATCTAAATTCTAAGAAAATATTCTGCTGGAAAATGATTTTTTCTATTTAACTTAGTAAGTTAGTACCATCATATTGGTACGGACGCATGGGCTTTCGTGCCATGTTTCAGCGATTGACATACCTACTATATCTAGTGTTGCACGCGCGCCATACTCAACCGGAACGGCCGTATGGTGAAAGCGAGCGATGCTTGCATCCTTGCCCATGCAGGTTAGCGTGTGGAATCGCCGGCGCAATCGGGAAATCTCCGTGAATTGCGAAGCGGCTTATTTCCATAAAAGACATGCACTTAGCCATGTAAACCACACACGCACATCCTATCCCCGGCTTATCCACCGGCTTACCCTCAGCACCCTCAAATGCCTTTATTCTAGGCAGATATCCTCGTGAGCTGGGCTCCGCATCTGCACTTTTTAGAGGCATTTGTGCAAAATCTTGGCATGTCAGGGGGGCGTTTATTAATCGATAAATATGAACAGAGAGGCAAATTTTGCCGTGATAAAAAATATTAAAATATAGTTGTTTTGCGCTGAGTTACATATATTCTATCAATGATTAGAAAAAATTAAACTCTTCCATAATCATCTTCTGCCCGCGTGATGTCGGATTCGTCGCAATTACCAATTTGTTCTTCATAAATAATAAGATTTTTTGCCTGCTTATTCTCCAACCGATGCCAGGCACCACGCGGAATGTATATTTCTTCATTTTTTTCAAGAATATAATGCGAATCCTCGCAGCGAATATGGGCACGCCCATCCAGCACGCGCCAGCGCTCCGCACGATATTGGTGCTTTTGAAGTGACAATCTAAGATTCGGATAAATGATTAACCTCTTTATTGTGTGGTCAGGCTGCGCCTGCAATACATGGAAATAGCCCCATGGCCGGTCAATGCGGAGCGTCTCCGCAGCGAGGGATGGCAGCGCCGCATGCGTTTGCCAGCGTTCCACCGTCCCCAGATCCGACCAATGACCTGCAAATGGCACTGCATGGCATGCGGCGTGCTCCAACACCAGGCGGTCAAACGGTAGCGCCGCGAGTGGGCGTGCAAGTGGGGGCAAGACCGTAAATTCATAGGCAGGCCGCGCCGCGCATAGCGCCTGTTGGGCAGCCACCGCATAATCCGGCGCAAGTGTCTGCAGCAAGGTCGTAAGCCGCGCGGCACCAACGGCACATTGCCCCATGTTCCATCCCGCTCCGCGCGCGATGTAGGCTGCTGGATTCTCTGGCTTTTCAACGAACCGCACCACCGGGGCCACCCCATCCACAACGGCGGCAGACTCCACGTAGCCAAACGCTGTATCGGGCTCTGTAGCGGGCGCGACTAAGAGACATGGCTGGTCATGGCGCTGCGCCGCCTGCAACGCGCGCATGGCTGCTTCCTGCCATGCATGGGTGGGGCTTAGGCGATGGTCGGCCGGCAGGATCAATATGGTTGCCTGCGGATGGTGCTGGGCAACCCATGCCGCCGCATAGGCCACGGCCATCCCTGTATTATGTGGTGCGTCTTCCAACAGGATGGAAGCAGGCTTGCAGCCCGCTTCCCGCGCACGGTTGAGCAGGGCAAAACGATCCGCCGCGCGGCCGATCACCAAGGGCGCATGCCAATCGGGGTGCAGGCGCGCAAGCGTGTGGCCATACAGGCAATGACCATCCTCGCCGAGTGGCAGGAACGGTTTGGGGCAGGCATCGGTTGAATAGGGGGCAAGGCGGCGACCCACCCCGCCAGCAAGAATCACGGGGATCACCAGCGGGCGCGGTGGCGATATCGGACGCGTCATGCCCATATGATGAACAGGCAGCACCCGAATTGCAACGGGTTTGTCTGGGCCGTGGCCGCTGCATGCTGGCAGAAGGGCTGTCTAAATGGCCTCTGGAAAGAGAATTGCCAGCATGCTGACCAGCAGCATGGCAATCAGAACGGCACGCCATATGGCCACGTAGCTAGGGCGGCTTGGCGTCGGCGGATCCGGATAAAGCCCATTTGGGCCAATGCTCGTGCGCATGGTAACCTCCTCTGATACGTTATCCTGCCACTGATCCTACAATACATGGGCCTCAGCGGTCCATTCGACGAGGCTGCCTCGCCAATCAGCGCGTCATCATGGATGCATGCCCCATCGAAAGACTGGGCATGATAATTTGCTTGGCCCGCTGACCCAACCGCTATACAACGCCGCGCACGCACTCGTAGCTCAGCTGGATAGAGCGTTGCCCTCCGAAGGCAAAGGTCGCGCGTTCGAATCGCGCCGAGTGCACCAGCACACGAAGCGATGAGAACGCCGTTCGACCCGACGCTTGGCCCGCACCAGCGGGCCTTAGCAAGGGCGCGAAGGGCAATATGCCCGAGCACATCGCGCCGAGTGCACCATGACTAAAGAAAACGCCCCAGTGAGGCGTTTTCTTGCAGGCATCATGGGAGTCTTTGCGCGCCAATGGTGAAGGCTGAACCAGCAGGCGCGCGATAGACGAACATGCCACAACTTAACCAATGCGCCATGAGAACGCCGTTCGACCAGACGCTTGGCCCGCTCCAGCGGGCCTAAGCAAGTGCGCGAAGGGCAATAGGACGTGCGCTTATTTTGGATGAAAAACACCACCCATAAAACCCATCGTTTTTTGATGCGCGATGTGCTAATAACACCGTCATGAAATATATTTACTCCATGCATTCGATTGTATTTTCTGGGCTGATGCTCGGCACGCTCGTGCTGGCAGCGCCAGTCGCCGCACAAACCAACCCCGGTATTTACACCACGACCAGTCAATCGACCACCACGAGCAGCACCAATGCCGCCACCGGGGTGACGACCAGCACCACCAACACGACCACCAACGTGCCCGCAGGCATCTACCGCGCCGGGCGCACCAGTGACATTGAAGCCCGCTACCCGTACGATAACACCGAAGGCCGCAATCGCAGCGATGTAGACGCCGTGCGTAGCGGCTTTGATGATCCACGTAACCCATGGGACGGGCGCTACGCCAACGATAATCCGCGGAATAGTACCGGTATTGGCGCCAATGAGACCGTCAACCGTATGCGTGGCGATACGGGTCGCAACGCGCGCTATCGCCCCGGCAATTTCGGTACGCGCAGCCTACGCAGCCGCTAGCGTGGCTTGCAGCGCGCCGCACGATTTGGTATAGAGACATCGTTTTTAATCACGCATCCAGAACGAGATTCCCATGAAAAACCTGCTCTTCATGCTTACAGCGATTAGCCTTGCTGCCTGCAGCCGCAATCTTGATGGGGCGACCTACACGACCAACAACCCGGTGGGCAAAGTGACGTATGGCACCGTGATCTCGGCACGTCAGGTGACCGTGAAAGACACCGAACGCGTGCAGGATAACGCTTTGGGCGGGCTTGCTGGCGGGGTGGCCGGGGGTGTCGCCGGATCAGGCGTGGGTGGCGGAACGGGTAAGAATCTTGCCACGGTCGGCGGCGTGATCGCTGGGGCAATGCTTGGCGCCGCGATTCAAGATGAACTGGGCACCAGCACGGGTACCGAATACATCGTGCAGCTGGATAGCCCCAAAGCCACCGGCAAAACCACCTACACCAGCCGCGACCGGCTGGATATCAACCGCGGCAAGAACGTCGCCAACGATATTAATGATGCCATCGTGGTGGGCGACACGCAGGCCGAAGCCATCGCCGTGGTGCAGCAGGACCCCACCCCGATTGCCGTGGGCAGCCGCGTGGCCATCATCTATTCCGACGACCGGCCGCGCTTAGCCCCGCTACGCTAAACAACGAATTTCGCTCATTAATAACGGTAGATGGCCAGACTTCTGGCTTACGCTGCCTGGTCGCTGGTCAAGGCCACGAACAGGTCTTCCAGCTCCACCTCGTGCGTCGAGATATCCTGGATCACCAGCCCTGCCGCCCGCACGCTGGCGAGGATCTGCTCCATCGCCGCTTTGCTGGGCTGGTATTTCACGCAGAGCTTGCCGTCGCGCACGCTCGCCTGCAATTCGGCCAGTGCGGCAGGTACTTCGGTGAGTGGCGAGGCCAGCGTGAAGAAGACTTCCTTGCTGTCCACCCCACGCATGAGTGCGTCCTTGCGGTCGCGCTTGATGATGCGCCCATGGTTGATGATGGCGATCTCGTCGCACAACTCCTCGGCTTCTTCCAGGTAATGCGTGGTCAGCAGCACGGTGGTGCCGGCTTTGTTCAGTTCGCGCACATAGGCCCAGAGGTGGCGGCGTAATTCCACATCCACCCCAGCGGTCGGCTCATCCAGAATCAGCACGCTCGGGGCGTGCACCAGTGCTTTGCCGATCAGCAGGCGGCGGCGCATGCCGCCGGAGAGGCGACGGCTGGGCGCATCGGCCTTGTCGCGCAGCCCCATGGCATCGATGATCGCGTCAGTACGGCGCTGCGCTTTGGGAATACCATAATATCCTGCAGTGATCTCAAGGGCTTGGCGCACGGTGAAGAAGGTGTCCAGCACCAACTCCTGCGGTACGATACCGATCGACATTTTCGCCGCGCGCTGGGCGCGGTCAATGTCGTGCCCCATGATGGCCACCTGCCCGGCAGATTTGACCACCGTGCCCGCCAGAATATTGATCAGCGTGGATTTTCCGGCCCCGTTCGGCCCCAGCAGGCCAAAGAACGAGCCGCGCGGAATCTCCAGATCAATGCCGTGCAACGCCACTTTCTGCACCCCGGTCTTGCGGTCGCGGTAGGTTTTCTGCAGGTTCTGAATGGTAATCGCGGGCTGGCTCATCTGCGGCGATATAGCGTGCCGCGCCGGGGTTTTCCAGTACGCATCCGTTATTTCACTGTTTCTTCACACCACGATGCGGCAATCCGTGGCACTCTACTGGCATGCGTACCCAGCATGACCCTGACCTGCTTGAAGCGATTCGCGATGCCACCATCGCGGGCGACGTGAAGTGCCTGCATGCCTTGGCAAAGCAATTACCGGCCGCGTTTGAATCGCTGCGCGATGCCGATTTGGTGGATCTGGCCGTAGCGCATGGCCAAGCAGGTACCACATTATACCTCACGCTGACGCACCGTTTCGAGGTCAGTCCAAATTTCGATCGCTACCACAAACAATTTGGTGGCGATCTCTTTGCCGAAGGCGTCAATGAATACCATCAAACCCTAGAAGTAATGGCCGATGCCGCCATGAACCTCGCCCACGCCAAAGGACGCTCCATTGCCTGTTACGGGGTACGGGAATTTGCATTGGATTGCAGAAGTACATCGCGCACACCCCAACCCATGCACCCAGAATTTCTGAGGGCGGCCGCGCGTGGGGATATTGCTGCATTCGTTGAGAAAGCCATGGGTGATGAGCGGTTCGAGCGGTGTCAATACCGCCACACCGGCAGCATGCTGCATGCGCTGCAGGAGGCGCTGCCCGCCATGCAGACCTATGCCCAGCAACTGCTGCACGATGCTGGTCCGCGTGGCAGCAGCGAGGGCATGCGTCGCTAGCGTTTCTTGGCGTATTTAGCAAACGGGTTGTTGCTGGCCTTGATGGTCACGCGAATGGGCGTGCCGGCCAGATCAAACGTCTGGCGGATACCGTTGACGATGTAGCGCAGATACGCGTCGGGGAATTCTTTGTCCATGTTGGTGAATAGCTGGAACGTGGGCGGGCGCGCTTTGGTCTGCGTCATGTATTTCACCTTCAGGCGGCGGCCACGGATCATCGGCGGGGTGTGGTGCGCAATCACGCCTTCCAGCCAGCGGTTCAGCTCCGCGGTGGGGATTTTTTTGTTCCAGACCTGCCGCGCGGAGAGCACCGCATCCAGCACCTTCTCCAGCCCCTGCCCTTTGAGTGCCGATAGCGTCACCACATGCACGCCGGAAAGCTGCGGCAATTGCTTGCTCAAATAATGCTCGAAATCCTCCAGATAGGCTTTCTTATCGCCCTCCACGAGGTCCCATTTATTCAGGCCGATCACCACGCTGCGGCCCTCACGCTCGATCAACGCGCCAAGCACCGCATCCTGCTTCTCCAGCGCGATCGTCGCATCCATCAGCAGCAGCACCACCTCGGCGAAGTTCAGCGCGCGGATCGTGTCCGACACGGAGAGCTTCTCGAGCTTGCCGCGCATATTCGTGCGTTTGCGCATACCCGCCGTGTCAAACAGCTGGAACCGCTGGCCCTTATAGTCAAACGGCACGGCGATCGAATCGCGCGTGATGCCCGCCTCCGGCCCGGTCAGCAGCCGTTCTTCGCCCAGCAATGCATTGATGAGGGTGGATTTGCCCGCATTCGGCCGACCCATAATCACCAGATTGATCGGTTTATCGTCGGCGAATTCCTGTGCGTCGTCGCCGGTGGCTTCGGCTTCCACGCCCAGCTCCACCATCGTATCGAACAGGTCAGCCATGCCTTCGTTATGCTCGGCAGAGATCGCCACCACGCGCTCGAACCCCAGCGCATACACATCGCCAAGAAACGCGAGGCCCGCATTGCCCTCGGCCTTGTTCACGAGCACCACCACCGGCTTGTTGCTGGCGCGGGCTTCCTGCGCGAAATGCTCGTCCATCGGGGTCACGCCAATGCGCCCATCCACCATGAAAAACAGGATATCCGCCTCGGCCATCGCGGCACGGGTTTGCAGCAGCATGCGCGATTCCAGCATGTCGGCTTCGGCCTCGTCCATCCCGGCCGTGTCGATCACGCGAAAGCGCAGGTCGGAAAGCCGCCCATCCGCATAGCGGCGGTCACGCGTCACGCCGGGCTGGTCATCCACCAGCGCGAGTTTCTTGCCCACCAGCCGGTTGAACAGGGTGGACTTGCCCACGTTCGGGCGGCCAATAATGGCGATGGTTGGCAACACTTGCATGCGCCCCCTATACAGCAAATGGGCGCGGCAGCTAATAATATTTATACAGCTCGGCGTCTTTGGTGACGACGTAGAGCGCGCCACCCGCCATCACCGGCGGGGTGGCAATGTCGCTGGCCAGCTCGTAGGTGCCGAGGGCTTTGCCGTCCTGCGGCTTGAAGGTGCGCAAAGTGCCGTCGCCCTCCAGCACCATCACGGCGTTACCTGCAAGGATGGGGCCGTATTGCGGCGGGGTGACGTCTTTGCCGTAGCCATCGTCCTGATGCAGGCTTTTCGCCCAGCGAATGGCCCCGTTTTTCTTCAGCACGGCGGCGAGATCATGCGTGTCCGACAGCACGAACAGTGCATTGCCGGCGGACCAGGGCGTCTGGTGGCTGGCGATTTTCTGCTGCCAAAGCGGGCGACCATTCAGCAGCGCGCTAGCCTGCATGACACCACCGGCACTGACCACGATCACCACCCCATCCTGCACAATGGGGTCGGCATCGATCCCGCTGAATACCGCGCTGGCCTTGGTCTTCAGCTGGGTGCCCACCGAATCGCTCCACAGCACCGAGCCGGTCTCGGCGCGCAGCGCGAAGATCTCGCCCGAGCTGTAGGCCGAAACCACAATGCCTTCGCTGGCCACGGGTGAGGTGGTCGCAAAATACCCCGCCGATTCACGAATGCCGCGATGTTCCCAACGCGGCGCACCATCCTCGGCACTGAAGGCCAGCGTCTGGTTATCGGCCGTCAGCGTAATGACAAAGCCGTTGCTATAGGCGGGTGCCCCACGCACCGGGGCACCGATATTGGTCTTCCACAATGTTTTACCGTCTTTCGCACGCAAGGCGCGCAGGCTCCCATAGCCAGTGGTCGCGTAGATCACGCCTTCATGCGCCACCATGCCGCCCCCCAGCACATCATCCACGTCATCGCTTGTGCCAGCGTCGTTCACCCAAAGTGTGTCTTCAATATCTTCTTCCGCATGGGCGCTGATGATACCGGCGGCATCCATCGCCACCACGCGGCCCTGGGTAACCAGCGGGGATGGGGCCGCGTTGCGACTGAATCCATACCCATCGCCAATGCGCACCGATTGCTCGCGGGTAATGCCCGTCAGTCCGATATGGGCGGTGAGCATCGCATCGTTATGGTTTTCCCAGCTGGTATTGCCCACCTGCTCGGGAATATCGATGCCCGTATCCGCCATCTCGGGGTCGGCTTGCAGTTTCGGCTGCGTCAAAATCACGCTCAGGCGTTCACCGGGCGCACGCTTGATGGGTTCGCGCGGGCCACCCATCCAGCTGGGCAGGTCGCACGCCACAAGCAGCGGCACCACCAGCCCCAATGCTAGCCATGACATCACGACGGGGCGCATTTATTTTACCTCGGCGGCAAGTGCCTGCTGCAAGGTGCGGGCACGCGTGCGCTGATCGCGCGGAGCGGCCTCGTCTTTGGCGACGCGCTCCAGCAGCGCCTTGGCTTCCTCGGCCTTACCCAGCTGCCATAGGCGCGCTGCCTCCCATTCCGTGCGGGTGGAAGCAAGTGGCGAGGCTGCCTCGCTGCGGCAGGCAGCGGGTGCGTCCGCCCCGGCTCCCATCAGGCGTAGGCAGGCTAGGTCGCGCCAAACGAGATCGGCCCCGGCGGGCTTCTCGGCCAGATCGGTGAGCACGGCAATGGCTTGCTCGGCCTGTTCGGCGGCAATCAGCGCGCGCGCCTGCCACAACCGGGCCACGTCGTTCAGCGTGCCGCGGCTATCCTTCGCCAGCGCCGCGAATTGCTCAGCGGCTTCCTTCGGCTTATCCTGCTGCAGGGCTTGCATGCCCGCATCCAGTTTTAGCATGGCCTCCCCTGCTTTTTTGGCTTGCTGCTGTTCCCACAGGCTGGTGCCGCCCACGAACAGGATCAGCCCCACCAGCACCATCAGGATGGGCTGACGGTAGCGGCGCCAGAATTGCTGCATCCGCTCGGCGCGCAGATCATCATCCACCTCGCGCAGCAGCGCGTCGTTCGGGGTGGTAGGTTGCGTGGGTTGCTTGGCCATAGATCGCTCTCGTGATTATCGAATCACCATGCATATACGCCAGCCTGCGGCGAAGCAAAAGCGAAGTTTTGCAGGCGGTGGATGGGCTAGGATTTTATTTCCGAAGGGGCTGCGTCCCCTTCGTTCGCTATGCTCACTGACCCCTCCCGCTTCGCGGCTCGCGCCACTACGGCGCTACGCATAGAATGCATCAACGCTCAAAGGATACGGTGCGTAGGCGTAAGCCGAGCCACGAGCGAAGCGACGTGAGGGGGTCAGCACCGAAGGTGCGAAGGGCGGCGGGACGCCCCCTTCCGTTCTCACTTCCTACATAATAAGAAAATGCTCGAGCATAGATCGGGGTAGATCTGGCCGAGCTGGTAGCAGCCTTCGAGGTATTCTTTCGAGATGATGTCGGTCTGCAGCAGGCGGTCCCACTGGAAGTTCGCCAGCGCCTTGAAGAAAATACCGCCACGCTGCACCACCTGCAGGCCCGCCGCGCGCACGTCGCGCTCCAGTGTGTCGAGGCTGTAGGTGATGTAATGGCCGTGCTCCGCCTCGGCCGGGGTGACGGCGGCATTGTGCGCGATCAGCCCCATTTTCACGGCGATCTGGCGCGAGGGCGCATTCGCATTCGGGCAGACGAGGAAGAAATACCCGTCATCTGCCAGCCATTCGGTGCGCACACGTTCGAGTACCGAAACCGGGTCCGACAGATGCTCGAGCACATGCGTCATGACGATGTTATCGTAGCGCGTAGGCAGCGTCACTTCCTCGAACGTGCTGTGGTGGAACGTAACCTCGGGATGCGCGCGCTTCGCCTCGGCCAGCGCCTCGGCAGAGGCCTCGACGCAGGTAATGTCGCGCGCCGCAAATTGGGTCAGCAAGCGCTGCGTGAACTGGCCCTTGTGGCAACCCAATTCCAGGCAATTACCGGGGCGGAAATGCGGCGCAAAACTGCGCAGCATGAACGGGTGCATCACGTCCACATCGAAGCCGTAATGGTAGAGCCGTGCGTTGTCTTTCTGCTCGGCGTCGTAATTGCGGATCACGTTACTCATCCATCCCCTCCAACCGGGCGAGGCCAAACCCCTCGCGCCCGAAATGATTGCCGTTATACAGTAGATACACCTGATTGTCCCACGCGAACAGATGCGGGTAGCATTGCATCTGGCTGTCCCACCCATCGGCGCTGGGGCTGAGGCCCAGTGCAGCATCATCGCGCGTCCAATGCACTAAGTCGGTCGAATGCGCGTAGCCAAGCCGGTAGCCGCGCGCCGGGTTGGTACGGAAGTCCGACGCGTAGCGGTAGCAGAACACCATGTGATACCGCGCACCGATGCGCAGCACGCTGGGCAGCGCTTGGCATTCATCCTCGCCCAGCACGTTGGGTATGATCGCGTGGCCATCGTGCGGTTTGGTCCAATTGATACCATCGACTGAGCGCGCATGCGCGATCTTGTAGATACGCTCGGGCTGCGTGCTGCCGGCGTAATGCTGCCAGCCCGTGCCGAAGATGTACCACATGTGGAACTGGCCTTCCGCCTGCAGCACGAACGGGTCGCCCACCATGCAGGGCTCGCGCAGCGTGGGCCCAAGGATGGGCCCCGGCCCCGCGCGCTCGAAATGCACACCGCCATCGCGGCTGATGGCAAGGCCGATCTGCATGTCCACGTCCACCGCTTTGCGGCGACTCCAGCCGCTGGTGTAGCCGTAAATTTCGTGGCCCACGCGCAGCACATTCATGGGGAAAATGCCATGCTCGTCGAACGTACCGAGCGCACCGGGCGCGATCACCTCATGCGTGGCGACCTGCAGGGGTTTTGCAAATGTTTTATCGAACTCGGCATAGCGGATGGTGCTTAAGAATTTCCCCTCCGCCGATAGGCGACGGGTGGAGAAATAAATGCGCACGCGATCGCCCAGCACCAGCGCCTGCGGGCTTTGCGCGTGGCTAACGATGCCCTCGCCCAAGGGCTGATCACCCACGCGGAAGATCTGGCCCAGATGCTGCCAGCGCATCATGCGAGTGTGCCTTTCAGCTGCGCCAGACCGAAGCCCGCGCGCCCCACCTCGTTGCCGAGATAGAGCATGTAGATCTCGCCATCCAGCGCGAACACATGCGGGTAGGCGACCATGGCGCTGTCCCAGCCTTCGGGCGAAATATCGATGCCCGCTTTGCTGTCGTCGCGCGTCCAGTTTCGCATATCGGTCGAGCGGGCGTAGCCGATGCGGTAGGTGCGGTCCTTCGCGTGCCGGAAATCGGTGGCCTGCCGGTAGCAATAGAACATGTGGTACGCGCCATTATGGAACAACACATCGCCGCAGGCCTGGGCTTCGTCCGGCCCGAGTTTGTCGGGCAGCAGGTTATAGCCAAGGCGCGTCCAGTTCAGCCCGTCGGGCGAGTGCGCGGCGCGTAGTTTATACACGATCTCAGCGCGGCCCTCATGGTGGAACCATTGCATACCCGCGGTGTAAATCAGCCACCAGGTATCGCCGTATTTACGGATCTTCGGCGAGGTGACGACGAACGGTTCATCCAGCGCATGGCCAAGCACCGGGCCGGGGCCGAGCTTCTCGAACTGCACGCCGCCATCGCTGCTTTTGGCCACACCGATCGAGACGTTGAACGGCACGGATGTACCACGCGTCCACCCGCCGAAATAGGCGAACACATCGTCGCCTTCCTTGATGGTCGAGATAGGGTAGGTGCCGAACTCGTCGAACATGCCGAGGCCGCCGAGCGGCATGATGGGTTGCTCCGCCATGCCAAGGATGCGCGTCAGGTCCCGCCGATCAAGATCGACATAGGCGCCGTAGCTTACGAACATGCCCGCTGCGTCTGCCTTAGGGCGGCAACAGAAATACA
>Ga0075157_10001576_pt1 | contig 14139 bp, 13 predicted proteins | sample JI81BgreenDNA_FD_70967 | JGI IMG/M metagenome (GOLD analysis project Ga0075157, IMG submission 70967) | Wastewater effluent complex algal communities from Wisconsin, to seasonally profile nutrient transformation and Carbon sequestration -... | ecosystem: Engineered > WWTP > Effluent > Algae...
GTCGCTACCAGGCCACCATCCGCAGCATCAGCGGGGTATATGCCAAAGAAATCATGCAAAACGAAGACTTCAAAGCCGCCCGCGAGGCCGTAGCTGCCTTTGCCGCTACCGAAGGTCGACAGCCACGCATCATGGTGGCCAAGATGGGCCAGGACGGTCACGACCGCGGCGCCAAGGTAATTGCCACCAGCTTTGCCGACCTGGGCTTCGACGTAGACATCGGACCGCTCTTCCAAACCCCGGCCGAAACTGCCCGCCAGGCCATCGAAAACGATGTGCACGTGGTAGGGGCTTCGTCGCTGGCAGCCGGCCACAAAACGCTGGTGCCGCAATTGATTGCCGAGTTGAAAAAGCAAGGTCGCCCCGACATTTTGGTAGTGGCCGGCGGGGTAATTCCGCAGCAGGACTACGACTTTTTGTATGAAGCCGGGGTAGCAGGTATTTTCGGTCCGGGTACTGTCATTGCCAAGGCCGCCCTCGACATCCTGCACAAACTAAACAGCTAAGTTTTGCGCAAGCTGCCCACCGTTGATGAATTAGCAACCGGCTTGTTGGCCGGCGATCGCGCCATGCTCGCCCGGTCGATCACGCTGGTGGAAAGCGAGGCAGCCCTGCACCAACAAATGGCGGCCGAATTGCTCGACCGCATCTTGCCGCATACCGGTAACAGTCTGCGCATTGGGATTACCGGTGTGCCCGGCGTGGGCAAAAGCACTTTCATTGATGCCTTGGGCACCCAACTCACCACTGCAGGTCACAGGGTGGCCGTACTGGCGGTTGATCCGAGCAGCGGTCGCACCGGAGGCAGCATCCTGGGCGACAAAACCCGCATGGAGCGCTTGGCTTACGACGAAAGGGCATTCATTCGCCCCACCGCTGCCGGTAAATCGTTAGGTGGCGTAGCCCGTGCCACATGGGAAGCCATGATGTTGTGCGAGGCGGCCGGTTACGACATTGTGCTGGTAGAAACCGTGGGTGTAGGACAAAGCGAAACAGCGGTGGCCTCGCTGGTCGATTTTTTCATGCTGCTGATGTTGAGTGGTGCCGGCGACGAACTGCAAGGCATCAAGCGCGGCATCATGGAAATGGCCGATATGCTGGTCATCAACAAGGCCGAAGGCGATAATTTGCAGCCCGCCAAACAAGCCGCCGCCAATTACCGCAATGCGTTGCACCTGTTTCCACCTCATCCGGGTGGCTGGACACCCCTGGTGAAGCTCTGCTCAGCCCGCGAAGGCAGTGGTGTAGCTGAAGTGTGGCAAAGTGTGCAATCGTATGTCGATTTGTGCGGCCCCAACGGCTACCTGCAACAAAAACGTGCCGAGCAGCGGGTACAGCACTTCCATGAATTTACGCGGCAGCGACTCGAAGCTTGGCTGCTGAAAAGCGATAGTCAACAAAAATTGTATCATGCGCTTGAAGAAGCTGTTTCGCGTGGTGAAATAAGTCCGTATGCAGCTTCGAGGCGTTTATTGGCGGAAGAAGGCTAAAATACGCCTCCATTTTTAGCAGATTGTTTTACATTGTGGCATGCAAAAGAAAGTCACAGGCATTGGCGGAATCTTCTTCCGTTCGAACGATCCCGAACACAGCAAAGCCTGGTACAAGCAGCATTTGGGATTGCATACCGATGCCTGGGGTACCAACTTTGAATGGCGCCGGGCTGATGCTCCCGATCAGCCCGGTTTTACGCAATGGAGCCCGATGTCCGCCGAAAGCCAGCATTTTGCTCCAAGTACTCGCGACTTCATGCTCAATTTCAGGGTTGAAAACCTGGCTGTATTGCTCGAAGAACTGCGTGCTGCTGGTGTAAGCATCGTAGGCGAAATGGAGGAGTTTGACTACGGCCGTTTTGCACACATCATCGACCCCGATGGCATCAAAATAGAACTCTGGGAACCCAATGACCAAGCCTACAACCAAATCGTAGAAGGAAGAACCTACTAAAGCCCCATTCATGCACCTACGACCTAAAAAACCCTGCAGTCAATTAGCGCTCATTACTTTGCCCATTCAAACCGAACAAGACGGTTTGTGCTACCTCTTTTTGGCTTGCGATGCTTTCGACGGTTTTGCCTATAATTTGGGCGCTGAACAAAAACTTGACTTGGAAATCCTGGTGCAGGCGGTTGACCAATTGCTAAACGACCCTTCGTTTGACCCCCACCCGGGCGAAGGCTTTACCCTGGTATTAGCCGATTTTGAGGAATTCGCACCACAACTAGAGGCAGCCATGGAGGTTTTCAACGGCCGGGTTTTGGTGAATCCTGCTTTACATGCCCAAATTGCCAAGCCTTTGCTCGACAGTTTCGCGGAGCAATTCGGGTAAAACCACTTTATTCGATTAGATCCGGCTGCGTTTGATCAAACTGTGGCGGATGCCCGGACTCAAACTTTCGAGCAAAGGTTCGCTCAGGCTGGCTGCTATTTCGGCCTGCAGCTCAGGATAGATTTTAGCGATGCGCTCCAACGTAAAAAAAGCGTGGTAACGTACCGATGGCTGCTTGTGCGGATTGCACCACAGTGACATGCAAAAGTCGAAAAGAGGCGCTAATCGGTCCTCCGGCAATTCGATGTGGTGCAAAACCAGCAGCCATTGGCGACAATGGCCGTCGTCTAAATGGGGCAGCGAATCCAAAATGCGCGACAAATAAGGGGCGATTCTGGGGTCGTTCCGCTTCACCACCTCCTCCAATGCCCAAACAGCACGCCAGGCCAACGGCTGCTTGTTGCTAAGTCCCAACTCCACTGCAGGCGCGAAGTCCTCGGGATGGGCATGCAGGTAGGCCACAATGTCGGGTTTCATGGCCGAAACGAGCAGCTGTTCGAAATGTGTCATTACTTGGTGCAATCAGGGCTTGGCCGAAAAAGCTTCGTTCCAGGCTGGTTGCCCTCCTACCACGGGCAACACCAATTCGCAAGCCGACGGATCGATGGTTATCACGGTACCTGGCTTGGGGTGCAGGGTAAATTCCTTATCGCTCGAAAACAGCAACAAACCCAATTGGCGGCCGGCAGGAAGCACCTGGTCATCGGGATTCAATGCAAATCGCAAATCGACGAATTGCCCGGGAATCAGCGGACTTTGTTGGCGCAAATTGCTGTGGTTTTGCGGATCGGCCCAACCGCGGGTGATAAGGTTTTCGTATGCCGGTAAACGTTTACCATCGGTCAAGGGCAGCAGTACAAGGTAGGCCGAAAAGTTTGCAGCCGATTTGTTGGCAGCCAGCCGTACTTTGATTTCAGGCACTCCCGATAGACGCACATCCTGCACCAAAGGCGGACTTACAAAAAGCAAGCGGTTACCGGCATAATCGTCGGTGAGCAGGGCTTCCATGTCGCGGCGGTAATCGTCGGTGAAGGTGAGCGGCCCTTGTTGGGTAGCGGGTTCAAGTGTCAACCGCCCTTGTTGGCTCCCGTCGGCCTGCAAAAACAAACGCACCAGGGCCGAGGCCGAATCGGGATACTGCAGGTAGGCCGTGGGCTTTCGGGCTCCTTCGCGCACGATGTAAACAGCGGTATCGTTTTCCACCCCGTTTTCAATGCCATGCAAATAGCGGGTAAACCAGCGGTTCATTTGGCGCAAAGGAGGATCACCGCCATGGCCCCATTGGTGGTAATACAATTGGGTGGGTAACCCTTTGTCCTTGGCTGCCTTGTAAAAACGATAACTGTGTTCGGGCATTACGTTCCAATCGTTGAAACCATGGGCCATGAGCAGCGCAGCCCGCATATTGCTCACTTGCGGCACATAATCGCGTTCGGCCCAAAAATCGTTGAAGTCGCCGGTGATACGGTCCTGACCTGGTACCAAAATGCTGTCGCGCACCCGACGGTTGTTGGCCTTGCGCTTTTTTTTGTCGCCACTGTTGATCATGTCGTACAAAACGTCGGCATCTTCACCCAAATAGCCGCCGGGCGAGCGTACCAAGCCGTTGGAGCGGTAATACTGGTAAAAGGACGATACCGGCGCTACCGGAATAATGGCTTCGAGCCCTTCTACCCCTGTGGTGGCTGCCGCTAAACAGAGTGTGCCATCGTAGGAAGTGCCGGTCATGCCCACCTTGCCCGTGCTCCAATAAGCTTTCACTTCTTCATTTCCGGTGCGGGTGCGGTAAGCTTTTGCCCTGCCACCCAACCAATCGATCACGGCCTTGGGTGCCAGCGATTCGTTTTGGCCGCCGATGGTGGGCACGCCATCCGATAAACCCGTTCCGGGCGACGACGAATAAACCATCACATACCCCCGTGGCAGCCAGGTGCGGTCCATCGACGATGCAAAAAGCGGTCGTTTGGTGCGCGTTCCCAATCGCATGTGGCGGTGTGGTTTGGGGGTGGCTCCCAGTTCGTGGTCGACCTTCCAAAAATTCTTCTTGCTGCCAATGCCCAAAAGAGCGGGGATGCGCAGGCCAAAATAGGGACTGCTGTTGTAAATCACCGGTAGCTTTAAGCCTTCGGTTTGCGTTTGGAGCGGTCGGGTGATGTACACATGCATGCGGTCGCGACGGCCATCCAAATCGGAATCAAAATCGGTTTCTACCCATACCTCCTCCTTGACCCACCAGTCGGGATCGGAAAAAGCAGAAACTACTTGCGCTTCTCCATTTTCAAATACCGGTTGAGCAGGTTGTGCACCCAAGTAGGCCATGCTGGCAAAAACCAGTAAAAACGAAGAGAAAGTAAATTTCTGTTTCATCCTATATCATTTGGCTATGAAGATAGGAAATGTTGAGCGATCATAACCTGCCTGCAGCCCGACTGCGCAGTATTTTGCCGTTGCTCGTGTAGGCCAGGGCGTCGACGGCTATTAAGGCCCGGGGAAGTTCCCAGCTGGCAAGATGCGGCCGCAAGCACTGTTGCAATGAATCCAAATCGGGTGAAGCTGTTGTCCATGTTTTGGCAGCAACCAGCACGGGCACTTCTCCATATTGGGCATCTGGCTGTGAAGAGATGTAATAGTCGGGCGACGCCAAAAAGGCCAGTGCAGGCTGCTCATGTGCCAAAGCACGCAACTTGCTTTCGAGCATTTCGGGGTGCAGTTTGTGGCCTCCGCTCATGATGACGTTGTCGCTGCGACCTAACCAGCGAAAGCGGCCGGGTTCGTCGAAACCTACCACATCGTTTGTTTTGAGCCAGTGGTAATTGGTTACCACCCCCCAAACGCGCAATTGGTCGTTTTCGTCGGCCTCGGTGAGCAAGCCGGGCAGGGTGAGGTAAGCCGTTTCCATATCGGGGTTCAGCCTGCGCAAGGCAATGTGGCTCACGGTTTCAGTCATGCCGAAGCCCTGCCACACCTGCTGCTGTCCCAGTCGGGATAGAAGCGCGCGTAGTTCGGGCGACACATCGCTGCCTCCCAATAAAATCGTACCCAGGCGGGCTACATCGACTCCTTGGCTCAGCAGGGCATGCAATTGTGCCGGCACCAGCGGGGTGAAATGGAAGGATACTTCGGGAAACAAAGCAGCTATGTTTTGCGTGGGTGCGGCTGCATACAAATCCAAACCGCTGACGATGGCGCGTACCAGCATCATTTTACCGGCGATAAAGTCGGCACTGAGAGGAAGCAAAGTCCGTTGCCCGGCCTTGAAGCCAAAATGCAGGGCCGTTAACTGGGCGCTGGCAATCATTTGGGCGCGCTGCAGGACGATGGTTTTAGGCGGACCGGTAGAACCCGAAGTTTGGGCCAAAACGGGGGCATCGCTGGTAAACCAATGATGCAAAAAAGCCTGTACGGTGACGGGCAGCTGGTGCGCTTGCATCCAGGCAGCTGCCCGCCCCTGCACAAAGTCTTCGGCCGACAGGTAGTGGCCCATGAGGGTAATGCCCTGCATCAGTCGAACAGTTTTTTAGGATCCATCCGCAAAAAATCGGGCCAAGGAATGCCCCCTGTTCCAACCAGCAAGTAACGGTAAGGTTTGAACTGCTTGACGAATTTTTCGAGTCCATTGCCCGATTTCTCCAGACCACTTTTTACCTCAATGGCCACCAATCGTTTGCCTTGATGCAACACAAAATCCACCTCATCGTTGCCATCGCGCCAGTAATAAACATCCACGCCCTGGGTTTGGCAGGTATTGAGCAGGTGTGCCCCTACGGCCGACTCTACCCAATGCCCCCACAAAGAGGCATCGGCCCGAACGTGCTTGAAAATGCCGCCATGCACTGCAGACAAATGGGCAGTATTGTGCACAAAAAATTTGGGGCTCGATGCCCGCTTGCGCACCAAAGCACCGGCATACTTCTGCAAACCCGAGAGTAGGCCCGCCTTATCGAGCAGGTTGAGATAATGCGCCAGGGTGACGGTATTGCCTGCATTTTGCAGTTGGCCCATCATTTTGGTGTACGACATTTCTTGTCCCGAATAAGCGCACCCCAGCTCGAACAAGCGCTTGAGCAAGGCCGGTTTATCCACCCGGGTAAGCATGAGGATATCGCGCGACACGCTGGTTTCAACGATGGCGTTCATCAAATAAGTTTGCCAGCGGGTTTCTTCGTCAATGAGGTCGGCTGTACCCGGATAACCCCCGAAATAAACGTATTGGTCGGGCGTCATTTGGTAAATCTGCTCCATTTCTGAAAGCGACCAATGGGGCATGTAGGTGGTTTCGAAACGACCGGCCATCGATTCGCTGAGGCCTTGCTGCAGCAACATACGCGATGAACCGAGCAAAACAACTTTGATGGGGCGCTTGGCCCAGGTGTCTTCGTCCCACAGCTGCTTTACGCGCTCGCTCCAATTCTCAATTTTTTGAATTTCATCGATGATGAGCAGTCCCTCTCCTTGCGTACGCACCAACTCCCATTGTTTGTTCAACCAGGCAGCATCCCAAACCGCTTCGCCATCGGCAGCAGCATAATGAGCAAAGCCCTGCCAGTCGGCCATTAACTGCCGAACCAGGGTGGTTTTACCTACCTGGCGTGGACCATACAGCACTTGCATGAACCTGCGAGTTCCCGAAAGACGCTCTTGCAACTCGCTTAACTGACTCCTTTTGTGCATGTTACAAATTTACTCAATAAGCTTAGTAATTTTTACTCAGTTTGCTAAGTAATTTTTACTTGAGGCATTGAGTAATTTTTACTCGGCTTACTGAGTATTTTTCTAACAAATTGTTTGTCAGCGAATTAAATCACAAATTATCGTGGAAATGAGCCAAATCCCAAGGACTTCTTTCGGGCAGATACCACAGCTTGCCTTGTTCAACCAGCAAGGGCGATGCAAAATTATTGGTGTAGAGCTGTCCGGTTCCTAAACCCTGCGGAAGGGGGTTGTTCAAGGTGGCCGTCCACTGTGCAATGGCGTTCAGACCGATGTTCGATTCCAAAGCCGAAGTCACCCACCAACCTATGCCGCGAGCTTCTGTCGCTGCAATCCAGGCCTCACAGGCTTCGAAGCCGCCCAGCAAGGTGGGCTTGAGGATGATGTAAGGCGGTTTGACCTGGTCTAACAAATCGGCCATTTGATCCGGGTCGGTTAGGCCAATCAGCTCTTCGTCGAGGGCAATGGGCAGGATGTTTTGGGCACACAGCGCAGCCATGGCCTCGGGTTGACCAGCTTGGATGGGCTGCTCAATGCTGTGCAACTCCATTTCGGCCAAACGCTTCAGTCGCTCCGGAGCACTAGCCACGCTAAAAGCACCATTGGCATCTACGCGTAATTCCAACACATCGGCCGGAAAACGCTGGCGCAGTGCCTTCAGCAACCCTATTTCTAATTCAAAATCGAGGGCACCCACCTTCATCTTCAGACAACGGAAGCCCTGCTCCAACTTATCGGCAATTTGCTGCTGCATGAAAGCCTCGCTGCCCATCCATATCAAACCATTGATGCCTTGCGGAGCGCCGGCCATGGTAAAGTCACTCTCAAAAAGCAACCTTTTCCCGCCCATCACATAATCGCGGATGGCCATTTCAAAACCAAAGCGCATGGCAGGATAAAAAAGCAAGCTTTCTTCAAAAGTGGCCCATTCCTGCTGGTTGAATTGCTCGCACAGGCGCAGGAGTCGGGTACCAAAATCGGGGCGATCATCGAAACTCAAGCCGGGCAGCGGACCACACTCACCCAGCCCTTGCTGTCCGTTTTCATCGGCAATCACAATCATCCAGCTGATTTTTTGGGTCATCACCCCGCGTGAGGTGCCCGCCGGTGACTTAAAATCGAGTCGGTACGGAAAACAACGGGCCTGGAGATTTTCAGGAAGGCTTTGCATGCTAAAACAAATTAAGCACGGCCGCCACCACCGCAAAAAGCAGGGTGTTCAGGGCCGTTATCTTCAAAAAAGGATCGTAACCTTTGGCGTCTTTCACCTGGTTAATGCGGTACAAACTCAGCCAAAGGGGCAGGCTACACAACAACCAGGGCAGGTGCAGGTGCGACCAATCGCCGCGGGCAAACCACAGCAACGACAAGCTGCCAAAAAGAACCAGCATATTGTGGTAACGTACGCCCCAAACGGCACCTATGCGCACAGGAATGCTTCTTTTACCGGCACGGGTGTCGCTTTCACGGTCGCGGAGGTTGTTCAGATTCAATACGGCAGTCGACAACAAGCCCAAGCCGGCAGCCGGCAACAGCATGTTCCACCACCATTCGCCGGTATGCAAAAAGAAACTGCCCATGACGCCCACCAGACCAAAAAACAACAGCACCGACACATCACCCAAACCAGCATAACCGTAAGGATTTTTACCGGCTGTGTACTTCACCGCAGCGCCAATAGCGACCAATCCCAACAACAGCATGCCCAAAAAAGCCATGGTAAATCTGTCAAATGCCACCCACAACAGGGCAATGCCCACCACCAAAGCCAGCAGGCCCGTGATCAGCATGGCTCGCTTCATGGCCGTTGCGCTGATTTGTCCACTTGCCACCATGCGGTCGGGACCTGCCCTACCCGTCAAATCGGCACCATTTTGGAAATCGCCATAATCGTTCGCCAGGTTGCTGAGCACCTGCAACAGCACCGCCGTTAACAAGGCCAATAAGCTTACCGGCCAGCGGTGCGCATCTACCGCTGCAGCCAGGGCACCGCCCATGATGATGGACGCAGAAGCCAAAGGCAAGGTGCGCAGGCGGAAAGCCGCTATCCAGGGATTTTTCATATGGCCTGCAATTTCGGCAAAAAGCCAACAGCCGCAGCCGCAGGGGTGATTGCCATCAGAATGTCAGAAAATCGGCAGTTTACAATTGCCGACAATGCTGTGACCAAGGGCGAAAAGTGTGGCGGTAAATTGCTTTCAATTCAATACAATGAGCCATGAAATATCTACTTTTCTCCGCATTGCTGCTAATGAGCCAGCTGGCTACAGCCCAGCACATTTCAAATTCCATCGAAGAGCCTGCAATTGGTGTAGTTGCCGCCATGGCAACCTTGCCCATGCCCACGCTTTGGACAGCTGAAAACCCGCCAATCACGAAGCCTTGGTTTCCATGGTCGGTCATCTGTGGCAAGACCGAATTGGAAAGCATTGTTGTTTGGGGCATTCCAGCTCAATATGGCGAAGGTTACTACCGAACCACCTTCAAGCCACTACCGCAAAACGGCTTGATCAAAGGCTACTTGACGAAAGCAAGCTATTGGGTTAACGAAAACACCCATCTCGAACCATTCACTTTTTAACATATGCGCCATGAAAACCATGATTCTGGTGCTGCTGGCCCTGCCAGGCTGGGTTGCAGCACAAAACGACAGCAACATCCGCTACATTGAAATTGTAGACACTGCAATACAGTTGGTCACCAAATGCGAAGGCCCTTCACCCGAATCTGGATGTTGTCCAGCAGGTATAATTCAAGAGAATGGACCCGACTGGTGTCATGATCACAGCCATTGCATTCACAGGCATACTCACCGCAACAAGGCAGAAGACCATGCCAGGACTTGTGCCGGACAATGTCAACAACATGCCATTTACAGTCTGAAATACCACAAGGAAGCTGCCCGCTTGCTCGATCGTCCTATCAAGTGGAGCGAGGATGCAGAGGATTACTATGGCTGGTACCAAATCATCCGTATGCCCTTTCCGTTTTCGGTCTATGGCCACGATGTGCACTTATTAGAATTCTGGGAGAACAACTACCTCAGCTTGATGGATGCGCAAGAAGAGGAGCTAATGGAAATAGCAGCGCTCAACATGGAGAACTTCTATCATCGACCATTTCGCACCAATCAGAGCCAACTTAGCTATCAATTAGATGGCGTTCAGGGGGACAGAATTTTAAAGATTCAGTTTACCGGGCTGCACAGTGTAATCAAAGAAGTAATGGTTTATCAAGTGTGGCTACATGAGGCTACGAACGAAATAAGCTTGCATTACGTGCAAATGCCTGTGAACAAAAAGGATGAACATGTCGAAATATCACTCACTAGCTATTGCCAGGCTGGGATACATGAATTGTTCATCGCCGGCCTATCGAACAACCCCATGGTTCAATGTGCCAGCCAGTACATGTGCGGACTGCCCGATAACGGTACAGTTTACACCCTCAAGCCGGTGCATTTGGTTTTACCCGAACGCAAGCAAGCAATAACACAGGCAGCCGCGTTCAACGTAAAAGTGGAGCCGCAATCGGGCTTGCACCAATTGGTGGGACTGGTTGGCACCGATGAGTTACAGCTTTTCGACAGCCAGGGAAGACTCGTTAAGCGCATTCAGGTAGAACAAGCCCGACAAGGATTTTTGCTCGATGAGTTTGCATCGGGCGCATACCTACTGCACGACCCGCTTTATGGTCGAAGCGTTCGTTTGGTAAAACCTTGACAATTTACGACAACAAGCCGTAACAATAACATTTCTGCTATTTTTGTAGCCTAATCCCTCGGTATGAAAAAAGTATTGTTAAGCTTGTTGTCGGTCTTGACTCTCCACACAGCCATGGCGCAAAACAGCCAAAAAACCTCACGTATCAAACAATCGGCACAAGCTGAAAATACCGCAAACCTGGTATATTCCTTCAACTTGCAGACAGCAGCCTACACACCACTGACTGGTGCCATCTCATTGAACAATAACTCCATTTGGGATGACCCATCTTTTACCATCCCCATGCCTTTCGGTTTTACGGTACAAGGTCAACAAGTTGACTCTCTTTTATTGGATGGTTTAGGCGGTAATTTGGTAGGCATTACAAATGGTGCTGCAACAGTTACCATTGTTGCACCTTTTGATGTAGACTTGATCGACCGTGGCTACGACTCATCCGTTTCTTTATCGCCCCTTTCTTATAAGGTAGAAGGTTCTGCCGGTAGCCGCATTTTGAAAATCGAATGGAAAGAGGTTGGTTCTTACGCAGAATACAACACTTCTGGCGGCATTCTGGCCATGTACATTAGCTTCCAAACTTGGATTTACGAAGGTTCTAACATCATTGAATACCGTTATGGTGCAAATACCATCAGCAACCCATTGACTTTTTATGATGGAGACGATGGCGCACTTATCGGAACCGCCATTTTTGACGGGATTAACGCTGTCGCGAATCTGCTGACTGGAGCCGCCAATGCCCCTAGCCTGTCGCTCATTTTAGGCCCCATCACCGGAACGCCAGCTAATGGCACGGTATATCGCTTTACTCCCCTGGGTGGCGGTTCTTCTTCTGTTCGTGAAAACAGCTTATCACACAAACTAAGCGCTTGGCCCAACCCGGTGAGCGATGTGCTGAACCTTGAACTCAAAAACCAAGAGCAAGCTGAACTCAGCCTTTACAACATGCACGGCCAAAAAGCGAAGCAGCAACGCCTCACCGAAAGCCGCAGCAGCCTCGATTTGAGCGACCTGCCCGCTGGCGCCTACCTCATCCGCATGGAAGGACAGGCCGGAAGCATGCGCATCATCAAACGCTAAACAAAAACACTAATTTAGAACCGCCTTCGGGCGGTTTTTTTATGGCCGACTACGTACTCAAAGATGCTTTTGATGCCGCCTTTGTGGCTGCATTGGGACAGGCAACCAAAGCACTGGAACCCGATTTTAAGCTGCAATTGTGGCAGGAGGCTGCCATGCCTGCCCACTGGCCCGAGCTCACGCTCAAGCAGCGCATGCGGCACCTGAGTCAGCTACTCGGCACTTTTTTGCCGGGAGATTATGCCCGCCAATTACCCGTGGTGGTGGCCCTGGCACCGCAATTCCGCAGTCTGGCAGGCATGCTCTTCCCCGATTTTGTGGAAGTGTACGGCACCCACGATCCTGACCACTCGCTGCCGGCCCTCGAGCAGCTCACTGTCAGCTTCAGCGCCGAATTCGCTGTACGGCCCTTTTTGCAGATGTACCCCGAGCGCATGCTGCAGCAGCACCTTGCCTGGGCCGATCACCCCAACGAGCATGTACGTCGCCTTGCCAGTGAAGGCTTGCGGCCGCGCTTGCCGTGGGGACAAGACGTTCCCTGGCTGAAAAAAGACCCTACCGTAACCCTTCCGGTGCTGGAAAAGCTGAAAAACGATCCCTCCGAATATGTGCGCCGTTCAGTAGCCAACCACCTGAACGACATCTCCAAATCGCATCCCGATTGGCTGCTTCAAGTAGCCGCCCGCTGGAAAGGCAATAGCCCAGCAACCGATGCGCTGCTCAAACACGCCTTGCGCGGCTTGCTCAAGCAAGGTCGCCCCGAGGCACACCGGCTTTTCGGCTTCGAGATTCCGGAATTCGTGCTCGAACGTTGGGAAATTACTCCCGTTGAATTGCCTATTGGTAACAAGGCCGGCCTGCATCTCCGCCTGCAGCACCGGGGCAAATCGGCCCAGGCTTACCGACTCGAATACCGGATACACTTCGTAAAAAGCAGCGGGCAGCGTTCGGCCAAAGTTTTTCAGATTGTAGAAAAAAGCTTGCAGCCCGGCGAAATACTCGAACTGCAACGCAGCCAAGCCTTTGCCGACCTCACCACCCGCAAACACTACCCCGGTTTGCACCTGCTTGAACTGCAAATCAACGGCAAAGTGGTGGCGAGTCGCGAGTTTGTGCTTTTATAAGCTGCAATGCGGCAAAATTTGCGGATTTTCGCAGCATGAACATCCTTTCGGTAGAAAAGCTGGGCAAAAGCTTTGGCGAACGCACCCTCTTTACAGAACTGTCATTTGGCCTCAACCTCGGACAAAAAGTGGCGCTCGTTGGGCACAATGGCTGCGGAAAAACCACCCTCATGCGCATTTTGGCCGGTAAAGAAACCCACGACCAGGGCAACTACAGCATCCGAAACGATGTTCGCATGGCCTACCTAGAGCAAGAACCCCTGCTGGGCGAGAGCGGCGGGGTAAGTGAAGTGATTTTTGCCGGCGACGCCCCCGAAGTGCAACTGCTGCGCCGCTACAACCGACTGGCCCTGTTGACCGAACCCAATGCAGCTGAACAACAAGAATTACACGACCTCACCCTCGAAATAGATGCCCAAAACCTGTGGGACTACGAACTCGAGGTCAAACAAATACTCACCGAGCTGGGCATCAGCGATTTGAGCCAGTCGGTCGCCTCGCTTTCGGGCGGACAGCGCAAGCGTGTGGCCATTGCTCAGGCACTGGTTGGCCGCCCCGAGCTGCTGCTCATGGATGAGCCCACCAACCACCTCGACCTCGAAGTAATTGAGTGGCTCGAACATTACCTCAGCACCCGCCGCATGACCGTGCTCATGATCACGCACGACCGCTACTTCCTGGAGCGCGTTTGCAACGAGATTTTTGAGCTCAATCGCGGCAAAATGTACCGCCACCAGGGCAGCTATGCCGATTTTCTGGAGAATAAAACCATCCGCGAAGAAATTGCGCTTGTAGATGCCGAAAAAGCCCGCAACCTCATGCGCAAAGAGCTGGAATGGATGCGCCGTCAACCCAAAGCGCGGGGCACCAAATCGAAGGCCCGGGTCGAAAACTTCTACAAACTCGAAGAAAAGGCCAAAGGTCCGAGCGCACATGGCAAAATCGAGCTCGATGTAAACGGCAAACGCCTGGGTGGTAAAATCCTGGAGCTGGCCTACCTACGCAAAAACTACGGCGAGAAAAAAATACTGAACGACTTCAGCTACATCTTCACCCGCTTTGACCGAGTAGGCATAGTAGGAAAAAACGGTGTGGGCAAAAGCACCTTCCTCAACCTGCTCGCCGGCTTGATCCGTCCCGACGGCGGCAGCATCGAAAAAGGCGAAAACAC
>Ga0075157_10001578_pt1 | contig 14124 bp, 11 predicted proteins | sample JI81BgreenDNA_FD_70967 | JGI IMG/M metagenome (GOLD analysis project Ga0075157, IMG submission 70967) | Wastewater effluent complex algal communities from Wisconsin, to seasonally profile nutrient transformation and Carbon sequestration -... | ecosystem: Engineered > WWTP > Effluent > Algae...
ATCATGCGTTTAGCTTTTCGGTGCAATATTTCGTTATACTCAATTGTATAGACTTTTGCACCCATTTCAGCAAGTACACAAGCCTGATAAGCAGAACCCGTACCTATTTCTAAAACAGACTGATAAGGCTGAATTTCTAAAAGTTCTGTCTGAAAAGCAACTGTATAGGGTTGTGAAATCGTTTGCCCTTCATCAATGGGAAAGGCTTTGTCTTGGTAAGCATGTTGTAAAAATACAGAATCCAAAAACCAATGACGAGGCACTGCATGAATGGCTTTCAGTACATTTTCGTCTTGAATACCCTTTTTACGTATTTCTTCTATAAGTTTTTTTCTTAAACCTTTATGTTGGAAATTATCTTCTAACACAACAATCTCTATTTTTTGTTTATTTTTGCAAAATAATAAAAAATTATATTCAAAACCTTTAACCTTCCGAAATCTTTATGTTTACAGGTATTGTAGAACAGTTAGGAATCATCAAAAACATCGAAAATCAGGCATCTAACATTGTTTTTACCATAGAAAGTTCTTTAGCCTCTGAGTTAAAAATTGATCAGAGTTTATCGCATAATGGTGTATGTTTGACTGTTACTTATTCAGATAAAATATCTATTCATCAGGTAACTGCTATTCAAGAAACCTTACGAAAAACAAATTTAGCTGATTGGAAAATTGGTGATAAAATCAATTTGGAAAGGGCTATGCAGATGAATGCCCGTTTAGATGGACACATTGTACAAGGGCATGTAGATGAAATTGGCACTTGTACCAGTATCAAAGATGAGAATGGAAGCTGGTTGTTTACATTTGAATACAACACTGATTCTAAAAATATTACCATCGAAAAAGGTTCTATTACTGTCAATGGAACAAGTTTAACAGTTGTAAATTCGCAAAAAAGTAGCTTTTCTGTGGCAATTATCCCTTATACCTACGAACACACTAACTTTCATCAGTTACAGGTAGGTTCAAGAGTTAATTTGGAATTTGATATGATTGGAAAATATCTTCAAAAGCTTTCTGAAGTGTATAGAAATATTTAATATAGTTTCTGAATATTATCTCTACTTTTATCTTTCCCTAATTTAAGTTTGAATACTTCTCCAAAATTCACAGGCATTTTGAAAATATTTTGGAGATGTATTTCGAGTACATACGCCCACATACAACGGATTACACCTCCATGTGTTACCAAAATAGCATTTTTGTGTTGTTTTAAACGTAATTCATTCAGAAAAATACTTGTCCTTTCATATAATTTTAATAAACTTTCTCCATTGGGTGCTGGAATATTGACAAAATCGTTCATCCAAGTATTGAGCTGTTCTGCATTGATTTCATCCCAAGTTTTCATTTCCCAATCTCCAAAATGCATTTCCTTTAAATTTGTATCAAAAATTACATCTTGATACAAGTGTTCTGCTAATCGCTTGCATCTTGAAAGTGGGCTTGAATATGCCTTTTCTATTGTTTGTGGCAGTTTTAGTTTTAAATTTTCAGCTTCTTCTAAAAAAGTATCGGCTAAACTCACATCTGCTTGCCCATAACAGATATTTTTGGCAACATTGACTTGTGTATGCCTTACGATATAAACTTCCATAGTCCTAATACTGTCAAATAAAACACGATTTCGCTGACTTGCTGAGTAGCTCCTAAACAATCGCCTGTATAGCCTCCTATATGCTTTTTGAAATAATACCCCAAATACATTTTAGATAAATAAGTGGTTGGTAAAACTAATAAAATCCACACATTTTGAAAGATAGCAAGTGGCACAAGCATAAACAACGAACTATATATCATTTCTGACCATGAAAGCTTCTGTGAAGCCAATGGTTTCGATTTACTTTGGTCTATATCCTGCACATATTTATGGGTTTGTACCATGGTAGAGGCTATAAATCGACTGGTAATATGAGCATTAAAAAGCGTAAAAATCATCAACCATTGGTTATTTTGGTTTAATTCATATAATACAGCGAATTTGAGCCCTAAAAGTAAAATAATTCCTATACCACCATAAGCCCCTATTCGGCTGTCTTTCATAATGGTCAGAATTTTTTCTTTTCCCCAACCACCTCCAAAACCATCACAGACATCCGTAAAGCCATCTTCATGAAAAGCACCCGTAGTCAGTACACTTGCTATCATGGATAAAATAATACTAATAGCAGGTGAAAACAGATAACATGCCCCCCAATACATCAAAACGGAAACACCTCCCACAATCCAACCAATGAATGGAAAGTATTTTCTAGATTTCTGCATGTTTCTATCTGAATATTCCAGCCATTTGGGGCATGGTATTCGTGTAAAAAACATCAATGCTGTTAGGAAATATGTTATTTCTTTACGAATCATGATTCTTTCTGACTTACGCCTGCACTTTCAAAACTTGCCATTTCATTCAGAAAGTTTACTGCACTTTGTATAATCGGGTATGCCACAGCACAGCCTGTACCCTCTCCCAATCGCATCTGAAGATTTAGTATTGGCTCTACACCCATAAAATCTAACATATTCTTGTGTCCGTATTCATCAGAAAGATGGCAGAATATAGCATTGTTTAAAATTTCTTGATTGATAGAATATGCAACCAAAAATGCACTCGAAGCAATAAAACCATCTACCAAAATTAGCATATTCTTTTTGAGAGCTGTAAGCATGGCACCACACATTTGGGCTATCTCAAAGCCTCCAAATGTGTGTAAAACATCCATAGGATTTTTGGCTTGGTGTTTTACTTTGGCTTTTTCCAAAATTTCTATTTTATGATTGAATTGCTCATCATTGAGTCCTGTTCCTCTTCCTACACATTTTGAAATTGGTAAATCGCATAATACACTCATCAGCATGGTAGCTGATGAGGTGTTGGCTATTCCCATCTCTCCAAAGCCTATTACATTTGTCCCTTTACTATGTATTTCTGTTACAATCTCTTCACCTTTCAAGAAACACTCTTGAAGTTGGTTTTCTGTCATGGCTTGTGTATGCAGAAAACTTTGTGTTTGTTTGGCTATTTTGGCATCAATAAGGTTTGGATGTGGTTCAAAATCGAAATGAACGCCTGCATCCACAATTTTTAAATCAATTTGATTTTGTTTAGAAAAAACATTGATTGCTGCCCCTCCAGCCAAAAAATTCATCACCATCTGATAAGTTACTTCTTGTGGGTAAGCACTCACCCCTTCGTGAGCTATTCCATGATCTGCTGCAAATATGATAATGGTGGGCTTTTGAAGAGTTGGAGTCAGTGTATTTTGAATTTTTCCTATTTGTAAAGCTATTTTTTCTAATTTGCCCAAAGCCCCTAAAGGTTTGGTTTTAAAATTTATTTTATGTTGGAGTTGCTCTTGTATAGTCATTTTTAATATTTTTGAACAAATCTAAATATATTATTACAATAATCAAGAATTCACTTTTCAATGATTATTGTCCACTTAGAAATGTCATTTTGTCATTGGCATTTTTTTTGTGAAATATTTTTCTAAAAATCACGTTCATTACTAAACTAAAAACTTTTTATCGCTATGAATGATTTCAAAAAATTAACTTTGGCAGCTTTGTTGGGCGGTGGTATTTCAGCAGGTATTGTTAAAATATTTGAAAAACCCGCTTCTATTACTCGTGTGGAAACTACCAATGGAAATATTGCAAAACCTGCAATTTATACCAAAGATGCTGATGGCAATTTAATACCTATCGATTTTACGATTACCTCCGAAAAAGTAACAAAAGCTGTTGTATTCATTAAATCGACCAGTATGAATGCTCAAGCAAGAGGGAATAGAGAAATGGATATGCTTGAACAATTTTTTGGAGATGAATTCGGGGGTGGGCGAAGAAGAAATCAACCTAGTGTGGGAACTGGCTCAGGAGTTATTATAGATTCAAAAGGGCATATTGTAACCAATAACCACGTAATCAATGGTGCAGATGTGGTTGAAGTAGGTTTGACAGATGGTAGAACATTTAAAGCCAAAGTAATTGGTACTGACCCAAATACAGATTTAGCTGTTATCAAAATAGAAGCTTCTGATTTGCCTTTCTTAAAATTTGTAAACTCAGACCAAGTAAAAGTGGGTGAATGGGTGCTTGCTGTGGGTAACCCTTTTAATTTAAACTCAACTGTTACGGCAGGTATTGTGAGTGCCAAGGCTCGTAACATTAATATTGTTCGTGAAAATTTTGCTATCGAATCTTTTATTCAAACAGATGCAGCCATTAACCCTGGTAACAGTGGCGGTGCTTTGGTAAACCTCAATGGTGATTTGATTGGTATCAATACGGCTATTGCAAGCCCTACCGGAGCTTATTCGGGTTATGGTTTTGCTGTACCAGCTAATATTGTAACCAAAATCGTTGAAGATTTATTGGAGCATGGTGTTGTGCAAAGAGGCTTTTTGGGTGTACAATTGCAAAATGTAGATGGTAATGTAGCCAACGACCGTGATTTGAAAGTTACAGCAGGAGCTTTGGTCGCAAAAATCAATGAAAATAGTGCCGCACAAAAAGCTGGTATTCAAGAAGATGATGTAATTACTGAAGTAGATGGTAAAAAAACCAATTCTGTTTCGGAAGTACAAGAAATGATAGGTAGAAAACGCCCTGGTGATGAAATAAAGGTAAAAGTAAACAGAAAAGGTTCAGAAAAAGAATTGAAAGTGGTTTTAAGAAACCAAAGTGGTGGAACAGATAAAGTTACGAAGCCTTCTGGGAAAGATGTTGCCAATCTTTTAGGTGCAAAATTTGAAGATATTGATGCTTCGACTGCTCGTAAATTGGGCATTACAGGTGGTGTAAAAGTAGTAGAGTTAGGAAATGGAAAGTTAAGCAGAAACACCAATATGCGTGAAGGATGCATTATTACAAAAGTGGATAGAAAACCTGTAAAAAATGTTGCAGAACTTCAAAAAATATTAGAAAATGCTCAAGATGGCGTTATGATTGAAGGTGTTTATGAAGATATGCCTGGTACATTCTTCTATGCCTTTGGATTGTAAAATAAAATAAACATTATATCAAAAGTCCTTAAAGTAATTTTAAGGGCTTTTATATTTTAATATTCCATGCAAAATTCTTTGTTTTTTTCACTTATATTTTGCATATTTATAGTAGGTTGATATATCGTTTCATTTTAAATCTCTTATAAAATGAAGTTATCACATACTATCCTTCTTTTTTTGTTGTTTGAATGGGCATACAGCCAAGATTCTATAAAGATTTCAAACTCTAATAATAGCCCTCCCAATAAAATATATGAAATTTCAGTCAATGATTTATTAAAATCTTCCATTAAAGAAAATAAGGAGAGTGATGTAAGTATTGCCTCCAGAAAGGTTTTAAGTATTCGGGAAGCCCCTGGTATAGTTACTGTGATTTCCAGAGAAGAAATCTTAAAAATGGGAGCCAGAGATTTAATTGACATTCTATCTATTGTACCTGGTTTTCATTTTGGCACAGATGTTACAAGTGTTGTAGGGGTTGGTATCAGAGGCAATTGGGCACACGAAGGGAAGTTTTTGTTGCAACTAAATGGTATTTCACTCAACGAAACCCTATTTGCAACCTCTGCTTATGGAAATAGGTTTCCTGTTGAGGCTATTCAAAGAATAGAGATTATACGTGGACCAGGTTCAGCTATTTATGGTGGTTATGCAGAACTCGGGGTAATCAATATTATTACCCAAACAGGTGAAGATTTGAACGGGCTTTTAGCCAATGCCACATATAGCCAGATGAATAATACTCTTGATAGGGCAAATATGTTCATGGCTTTTGGCAAAAAACAACAAGATTTATCTGTTTCAGTATTCGGTTTTTATGGAGAAGGAAATAGAAGTGATGCCATTTTTTCAGATTTTTATGGCAATTCTTTTGATATGGGTGCTGGCAATAGCCGAACATCTCCCCGAATGTTTCATATTCAGGCAAAGTATAAAAATTTAGATATTAAATATTTGGAAGAATTATACCATTCTACCCAAAGAACAGGTTTTTATATCAATTTGCCTACTGCTTTTAATTTAGATTTTCGTACCAGAGCTTTTCAGGCAAATCTGCCTATTCAGTTATCTAAAAAATTTGTACTCACCCCCAAATTTGAATATACTTTATTCATGCCCTATCATAATGCCAGCGAACAAGCTCTTGCGATAGATAGCTCAGATTTGTATAGTGGAATTTATGAAAATACTTTGGGCAGGCGATTATTGGGTAATACTATTCTCTCTTACGACCCTTCTGATGATGTCAATATTCTTGGAGGTGTAGAATTTTTTGAAGACAAAGGAGACGCTACCGAAGAAATTAACGGTTTTTTCCAAAATGGAAAAAAAATAGTTCATTATACCAATATTGCTACTTTTTTGCAGGGTTTGTTCAGAACAAAATTGGCTACTTTTACGATTGGTGCAAGGCTTGATAACCATAGTGAATTTGGAAGTGCTTTTGCCCCAAGATTTGCTGTCACAAAGACTTGGGAGAAATTTCATGCTAAATTTTTAGTGAGTAATGCCTTCAGACAGCCTGCTATTCAGAATATTACATTTGGATTGCAAGGTATTCGCCCTGAAAAAACGACTGTATTTGAATTGGAAGCAGGTTATCAGTTCAACGAAAAATATAATTTGAAAGCTAATTTATTCAATGTGAGCCTCAAAGACCCAATTGTATATTTGTCAGGCGATCAAGGAGAACAATACGAAAATTTTGGAAAAGTGGGTACACGAGGCATAGAAGTGGAAGGCGTTTGGAAAGGTGATTGGGGTTATTGGAAGGCTAATTATTCTTTTTATAGCACTTACGAAAATACTGTTTCTGTGTATGCTATTCCTAAATATGGAGTAGTTTTGTCAAATGATTTTTCAGAAGAGCAATTACTCAATAAAAATGCCCTTTTAGGAATGCCCCAACACAAAATAGCTTCCTACGCCAGTTTTAATGTGAACAAATCATTTTCTATCAATCCTTCCGTGATTTATGTTGGGAGTAAATATGGTTTCAATTCGATAGAAATTATTGACAATCAAGAAGTTTCTATTGTAAATAAATTTAATTCAAGTATTTTTATTCACCTCAATATCACCAAAAAAGATTTCATATTACGAGGACTCTCTTTTACTTTGGGCACTCACAATTTGCTCAATCAGAAAATGTTGTATATACAACCCTATAATGGTTCGCATGCTCCTCTCCTTGGAGCTTCAAGAAGTTTCATGGCAAGACTTTCATATCAGATGAGATATTAAAATATTTCCTATTTTTACAAAAAAGCCTTTTTTATCTGAATATGAAAGGCTTTTTTATTTCTAAAATTTTGTATGTTTGCTTTAAATACACAAAACATAAAATTATGATTTTTGAGTTTGAAAATCTGGGAAGTATTAAAAAAGCTGAATTAGAAGTGGGTAACCTTACCGTTATCTGTGGGAAAAATAACACAGGTAAAACTTATCTCACTTATGCTGTTTGGGGTATGTTGGCAAGAAGGCTAAGTGGAGTAACAAAAAACCCAAATAGACTTCCAGAAGCAAAGAAAAAAATTACAGACCAACTAATAAACAACCGAAATGCTACAATAGACCTAAAGGATTTTGAAAACTCATTCAAGGATGCTGTAATTAAATATATAAAAGGAATATCTCCTCAATTACATAGGATTTTCGATGTTGATAAATCTTTTTTTAAAAATACGAATATATCTTTAAAAAAATTAGTTGTAGATTATAATAAAGAAATATCTGTGAGTATTAGTGGTCATAGGATAAATTATCGTTATGAAAAAAATAAAGATTCAAGTATTATTAATTTTCGAGTATCTGATTCAACAAAAATAGAAGAATCTGATATTGAAGTTGTTTTAAGTTGGCTTATATTAGATTTTTTGCCTTTACCATTTCTTATATCTGCTCAAAGGGATGCTATTCATCTCTTTGGTAATGCTATTAACGATTATGCAAGGGATAAGATAAGAATGTTAAGAAATGATAATAAAGAGAATAATTTTATACGATATGCTTTACCACTTGAAGAAAATATAAGATTTGTAAGCAATTTATCTCAGATTTCATCTCAAATTTCTTTTTTTTATGATACGCCACTTTTTACAGAAATAGAGGAAATTTTAGGAGTAGAATATGACATTTTCCATGAAAGTTTCACAATAAAAGATAAAGAGGGAAACATTACTCCTGCTCATTTAGCTTCTACGTCTGTGAGGGCTTTAGCCGATTTACATTTCTATTTAAAACACAGAGCACAAAAAAATGATTTATTAATGATTGATGAGCCTGAACTAAGCCTACATCCTGAAAATCAAATAAAAATAGCTCGTTTGATAGTAAAACTTGTGAATGCAGGGTTGAAAGTTTGGATAACTACCCATAGCGATTATATCATCAAAGAATTGAATAATTGTTTGATGCTCTCTAATAAAAGAATAAAAAATAAGAAAAAACTCATGAAAGATTTGGGTTATAAAGACAATGAAATTTTAACCCCTGATGATTTAAAAATGTATATTGCTGCTGATGGCACTTTAGAAAAAGTAGCTTATGACGATTTTGGGGTGTTAAAAAGTGCTTTTGATGAAGCTATGATAACACAAAATAGGAATTCCAACACAATTGCTGAATATATTAGTCAAAAAAAATGAAATTAAAAGATCTTATAAATCCTGAATTGTTGCTAAAAATAAGTAATAAAGGAATTTTTAAACTTAAAGAATCTTTAAATCAGAATAGTAGAGAGAGATTATCTGAAATTACCATTAAAGGTATTCCAAATAATATATTTGCATTTTCTACAGACCAAGAAGTACAATTATCAAATGGTGCAAAAGAAAAAGCTCGTAACTATTTTTTTAATGTTCCTAGACTATCTAATCATAATAACAAAAATGAGCATAAAAGAATAAATAAGAATTGTGATGGTGTGTTTGTAAAAATAGATGATAATAATATTGAAGTTATCTATTGTGAATTAAAATCTAAAGATTTAAAAGCTGGTACATATGAATATCAACTCATAAATACTAAACTACTTTTTGAGTATTTTATTAGAATTTATAATACCTTTTACGGAAAAGAATATGGTGTTTTAGAGATAAAAAAGCAGAGATTTATTGTTTTTTATCTCCATGAAGTAATTTCAAATGAAAATAAAACTGTTCGTCCAGATTTTGATAATAGTTATAAATCTAAATATAGACTGGAAAATGAAGAAGTAAAAATGGAATTATTTCCTGATGAACTTATAAAAAAATATCCTATTTTTCAACCATCAAACAATTTTATTGAATTTTCTGCCTTATAAAATTCATTAGATTTCTCACTTCGTTCGAAATGACCACAAGGCTGGAAAAATCCAGCCTTGTGAAAAGTCTAATATCTTATGTCTTGTTTCTAAAATCTAAAACCTATTTTCCCAATTTCTTTTTAATAGAATTGAGTTCGTCACGCAATCGGGCTGCCTCTACGAAATCCAAATCTTTTGCAGCTTTTTCCATTGCTTTTTGGGTTTCTTTGAGGAGTTTTTCCAAATCTTGTTCTTTCATATTATTTACAATAGGATCTGCAAAAATATCTATCTCTTCAGGCTCTACGTAATAATTTTTGACTATTTTCTTGGCATTGGCTACTTTGGTTTGTTCCATAATAGCCTCTTTCGATTTGAAAACCGTTGTTGGCGTAATGCCATTGGCTTCATTGTATAGTGTTTGGAGTTTTCGTCTGCGTTGCGTTTCGTTGATGGCTTTCTCCATAGAGTTGGTAATTTTATCTGCATACATAATCACACGCCCCTCTGAGTTACGAGCTGCTCTTCCTATTGTCTGGATTAAGGAACGTTCATCTCTCAAAAAGCCTTCTTTATCTGCATCCATGATTGCCACAAGCGATACTTCGGGCAAATCGAGTCCTTCTCGGAGTAGGTTTACACCTACGAGCACATCAAAAATACCCAAACGCAATTCTCTTAAAATTTCCACTCTATCGAGTGTTTTTACTTCCGAATGGATATATCTGCCTTTAATGCCTACTTTATCTAAATATTTAGAAAGCTCTTCCGCCATTCGTTTGGTGAGTGTGGTAACCAGTACACGCCCCCCTTTTTGGGTAGTTTTGTCAATTTCGTCTAATAAATCATCAATTTGGTGTAAACTAGGTCTGATGATAATTTCAGGATCTAAAAGACCCGTAGGACGTATCACCTGTTCAATAATAACTCCATCTGAGTTTTGAAGCTCATATTTTTGAGGTGTGGCACTCACATACACAATTTGGTTGATGAGACTTTCAAATTCTTCGAATTTAAGGGGACGATTATCCAAAGCAGCAGGCAGGCGGAAACCATATTCTACAAGTGAAGTCTTACGAGAACGGTCGCCAGCGTACATTGCCCTGATTTGTGGAATGGTTACGTGACTTTCATCAATAATGAGTAAAAAATCCTCTGGGAAATAATCCAACAAGCAAAATGGACGTTGCCCTACTTTTCGGTTATCAAAATAACGGGAATAATTTTCAATACCTGAACAGTACCCCAATTCTCGCATCATTTCCAAATCGAATTCTGTACGTTCTTTGAGCCTCATGGCTTCTTCCGATTTACCTTCTCTCTCAAAAAGTTTAATTTGTTCAACCAAATCGTCTTGTATTTCGTGAATGGCTCTGTGGAGCGTTTCCTGACCAGTTACAAACAAATTGGCAGGATAAATGGCTATTTGCTGTTCATCAGATTGTTTTTTACCCGTAGGCGGGTCTATAATCTGAATATTTTCAATTTCATCATCAAAAAAGTAAATTCTATACGCAAAATCGGCATATGCCACAAATACATCCACTGTATCACCTTTTACTCTGAAATTTCCTCTCTGAAAATCTACTTCTGTTCGGCTGTACAAAATATTTGTCAGAGCATACAAAAACTGATTTCTTGTAATTCTCTGTCCTACTTTTAAATGCAATACATTTTTACCAAACTCTTGAGGGTTGGCAATACCATAAATACACGAAACAGAAGCTACTACCACCACATCTCGCCTGCCCGAAAGCAACGAAGAAGTAGCTCTTAGACGTAATTTTTCAATTTCGTCATTAATTGCCAAGTCTTTCTCAATATACGTATTGGTACTTGGGATATAGGCTTCAGGTTGGTAATAATCATAATATGAAATAAAATATTCTACAGCATTATTAGGGAAGAACTGTTGAAACTCTCCATAAAGCTGGGCAGCAAGGGTCTTGTTATGACTTAAAATAAGGGTTGGTTTCTGAACTTCTTGGATAACATTTGCCATCGTAAATGTTTTTCCAGAACCTGTTACACCTAACAAAGTTTGGTGTTGCTCCCCATTTTGTAAACCTTCTACCAATTTGGCAATGGCTTGTGGCTGATCGCCTGTGGGCTTAAATTCACTGGTCAGTTGAAACATAGTAGTAAAGGTGCTAAACCAACAAATTTAACATTTTTTTGTAGTATTCTTGCATGTTCATTCTGAAATAATTTACTTAGATTTATAAACTAACATATCATGGATACAACGCTTCAAAATTTTATTCAAAACATCCCTAAAGCAGAATTACACTTGCATATTGAAGGCACTTTTGAGCCAGAACTTATGTTTGCCATTGCTCAAAGAAATAAAGTAGATTTGCCTTACAAATCTGTGGAAGAACTCAGAAAAGCTTATCAGTTTTCTTGTTTGCAAGATTTTTTGGATATTTATTACACAGGTACAAATGTGCTGCTCCAAGAAGAAGATTTTTATGATTTGACAATGGCATATTTTGAAAAATGCCATCAGCAGAATATCCGACATACCGAAATCATGTTTGACCCACAAAGCCATACAGATAGAGGCGTAAGTTTTGAAACAGTTATCAAAGGTATCAATAAAGCCAGAAATGAAGCCCAAAATAAATATGGCATTTCATCACTTCTAATTATGTCTTATCTGAGGCATTTATCAGAAGAATCTGCTTTTGAAACACTGAAACAATCTTTACCTTTTAAAGAGCATATCAAGGCTGTAGGACTCGATTCTTCCGAACAAGGCAACCCTCCTTCTAAATTTGAAAGAGTTTTTGCTGCTTCTATTCAAGAAGGTTATATCCCACTTGCCCACGCTGGCGAAGAAGGTTCCAGCGAATATGTTTGGGAAGCTTTAAACTTACTCAAAATTTATCGTATTGACCACGGAAATAGATGTTTAGAAGATCAAAAACTGGTAGATTATATCATCAAAAATGACATAGCTCTCACTGTATGCCCGTTATCCAATTTGGAACTCAAAGTAGTTAAAGATTTAAAACAGCACCCTATTAGGCAAATGCTGGATTTAGGTTTAAAAGTGACTGTAAACTCCGATGATCCTGCTTATTTTGGAGGGCAACTCAACAGAAATTTTGAAGCTTTGGTAGAAAACTTAGATTTGGGCAAATCTGAAATTTATGAACTTGTTCGAAATTCTTTTCAATATTCACTATTAACTGAAACTGAAAAGCAAAAACATTTAAAAGAATTGGAAACTTTTTACCAAGCTCATTCATAATTTTCTCTGTTTTTGTGCAACCTTTTGAGAGAATCTGCATCTTTTGTAAGAGTTATGTATCTTAATCATTACTTTTATGAAACTATCAGGTTCTCTCCTTATTTTAACACTATTTTGTTCTTTTGGTATTTTAAAGGCACAAAATTCTAAAGCTCCTTGTAAATGTGAGCAGGATTTCAATTACACTACTAATTATTTAGAAAATCATTATTCTGGTTTTCAGGATAATGTAACAGATGCCAACAGAGAGCAATATAACAAACTCAAGCAAGATATTTTAGCTGATATTCAGGCTCACCAGATGCCTGATATGGTTTGTCTGGCTTTTCTAAAAAGATATACAGAATTTTTCAGAGATAATCATTTGCAAGTCTGGGGTGGTGGAATGGAAGTAGATGAAAACAAACCAGAATCCATTGCTCAATTTAAAGAAAGTGATGTTTTTAAAAACAGAGAAAGAATCAAGTATGACTCTGCAAGTGTTTATCAGTATTTAGCCAAAAGTCAAGATCCTATTGAGGGAATTTACAAGACAAGCGTTTATGAATTTGCTGTGCTTAAAAATCAGAATAGTTTAAGAGATTATTATGCAGTCATGATTAGAAGTACAACTCCCCTTTGGGAAAAAGGACAGGTGAAATTAGATTTAAAACGCATGAAAGATAATACCTTTCAGTCTGTTTTGTATATGCGAAATCATAGCCTGAATATCCAAAATTTCACATCCGATTCCCCTATTTTCGATATTTTTGGAGGAGTACAAAAAACTTTTCCCAAACAAGAGTCTAAAGAAGCAGTAAAACAAAAATTTAGTTTCGCCCCCGAAGGAGAATGGTTTCAGTTCAAAGCCTTGAATGACAGCACACATTATGTTCATATCAAGACTTTTAACGGAGCTTTACAAACCAAATTCGATTCAGTTTACAAACAAATTATTCCTATTATCAAAACAAAGCCCTATTTGATTATTGATATTAGAGACAATGGTGGTGGTAGTGATAACAATTGGAAGCCTTTGGCTCAGTTGGCTTATACCACCCCTTACGAATATGATAAAACGTATGTTTTCTGCACCACTGAAACTATTAAACGTTATGAAGAAATGCTTGAAAAAATGCAGAAAAACCAAAAAGATTATGGAGATGATATGATTAAATGGGCAAAAGAAAGAGTTGATTTGATGAAAAAAGCTCCTCTGAACACCTTCGTTCCTACTGGTAAATACAAAGGAAAAAATAAATATCGAAAACAGAAACACATTGAATCTACACCTAAAAAAATAGTACTGATGTATAATAGGAATAGTGGCAGTGCTGCCGAAGGGCTTATTTTGGATGCAATGCACAGCAAAAAAGTGATCACTTTTGGTGAAAACTCAGGTGGATACATCACTTTTGGTAATGTGATGGTTATTCCAACACCTCAGTTAAAACTCAATTTGCAAACAGCTACTCAAAAAACACCCAATAGGTTTATTTATGAGAAAACAGGCATTCCTCCTCAAATAAAAGCCAATAACCATGAAGACTGGCTTATACAGGCACAAAACTTATTGAAAAATAAATAATT
>Ga0075157_10001579_pt1 | contig 14121 bp, 9 predicted proteins | sample JI81BgreenDNA_FD_70967 | JGI IMG/M metagenome (GOLD analysis project Ga0075157, IMG submission 70967) | Wastewater effluent complex algal communities from Wisconsin, to seasonally profile nutrient transformation and Carbon sequestration -... | ecosystem: Engineered > WWTP > Effluent > Algae...
GAACTGTTAGCAGACCCGAAACTTTTCTTTTTAGACGAACCGACTTCAGGACTCGATCCGGGTTTGGATAAGAAGATGATGCAACTGCTGCGAAAGTTGGCAAATCAAGGCCGGACGGTGATTCTGGTGACTCACGCGACGGCAAATATCACGATGTGCGATCGGATTGTGTTTTTGGGTCGCGGCGGTCGCCTTTGTTACTTCGGCCCGCCTAGGGAAGCGCTCGATTTTTTTGATGTCAAAACAAGCGATTTTGCAGACATTTACAACGAATTAGAAACAGGAGAAACCAACGTTCAAAGCTGGGCAGAAAAGTTTAATAAATCTCCCTACTATCAGCGCTATATTGTCAACCACTTCAGCACAGGCAAGGCTAATGCACAAATACCTTCTGCACCTTCTGTACCAAAATCTCAATCTTTTGTAAAACAACTCGTTTTGCTTTCCCAGCGCTATTTTCAACTCGTTTCCCGCGACTTAGTTAACTTGAGTTTAGCTCTTTTAACGGCTCCGATCGGCATTAGTTTGCTGCGGCTAGCCGTCAGAGATAAAGACCCATTAATTGGCGCACCGGAGGCAACTTTAGCACCTTTAGCGCTCAGAGTTCTATTTGTATTTACCTGCGCGGCGATTTGGGTAGGGCTGGCAACTTCTCTGCAAGAAATTGTTAAAGAATCTGCTATTTATCTGCGCGAACGTTTGGTCAATTTAGGATTGTTTGCTTATTTAGGTTCAAAAATTTTTATACTTTCTGGTTTAGCCGTATTGCAAACACTGTTAATGGTAGGAGTTATTCTGATTGCTTTTAAATCCCCCGAACCGAGTTTTATTTCCTGGCCGGTGGGGGCAAGTATTACCACATTCCTAACTTTAATGAGCTGCATAAGCCTTGGATTAGTCGTTTCCGCGATTGTTAAAAATAGCTCTCAAGCTAATAGCGCTTTGCCTCTATTATTGCTGCCTCAGATTATTTTTTCGGGAGTTTTGTTTAAGATGGAAGGTGCGGCGAGCAAGTTTTCTTGGCTGATGTTAAGCCGCTGGTCTGTGGGTGCTTACGGCTCTTTAGTTAATGTGAATGGGATGGTTCCCGCACCTACTACATTACCGGATGGGAGTACGCTTCCTCAGCCGTTTGAGCCTACTCCTGTTTACGATCCAACTTGGGAAAATTTGGGTTTGAACTGGGCTATTTTGTGCGTGCATATTTGCGTTTATTTGATGTTGACTCTGTGGTTGCAGAAGCGGAAGGATATTTTATGAATTATTGGCTGATGAAGTCGGAACCGGATGTTTACAGTATTGCGGACTTGAAGGGCGATCGCACTTCCATTTGGGATGGCGTTCGCAACTATCAAGCGCGCAATTTTATGCGAGAAATGAGTCGGGGAGACTTAGTATTTTTTTACCATTCTAATACTAAATTTCCCGGTATTGTCGGGTTAGTGCGCGTCGTTGAAACTGGGATTGCTGACCCTACTCAGTTCGATATGAAGAGCGAATATTATGATGCTAAATCGCAGTTAAGTGCTCCTCGCTGGCAAACTGTGAAAGTGGAGTTTGTTGAGGAGTTTGCTAAGTTAATATCTTTGGATGAACTGAAACAAAAGTTTAGCGCTGATGAGATTTTGCTGGTGAGGAAAGGCAATCGGTTATCGGTGATGCCGGTGTCTGAAAGTGCGGCACAGAAGATTTTGAAGATGAGAGAATCTAATGATTAAACCGCAGAGAACGCAGAGAACACAGAGTCAGAAAAAAGAGAGATGAATAATTCTGATGCCAACAGATTTGATATTACCCACAGTCAGGACACGGCAGTGCCGTATCCCTACAATTAATCTGGCGATGGTTACATCTCTCAGGTCGTGCTCGTGATTATTTTGGGGTAGGGAAACGGCATTGCCGTGTCCGTCTTGCCTATCATGTCTGAGTGCAACCGGAATTAATACTACAGGCAAGATGCCTGTGCCACAAATTGCTTGTGGGGTGGGCCGAAGAGCCCGCCCCAAATATTTGAAATCCCCTAAAGACCGGCAGCACAAACTGCGGCTCCAATTAACCCTACATTGGGATTCAAAACCAATCGAACCGGTATCATTTCTAATAGCGAATCCATCCGCCCTTTGTGGGTAAAAGCCCGCATAAAACCCCCTTCTAGAATCAGTGGCAAAATTTTAGCAGCAATGCCACCTGCTATGTACAAACCGCCGTAAGGTAAAAGTGATACAGCCATATTTCCCGCCACCGCACCGTAGGCTTCTACAAACATTTGCATTGTTTGTTCCGAAAGCCGATCGCACTTTTTGAGGGCCGCCTGTGCAATTGTCGCCCCCGGATCGACAGTCTTTTCAGTTTTCCCGATTTCTGACTCCCATTTTTTGATAACTTCCCCTACCTCCGGCGATTCAGGAGCAAACTTTCTGTCCCGCAAAAACTGGTAAATTGAAACAATCCCTTGTCCCGAAACTACACGCTCGATCGATATTCTTTGAATGTCGTGTTTTGCTAACAAATATTTCAGCAATTCAAACTCCAACTCCGAACGAGGAGCAAAGTCACCGTGCCCCCCTTCCGAAGAAAATACCCGGATGCCATTTGCCTCTGGAATTCCAAAACAATTTCCCAAACCAGTACCCGCACCAATCACAGCAATTGGATCGTATTGGCGGGGTTTTCCGACTTGCAAAATGTGCAAATCTTTAGCATCCAAACCCCACACGCCGTAGCCAACCGCAACAAAATCATTAATTAAACTGACGCGGGATATTCCTAATTCTTGTTCCAGACGCTTCGCATCCAGCCTCCAAGGCAAATTAGTCAGTTTTGCAGTATTGTTAACCACCGGGCCTGCGATCGCAAAACAAGCTTTTTCAGGCAATGGCGCAAAATCCAATTTCGTAGCAGCTTCCGTCAAAAACTGCAGCACCATTGGTACTAAATCGGGAAACTCCCCGCTCGGATAGCGAAACTCGTAAAGAGCGTTCATTTCACCGTTAACAGTCCTTTCCACTAAGCGCAAAATTGTCTTAGTTCCGCCAATATCGCCCGCTAATAATAATGCCATAAATCTCTTTTTTCACCAAAGATAACATTCCCCATTTAAACACCCACAGTATTAATTGCCAACCAAGCCCGCAGCACCTCAGCCACAGTCCAAGCTTGAGCCGTGCAGCCCCGCGGCGAGTGGGGGGCGTCGCCCTCAAAAATTTCGCTCAGACTGCCAACTCCGCCGCCCCTTATATGATGTGCCATTGATTCGAGAAATTCGCGAGCTTGTGCTGGGTCTTTGTATACGTGCAAGTGCGCCAAGACAAACGGGCCAATCAGCCAGCCCCAAACTGTGCCTTGGTGGTAGGCGCTGTCGCGCTGCAATTGGTCGCCTTCGTATGCGCCGCGATACTGGGGGTGCTGTGGCGAGAGGCTGCGGAGGCCGACAGAAGTGAGCAACTGTTGAGCGCAGCCGTCCACCACGCCGCGCTGCTGGATGGGCGTCAGTAACGGTGTATACCGCGTTTCCTGGCGCATCCCCGCTGACAAGGAGTTGGCGGAGTGAGGAGGAATCGAGTCTAGGGGCAGGGAAACGGCGAATATTTGGTTGGGCCGCAGCGAGGCATCGTGTCCGTCTGGGCCGTCGAGAACGTCGTAACAGTAACCGGTTGAGGCGTTCCAGAAGCGAGGGAATCCGGCGGCCGTTCGATCGCCCAATTGCTGGTATTCATTGTGAGGCTTGCCCAATTTTCGAGCAAAACTTGCCATAGCTTGTATAGCATTGTACCAAAGCGCGCTGAGTTCGATCGGCTTACCAATCCGGGGCGTCACCACCCAATCGCCGATTTTCGCGTCCATCCAAGTCAGTTGCACACCCTTTTCGCCCGCGTAGATTAAACCGTCATCGGGATCGACGCGGATATTATACCGAGTTCCCTGTATGTGCCAATCAACAATCTCACATAAAGTAGGCCAGAGTTCGCTCAAAAGTTCGTCGTCCCCCGTGGCATCGATATAAGCGCGAATTGCCTCAAAGTACCACAGAGTGGCATCTGCGGTGTTGTATTCCGGTGCGCCGCCCGCATCCGGGAAGCGGTTCGGCAGCATCCCCCGATCGACATACCGCGCAAATGTCCGCAAAATCGATCGCGCAATTTCCCATCGCCCGGTACAGATTGTGAGACCGGGCAGGGCGATCGTCGTGTCGCGCCCCCAGTCGCTGAACCAGGGATATCCGGCGATGATCGTTTTGCCTTCGGTTTCCTCCGCTAGCGGGCGGTTGACGATAAATTGGTCGGCGGCTAGCACTAAGTGATTGATCCAGTCGGGAGATTCGCTCACTTTTGACCAGTTTTGCAGGAGTTGTTGGTCATAAGTGCGGCGCACTTCTAAAGCTGTACCGCCGTTGAGTTCGGTATTTTTCTCGGTGCTGGCTATCAATGTGAGAGAACTTCCCGGTGCGATCGTCATGTGAAAAGTCGCCGCCTGCAAGTGATCCTCGCAGCAATCCAATCCGCGGCGCTTTTCGGCTGCTAGATCCAATCCGTAATGCCAATTGTATAAGGGCGCAGAGACTCGAAATGTGGCCTCTGCTGTGGCATCTGTCAGCAGGTACAGGGGTGCAGCCTTGGGAAATGCCGTCACGCAAACGCCGCGTTCCAAGGTTTCTAGGCTCATCTGCCAGTCGCCGGCGCTCGTTGTGTGGTGGTAGTCGCGATAGTTGACTAGGGCTTTGACAGCGAGGGCGATCGGTTGTGAGGCGCGGTGCAGGCGGTATTGAATATATGTTGTGTTAGCACCTTGCTGCATCCAAATCCGCTTTTCCAGGATAGCGTCGCCGAGAGCAAACCTCCAAACAGGCGTCGTGCCTTCGAGGTGAAAGCTTTCGATGTAGTTGTAGCCGTGGGGTTCGATCGTCGCGTCGGCCCAGCGGTTTGTATAAAGCGGATAGGCGCGATCGTGATACACCGCCGTCTCGTCCAGCTTGGCGAGCATCAAAGTGCGTCCCAGCGGGGGTTTGAGGGCTGCTACCAGCAAGCCGTGATAGCGGCGGGTGAGGAGATTTGCGATCGTCCCGCTAGCGTAACCGCCGATCCCGTTTGTGACCAACCACTCCCGAGACTCCGCCGAGTCAAGATTGCAGCAGATTTCCCGTCCAAAAGCCATAACCATAAAATCCACACTCGCGCTGATTTTTTACCTACCTTTAGGTAGATTTTCGACATAATATCAACCACAAATATTAACGATTTCAGACCGTTAATTTGGCGATCGCCCCCGTGCGGATTCATGCTCTAATTTAGACATAACTAACCGCTACTTTTGCCCCATATACAATTTTAGCCTTTGATGCCTCTGTCTAAAGTTAGTTGTTTGTTATATTAAGTAATATTACCGTCTAAACAGGCGCTCAACGTTAAGGGCAAAGCATTTGATAGCGCGTCGGGCGATCGAACTACCAACCTATTTTATAAGGAGAACGGCTCAAAGTGAAGATAGGAGCAAATTACCTCGGCAATAACCAATGTGAATTTACCGTTTGGGCGCCCACCCTCAAACAAATCGCAGTCCAAATTGTTTCCCCAAAAAAACGCCTGATACCCCTGCAACAATCAGCAGAAGGTTATTGGCAAACCACAGCTACAGACATCGAACCAGGAACCCTTTACACTTACCAAATCGAAGGAAAAACCGACCGACCAGACCCAGCCTCAAAATATCAACCCCAAGGCGTACACGCTCCGTCGCAAGTAATAGATCAAAATATTTTTACTTGGACTGACACAAATTGGCAAGGCGTGCCGCTAGCCGAAATGATTATTTACGAACTGCACGTCGGCACATTCACCCAAGCCGGAACATTTGAAGCAATAATTCCCCATCTAAAACAACTTAAAGACTTGGGAATCAACGCCATCGAAATCATGCCAGTAGCCCAATTTCCCGGCGAGCGAAACTGGGGATATGACGGCGTATATCCCTACGCAGTTCAAAACTCCTACGGCGGCCCCGAAGGCTTCAAAACACTCGTCAACGCCTGCCACGAACACGGCATTTCAGTAATTCTCGATGTAGTTTACAACCACCTCGGCCCCGAAGGCAACTACCTCAGTCAATTCGGCCCCTACTTTACATCCAAATACGGCTCAATTTGGGGAGATCCCCTCAACTTCGACGACGCCTACAGCGACGGCGTGCGTAACTACTTTATTGAAAACGCCCTCTACTGGTTTCGAGACTATCACATCGATGCCCTGAGATTAGATGCAATTCAAGCAATATTTGAAGTAGGTGCAAGACCTTTTTTACAAGAACTATCCGATGCCACAGCAGATATTTCCAACGAACTAGGACGGCAACTTTACTTAATAGCCGAAAGTGACTTAAATGATGTCCGCACTATACGTCCCAAAGAACTCGGTGGCTTCGGACTAGACGCCCAATGGTGCGATGATTTCCACCACGCACTGCACGCCTTGCTCACCGGAGAAGACGACCGCTACTACCAAGATTTCGGCAAATGCGAACACTTAGAAAAAGCCTTCAAAGAAAGCTTTGTTTACTCCGGCCAGTACGCCCCCCACAGAAAGCGGAGACACGGCAATTCTGTCAAGGATGAACCGGGTCATAAATTTCTGGTGTTTGCCCAAACCCACGACCAAATCGGCAACCGCATTTTGGGAGACCGACTCTCCAAAATAGTTAACTTTGAAGCATTGAAACTCGCAGCAGGCACTGTCTTAATTTCTCCTTACATTCCCTTCTTTTTTATGGGAGAAGAATACGGAGAAGAAGCACCGTTTTTTTACTTCGTTTCCCACTCGGACGAAAACTTAATTGAAGCTATCCGCAAAGACAAACAACAAGAATTTAAAATCTTTGAAGGCCGAGGCGAGTTTCAAGACCCCCAGAGTCCAGAGACTTTCGATAAGTGTAAGTTAAACTGGGAAAAACAAACCGAAGGCAAACACAAAATCCTTTGGGAATGGCACCAACATCTGATTCAACTGCGGCGGACAATACCAGCCCTTAAAAAACTCGACAAAAACAGTCTAGAAGTGTCCAGCATTGAAGCGGAAAAAATCTTATTTCTACGTCGCTGGACAGATGACAGCCAGATATTCTGCATTCTAAACTTCAACACGCAAGATGTCACTTTTACGGCTACACTGCCCCAAGGCAACGGTCACAAAATTTTAGACTCTGCTGATGAAAAATGGATGGGTTCAGGTTCTAGCTTGCCTGAAAAGATAACTTCAGAGCAAAAATTGACCGTTAAACCGCAGAGTTTCGCACTCTATGAATTAGAGTAATTAAAACGGGAGGCAGAGCCTCCAATACAGGCGTTCCCAGGCAGAGCCTAGGAACAAGCAATAGGAGGCAGAACCTATGTAGTTCTCAGCCTCTGTCGCGGAATCTAGTCCCACAAGAAACGGGAGGCAGAGCCTCTCTCGTTCCCAGGCTCTGCCTGGGAATGCAGTTCAGGAGGCTCTGCCTCCTATATTACAAAAGAAAACCCTAAAAAACTTGGAGTAAAATTAACATGATGAGAATTCCCACAACAACTTATCGGATTCAATTTCATGGAGGTTTTAACTTTGAAGCCGCCAAACAAATCCTTAGCTATCTGGAAGATTTAGGAATTACCGACCTTTACGCTTCACCAATATTTAAAGCCAGAAAAGGCAGCTCTCACGGATACGATGTCGTTGACTCAAATCAGCTCAATCCCGATTTGGGAACATCAGAAAATTTTGAAGCCCTCACATACGAAATCAAGAAACGGAACATGGGATGGCTGCAAGATATTGTTCCGAACCACATGGCTTATGACACTCAAAATTTGCTGCTGTTAGACGTATTGGAACACGGGCCAGATTCCGACTATTTCGATTACTTCGATATTGAATGGAATCACGCTTACGAACATCTCAGGGGTCGAGTGCTGGCTCCGCTGCTGGGGAATTTTTATGGAGAGTGTCTGGAAAATGGCGAGATTCAACTCAAATACAGCGAAATTGGGCTAACCATCAATTATTATAGCTTACAATTGCCAGTAAGAATTGAATCTTATGCTAAATTCATCAGTCATAACTTGGGGCATTTAGCTAGAGAATTAGGCAGACGCCATCCAGATTTTATCAAGTTTTTAGGAATTCTTTATTTAATTAAAAATACACCTTCAGAAACTAAAGGTAAAACCCGATACGATCAGATAGCTTTTGTCAAAGGACTGCTGTGGGAACTCTACAATCAAAATCCCCTTGTACAGGAATTTATCGATGAAAATATCAAAGTTTTTAACGGAGAAAAGGGAAATTCCGAAAGCTTTAATTTGCTAGACGAATTGCTTTCCGAGCAGTTTTACCGTCTGTCTTTCTGGAAAGTGGGGGCAGAGGAAATTAATTACCGAAGGTTTTTTACAGTAAACGAACTTATTTCGGTAAAAGTTGAAGAGATTAAAGTTTTTCACAAAAACCACGCTCTGATATTCGACATGGTTGATGAGGGAAAGTTTACTGGATTGAGAATCGACCACATCGATGGACTGTACGACCCCACAGAATATTTGAAACGCCTCCGAGAGAAAGTCGGAGACACTTATATTACTGTTGAAAAGATTCTGGAACACGAAGAAGATTTGCCGTCATATTGGCCGATTGAGGGAACTAGCGGCTACGACTTTTTGAATTACGTAAACGGCGTTTTTTGTCGGTGCGATCGCGAGCAGCAATTTACCGAAATATATCAGAGATTTACTCGCTTGACCGTTCCCTACGAACAGTTGTTTTTAGATAAAAAAGGACTGATTGTTGAGAAAAATTTGGCGGGAGATGTAGACAATCTAGCTCAACTTTTGAAGAATATTTCCGGTCAATCGAGACAGGGAAATGACTTTACTCGTCCCGGTTTGGAAAAAGCATTGGCGGCTGTTTTGACAATTTTTCCAGTCTACCGAACTTACATCAATCAAGACGGTTTGAGAGAGTCCGATCGCACTTACGTAAAATATGCGATCGCCCATGCCAAAGAACAAGCACCCAGACTCCTCAAGGAACTTAAATTTATCGAAACGGTGCTGTTGCTGGAAGAAGAAGAAACCCTAACACCCGAACAAAAAGAGCAGCGTCGGCACTTTGTAATGAAACTCCAGCAGTTGACAGGTCCATTAATGGCAAAAGGCGTGGAAGACACGCTTTTATACGTCTACTATCGGCTTTTATCCCTCAACGAAGTGGGAGGAAATCCCAGTCAGTTCGGCGTGTCGCTGGGAGATTTTCACGAGTTCAACCAACAGCAGCAAGCAGCTTGGCCACACAAAATGAATGCGACAGCTACCCACGATACCAAACGTGGCGAAGATGTGCGAGCCAGACTTAACGTTTTGTCAGAAATTCCCGATGAATGGGAACAGCAAGTCAGGTCTTGGAGAGAGGTAAACTCTTCTAAGAAAGTCAACTTTGTGAATCGAATGGTTCCAGATACTAATGACGAATACTTCCTGTACCAAACTCTGCTCGGCAGTTTTCCCTTTGAGGGAATTGAAAACACTGATTATGTCGATCGCCTGAAAGATTATGTGATTAAAGCTGTCCGCGAAGCCAAAGTTTATACGGCTTGGCTGAGACCGGATAACGACTACGAAGCTGGTTTTATGACCTTTGTCGATAGCGTTCTCGAAACTTCGGAACAAAATCAGTTTCTCAACAAATTTACACCTTTCTGGAAAAAAGTAGCTAATTACGGAATTTTCAATTCTTTATCTCAAACGCTGCTGAAAATCACGGCTCCGGGCGTTCCCGACATTTATCAAGGGACGGAATTCTGGGATTTAAGCCACGTCGATCCCGATAACCGCCGTCCCGTAGATTTTGAGCGCAGAATCGAGGTTTTGCGGGAAATTAAAGAGCAAGCTCAGACGGATATTTTGCAACTAATTGAAGATTTGATTGCGACGCGAGAAGACGCGAGAATTAAGTTGTTTTTGACGGCAAGAGCCCTAGAAGCGAGAAAAAAATACTTGCAAGTTTTTCAATCAGGCGATTATCTGCCCATGGAAGCAGTTGGCACGTTTAAAGATAATGTTGTTGCCTTTGCCAGAAGCTTTGGAGAGACTACCGTTATTGTCATTGCTCCCCGGTTTTTGACGGGAATTGTCAAACCGGAAGAAATGCCGATCGGCAAACAAGTCTGGAAAGATACTAATTTGAAATTATCCGAGGAAATGCCGTCGGTTTGGAAAGATGCAATTACAAATCAGGCGGTAGAAAGTAACGGTACTTTGGCAATTGGTGACGCTCTGAGTTACTTTCCGGCAGCTCTGCTGATCGGTAAAAAATAGAAACTAAAGTTGTAGGGTGCGTCAGGAATTGATTATTGGGAGTTCACAATGTTTTTTGGCTCTGACGCACCATACCATGTGCTGGGCTTCTTGAGTTAAAATAGTAGCAGGAAAGCAATCTTAGTAGCGGGAGGAATAGCAAAATGCGATCGCTCGTCAAAACCGAAACCAGTACCGAAACCAGACTCTCTTGGTGGGCTTACCTATTTGTCCTAGACGAATTCATTGCCGAAGCAGATGCTACTATCAACGGCCCAGCAGCTTACAATAATACACCTCCAGCACTGTCCGATCGCGATCGAGCCTTTTTACTTTCAGTCATGGAAAACCCGCCAGCACCGTCTGAAGGATTGCTCGCATTATTTGCAGATTATTAAACAAAACAGTAAAGCGAGTGAATTGGACTATTAGCCGTCTAGAAGATATAAACCGAAGCACGAGCAGTCTTAGAAAAGACCCATTTAATTCGGGAAATACAGAATTAGATGCTTATCTCAAACGATATGCAAAGCAGAACGATCGCCTCGGTACTGCTAGAACTTTTGTAGCTTTAGCAGGTGAAGATAACTACACAATAGCAGGCTATTATGCTGGCAGCGCTAATTTACTCGATCGTACCCAGCTACCACCTAACTTGCGAGAAAATCTCCCCAACTATCCCCCTCCTGCTATGCTAGTTGGGAAACTTGCAGTCGATCGATCAATGCAAGGTAGAGGCTTGGGGAAGCGGTTACTGCGCCATGCCTTCGAGAATGCACTGAATTTATCCCAAAATATGGGAATTTATGCTGTCAGGGTAGATGCTATTGACGAACAAGCTAAAGAATTTTACAAAAGGTGCGGTTTCTTGGAGTACCAAGATAGTCCTTTTTCACTGTTTATTCTGATGAGTACAATTAAACAAGCAGCAAATGGGTAGGTCTCTAACTCATGACTCTAACTGATAAATTTTACTTTTATTTTGAAGCCGATCGACCGATCGCCCCTACCAACCAAACAAAATTTATACAACAAAGACGGCAAATACAACACAACGTATACGGTTTGCCACAATACCCGAATCGATCGCACACCGTACATTAGGAAGAGTAAAGAAAAGCAGTCAACAACTGTAGCGGTGCAAGCCTCACGGATGCAACCGTCCCCCAACAGGTTCGGTAAATACCCCTTCATCGCAAGGTCTACCGCCCGCAGTATAGAGATAAGCACCCTATCGAAGACTGTATTAAAGCAGGACTCACTACCCGTAAACCGCGAGGTAAAATGGCAGTCCTGAATAACCAGACTATCGCACAGATAAAACACCAAAATTTTGTAGAGATTGGAGCCGGAACACCCCTATGGGAAAAGTAGTTGGAATTGACTTAGGTACGACAAACTCCTGCGTCGCAGTTATGGAAGGCGGCAAACCCACCGTCATAGCCAACGCCGAGGGGGGTCGCACCACACCTTCTGTAGTAGCATATGCTAAAAATGGGGATCAACTTGTCGGACAAATCGCCAAGCGTCAAGCCGTGATGAACGCCGAAAACACCTTTTACTCAGTAAAACGGTTTATCGGGCGTAGGGTTGATGAAGTAACCCACGAAACCACTGAAGTTTCCTACAAAGTTCTCAAAGTCGGCAACAGCCTCAAACTAGACTGTCCCGCCCGCGGCAAGCAATTTGCCCCAGAAGAAATTTCTGCACAAGTTCTTCGGAAACTCGTAGAAGACGCCAGCAAATACCTCGGCGAAACTGTTACCCAAGCGGTAATTACTGTTCCCGCTTACTTCAACGACTCCCAGCGCCAAGCTACGAAAGACGCAGGAAAAATTGCCGGTATAGAAGTGCTGCGGATTATTAACGAACCTACAGCAGCAGCTTTAGCTTACGGGTTAGATAAAAAGAGCAACGAAACCATCCTCGTATTTGACTTAGGTGGCGGTACTTTCGACGTATCTATTCTCGAAGTAGGCGACGGCGTATTTGAAGTGCTAGCAACTTCTGGAGACACTCACCTCGGCGGTGACGACTTCGACAAAAAAATTGTTGATTTCATCGCTAATGAATTCCAAAGAGCCGAAGGAATTGACCTCCGCAAAGACAAACAAGCCCTGCAACGCCTGACGGAAGCAGCCGAAAAAGCCAAGATTGAGCTTTCGAGCGTTACCCAAGCAGAAATCAACCTGCCGTTTATTACCGCGACTCAAGACGGGCCAAAACACTTGGACACGACTTTGACGCGGGGCAAGTTTGAAGAACTCTGTTCCGATTTGATCGATCGCTCCCGCATCCCCGTAGAAAATGCGATCCGCGACGCCAAATTAGACAAATCTGCAATTAATGAAGTCGTCTTAGTTGGTGGTTCTACGCGCATTCCTGCGGTGCAAGAACTGGTCAAAAAACTCCTTGGCAAAGACCCCAACCAAACCGTAAACCCGGACGAAGTGGTCGCAGTCGGTGCAGCAATTCAAGCCGGCGTACTCTCCGGCGAAGTCAAAGACATCTTGTTGCTCGACGTTACTCCGCTGTCTCTAGGCGTCGAAACCTTGGGTGGCGTGATGACCAAAATCATTCCCCGCAACACCACTATTCCTACCAAGAAGTCGGAAACTTTCTCGACTGCTGTAGATGGCCAAACAAACGTGGAAATTCACGTTTTGCAAGGCGAACGGGAAATGGCGAATGATAACAAGGATTTGGGAACCTTCCGCTTAGATGGAGTTCCACCAGCCCCCCGTGGCGTACCTCAAATTGAAGTTACTTTCGATATCGATGCTAACGGTATTTTGAATGTAGCTGCTAAGGATAAAGGTACTGGTAAGGAGCAATCGATTAGCATTACTGGTGCTTCTACTTTGCCCAGCAATGAAGTCGAGCGCATGGTGAAGGAAGCCGAATCGAATGCTTCTGCTGACAAAGAGCGTCGCGAAAGGATCGATCGCAAAAACCAAGCTGATTCTCAAGCCTATCAAATCGAGAAGCAGTTGGCAGAATTGGGCGATAAAGTTCCCGCTGATGACAAAACTAAGATTGAAGGGTTGCTTAAAGACTTGCGATCCGCGATCGAGAGTGAAGATGACGATCGCATCAAGACACTGACAACAGAGTTGCAGCAAGCATTCTACGCTGTCAGCAGCAACCTGTACCAGCAAGCAGGCGGCCCAACTGATGGCCCTGGCGGCCCTGGCGGCTATGGAGACGGCGGCCCCACTGGTGGCGACGACGTGATTGACGCCGACTTCACAGAAGGCAACAAATAACAGGCTAAATTAAAAGCCCCCAGCTAGAAGCAAGAAACCCGGTTTTGAACAGAAACCGGGTTTCTGTTCATGCAAAAACAAACCAAAGTCGATCGACTAAAATTACTAAAAATCTTGCTTGAGGCATAGAGACAAAACTAGAATATGCTTCAACAAATATCATAAACTATAGCAATCCTAAATGATTTGTGTAATTCTTGTAGGGGCAAACCCCCCGTGGTTGCCCCGCCTTAGCTGGGCTAGGCACTCTTAGCACTACCCCTACATATTTTTACAACTTATTTAGGATTGCTATAGCAGTAATATCGCAATCGAGAGCAATTAAATGTCACGTTCTCCTATACAAAATTCCTCCCCAAATACTCCCAGCCAATCTCATGTTGCATCCCTGCGCCGACTCCGCCGGATCAGCCATTTACTAGACAACGCAATTCCCATTCCCGGCACAAAATACCGCATCGGACTCGATCCGATACTGGGACTTATACCGGGCGGCGGCGATTTAATCAGTTCAATTTTTGCAGGCTATGTTGTCTTCAAATCCGCTCA
>Ga0075157_10001581_pt1 | contig 14115 bp, 14 predicted proteins | sample JI81BgreenDNA_FD_70967 | JGI IMG/M metagenome (GOLD analysis project Ga0075157, IMG submission 70967) | Wastewater effluent complex algal communities from Wisconsin, to seasonally profile nutrient transformation and Carbon sequestration -... | ecosystem: Engineered > WWTP > Effluent > Algae...
GCCACTCCATGCCCATAGGGACAACATCAAATGGTTCGGGGGCTGCAAGCTGATAAAAACCTAAAAAGATAGCTACTGAAATAAATGCACCAATCATTTCATAAAAAGTGATGGTGAACTGGTCATATTTTTTGACAAATTTAGAGTTAAATACACTAAATAATGCCCCAGCCAATGCTGAAAGCATTCCTAATAAAAAACCATTGGCATAATGAAATTCAGAACTGAAAACTTGAAAAATACCTGCAAATGTAATGAGTCCTAAAACAATTTGAAAGGTACGAAACTTTCGTTTGTAAAATAAAGGCTCAAGAAGGCTTGTCCAAAGTGTAGTAGTTGCCAAACCCACTAAACACACCGAAATATTAGAGACTCTAGATGCTCCAAAGAACAAAAGCCAATGAATAGCGATAATGCCTCCAGTACCCAATATTTTTAATAAATCTTTGGTAGGAACTTGAAATGATTTTTTAATCCAAACAAACCATATTCCCAATGCGATAGATGTTATCAGGGTTCTATAAAAAACAAGAACCAGAGGATTGAGGGAAATGAGTCTTTTATCTCCAAGTATTGCTGTAAATCCCCAAATTAGTACAATAAAATGTAAGAGGAAATAATCTTTTAATGTAGGTTTTTGCATAGTTTTAGGCATGTGCCACTGCCTTGGGTGTTTTTTTTCTGAGTTTGAAATCTTTTAAAAATTCTAAAAATATAATTCTTTTGAGTTTATCGTCTTGTAGTACCATAATCCTGTACATGGCTATACCAATGAGTGTAAAAACTACGTTGGGCATCCATACTGCCACCAGTATAGGCATTTTACCACTGTTGGCGATGGCTTTGGTGGCTATAATGTAAAAAAGCAAATATACAAAAGCTAGTACAAAACCCAAAGCAATTTGTCCTCCAATTCCTCTTCTATTCTTTTTTGAAGCAACAATCACACCAAAAAATGTAAGAATGATCATGGCAAAAGGATAAGTATATCGGGCATATTTTTCTGTAATGTATATATTTACGCCTTCTGCACCTCTTTGGCGAAGCAAAGCAATATAAGTATCTAATTCAGGAAATGTAAGTTTTTCTTGAAACTGATGTTTGTCTTCAAAATCTTCGGGTTTGATATTGATTGTAGTATCTGTTCTTGTTTTTTTGAAAACTAACTCTTCTTCTGTTCCTTTTATTTTCCGAAGCACATACTGATCCATTTTCCACTTCTTTTTGGTACTATCCCAAAAAATAGCAGGAGCTTCCAGTTTTTCAACCAACTTGTTGTTTTCAAAACGTTCTAATGTAAAACGATACCCAACTCTGGTATAACTCTGATAATCTTGCATATAGGCGTAAACATTCGGAGAAATACCAATGTGTAAATTTCTATGCAAACGATGTTCTTGTCCCTTGATATGCATAATATCAAAGTTTACCCTGATTTTATTGGCATCAGGAATAACCCAGCCAGTTAGATAAAAAGTGGCTATTCCAAGTAATGTGGAGCCTATTAGATAGGGACGTAAAAAACGGACAAAAGTAATGCCTGAGCTAAGCATTGCTACAATTTCAGTTCGAGCAGAAAGTTGAGCTGTTACAAAAACGGCAGCAATAAATACAAGCAACGGGCTTACCAAATTGATAAGATAGGGAATGTAATTAAAATAAAATTGAGTAATAATTTCTTTCCATGTCGGCTTCATTTTTCTAAATGTGTCCACTTTTTCCACCATATCAATCACTAAAATGATAAGAATAAAAATAAGAACAATAAAGAAAAATGCCTTGATGAACTTCTTGAAAATATATAAATCTAAAATCTTCATACAAATACAATAAAATATGCTTCAACGCAAACTGAGCTATCTGATTTTGAGGTTGTAAAACTACACTTTTTTGAGGAGATTCTACTCAAAAATTTTGCCGAAAAAGTTATATGCCTATACTTTTTTTTAAGGCATATTTCTTTTAAAAAGTATAGAATCCGAAAAGAATGATAAACTTTGTTTTTCAAAGTTATACCTGTTTTTGTATAAGGCTACTTTATTTTAGAAACAAAGTTTGATACTAAATAAGCTTAACTTTGATTTATAAAGTATCTTTTAAAAAGGATAAAAGTAGTTTTTTTTGAAAAAAATGCGTAAACTTTTAAATTTCAAAGCATTAACAAATGTTTGATTATCAAAACTTTATTTTTTAAAGTTTAAAATTTTTGAAAAAAAAGTGTTTTTTTTTATAGGAATTTTCAAATAAATAATTAGCTTTGAAAAGTTAATCGTCATTATTCACTTAACCTCATTATCATTATGTCTAAATTTGCAAAAGTAAGAGACCTAGTTATGGGTCTTGAAGCAGACTTCGAGAAATTTTATGACAAAAGCAATCAAGCTGCTGGTACTCGTGTACGTAAAGGCATGCAAGATTTAAAAGTTCTTGCTCAAGAAATTCGTAAAGAAGTACAAGACATTAAAAACAAGGCTGCTGCTAAGAAGCCTGCTGCTAAAAAACCTGCTGCTAAGAAAGACGCAGGAAAAGCAAAGAAAAAATAACCAAAAGGAGCTAAAAGCTCCTTTTTTTATGCAAAAACAAAAAAGAGGCTTTTCAGCCTCCATTTTATTTTAAACCTAATATTTCGTTGGTTTTCATAACAGCCAAACTATGATAACCTTTTTTGGCTTTGCCATAAATCTCTATTGCCATTTTTTTCATATCAGGATATTTCGACATGGCTGTATAAAGAGGAGTTAAAAACTTTCGTCTTCCAACACTCATCAAGAAATTTTCTAAAGCCTTATAAGCTGGTGTATAGTGTTTGTGAATGCAATGTACATACCATGCAGCTTGTAGCTCCGAATTGCCAGACTCTGTAAATCCAAAAGCTTTATCAAGAATTTTCATATCCTCAATGGTCATTTCCTTGGGCAAATGACGTAAGAAATGGAGCCATTCGTGGCTACTCCAATTTTTAGTTTCTAAAGAATCTGCTTTTTTATACTTTTTCCAATCTACAAGGGCAGAATCTACTTTTTCGAATAATACAGAACGAACTTTAGGGCAATTGTCAGGAATACCTACGCCAAAAATCCAATCTTGCATCCTGATTTGCTTGGCGATATCTTCATTACCTTTAATCACTTCTTTTTCAAGATATTTGACAAAATTATCAGTATCCATTGACTGAAAAGAGAAGGTTGAGAAATAGTTCTTTACAAATTTATCAAATGCTTCTCTGCCTATTACTTCTTCAATTCTTCTCAAAAAGAAATAGCCTTTTTCGTAAGCAATTTCAGTTACACCTTCATCAGGGTTACGTTGGCGTAAATCCAGATGCAGTTTGGTATCTTTGCTATTTGCTCCAATTTCTTCTACATCAGCCAGTAAATCCTGATAGCCTAGTAAAGCCAGCATTTCAGCATAATCTTTACTATACAATTCTTCCATAATTCGGCGTTCAAAATATACAGTGAAGCCTTCATTGAGCCAAAAATCGTTCCAAGTGGCATTGGTTACTAAATTTCCAGACCAAGAGTGAGCCAATTCGTGAGCAACAAGGCTTGTCAGCGATTTGTCGCCTGCAATAATTGTAGGAGTGGCAAAAGTAAGTCTCGGATTCTCCATTCCTCCAAATGGAAAACTGGGTGGTAAAACCAGTAAATCGTAACGTTCCCACTCGTACTTGCCATAAATTTTTTCTGCGATATCTACCATTTTACCCAACTCTTCAAACTCTTTTTTAGATTTTTCGAGCATCGAAGGTTCAGCATAAACACCTGTTCTTGCATCTATTTCAGAAAATTCAATATTTCCAACAGCCAAAGCCACCAAATAAGCAGGTATTTTCTGCTTCATCTCAAACTCATAAGTGTTGTTTGGTGAAAATTTAACAGGGTTTTTGGCTGACATCAATGCCATTAAACTATCATTAGGAACTTGAATTTTTGCATTATAAGAAAAACGAATACCTGGGCTATCTTGGCAGGGTATCCAGCTACGAGCCAAGATACATTGCGACTGACTAAATAAAAATGGATATTTTTTGCCTGCAGTCTGTTCAGGCTCTAACCACTGAAGGGCGGGAGCATCGGGAGAGGTTTCATACTCTACAACCACTGATTTAGTAGTGGGTTTAATTTTGATATGTAAAGATTGCCCTAAATGCAAAACAGGTTTTTCCAATTTAAAAGTAGTTTCTTCATTTCCATCTAACCATATTTGTTTGATAACCAGTTTGTCCGTATCTAATATTAATTCTGTAGAATTTGGATTATTCTTCTCAAAATAAATAGTGGCTTTACCTGATAGAATTTTCTTTTCGAAATCGACCTTTAAATCCAAATTAAGGTGATTCATTGTTGTATTTTGAGGATTGGCAAAGGAATGAATATCTTTTTCTGTTATCATTTTTTGTTTGGGTTTAGAAAGTTCTTGACAGGCAAATAAGCCTAGTAATACACTAAAATAAAGAAAGAGTTTCATGGGTAAAACATTTGACCCAAATATAACGAAAAGCATGAATTAGAGAATATAAGTTAAATTAGAATTGTTTAATTTTAGGGAAATATTATAATAAAAAGTTATGGCTGTTTGGACTTTTGCCTACGGAAAAAATGAATTGATGGATTTAAACTTACAACAAGAGGACTATTTAAGTTTGATCAAAAATGTAAAAGTTGATGCAGTTAAAATCTTAGATTCCTTGGATACTAGACCAAGATTGTCAAGTTTTACAGATGTATATAAAAATGTATTGGATGGTAAATTAATCATCTCTTGGAAATCAAAAAGTGAACAATCATATTCTTTTTTAGTACAATATCCGCCAGATTATCCAGATGGTATAAAAATACATCTTCAAAATGATTTAGTTTGGGTAACAGGTCCTTTTAATGTTTTTTCAAATTATTCACAAGTAGAGTATATAGCACAGGGAGGTTTATCATATTATCATCAGATATTTAAAGAAATTATGAAAGTTTTCAAAAGTGATTTTATTCTATATGCTCATGAATGGTCTGGTATAGATTATGAGGATATTGATTATACATTTAAACAACTCATAGAAGAGTCAGGGATAGACTTGAAAAATGATGTTATACCAACCAATATAGATATAAAACGATTTTATTATGAGAAATTATAGGCTTTTTTATTAAACAAAATTTAGTATGTTTGTTTATAAAATATAATCAATCATGCTATTCTCAGATTTACAAACCATTTTATCTTCTACTTCGTGGCAGACTGCTTCACAAAATGAAATAGAACAACTTGTTGTAGATAGTCGAAAGCTTTTTTTACCAGAAACCTCTCTTTTTATAGCCATCAAAGGCAAAAACCATGATGGACATAATTTTATAGCAGAACTCTACGAAAAAGGAGTCAGGAACTTTATTATTGAAAACGAAAAAATTGTAGAACCTTTCCAGAAAAATATTAATTACATAGTGGTTAAAAATGCCACCAAAGCTCTTCAAAAAATAGCAACTCATCACAGAATACAATTTGATATACCTGTCATAGCTATTACAGGCAGTAATGGGAAAACCATTGTAAAAGAATGGCTTTCACAACTTTTGCATGACGATTTGAATATTGTGAAAAGTCCTAAAAGTTATAATTCTCAAATTGGTGTACCACTTTCGGTATGGCAAATGCGAAAAGAACACGAACTGGCTATTTTTGAAGCAGGAATTTCACAGACTGGTGAGATGAAAAATTTACAGGAAATTATTCAGCCAAACGTAGGTGTTTTTACCAATTTAGGAACTTCACATGATGAGGGTTTTGATAATAGAGAAGAAAAATTAGAAGAGAAATTAGTATTATTTAAAAATAGCTCTGTTTTGTATCTTTATGAAGGTATTGCTGCAAGTTTTCCTAAAATTATAGAAAAATTCCAAAAGAAAAATCCAAATACCGAGCTTGTTACATGGAACTATAAACTTTCGGATTCAAAAAAGGCAGTTGCTTTCTTTAAAAAAGAAAATCATATAGAAGTTCGCCTGAACGTAAATTTACTTACATTTCAAGATGAAGCTTATTTGCAAAACTTGGCTGTATGTTGTACACTTTTGCAATACCAATTTAAAATCTCTGTATCTGAAATTACACAAAGAATTACTCAACTCAAGCCTATTTCGATGCGTTTGGAGCTTAAACAAGGCTTGCATCAGACGTATCTGATAGACGACTCTTATAATAATGATTTAGCAGGCTTGCAAATAGCACTCGATTTCCTTGCTAATCAGCAACAAAAGCAAGCCAAAGTAGTCATTCTTTCTGATATTTTGGAAAGCGATTTGAGTGGAAAGAAGCTTTATAGCCAAGTTGCCAATTTACTTTTAGGAAAAAATATAGGCTTTTTTATAGGTATTGGAGAAAAAATATCTTCTCATAAAGAAGTATTTAAAAATATACCATTGAAGGCTTTTTACAAAAATACAGAAGAGTTTTTAGAAAAAGGTTTTTTTGAACAACTCAAAAATTGTGTCGTACTTGTAAAAGGGGCTAGAAAGTTTCAGTTTGAAAAAATAATACAAAAACTCGAATATAAGGCTCATAGAACAGTTTTAGAAATTAATCTGGATGCTTTGGTGCATAATCTCAATTTCTATCGCAATCAGCTTCAACCTTCTACTAAAATTATGGCAATGGTAAAAGCTTTTGCTTATGGTAGTGGTAGCGTAGAAATAGCTAATTTACTACAGTTTCATAGAGTAAGTTATTTGGCTGTGGCATATACTGATGAGGGAGTGGAGCTTCGCAAAAATGGTATATATCTGCCCATTATGGTTATGAATCCATCAGAAGAGTCATTTCCATTACTTGCCGAATACAAACTAGAACCCGAAGTATATAGCTTTGAGATGCTTCAAAAACTTACAGATTTTTGTAAAAATGAGAATTTGCAAGGTTTTAAGGTGCATATTGAGTTCGATACGGGTATGCGTAGGCTAGGATTTGAAGAAAAACACATCAGCCCTTTGGTCGAAATACTACAATCAAATACTTATTTAAAGGTGGCTTCTGTTTTAAGCCATTTGGCTGCCGCAGACGAATCTCAACACGACGACTTTTCATTAAAACAAATCAAACATTTTGAAAAAATCACTCAAAATTTTGAAAAAAAACTAAAATATAAATTTTTAAAGCATATTTTAAATTCACCAGGGATTGCCAGATTCCCTGAAAGTCAAATGGATATGGTTCGTTTGGGTATTGGTTTGTATGGAGTTGAGGCTGGAGGTAAATATCAAAACCAGTTACAACCAATCAGCAGACTGAAAACAGTCATTTCTCAAATTAAACACATCAAAAATGGCGAAACGGTAGGTTATGGTAGAAAAGGTGTAGCTAAAAAAACAATGATAATTGGTATTATTGCCATTGGCTATGCAGATGGCTTCAGTAGAGCTTTTAGCCAAGGAGTAGGAAAAGTACGAGTACGAGATAAAATAGTACCTATTGTAGGCAATGTTTGTATGGATATGACCATGATAGATCTTACAGATATACCAAACGTTCAAGTGGGGGATGAAGTGGTTATTTTTGATGAACGCCTCTCTATCCAAATGCTTGCAGAAGCTATTGGTACAATTCCCTACGAAATTTTGACCAATGTAAGTGAAAGAGTAAAAAGAGTATTTTATAGCGAATAAACTCAATTACTCTAATTTACTCAATGTTCTTAATCATATCAATCAGTAATTCGAAATTAATGGGTTTTTCAATATAGTTATCAAAACCCATTAATTTAAACTGGTTTATATCATATTTATAAGCATTGGCTGTAATAGCAATAATAGGTATTTTAGCTTTTTTTGGGTCAGATAAACTTCTAATAGCTTTTATACATTCTATACCATTTATCATGAAGATATTGGGATTGAGTAAAATAATATCTATAACATTTTCTTCTAAAACTTTCAATAAACCTTCTCCATCTGTGGCAGTCAATACTTTACAATTATGGGATTCTATTTGTTTTTTGATAATAGTCTGAATAATAGAAAAACTTTCTCCAATCAAAATAATTTTTTCAACCATAAAATTAAAGTGTGAATACTATATGGATTTTAGCAAAAAAATAAATTTTAAAAATATAGATTGTATTTAATCTGACTTACTCATTTTCTTTACCACATCAATCAATAAATCAAAATTAATGGGTTTGGGTATGTATGCATCAAAACCCATTTCCTTAAACTGTTCTAAGGTGTAGTTGGGAGCATTTCCTGTAATGGCTATAATAGGTGTTTTAGCTTTTTGCTCATCTTTGAGAGCCCTGATAGCTTTTGCACAATCAATACCATTCATAATAGGCATATTGAGGTCTAGTAAAATCACATCTACCTTTGTTTCCTCAAGAGTTTCTAATACCTTTTCTCCATTTTTGGCAACTAATATTTTAAAGTTCTGAAATTCTAGAACTTTTTTTGCCATATTCTGAATTACGGAACTGTCTTCTGCGATTAATACTACTTTTTCAGCCATAAAATTTAATTCAAAGTTTACTTCAATTTTAATAAAAAAAATAGTTTTATTATACAGAAAAAATAATATTTTCATTTTTTTGATTTAGGCTTAATAATTGTTTATGCTCAATGAAGAAAAAAAAAATCGAGAAACTTTAAAAAATTAAAAAGTTTCCGTAGTTTTGTAGAAGTTTTACCTTTAACCTAAAATTGCCTTCTGCCTATGAAAAATGTTAAACAAACTGTAATAGATATTCTAAAAGAAAGATTGGGACTTAGTGAGTCGGTAATGACAATGGAAGCCTCTTTTATCAAGGACTTGGGTGTAGATTCTTTAGATTACATTGAGTTGATTATGGCTTTTGAACAAGCTTTCAATATTAGTATTCCTGATACAGACGCAGAAAAAATGCGTACAGTTGGCTCGGCTATCGATTATATTGAAGACCGTTTGGCTGCTGCACAAGATGAAAATGAAAAAGTTGCTTAAGACATAAAAAAGGGGTGATTGTATTACCCCTGTCTTTCTGCTAAAAATTTTAATAAAAAATCACTTTCGGGTTGTTGAGAAAGGTTGAGATAGGCTTTGTTTAAAAGCTCTATGAAAATTTCCTTTTCCTTTTGGGTAAAGCCCATAAACATTTCTGCATTCAGATTGTCTATCCCTTCATGTATATCTTTGATATATTTATTCCCCTTTTTACTCAATTCTAAAAAATAAGCTCTTTTGTCCGAAGGGTTCATCACTCTCTGAATAAATCCTTTTTTTTCCAAATCGTCGGCAATTCTGACAACAGATGCCTTATCTATTTTGAGTAAGTCTGCAAGATTTTGTTGGGTGAGATGTTCACTCTCATCTATTGCCCATAAAACTGTAAAATACCGTTCTAAACCCGTAAAATCTAAATCATAGCTCAAAAGTCTTTGATATAGTTTGTCTAACAAATAAAAATATAAGCCTACGGCATCTGCATTGGGAGGATTCATACAATAAAATTTTATCAAATTTCTTATTTTAACTCTATTCAGCAAAATTTTCATAAAAAAAATCTTTACTAAAGAATAAATATCTGTTCATAAACTAAAAACATGGTTTAATAAAAATAACCTGTTGTGTCGGTCAAATCTTTTCTTATATTGCTTACATAAAACTACCGATATGAAAAAAATATTTATTATAATGGCTTTAATGAGCGTTTTTGCTTGTAAAGAAGTCAAAAAAGAAGATACCAATGCATCAAAAACAGAGCAAGTAGAAAAATTTACCCCTGAAACATTTAACGAGGCAGATGTTCCCGAAAATATTAAAAAGCAGGAAAAAACTAAAATTGTAGGTGGAGCCAAATGGAAAGATAAACAAGGTGATTTCTTGCTGGTTTTGGCGGAAATACCTGTATTTCAAAAACTAAGTCAAGATTCACCAAAGTATAATGTAAACCATACAGAGGCTCAAGCCTATTTATTTAAAAATGGCAAACAAATTCAGAAATATTTAATTGTGGAATCAGCTCCTTTAGATGTAAAAGCAAATTTTATTAAAGAGGCTACCACTGTTATAGATTCTGATAAAAATGAAATAGGAGAGGCTATTATTCTTATAAAACACCATACAAGAGGAGATGTTTCTGCAAGCGATTTAACATTGGTTGCGTTTACAGATGAAAGTAAATATGAAATGAAAGGAACTATGAAAGTCATACTTCCTAAAGATAGCCCTATGGCGAAAGATATGCCTGATGGTATGGGAGGAGAAAAAAATACAAAAGGTTTTATAAATGCTCCTGCATCATTATTACAGCAAGCTGAGGCAATTTGGGAAAAATATTATAAAGAAGATTTTGAAAAGCATTTTCAACAATAAATTTTAAAATAAAAAATATGAAAAAAGTATCACTATTGTTATTATTCTGTATTGCATTGCTTTCTTGCAAAAAAACGGTAGAAGGCGAAACAACAGCTTGGAACGCCAACAAAACCAAACTGAATAAACTGAAAGCTAATTATCCTGCTTTTGCCAGTGTTTTGGATAATGAAATGAAAGAAGCTCAAGCCAAATGGGATGAGGCTACCAAACTTTCAAATGAAGAAGAGAAATTAAAAAAAATGACTGAGGCTAATTATACTTTTAATCAGGGTTTTGTATATGATTTGGATAATTTAGAGACTAAAATCAAAAATATTAATACCAAAAATAATGATTTACTAGACGGAATGACAGCCAAAGATGTAAATTTGAGTAAATCAGACCAAAAAGAAATTATTAGAATCAGAGATGATGCCAGAGATGTTCTTTCGGAGGTAAAGAAGAGCCTAAACAAAGGAGATAAATCCTCATCGCAAGCTTATAAAACCATTGAAAATGCAAAAAATGCTTTAGTCGAAATAGAAAGACGCATTGACATGGCTCAAAAAGCTATCAATGATAGTAAAAAGAAGAATACAGATAGTCAAAAAGATTCAACGACAACAAAGAAAAAGAAAAGAGTGAGTTAAAATAAAAAGGTTGGGATAACTTCCCAACCTTTTTTACATTTCTATTTTAGCTCCTCTACGGATAAGTTCTGTAATATCTATACGTACTCCAATATATTTGTAAGGTTTGCCATCAGTATTTAATACAGGAGCAATGGTAGCAATTACCCAATAAGGAGTACCATCTTTGGCTTTATTTTTTACAATTCCCTGAAATATTTTGCCAGTTTTAATAGTATCCCACATTTCTTTGAAAACAGATTTAGGCATATCTGGATGCCTCACTATATTATGAGGTTTACCAATCAGTTCTTCTCTGCTATATTTTGCTACTCGGCAAAAATTATCATTCACGAAAGTAATGGTTCCAAACTGGTCTGTTTCTGAAACAATCGCAGCAGCATTCAAGACTTTCGTTCTTGCTTCTATTTCATTAGAAAGCTTATCCATTTCAAGTTCCCTTTGAGCAATATCTCTGTGAATTGTTTTGATGAGCATATTCATTTTTTCTTCAATACTTAATGCTACAGTTTCTACGGGACTTAAAAGAATCAGGCTATGAGGAATACCTTCATAATTTACTTTGGTCAGTAACATATTAGCAATGCAGGTTTCTCCATTCAACTTGCGAATTACAACTCTTTTTTCTGTATCACCATCATAGGCAATGCTGACGGCTTCATTGAAGGGCTTTTGAAATAAATCGCTGGAAGTACAATTGAATAATTGTAAACTTGCAGGATTTGCGTAAATCAGTTTATTCTGTTCATTGGCAATGAGTACAGGCTGATAGACTTGTTCAAAAAAATTCTGTACGGGTTTTAGTGATGGAATAGTCATGGTAGTATGGAGGAGTGTATTTAGATGCAAAAAAGCAAAAAAACACATCTGTCCACCATGACTTTAATCATAAAGAAAAGTGAGATTATCTTACCACTTTTTGAACATAAAAAAAGTAGCTAAAATGATTAAACCAAAAGCAACAATATAATTCCAACGGAGAGGTTCTTTCAAATATAGAATAGAAAATCCTGCAAATACAATTAAAGTAATGACTTCCTGCATGATTTTCAGTTGTGAAGCTGAAAATGTTTCATGTCCGATTCGGTTGGCAGGTACTTGAAGACAATACTCAAAGAATGCAATTCCCCAACTTACAAGAATCACTTTCCAGATAGGAACATTCTTGAATTTAAGATGCCCGTACCATGCAAAAGTCATAAATAAATTGGATAGAACAAGTAAAATAACTGTTCTCATAGTACAATTTAGTATTTCAAAATCCAAGCATCTACACCAAAAGTACTTTTTACTTCTTCTAATTTTGAGTCTGCTTGTTCTTTTGTACTAAATCCACCTACGGCTACTCTATAAAGGTTTTTATTATCGAAAGGAGGTACAACTTTCATGTTGTCTAAGCCTTTCGATTTGCCTTCGTTGGCTTTTTTATAGGCATTGGCTTGGCTGGCAAAACCACCAATCACGATATAGTATTTATTTTCCTTCCCTGAAACCAAAATACCATCACCTTTGGGAGTTTCCACTTGCTTTTTCTCTTCAACTACTTTCTTCTCTTCAGGTACATTATTGGTATTTTCTTCGGGTTTGGTATTCTCATCTACCTTTTTCTCTTCAGGTACATTGTTGGTATTTTCTTCGGGTTTGGTTTCTCCATCTACTTTTTTATCTTCGGGAGTTTTATTATTTGTATCGTCTAGTTTTTTGGTATCTTCTTTATTTTCTTTGTCTTTATTTTTACCTAATAAGGAGTGAAATGGATTTTTACTGCTATCAATCGCTACTACATAAATTACAGCCAATACTACAAAAGCAAGCGAGCCAATAGCTGCTATTGTACCCCAAGTACTTTTATTTTCTTCAACAGGAGCTTTGGTATTGACAGATTTTTTCTGATTATTATTGTTATTAGGCGTATTTTTCTGAGCAATGCTGCTTCTTTCTATGGGTTTTGCATAAATTTCGGGTAAACCAAAACTATCACTAAGTAAGTTAATTTGTTTGTTTTGCTTAAACTCTAATTCATCAGAAACCTGTAAAACCATTTCTCCTAATGAATCAAAAGCAATGCGTTTTTCTATACCCAAATTCACTTTCAAGCCACTCACAAATTTCTGAACTTCTTCTTTGGCTGATTCCAAAGGGATATTTTCTTTCTGAGCAATATAATTTTCTAAAAGAAAATTGCTCATTTTAAGCTTTGTATTAAAGTTTATATTTTTGCTTGGAGGAGTAAAAGCGTGTGTAGCAGGGTGAATTTCTGCACTATGATAAGAAGTCTGGAATGTACCCAAATCTTGCACAATTACCTCATCAGACTCTTGCAACAATTCTTTAATATACTGCGAAACCATAATTATTTTTGTTTTAACGTGCTATACTACAATTTTTTTTCAAAAAAAGCAAATTTATTCATGGCTATCTCGTTGCCTGATAGCTTCAAAGGTAACAATAGCAGTCGTTACTGAAACGTTCATCGAATCTATTTCGCCACGCATGGGAATAATAATATTTTGAGAAGCATTTTTTATCCAAAAATCTGTGAGTCCTGTAGCTTCTGTACCCATGATAATAGCTGTGGGTTTTTTATAATCTATTTGAGTATAGGGCTTGGATGCTGTCAGGGCAGTGGCAAGCATTTGGATGTTATTTTTCTTTAAAAAATCAAGAGCTTGTTCGTTGGTACAGGCTACAACTTGTTTTGTAAAAACACAACCCAACCCAGACCGAATGGCATTTGGATTAAAAATATCTGTTTGAGGGTTACAAACCAAAACAGCATCCACATTGGCAGCATCAGCAGTACGCAAAATAGCACCTAAGTTTCCTGGTTTTTCAACGTTTTCAAGCACTAAAATTAAGGGCGAGGCGGAAAGATGTAGCTTCTCTAGTGTTAGAAATTGGGGTTTGGCAAGAGCCACCACACCAAAAATATTTTCCCGATAGGCTATTTTTTCAAAAACCTGTTTGCTAACCTCAAAAATTTGTGTTTTGGATAAATATTTGTGAAAAATCTTCTCAAAATCCTTTTCTGAAATGATGTCTTTACAAAAAAACAAACTCTGAAATTCCACATTTCCCTTGATGGCTAATTCTAGTTCTTTTGTCCCTTCAATTACAATCAGATTCTGCGATTTACGTTCAGAAGCTTTTTCTT
>Ga0075157_10001583_pt1 | contig 14094 bp, 14 predicted proteins | sample JI81BgreenDNA_FD_70967 | JGI IMG/M metagenome (GOLD analysis project Ga0075157, IMG submission 70967) | Wastewater effluent complex algal communities from Wisconsin, to seasonally profile nutrient transformation and Carbon sequestration -... | ecosystem: Engineered > WWTP > Effluent > Algae...
GAACTGCTCGATCCGGAAGGGCCGGACGAAATGTTTGAGCCGCTTTCGCAACGTCGTGGCCTTCTCTTCCACCTGCGGCATCGGCATCGCGGTCGGTCGCGACGCAGTGCTGCCTGACCGCCTGCTTGGTCGATGAGGCGCGCGCTCGCGTGTATACACCGGCACCCGCGGATTCGAGTTAGTTCGTCCGTGCCAAACAGTAAGCGTGTTGTGGAGGCCGCCGGTATTTGCGGATCGGTATCGTGGTCAGAGTATGGCGGTGTTGCGGGGGCGCTCCCTCTTTGTTCCTTCGCAACTAAGACGAAGCCCCAACCCTCCTTAAATCACAACCTCAAATCTGTGCCAAAGGCGCTGACGGGGGACACTAGCGGCGTGGACAAATTTGAACCAGTATCTGACTGCGGCGATATGGACGATGCTGAGGAAGCTCTCGGCGAGTTGGTCGTAACGGGTTGCGATAGCGCGGTTGATTTTCACGCGACGAAAGAAGCGTTCGATGTGGTTTCGTTCACCGTAGAGCGCCCGATCATGTTCGATCTTTACCCGGCGGTTTGAACGACCCGGGATTACGGCTTCGATTTTGCGACTCGCGAGGTCTGCGCGGATGGCATCGGCGTCATATCCCTTGTCGGCCAGCAGCGCTTTTGGTGCCTGCTCCGGCAGTGCGATCAGCGTATCATAGGCTTTGCAATCGGCCGCTTCGCCGACCGTCAGGTGGAAGGCGAGTGGTCGTCTTCGTGCATCAACCAGGCAGTGAAGTTTACTGGTGAACCCGCCCCGCGAGCGGCCAAGAGCGCGTCGATCAGCCCCCCTTTTCCGCCCGCTGCCGAGATGTGGGCGTGAACCGTGGTGCTATCGATGCTGTAATGCCCGCTGTCTGCCATGATCTCGGCCAGCGTGACCGATACTGCTTCCCAGACCCCGGCCTCACTCCAACGACGAAAGCGACGGTAGATCGTGTTCCAGTTGCCGTATTTGACTGGGACATCGCGCCAAGGGGTGCCGCAGCGAAGCCGCCAGAGAATACCATTGATGATCGAACGGTTCTCTTCCGGCGGTCGCCCACGTCCTCGATTTGCCGCTGCAATCGGGAGCAAATCCCTCAAAACGAGCCATTCTGCTTCGCTCAGATCACCCCGGCTCAACCCTGCCTCCAAAAGGAAGCCTTGAACCAACCACCGAGTCTCGCGTCAACCAATTTGTCCACGCCGCCTACGCATATTGCGCTATGACAAGACGGCTTTTGATGGGATACCGAGCGAAGCAGACGAACATGAGCAAGGCGAGGCAGTCGGCACCGATGGCTATCAGGACAATGACTGAGCATTCGCGCCGTGGTTCCACAGGTGCCCTGCGAAACACGAGGGCTAACCCGTGCGCTTGCTGATCGTGGAAGACAATAAACGCCTCGCCGGTCTGATCGCACAAGGTCTGCGTTGGCAGGGCTTTTCCTTCGACGTTGCCTCGGATATGGCGACGGCGGATGCGTGCCTGGAAAGCGTACCTTTCGATGCTGTCATCCTTGACCTTGGCCTGCCCGATGAGAACGGCATAACATGGCTGCAGCATCAGCGCAGCCCGCGCCAGCTGATTCCCGCACTGATGCTGACTGCCTGTGACGGGCTGGAAGACCGCATCGCGGGGCTTGATTCAGGTGCGGATGACAATCTGGTCAAGCCGGTGGATATTGAGGAATTGGCGGCGAGAGTTCGCGCTTTGCTGCGCAGGCCGGGGCCACGCGCAGCGACAATGCTGGAAGCCGGGTCGCTCATTTTTGATCCGGTCAGCCGTGAGGCCCACTGCTCCGAGCGGGTCCTTGATCTGTCCTGCCGTGAGACTGACCTGCTGGAACTGCTGATGCGCCGACTAGGCACAGTTGTGGTGCGCGATACGATCGAGACCACGCTATACAGCTTCAACGAGCCGGTGACCCCGAATGCCGGCGAGGCCACCGTATCGCGTCTGCGCCGCGAGCTGGACGAGGCAGGGCTAGCCGGGCAGCTGCAGACGGTGCGCGGTGTTGGCTACATGCTGCGGAGCAACTGAATGGCACATCAACCCACGTCGATTTTCAATTCTCTGGCGCGCGGCCTTGCGGTGGTCGGGCTTGGCGGCACGGTATTCCTGCTGGTTGCCGTGCTCATCGAATACCGGATCAGCTTTGCCGAGATGGCAACGGCAGATGCGTTGAAGGCTGCGCTACACGAAATGGTCGAACACGTGCTGTTGCCTGTTGTCGCACTGGTCGTGCCGATGACTGTGGCAGTCGTGTTCGTCATGCGGCGGGCGTTCAAACCGTTGACGAATGCAACGGACCAGCTGAACGCCATTACGGGGCGCGACCGCAACATCCGCATCGATGATGGTGAGCTGCCGACCGAAATCCGGCCGTTCACCGTGGCGTTCAACACCCTGCTCGGAAGGCTGGAGCAATCGGCGATGCACCAGGAAGCGTTCGCCGCCGATGTCGCGCACGAATTGCGTACCCCACTGGCAGCGATGATGCTGGAACTCGATGGCATGACGGATCCCACCGCGGCGCGTTTGAAAGGCGATGTCGCTGCCATGCGGCGGCTGATCGACCAGTTGATGTTGCTGGCGCAGATGGATGCGCAGGAGGCCGCAGCCACTGCGACCGACGATATCGATCTGTCTGACATCGCCAGAGATGTCGTTGCAAGATGTGCTCCGGCAGTGATTGCGCAAGGCCGCAGCATTGAGCTGGTGAGTGAAGGCCAAACGGTATCCGTCCTCGGGCGGCGCGAGGCGATTGCAGCGGCATTGCGCAACCTCATCGACAATGCTGTCCGGGTCACGCCGGATGGCGGCACCGTTCATGTGGTGCTGGACGGCACGCCTGCAATCCGCGTCACCGACGGCGGCCCAGGCCTGTCGCAGGAACAGCTTGCCCAGCTGATCCAACGCAACCGACGCGCCGACCACGCCAGCCCGGATGGCGCCGGCCTGGGTCTCGCCATCGTCGACCGTATCATGCAGGTGCACGGCGGCGCGATCCGCACTGATCCTCAGAACAGCGTGCTGATCCTCGACTTCAGCCGATAGATCGCTCCGTCAGGTTGCTGTCAGCTTCGGCTGGCAGGGACCGGGGATGAACAGGCAACAGATCATCACGACCGGCGCAATCTTGCGGGTGTACGTCATCCAGGGCGACATGGTCGGGCAGGGCAGCCGCTCGTCACAGTCAAGAGCCGTGAACCGCTGCAATATGGTGCTGAGTTGGCGCGCGCGCAGGAGGCGAGGTCACACTGCGCGCGCCGATCTCAGACCGTGTTGCCACGGTAGCCGCGCAGGTCGGCGGCCCGGTCATAGCGGCATCAATACCCTTCGTGATTGAAAACAGCACCGCTTTCAAGCACGGTCTGCAATTGCCCGAGCCGCTGGCGGGTCAGGTGCGTCCCGGCATGAGCATCGCTCGACCGTGCAATCAGGTCCGTTCTGGTCAAGGTGCGGATTGATGGCGCTCCCGCGCTGAAAGTTGTGGGCAGTTCTTATGGCGCAGTCTTCGTCACCATTGCCCTCAAGCCTGGAGAACAGGTTGCCGCATCAGGGGTAAGCAAACTCAAGATATTGCTGACCGCCAGCTGATCTTCATACTTTCGGAATAATGAAAACTATCGCCATCTTGATCAGCGGATCAAGGTCACTCACCGTACCATCATTCACGAATCACTCGAGCGCGGTCAACTACGTAACAATGTCTCGAGCGTCCTTCAGCGGAATATTGACGATGGCTCCTGTTCGGTCATGATTGAGTGCGTTCCCTGGTGTCACGCGGAACCGGTCTTTGGGCCCCTTAGAAGCCTGAACATGTCGATGAGAACAGAAGTGGGGATCAGGCTGTGGTCTTCTGGATCCGGTCACAGCCGAGCCGCAAGGGGCCGCGGTAGAGCGTCAACACCCTTTGAGGCAGGCAATTGCGGGTCATTGGGAAAGAGATCGGCCTGTAACGGCTTGTCTTTGGGTCGTGACGATATTTTTTACGTCCGATGACGGCTGTGTTTCTCCATGCGACGAACCGGACTTGCCTGTTTCCTAAACTCCTGTTAATGCGCGCCGCATGCGGTGCCTGATGAATTTCCTTGCGTATTTGACTATCGCCCTCTCCTTCGGGACAACGGCGGCTGCGCATGTGCTGGAGCGGCCAGATATCGTTGGGTCATCGACTGAGACGGGCGTAGACGAAGTCGAATTGGGCCATGCGCCCGGCGACGCCGGTCAGGTGCCCTCCGATAGCGACAAGGGCTATCCTCATCATCACGGTGGTTGCCATGGCGATCACGTCGCCGCGCCGATCGAGGATACCAACACAGCATTGACACACGCTCTCCGGCTCGCCCCCATCTTCGCGAGTAGTTCAATACGAACGTTGTCTACCGCCGATCCGGCGCTGAGGCCCCCGCAAGCCTGATGATCCGCTGACCTCGCCGACCATTGTCGCGCGGGGCAAACCCGGTTCGTCAGGAGTTATCATCTATGCATCGTACAATTGCGGCCTTCATGGTCGCGGCGTCACTTGGCAGTGCGGCCGGGGCGCAAACAACAACGCCGCCCGGTATTCCGGCGGCGACCACTTGGTCGCAATCGGCGGGCTCGTTTTCGCTCGAGAACGCGCTTGATGCCGGCGGCATGCCGACATCCCCATCAGCCGCCACGGGTAGCAGCACCACTTCGGGATCGGGGGGCACTGGTTCAACGCCGCTCCCATCGGTGGCGGCCGCTTCGGCCGGCGTCGACGCCGCTACCGCAGCTCGGCGCGTCGCAGGCTTGCGCCCCAACCCTGAGGTGCAGGTGCAGGTCGAGAATGTGGCCGGCACAGGCGTCTATAAGGGGCTGCGGAGTTCCGAGACGACGGTCGGCGTGGCGCTGCCGCTAGAGCTGGGCGGCAAGAGGTCGGCACGTGTCGCACTCGCTACCGCCCGCCTCAGTCGGGCGCAGGTCCAGTCGGAAATAGCGCGAGCAGACCTCCGCTTGCAAATTACGCAACTCTATATCGATGCCGTCGCCGCCGAGCGCCGTGCCGAAGTGCTAAGCGAGCAAGCCGGGATTGCGGACAACGCTTTCAGGATATCTTACGAGCGCGTCAAGGCCGGCGATGTCAGCCCGATCGAGCAACAGCGTGCCGACGTGCTCCGCATCAATGCGCAGGTCGCAGCCGACAGCGCGGTCCGGCAGGCACAGGCGGCACGTGCAAACCTTGAAACACTGCTGTCGGCGCCGGTGACGGGACCGCTTGACCGCGCATGGTTTGAACGGATCGATGACTACGGACCGCCACGGCCGATCGAGGTTGAAGGGACACTGGCCCTCGCTGCGGCGGAAGCGGATGTACGTACCGCTGACGCACAAGTGCGGGTAGCAAGGTCGCTGCGCGTTCCCGACCTTACTGTCAGTACATTCGCCCGCCGATTGGAGGCAACCAACGACACCGCTGCTGTGGTCGGCATTTCGATCCCTATTCCATTCTTCAACAACGGCAGCGCTTTCGCGGCCCAATCGCGCTCTGAACAGACGCAGGCTATCGCGCTACGCAACCTCGCCGTGATTGATACCCGGCAGAAGATCGCCAACGCACAAGCCGAAGTGGAGAACGCCGCCGCGACCGCGCGGGCGGCAGGCGGGCCGGGACTGACGGCGGCACAGGAAGCCGCCCGCATCGCGCGGATCGGTTGGACGCAAGGCAAGTTTGACCAGATTGCGCTGCTCGATGCCGAGCGCACGCTCTCACAGACCCGCCAGACCTACGTCGATGCGCTCGCCGCCTATCACGACGCGCAGGCCCGGCTCGCCCGGCTCACGACGCCGGCCCCCACGATTTCCGGAGATTACTGATGATGAATGACAAGCGCCTTATTGGCGGTGTGGCGGCGGTAGCGATCGTCGCCGCACTTGGCGGCTTCGGCATCGCACGCTGGACCGAAGACGAACCCGCCGCGACGGAAGCGGCAAACGGCGCTGCTACGGCACCTGTGGAGGAGGATAAGGTCCCTGATACAGTGACTATGACCGCGCAGGCGGTCCAGCAAGCCGGCATTGCTACCGAGACCATCAACCTAGGTGGGCTTGGCTCGGAGATCGTTGCGCAGGCGACGGTGAGCGCGTCGCCGCAAGGAGAAGCAATCGTCACTGCCCGCGCGGCCGGCGCGGTAACTCGGCTACTGAAGCGGCTCGGTGATCCGGTACGTGCCGGCGAAACGCTTGCCGTTGTCGAAAGCCGGGATGCGGCGCAGTTTGCCGCCGATCGCACCGCTGCGGCTGCCAAGTTGACGCTTGCGCAAAAGGCGCTCGCCCGCGAGCAATACCTATTCCGCCAAAAGGTCTCGGCGCGGGTCGATCTGGAACAGGCGGAGGCGGAAGCCGCCTCCGCCGCTGCCGAGGCGCGCCGCGCCAGCGTGGCGGCAGGGGCTGCGCGTGTGACATCGGACGGTCGCGGTGTGCTCGTGTCCAGCCCAATTACGGGTCGCGTCACGTCGGAAAATGTCAGCCTGGGCGCCTACGTTCAGCCCGAAACTGAGCTGATGCGCGTCGCCGATGCGTCAAAGATTCAAATAGAGGCGGCGGTCGGTCCGACCGACGCACAACGTCTCTCTCCGGGCGATCGAGCAATCATCGAGCTGCCCGATGGGCGGACGGTGGAGGGGCGCGTACGCGCCGTCACACCCGGGCTAGCCAACGACACGCGCTCGGCGACCGCGGTCCTCGACGTTTCGGGCAGCCTTCAGCCTGGCCTCGGAGTGCGGGTACGGCTCTTACCGAGCGGGGGCGGCACGACCAGCAATGCGATCGTGGTGCCGGAGGATGCGGTGCAGACGCTCGAGGGGCGAGACATCGTGTTCGTGCGGACCGCGCAGGGCTTCAAGGCTCAGAGCATCACGATCGGACAACGCAGCAATGGCCGGGTCGAGATCCTGAAGGGTCTCGCGGCAGGCAGCCAAGTCGCAACCAAAAACGCATTTCTGCTCAAGGCCGAACTCGGCAAGGGCGCGGGCGAGGAAGAATAGACCATGATCGCAAATCTCATGGCGCTCTCCGTCCGCATGCGTTGGACGGTACTCGCCCTTTTTCTAGTCATCGGCGGCCTCGGCCTCTGGCAGCTTACGAAGCTACCAATTGATGCCGTGCCAGATATCACCACCAAACAGGTTCAGATAAACACGATTGACCCGCGTTTGTCGCCGGTCGAAATCGAGAAGCTTGTTACCTATCCCGTCGAAATCGCTCTAGCGGGCATACCAGGTCTCGAAACCACACGCTCGATCTCGCGCAATGGTTTCAGCCAGGTCAGTGCGATCTTTACCGACAGCACCGACCTCTACTTCGCGCGTCAGCAGGTTGGTGAGCGTCTGCGTCAGGCAACCGAAAATTTGCCAGAGGGTGTACAGCCACAAGTCGGCCCAGTCTCGACTGGTCTCGGTGAGATCGTAATGTACACGGTGGGTTATGCCAATCCCGACGGAAAGGGCGCCAAAAAAGTCGCAGGCCAACCAGGGTGGCAGCCTGATGGCAGCTATCTGACGCCCGAAGGCGAACGACTAACGGACGCGGTGGCCAAGGCGAGCTATCTGCGAACTGTCCAAGATTGGATTATCGGCCCACAGCTTCGCTCGGTGAAAGGCGTTGCCGGCGTCGACTCCATTGGTGGCTATGCGAAAACGTTCGTGGTTGAACCAGATCCAACGAAGCTCGCCAGTTTCGGGATTTCTTACAGTGAACTTGGCCAGGCCCTTGAGAACGCAAATCTTGCTGTGGGCGCCAATTACTATAACCGCGGTGGTGAAGCGTACCTAGTGCGCGTCGATTCCCGCGTGCGTACCGTCGATGAGATCAGCAATGCTGTCGCGGCGACGCGTGGAGGCACTCCAATCACGATAGGCCAGCTCGCCAATGTTCGCGTTGGTGGCGACCTGCGAACGGGTGCAGGTAGCATGAACGGCGAGGAAGCGGTCATCGGCACGGTGCTGATGTTGATCGGTCAGAACAGCCGGGTTGTTGCCACGGAGGCCTCGTCCAAGCTCGATCAGATTGCAAAAACACTGCCGCCCGGCGTCCAGGTCAAGGTGGTGTTGAACCGCGCTGAATTGGTCGGCGCAACGGTGGCCACGGTCCAGCGCAATCTGACCGAAGGCGCGATCCTTGTTGCCGTGGCTCTGTTCCTGCTGCTCGGCAACTGGCGCGCAGCAGTGATTGCAGTGCTGGTCATCCCGTTTTCGTTCCTGATGATGGCAATGGGGATGAACGCGTTTAATGTGCCCGGCAACCTGATGAGCCTGGGAGCACTCGACTTCGGTCTGATCGTCGATGGCGCGGTCATCATCATCGAAAACTGCCTCGCCAGACTGGCGCACCGGCAGGAACATGAAGGCAGACTGCTTTCGCTCCGCGAACGACTGGAGGAGACGATGCGGGCGTCGCAGGAGATGATCAAGCCGACCGTCTTCGGCCAAGCGATCATCCTGCTCGCGTTCGCACCGCTGCTCACCTTTACGGGCACGGAGGGCAAGACGTTCTCGCCGATGGCGATCACGATCATGCTCGCGCTGGCGGCCGCGTTCGTACTCGCAATCACGCTGGTACCAGCGCTAGTTGCAATCCTGATCCGTGGCAAGGTCGCGGAGAAGGACGTATGGCTGATCCGCAAGTCTAAGGAACGCTACCTGCCTTTACTGGATCAGGCGATTGCGCGTCCGTGGCCATTCATTCTCGGCGGACTGGCCTTTTTCATGGCGGCCATACCCGCGTTTGGGATGTTAGGCTCGGAATTCATTCCCCAGTTAGACGAGAAGAATCTCGCCTTCGCATCGACACGAGTGCCTTCGGTCAGCCTTGATCAGTCGCTGGCAATGGAACGCAAAGTCGAGGAGGCGGTAATCAAAATTCCGGAAGTTGCCTTAATGTTCTCCAAAACAGGCACAGCGGAAGTTGCAAGCGATCCGATGCCGCCGAATGTTTCGGATGGCTTCGTTATTTTAAAAGAGAAGGACCAGTGGGCGGAAGGTACGACCAAAGCCGACGTGGTCGCAAAGATTGAGAAGGCTACCAGCGGTCTTCTTGGTAATCTTTACGAGGTCAGTCAGCCGATCCAACTACGATTTAACGAGCTGATCGCGGGTGTCCGCGGCGATGTGGCGATCAAGCTCTATGGCGATGATCTCGACAAGATGGCGCTGACCGCCAATGAGATGGTCCGCGTACTCCAGACCATACCTGGAGCGGCTAGCGTCAAAGCCGAACAAGTCGGTGGCGCGCCGGCGCTCGACGTAAGGCTCGACCGCGCCGCGATCGCGCGCCTCGGCCTTACCGTCCGCGACGTTGCAGATACGGTTGCGGCAGGGCTCGGCGGGCGTGAGTCGGGGCTGGTGTACGAGGGCGACCGGCGTTTCGACGTCACCGTGCGCGTTCCTCAGGCAACCAGAGCCAATCTCGACGACATCCGCTCGATGCCGGTGCTGCTCCCGGAGGTGGAAGGGAGGCCGCGCGGCCAAGTGCCGCTGGCACAGGTCGCGCAGATCCGGCTTACCGAAGGGCTGAATCAGATCAGTCGTGAGAACGGAAAGCGTCGCGTGGTCGTCCAGGTCAATCTCGGTGGACGTGATGCCGGTTCTTTCGTTCAGGAGGCGCAGGCGAAGATCGCACAGGTGAAGCTGCCGGCGGGCTACTATCTTGAATGGGGTGGTCAATTCGAGAACCTTGCCGCAGCATCAAAACGGCTATCAATCGTGGTGCCGTTGTGCTTTCTGGTCATCTTCGGGCTACTCTACATGGCACTGGGTAGCTTCGGCCGGGCGGCGGCGGTATTCTTGGCGGTTCCTCTAGGGCTCGCGGGCGGCGTATTTACCCTGTTGCTGACTGGCATCAACTTCTCGGTGTCGGCCGCTGTAGGGTTTATCTGCCTTGCCGGCGTGGCTGTGCTGAACGGCCTCGTGGTGATGTCCGCGATCCGGGAGAACAGCGAAACCGGGATGCCCGTGGTGGAAGCGATCCGCAACGGCATGGCAGAGAAGATGCGGGCAGTGATCATGACGGGGTTCGTGCCCGCGATCGGTTTCGTGCCTATGGCGCTCGCAACCGGCACCGGCGCGGAGGTTCAAAAGCCGCTCGCCGTTACCGTGATCGGCGGTCTCGTCGCCGCCACCATCCTGACGCTGTTGGTGCTGCCAGCGATCGCGAAGGTGATCCTCGGGCGGACCAAACTTCGAAATGAACAAAAGGCGACCGCTCCGCATGGTGAGGAACCCGCCCCCCTGAAAGGAGAAGCATGATGGGAGAAACGGCTTGGAAACTGCTGCGGATCTACACGGATGAAGCGGCTTACATCGGCGATCGGAAGGTCTTCGAATATGTCGCTTCGCTGGCGCGGGATCGAAAGATGGCGGGTCTCACGGTGCTTGAGGCGCTGATCGGGTTCGGGGCATCCGCGCACGTACACCGCCGCCATGTGCTCGAGAGCGATCGTGCGGTGGTTATAGAAATCGTAGATTTCGAGGACACACTGCGCGCGTTCGTCGCCGCCCTGAGCGATGTACCCGACATTGGGCTGATGACGCTCGAAGCCGTCGAGGTGATCGGTGGCAAGGCAAGTAAGACGCTGGAAGGCCTGAGCGGATGAATCTCGGCTCGGCACGCACCGTCCAAGCTGCTGGCGCCTCGCCAGCTCCCCGCACCCCCTCCTTTGGTCGGCGAGAAGGCCGCCGTTCTACGGCCTTAGCTTTGGCCGCGTCGCGGCCCGACAGGACAGGCAGCCATGAAGGCAGAGACCAGCTTCGATTTGAACATTTCAGCGCTCCGGGTCTGGTCGCTGATCTCCGATCTGAGGGGGTTCGCACGATGGCACCCCATCTACAGCATCGCGGCCGATGCCGAACTCGGTGCCGAAATGGACGTCACGTGCTGCCTTTTCAAAAGCGGCCGGAAGATGACCACGCAAGTGGTCATAAACCGCCTGACCAAGCCGCAGCTCATCGGGTGGCAGATGGGGGTAAGGGGCTTCTTCACCTTCGACGAACGCTACGAGATCGAGCAGATCGCGAATGGCGTCTGCGTTCATCACTCGATCGAATGTCGGGGAATCATCGGCGGCTTGGTCGGCATCATGATGCGCAAAGGTCTGCTTCGGACAATGCGGCAACAGGATGCGGCCTTTCTTGCTCTCCTGCGCCGGCAATCGAGATTGCCAGGGCAGTCCAACCGCAATCGTCGGCGGCCCATCAAACCACCGCGTCCTCGCGGTGCCGCGAACGACTGACGGGCCAACATTTCCAACACAGGAATTTATTATGGTAGATAGCCGTCCCTCCCAAGGGCTGCTGTGCCCGACATGCCGCGTCGATCTCGTCATGAGCGAGCGTCAGGGCATCGAGATTGACTATTGCCCGCAATGCCGCGGGGTTTGGCTCGATCGGGGCGAACTCGACAAGATCATCGAGCGCAGTGCCAGTGACGGCATCGCCCGGCCATTGAGCGGCAGTCGTCTCGGAATGTCCGAGAGTCGCGGCCATGGCGATGATAGCGGAAAGCACGGCTACGAGCGGGGCCATAAGGGTCGTCGCAAGGGCTTTCTGAGCGAACTGTTCGACTGAACTGTTATGGATCGGCCGCCGCACAACGAGTCCTTTGGGTGCCCGTGTGAGAACGGCCCACGCCATGGGCGCCCCCCCTCTAGCGCCCATGGCGATAGCTCATGGAAATACCGGGAGATAACGGCTCGGCACCTCCGGAGCGGCCCTGTTCGCGGGATCATCCTCGCGACCGGGCTTGTCTTGTCGCCGGGCCTGCTCGGTTGCTCTCCATCTACCAGCAAAAGGGAGACCGAAGCGTCTCGTGATCGCGAACTGCCCAATGTAATTGGTGAACATTTTTACGCCTGTCCTGATGGTTCACGCCTTGATGTCGATTTCCTCGGAGATGGCCTGACCCTCGACATAAAGACAAAGCCGAATGCTACTCCGATAAGACTGACCTCGCCGGCTAACGGGCGGATTTACGTCGGCCCTAATCTCCAGGTGTCGATCTCAGGGGGAGATAGGATCACGCTCAAACGTCCTGGCAGTCCCAGTATGGCTTGTAGGAGGGTGCTCGCCTCTCTCGGTTCAGCGGACCAGGTGGCAAACGACCAGGCCGACGGATCGGTGGTATGATGAAGCTGCCGCCGTGGTGGGGAACCCTTTCCCATGTGGTCAATCTCGCGATGGCGTATAAGCTGGTACTTTCGGTTGACTCGGACCGGGAGAAGGACGACCGCAGCGTTGGCTACCGAACTTTTCCGCCGGTCGCCATCGCTATTTGCGGGTTTCTGCTCATTGGTGTCGCCATTCTCGGACGCATTTTGCCCGATCAAGAACGCCTGCTTGAAGGATTAATCACCAGCGTCGGCTTTATCGGCGGCGGCGCCGTATTGAAGTATCGCGGAGAAGCGTTCGGGACCGCTGCCGCTGCAAGCCTCTGGGCGACCGGAGCGCCAGGTGCCGCTGTCGGCGATGATCTTTACCACATCGGGGTTGTTCTCAGCCTGACCACTTTCCTGACATTGCACTTCACTCATCCGCTGAAACGCGCCTCGCGATATCCCGCCGAGCTGGTCCGGATCGCGGCGGGATCTTGGAGGGTCCCGCTGCAGGCTCCTTGGCAGGTTGCTGCACACATACTCTACGTCGCCGATCAGCGCCCTGAGAAGCTGATCCTGTTCGGCATCATGGTCATGATCGCCAGTGTTGTCGGAGCTGCCCAATGGCTTGGTTGAGTATCGGGATTTTGCCAGAAGCACCCACGGCGCGATTGCGGATTGTTATCGCTGGCATGTGCGTCGTGCTGGCGTCGTCAAGCTGTTCTGAACAGCCTCGTAAGGCACCACCGACCGAACAGGAAATCCACGCCGTCGACAGCGGAGACGCTAGCGGAATCCTCGGTCGCCACCCATATCGGTGCGACGACGATCGGCCGCTCCTAGTCGACTTCAAGAACGAGGGATTGGCGCTCGAACTGCGCAGCGATGCTAACGCGTCGCCGATCATCCTGACCGCGCCGGCACCCGGCCTGCAATATGTCGGCGACACGATGAGCGCGACCTTCGCGGGCAACGAAATCAAGATCGAGGAAGCGGACAAGCGTCCGGTTCTGTGCAGGAAGGCAACAAGCTTGTGACCAACCCACCAGGCACAGAAGGGCGCTGACGATGGCAGCACTCAAATTCTCCCTGATTCCCATGATTACGATCATAATCGGCGCGCTGGTCGCCGGATGGCGTACCCCAGGCGATAAGCTTGTCGCAGCCACGCAGCATTTGGCTGCGGGCGTGGTGTTCGCCGCAGCTGCGACAGAGATCCTGCCGATGGTGATGCACAGCGGCTCTCCAACCGCGACACTAATCGGCGGGGCGCTTGGTGTCGCCGTGATGCTCGCTCTGAAGGCTGCGGAAACGCGGTTCAAAGGGCCGGTCGCGCTGCTCGCCGCGATCGGGCTTGATCTGGCGATAGATGGCCTAGTCCTCGGACTCGCCTTCATCGCCGGCGAGAGGGCGGGTACGTTGCTGGCTGCGGCGCTGACCCTCGAGGTGCTGTTCCTGGCACTAACCCTTACCCACGATCTGGCAGGCCGATATCGCAAGTCGAAGGCGATCGGCCTGACTTGCGCGCTAGCGGTGCTGGTGCCGATCGGCGCGCTGATCGCGCAGCCGGTGGCGTTGATGACGCCGGTATGGATCACCGGCTTTCTGAGCTTCGGCCTGATGGCGCTGCTCTATCTCGTCACCGAAGAACTGCTGGTTGAAGCGCATGAGAGGCCGGACTCGCCGCTTATCAGCGCGATGTTCTTCGTTGGCTTCCTTGCCCTCCTTCTGATCGAGGAAATCATGGCATGACCGCTCAACCGGACGGCAATGTCTCGACCGAGCGCCGGACGCTCTGGATCGTGTTGCTGCTCAACGCGGCGATCGCGTTCGGTTTTTTTGTCACCGGCTTGGCTGGCGATTCGAGCGCCCTGATCGCCAACGGCGTCGACAACCTTTCCGACACTGCGGTTTATGGGCTGAGCCTCGTTGCGCTGAGTCGCGGACGCCAATGGAAGACACGTGCGGCGAGCGTC
>Ga0075157_10001585_pt1 | contig 14085 bp, 9 predicted proteins | sample JI81BgreenDNA_FD_70967 | JGI IMG/M metagenome (GOLD analysis project Ga0075157, IMG submission 70967) | Wastewater effluent complex algal communities from Wisconsin, to seasonally profile nutrient transformation and Carbon sequestration -... | ecosystem: Engineered > WWTP > Effluent > Algae...
CGACGGCTCCGTGCAGGTCACCGAGCGCATCGTCTACCGCTTCGGTGCCTCATCGGATCGGCGCGGGCTGGAGCGCACCCTGGTCACTCGCCAGCCCTATGACGACACCCGCGACATGGTCTTCGAGATCAGCGACCCGGTCGTCACCAGTCCCAGCCTGGCTCCCACCGCCATCTCGGTGCAGCACGATGTCGGCGATGGACGCACGCGCACGATGAGGGTTCTGGTAGGCGATGCCAACCGCAGAATCTACGAGCCGACGGCGGCCTACCAGCTGACCTACACGGTGCGCGGTGCTCTGCGCAGCTATTCCGGCTATGACGAGTTCTACTGGGACGTGACCGGTCCCGCCCTACCCAGAGTGCTGTCGGCATCGGTGACGGTCGAGGTGCCGGGCGGGGTGCGGGAGTTGTTCTGCTCCACCGGACGGGTGGTCGGCGGCACGCCGTGCCATTCCCAGGCCATCGCCGATGGGGTCGGCACCCTGCAGGTGTTCGGCGTCGCGCAGAACAGCCCACTCACCATCGCCGCGAAGATCGACCCGTCGCTGATCGGCGGGGGCGGCCCGAACCTGGTCGAGAACGCCGAACTGACCCGGCAGCGTACGGAGTTGGCCGTGCTTATCGGCGGGGGAGTGATCGCTCTGCTGGTACCGCTGCTCGGGTGGTGGTACTACCGCCGGCACGGCTACGACAGGCGGTTCGATGGCTTGCCGCCCGGAGTGTTGCCCGAGCCCGAGCAGCCCACGCGCGAGACGCGCGACCACGGCGTGGACATTCCCACGGTCACCAGCCCCCCGAAACTACCGTTCGTCGCAGCTGGGTTGTTGTTGGACGGCCAGGCTCACGTGCGTCAGACGACCGCCACCCTGGTCGGTCTCGCTGTCGATGGCGCCATCAAACTTCGCGGCGGCAAGGATCCCGAGGTGCGACTTCTGGACTCGAGGCGTGCCCGCGACCGATCGTCCACCGTGCTGTTGGAGGAACTGTTCGACAGCGGCGCCACGGTTGCCGACCTGACCGCAACGGGATTGATGGCCGAGGGACACGATCGGATCATCGGCATGGCGCGCGACGATGCGCGCGACGGCGGGTGGTTCGTCCGCCCGCCGAGGAGCCGCTCGAGCGGCAACAGCGTGATCGCCGCCCTGGCGGTCGGATACATCGCCTACACGCTGTTCGGCGGCATCGCTCTGTATCTGATCCCGCTGCTGGTGTCGGTGGTGGTGACTGTGGTGGTGCTGAATCGCAAGCTGAGCCTGGGGCAGCGCACCGGCCAGGGCCGTGCGCTGACCGACCAGGTCGAGGGATTCCGTCGGTACCTGTCCACCATCGAGGCGGAGCAACTCTCCTTCGAGGCGGGCGATGACATCTTCTCGCGTTACCTGCCCTGGGCGATCCTGTTCGACGTCACCGACCACTGGACGAAGGTGTGCCAACGGCTGGTCGCCCAGGGACGACTCTCGAGTGCCGCTCCGGGCTGGTACTACGGCCCCAACTGGGGGCTCGTCGCCTTCTCGGGCCAGTTGTCGACGCTGACCGCGAGCGTCGGCGCGGCCACGAGGGCCCCGGACTTCTCCGGCGGTCCCGTTCTGGGCAGCTGAACAGTTCGGCTGGTCGAGCTCGTCGAGACCGCGCCCATCGGCTGGTCGAGCTTGTCGAGACCGCGCCCATCGGTTGGTCGAGCTCGTCGAGACCGCGCCCATCGCTTCGTCGAGCTTGCCGAGACCGCGCCCATCGGTTGGTCGAGCTTGTCGAGACCGCGCCCATCGGTTGGTCGAGCTTGTCGAGACCACTCCGCCGACCCACCTCGATCTCGGATCGCGTCAAGCTGTCCGGTCGGGGACAGGATCTCGGGGTGCTCGCACGTCACCGCGCATCCCGGCGCGACCCCGTCATCGCCACCTGACGTGGGGTTTCGATAGCGGACCACGACCTGGCCCACATGCCGATCAAAAGCGTGGGCAACGTCCCCGTTCCCGATGGCCGAGCGACCCGAAGAGCCACTTTTAGTATTTGAGACCAATATTTGCTTTCTTCCGGTTGATGGGCCTGCTGTTGGATCAACTCCAAGCGAGGAACGATCCCCGAACTCCCTGGAGCCGGCTTCACCGGCCGGTGAACCAAGCCCCTGCGGCACGACCGCGGCGAGGCTCTTCGCACAAAATTTCCGAATGCGCTCCCAAGGGAGAGTTATGTCCACACCCATCATCACCAACGACTTCGCCCCCGTCGACGGTCTCGCTCCAGAGGCTCGCCGGGCACGAACCAAGAGTCCTTACACACCGGTCATGTTCGCGGTCTCGATCGCGGCGACCCTGGGCATCCTGGCCTACGCCTGGTTCCTGCTCAACCCGTCCAACCGGGGCGACATCCTGCCCTGGGCGATGGTCATCATCGCAGAGGTCATTCTGATCTTCCACGCGGTGATGGCGATGTGGGCGATCCTCGCCGGCGCCAAGGATCCGCGTACCTACGCCTTCCACGACGCGCAGCGCACCCTCTACAGCCCTGAGGCCAACGAGAGTCTCGGGGTGACCGACGACCCCACCCAGTGGCCCATCCACCTGGATGGCGAGATCGTCACCGCCGACATGCTGATCACCGTCTACGGTGAGCCGATCGAGGTGATCCGGCGCACCGCCGAGGCGGCCAAGGCCGTCCGCGGCGCCCATCAGACCTGGATCCTCGACGACGGTCGCTCCGACGCCGTTCGCGATATGGCAGCCAGCCTGCAGATCGGCTACATCCGCCGGTTGACCTCGCACGGCGCCAAGGCGGGCAACGTCAACAACGCGCTCACCGTTGCCAAGGGCGACTACTACGTGATTCTCGACGCGGACTTCGTGCCGCGGCCCGAGTTCCTCGAAGAGACCCTGCCGTTCATGGTCGACTCCAACGTCGCCTTCGTGCAGACACCCCAGACCTACGGCAACATGCACAACATCATCTCCCGCGGCGCCGGCTACATGCAGACCATGTTCTACCGGTTCATCCAGCCCGGCCGTACCGAGTTCAACGCAGCGTTCTGCGTGGGCACCAACGTGCTCTTCCGCCGCTCGGCGGTGCTCGACATCGGCGGCATGTACACCCAGTCCAAGTCCGAGGACGTCTGGACCTCGCTGATGCTCCACGAGCGCGGCTGGAAGTCCATCTTCATCGCCAAGACGCTGGCCGTCGGCGACGCCCCCGAGACGATCGAGGCCTACACCAAGCAGCAGCTGCGCTGGGCGACCGGCGGCTTCGAGATTCTGTTCACGCACAACCCGTTCAACCCCAAGCGCCAGCTCACGCTGGACCAGCGGTTCATGTACTTCGTCACGGCGAGCTTCTACCTCACCGGTATCGCTCCCGGAATCCTGCTCTTCGTTCCCGCACTCGAGGTCTTCTTCGACCTGCACCCGGTGAACCTGCAGGTGGACGTCTTCACCTGGTTCTTGTTCTACGCCGGCTTCTACGTTCTGCAGATCCTGCTCGCGGCACTCACCCTGGGCACGTTCCGCTGGGAGGTGCTGCTGCTGGCGGCGAACTCCTTCCCGATCTACGTCCGTGCCTTCCTCAACGCCTTCATCGGCGTCGACACCAAGTGGCACGTCACGGGCACCACCAAGAAGTCGTCAGCCTTCAACTTCATCATTCCGCAGGTGATCACCTTCGTGTTCCTGATCGGCGTTGCGTTCGTGTCGATCTGGCGTGACATCAACCTCGGCATGCTGAACGTCGCCACCTTCTGGAGCGTCATCAACACCATCGCGGTGGGCGCCTTCATCGTCGTGGCATTCAGCGAGGCGCGCGAGAAGGTCGGTACCGCCGACCGCACCGACATCGACGTGGCCAGCGCCACGATCGACGACGAGGCTCCCGCACTACTCGGGCTGGCCGAGATCACCAAGGCACGCCAGCAGGTTCAACTGCTCGCGACCGCTCCGGCCGATCAGGCCACCGACCTGCTGGAAGCCGCTCCCGCCAAGGCAGCAGCGCCATCCGATTCCACGGCGCCGTCCGACCCGCCCAAGCGCGCGGTCGACTCTTCCGACGCCAACTGACCACCCACCCCTTACCTAAACAAACAAGAAAGTTCTGAGGCTAGTAATCATGACCTGGATCAATCGACTCAAACTGTGGGGCGGCATCCTGGGCATCGCCGCAGTAGTCTTCGCACTCACCGTTCTGTACAACCAGCGCCAGTCCCAAGTGGCAAGTTTCAGTGCCGCCGTCGACGCTCCCGCCTCCGTGGTGGGCTCCTCCTACGGTGGCGTGGTCACCGATGTCTTCGTCAAGCAGGGCGACCTCGTCAAGGCGGGCCAGAAGCTCTTCACCCTGACCAGCGTTCAGCTGCAGCAGGACGTCGGCAACGGCCTGCGCCCCGGCTCGACCGAGGCGTACGACATCAACGCCGGCAAGGGCACCATCACCTACAAGGCCGTCAGCGACGGCTACGTCGCCTCGATCTCGGCGCAGCCGGGCTCCTTCCTGGCCGGCGGCTCCGCCATGGCCGTGGTCGTGGCCGACGGTCAGCGCACCGTCACCGCCCAGTTCGAACTCGAGCCGACCGACTACGGGCGGGTCGAGCAGGGCGCCGCTGCACGCGTCGTGCTGCCGAACAACCAGACCGTAGACGGAAAGGTCGCCGGTGTGGAGGTGCGCACCAACCCCGAGGGCAAGGCCATCACCTTCGTGACCATCGAGAGTGAAGCCCTCACCGACCCCAAGCTGGTCACGCTGACCCGCCTCGACACCCCCGTGACAGCGATCATGGAGCTGCGTGACGACGGCTGGCTGGCCGGCCCGGCAGAGGCGATGCTCGCCTTCCTCACCAAGATCGGACTGAGGTGATCGCTATCGATGCGACACGTAGGACTCTGCTCGGCGTACTCGCCGGCACTGTGATCACCGGACTGGTGGCCTGTACGGCACCAGCTCCCACACCCTCCTCCGGATCCACCGGGTCGACCGGTCCGGTCACTGGCTCTTCAGCCACTGTGCTCGGACCCGACCAGGTGGGCCCACTGGTCACCGGCATCGTGAATCGTGCCGGCAAGGACCTGAAGCCCGAACGCCTGGCCGACGGGCTGCTGCCACCCACCAACAAGTGGTTCTCCGGGCTGGTCTTCGGCCCGGCCGCACTGCCGGTGTTCCCGTTGCCGCTGAGCTTCGGGGTGGACGCCAAGGGCTTCGCCCTCGGCATGCCCACCGTGACGACGACCGCCAAGACGATCATGGGCGGCTACGCCCCGATCATCGAGGTCGGCACCGGATCGTCCACCACCTGGCAGGTCACCGCCTACGACGAGCTCTCCGTGACGCTGACAGGAACCGCCGGCGGACAACCGGTCGGCACCGTGCTGATCGCCGAAGGCTCGCCCTTCGTCACCTTCACGTCCGCCGGTGACGCCAGCCTGACCACGAACCTGCCGTTCGCGGCAGCCGGCAACGCCTACTCGGTTCAGGGCGGGGCCTACACCTACGGCCTGGTCACCAAGGGCAATGTGTCGGGCACCACGGTCAAGCTGGCCAAGAACCAGACGGCCACCTGGTTCGCCATCCCCGACGGCGGATCCCTGGAGGCCATGGCGCCGCTGGCCGGCGATCCGGTCACGTCCACGTCCGCCTCGTACGAGGTGGGCGACAAGGCCTCGACCACGCTGAGCTACACCACGGCGGGCGGCGGCGACACTGCTTTCGCCGCGATGCCGCACCAGCAGGGCACACTGACCGGGCAGGGCCAGGAGTTGGGCAGCTATCCCAGCAGCTACGGCACCCTGAAGCTCTACGCGGGCAAGAAGCTCAGCTGGACCGACGAGCTGCTCGAAGCCCGTCCCGGTCTGGATCTGTCCAAGCTGAGCGACGCCGAGCGCAAGGAGGTCGCGGACGCCGTCACGGCCGATGTGGCCGCAGCGAAGCCGTACCCGGCGGACACCTACTTCGGTGGCAAGGCGCTCTACCGAGACGCCCAGCTGCTGCAGATCGCCCGCCAGGTGGGGGCAACCGAGGTGGCCGACAAGCTCAAGCAACAGGTCACCACCGAGCTCACCAAGTGGACCGAGCCGAAGGGGTGCGAGACTCGCGACGCCTTCTGCTTCTTCTACGACACCACCAACAAGGGCATCGTCGGACAGACCCCGTCGTTCGGTTCGGACGAGTACAACGACCATCACTTCCACTACGGCTACTTCTTGTACGCCGCGGGGGTGCTGGCCGCGGACGACCCGGAGCTGGCCACCAAGTTGGCCCCGGTGATGAACCTGCTGGCCGCCGACATCGCGACCTCGCCGGGCAACGAGCACTTCTTGTCGCGGCGCAACTTCGACAGCTACGCGTCGCACTCCTGGGCCTCGGGCACGGTTCCGTTCGCCGACGGCAACAACCAGGAGTCGGCGTCCGAGGCGGTCACCGCCTACGCGGGGCTGACCCTGTGGGCGCAGGCGTCGGGCAACAAGGCCCTGGAGGTCGAGGCCCGCTGGATGCACGCCCTCGAGGGTGCCTCGGCGCAGGCCTACTGGACGAACTTCAACCTCAGCGACCCGGTGTACTCCGGCTTCACCCACAAGGTGATGCCGCTGAACTGGGGCGGCAAGCGCGACTATGCGACCTGGTTCTCGGCCGAGCCTGCCGCGGCCCTGGCGATTCTGCTGATTCCGGTCAGCCCATCGTCCGACCAGTTGAAGGGGGACGCGGCCCGGATCGCCGAGAACGTCGCCGAGGGCGTCGGCACCAAGGGCTTCAACCAGCAGTACGGGGACTACATCCTGATGTACTCCGCACTGGCCGGTGAGGACGCGCGGGTCAAGGCACTGGATGCGTTGCGAAAGTTCGACAAGAGCAAGATCGACGACGGCAACACCTACAGCTACACGCTGGCCTGGTTGTTGAGCCTGAAGCCGTAGCGGCTGGTCGAGCTTGTCGAGACCGATTGGGTGGCGGGAGTTGGGATGGTTCCCAACTCCCGCCATCCGTCATCCCGGCGGACGCCGGGATCTCGCTGGTCGAGCTTGTCGAGACCTCTGACGCTTTGCGGTCGTGAGATCCCGGGTCAAGCCCGGGATGACGGTGGTGGCGGCCAGCTCGACAGGCTCGGCCAGTTCGGCCTGTCTGCGGGTCTTCAGTTCTGCGCCGACAGGAACTCGAGTACCGCTCGAACACGGCGGTTGTCCTGGTCGGGGCCCAGCTGCAACTTGGCGAACACCCCGGCCACGTGCTTGCTCACCGCGCCGGCCGACAGGTGCAGTTGCTCGGCGATGGCCGCGTTCGACAGACCGCGGGCCATCAGCTCCAGCACCTCGAACTCGCGGGGGGTGAGGGCCGCCAGTCGCGGCGAGGTGCGGTGCAGCAGCCGAGTGGCCACATCTGGGTCGATCACCACGCCGCCCGCGGCGACCACCGCCAGCGAACGCAGGAAGTCCGCCACCCGCGCCACCCGGTCTTTCAGCAGGTAACCCAGGCCGCCGAGGGGGCCGGACGGGCCCCCCTCGGGCCCGAACAGCTGATGGGCGTATTCGGGGGCCACGTACTGGCTCACCACCAGAATGCCGATCGCGGGGTGGTCGGCCCTGATCCGTAGCGCGGCCCGCAGGCCGTCGTCGGTGTAGTCGGGCGGCATGCGCACGTCGGTGATCACCACGTCCACGCCCGCCGCCGCGTGGTGTGCCACCACGGCCAGCAGCTCGTCGGCACCGGCGGCCTGGGCCACCACCTCGTGCCCCTGGCGCTCCAGCAGTCCCGCGATGCCCTCGCGCAGCAGGGCCGAGTCGTCGGCGACGATCACCCTCACGAGCGGCCCGCCGAACCGAGTGAGGGCCGGCCCGCCTCCAGCAGCAGCGGAATCCGCGCGCTCACCGTAGTCGGGCCGCCGGACGGGCTCGAGACGGCGATCTGGCCGCCGAAGGCGGCCAACCGCTCGCGCATGCCGTCCAGGCCGCCGCCTTCGGTGATGCGGGCACCACCGGGTCCGTCGTCGACCACGCTGACGTGCAGAAACCGGTCGGCGGCCAGCACCACGCTGACCTGCGCGCCGGCCGCGTACTTGGCCGCGTTGGTCAGGGCCTCGGCGGCGAAGAACCAGGCCGCCGAGGCAACCCCCGCGGGCACCTCGGGCAGCGGGTGCGGCACCCGCACCTCGATTGCTCCGGCGCCGGTCGAGAGCCGGGCGGCGAGTTCGCGCACCGCGGCCTCGAGCCCGCGCTGGGCCAGCAACCGGGAATGCACGCCCGCGACGGTGTCGCGCAACGCCCGCAGGGCCAGGTCGACCTCGTCCTGAGCCCGCTCCAGCAGCGGCACCGCCGCCCGCAGCCGGTCCGCATCGGTCGCCCGCGCCGGCGAGGCCAGGGCCAGCGTGACCTCGCCCACCTTCATCGAGGCCGAGACCAGATACTGCTGCGCCCCGTCGTGCAGGTCGCGCTCGATGCGGGTGCGCTCGAGCTCGAACGCCTCGACGATGCGCAGCCGCGACCTGGTCAGCGCCTGCACCTGGTCGGCGTAGGGCAGGGTGACCGGCGGGTTCGCGGCCCGGGCGATCGAACGCGTCTTGATCACCTCGAGCCAGCAGGCGCCGGCCACCCCGAGCACGCCCAGCAGCATCGCCCACAGCGCCACGTCGCCGGCCGGCCGCAGCAGGACCGCCACCGCCAGCCACGACAGGCCGCCGGCCGCGACCGAGGCCAGCTGCAGGCCGCACAGCGCCCACCGAGGACGCACCGCACCGTTCACCCGGGCCACCCTATCGACCCCGCCGGGCGCCGATGGTGGAGCTGGCTCCACCCCGATCGGGCGGCTGGCACCATGGTCGAGGTCAACGCCAGCGGGTCGAATGGAGGCATGACGATCACAGACACCGCACCCACCCGACACCGGGTCGATCCGCTCACCGCAGACGGCCTGGTCAAGCGCTACGGGCAGGTGGTGGCGCTCGGCGGGGTGAATGTGCACATCGCCCCGGGTGAGAGCGTGGCCATCATGGGCCCGTCCGGCTCGGGCAAATCGACCCTGCTGCACTGCCTGTCGGGCATTCTGCCGCCCGACGAGGGCCGGGTGACGCTCGGCGCGGTCGAGCTCTCGGCCCTTTCGGACGCCCATCGGTCACGGCTGCGCCTGCAGCGCTTCGGCTTCGTGTTTCAAGACGGCCAGCTGATCGGCGAGTTGCCCGCCCGCGAGAACGTGGCACTGCCGCTGCTGTTGACCGGCGTGCCGCGCGGGGCGGCGCTGCGGCAGGCGGACGACTGGCTGGCGCGGCTCGGCCTGCCGGGCATCGGCGGGCGCAGGCCGGGGGAGCTGTCGGGCGGCCAGGCGCAGCGGGTCGCCATCGCCCGGGCGCTGATTCACGCGCCGTCGGTGATCTTCGCCGACGAGCCCACCGGAGCGCTCGACCAGGCCACCGGGCACGAGGTGATGCAGATTCTGCGCGCCACGGCGCGCATGACGGGTTCGACCCTGGTGCTGGTCACGCACGACCTTCAGGTCGCCCGCTGGTGCGAGCGACTGATCGAGATTCGTGACGCCCTGGTGCACAGCGACACCCGCACGGAGGCCTGAACCATGACGACGACGATCGGCCTGTCGACCCGGTTGGCCCGGGCCCGGCTGCGGGACGCGCGCGGGGCCGGCGTGCTCGACGGTTTCGCCGTGCTGGCCTTCGCGGTCACCGCCTGGATGGCCTTCGTGGTGACCTCGGGCACGTGGGCGTTCGCGCAGCGGCGCGTTGCACCGCCCCAGAGCCTTTCGGCCTTCGACACCGAAACCGTCACGTTGATGACCAACACCTACGTGATTCTGGCCGGCATCGCGTGCGCGCTGCTGATCGCTCCGGTGCTGTCGCTCGGCGGGGCCGCCGCGCGACTGGGTGCCCGCGGTCGGGCCCGGCGGTTGGCGGCCCTGCGGCTGGTCGGTATGACCGGCGGTCAGGTGGTCACGATGTCGGTGATCGAGAGCGTGGTGCAGGCTGCGGTGGGCCTGCTGGTGGGCGCGGCCGCGTGGGCGCTCAGCCTGCCGCTGCTCGCCATGCTGAGGTTTCAGGGCACCACCTTCTCGGTCGCCGAACTGGTGCTGCCCTGGTACTTGTGGCTCGGGGTCGCGGCCGTGCTGCTGGCCCTCGCGGCCGCGTCGACGGCGCTCGGGCTCAGCCGGGTGCGCATCTCGCCGCTCGGCGTGGCCCGTCAGCAGACCACGCCGAGGCTGCGCGCCTGGCGCGTTGCCGCCCTGGCCGTGGGTGCCGTCGCCATCGTGGTGGGTGGACGCGTCATCACCGGCTCGAGCGGCGCACTGATCGGCGGGCTGGTGTTCGTGGGGCTGTTGGGCTTCGGCATCGCGATGGTCAACCTGATCGCGCCGTGGTTGCTGCAGGTGCTGGCCAGGGTTGGGCTGCGGGTGGGTTCGCCGGCCTGGCTGCTCGGCAACCGGCGCATCGCCGCCGACCCGAAGGCCGCGTGGCGCAACGTGTCGTCGTTGGCGCTGACCGGGGCGGTCGTCGGCATGCTGTGCGTGATTCCGCTCGACTCGTCGGTGCTGGCCGGCGTCGACGAACTCAACCTGATGCTGCTCACAGACATTCGCACCGGCGCCGTGGTCACCCTGGTGATCGCGCTGATCGTGGGAGCGGCGTCCACCGCGCTGGCCCAATGCTCCGACGTGGTCGACCGCGCCGACGAGCTCGTGGCCCTCGACCGCATCGGCGTGCCGCGCAGCCTGGACGCGGCCGCCCGCCGGCACCAGGTGATGGTGCCCCTGCTGAGCACGCTGGTGCTGTCGATGGGGCTCGGGGTGCTGGCCGCGCTGCCGTTCACGGCGACGTTTCCGCAGCGGTTCGCGCTCGGCCCGTCCAGCCTGCTCGTGCTGGCCGGCAGTCTCGTCGGCGCGACACTGCTCACGGTGCTCGCCGCCGAAGCGACCCGTCCGCTGCGGGCCCGCGCGCTGTCGACCCAGGTACGCCGCAACGACTGAGGCGAAGGCTAGCGAGCCACCCGCAGCTGCTCGCGCAGGAAGCGCAGCGGCTCGGGGTCGCCGTGGGTGGTGAAGGCGTCGCCGCGGTTCCACAGGCCGGTGTACAGGCCGCGCGCCGAGCCGGTGAGCACCGTGTCGGCATCGGGGTGGGCGCCGCCGGCGGGCACCGCGCCGTCCGGCCCGATCGCGACCGTCCAGGCGCCCAGGCCGTCGTCGGTCTGCACGCTGACCCGGGCCGGGCGGAGCAGGGTCAACCCGTAGTGCGCCAGCCCGGTGAACCCCATCAGCAGCTCGTCGATGCCGTCGCGGGCCAGGGCGGGGGAGAACCACAGCTCCTCGGGCAGGGGTGCCCGGCCCAGCCGGGCCGCCATCGCGTCGACCCCGTGGATCGTCGTCTCGTGCGCCTGCCGCCTGGTCCAGGCCTGGCGCGGCGCGGGCGCGTCCATCAGGAAGAACGGCACCTCGAGGTCGTCCGGGGCCCCGGCGAGCGCGTTGAGCAGGTCGACCATGCCGTCATCGAGCCACTGCAGCAGATCGTCGGACGCCGCGGCCTCGGCGAGCACCTCAGGATCGTGACGAGTGGGCGCGTCGCGCACTTTGGCGGCCGCCCAGCGGTGCACCATGCCCTGGTGGGCGAGCAGGTCGTGCATCGTCCACCCGGGGCAGGTCGGCACGGCCACCGCGAGGCCGGCGCTGGCGGCGTTGTTGCGCAGCACGGCGGTGGCGTTGCCGATCGCTTCGCCGAGGTCGGCGAACTCCAGGGTGTTGGGCATACCGGCACCCTAGGGTGTGTCGACCGACCCTGACCACGCCTGGCGCACCGTAACCCTGACCGGTCGGGTCGGGGCCCGAGCAGGGGGCGGCCCGATACCTTCGCCGCCGCCCGGCGACGATGCTGGTGGGCATGACCAACGACTTCTTCGCCCCCGTCGACAGCGTGTCCAAGACCGATCGCGACCGCGCCGAGCAGCGGCTGCGCGAAGCACATCAGCTCGGTCGGATCGACGCGGCCGAACTCGAGGCCCGCATGTCGCGGGTGATCGCGGCCGAGCGGCTCGACGAGCTCGCCGCCGCCACGGACGGCCCGCTGCCGTCCGGCGCCACCAATGCTTACGCCCAGCCCGGCCCCTACGCCCAGCCCGGCCCGTACGCCCAGTCGTACGACCACACCGCCTACGCCGAGCCCGGTGCAGCGCAGGGGCGCACCCGCCCGACCTTCGTGGGCACCGTCCAGCAGGTCGGCCAGGGCATGTCCGACCGGGGCACCACGATGGCCGTGGTCGCGCACCTGCTGCCGTTCGTCACCTGGCTGTTCGGGCCGGCCGTCGTCTGGGCGCTCTCGGCCAAGGGTTCGAACACCCGGCGCGAGGCGGCCAAGGCGTTCAACTGGCAGTTGATCGCCTTCGTGATCGGCATCGTGGTGGCCGCCCTGGGCTGGATCATCCCCGGCGACGGCAACCCGATCGCCGGCATCTGGACGGTGATCTGGGTGGTGCTCACCGTGATCGGCGCCGTGATGGCCGGCAAGGGTGCCGAGTGGACGAACCCGATTCGCCGCGTCGTGCCGCTGGAAGTTTTAAACGAGCGCGGACGTTGATAAGCTGTAGTGCTCACCAGCGATGGTGAGAGCACAACTCAACAGGGGGTGACTGGTTTCGACTCGGGACGGTAGTCCCAGGAGAAGCGGGCCGAGGATCCAGGAACATCTCGTTAACGATTCCTGGAAAACCAATAACTGCCGAAAATTCTCGCGCAGACTTCGCTCTCGCTGCCTGAGCAGTGACCGAAGGGTCAGTCCGGACGTAGCCTTCCGTCCGATCACTGGCCTCGTATAGAAGGCTTGCTGAGCCGCCTGTGTTCCAGGGGCGGCTCGGGACTTAACTGGAGCTGGGCTTGGCTACCACGGGTTGACGCGAGGGTAGAAGCCGAGAAAACCGCCTAGTCGACTGCGCCCGGAGAAGTCCTGGTTCACCTTGCGAGGACGGGGGTTCGATTCCCCCCACCTCCACCCAAAGTGTCTTACGGGAACACGCGACATCGGAAGATGTGGAGTGTTCCCGTTCGGCTTCCTTACCCTGTGTCGTCTCACGGACGATGGTCGCGAACGGTTCCGCGAGGCGCGGGCGTAGCTCCTCATCCTCAGTGATTTCCAACCGCGAGTAGAACGCTTGGTTCGCCAGCCTCCTGCTCCCGTCATCGGAGTGGGCATAGGCGTGGTGAGCGTCGGTGAGGAGCCGCAGGCTGTCGTGGAGGAACGCCCGCCCGCCGACGTGCTGCTCGTGGTGCTCGCTGAGTCGGTGCTCGATGTCTGTGAGCCCGGCTCGGATGCGGTCTTGGTGCCGCTTGAGCGTTGGCAGGTCGATGGCATCGGCGAAGTGCGCGGTGAGGAGCTTGTCGCTCTCAGCTTCCAGGCGTGCCCGGTTCGCGGTGAGGTCGGCGAACTCCTGATCGCGGCCAGCAGATCGCTTGTCGAAAGCTGCGTCAACCTCGGCAGCGAGGTGGCGGTAGTCGTCTTCGCTGATCGTGATGCTCGCGTAGGAGTCCTCAACCAGACGTTCCGCAACCTGAACAGGCACCGCCCGTCGGGTGCAGGTGGTCTTCTTCGCTGCTCTGCCGGAGCAGACGAAGTAGGCGTAGGTCGTGCCGCGCGGGTTGGTGGCGAAGTCCAGCAGCATCCTCGACCCGCAGTTACCGCAGTACAGCAGGCCCTTCAGATGGTGCGCGTGCTGAACGTGCCGGGTTGCGTGCGCGTTGCGCGCCTTCAGCAGTGATTGCACCTGGTCGAAGAGTGCTGGTTCCACGATGGGCTCGTGCGCGCCGGGATGCAGCGCGCCCTTATATCGGATCACGCCCGCGTAGTACGGGTTCGTCAACACCCGGTAGAGGGCATTCTTCCCCAGCGGGCTGGATGGACGCTTCGGCGACGGCATGGACAGCAGGCCTCGCGCGGTGAGATCGCGCAGCAGCGCAGTCACGGAGGTCTCCCCGCCCGCGTACTGCTCGAACGCCCACGCGATGAGCGGGGCGCGTTCGGGATCAACCTCGACGGTGCGTATCTCGCGGCCTTGGTCGTCAGTCTGGCGGACGTTGAGGTAGCCGATGGGAGCGCGACCGGGGGTGCCGCCTTGCGCGACCTTCTGCGTCAGCCCCTTGG
>Ga0075157_10001586_pt1 | contig 14081 bp, 11 predicted proteins | sample JI81BgreenDNA_FD_70967 | JGI IMG/M metagenome (GOLD analysis project Ga0075157, IMG submission 70967) | Wastewater effluent complex algal communities from Wisconsin, to seasonally profile nutrient transformation and Carbon sequestration -... | ecosystem: Engineered > WWTP > Effluent > Algae...
TTCAAATTCAAGTAGCCTCTAATACCCCTTACAATACTGAGATTGTTTTGAGAATAGATTATCAGGATGGGGCTTTTACAAGCTACGAATACTTCAAAATCGTTGTCAATCCAGATTATGCTCATATAGACATCAATGATGTGACACTACATGTGGGAAAAACAGGGAAAATTGCAGATTATTTCTATCCATACAGAAAAAGTGTGGGTTACAATAATGCTGGCGATTATACAACACTTTCATATGGTGGTGGATTAATCGTCAGTACCCACCCAGATTCGCTTGTTAATTCTGCTCCTAATTACACAGGAGGAACTATTTCCGATTTTGATACTTCTGGTGTAAACTCATTTGAATTTTCAAAAGATAATGTTTATCAGGAAATAAAAGCAAATTTCAAAGACAATATATCGAAACGTCCTAAACTTAAAATTCAGAAAAAAGCTTATGCCTATCAAGCAAGCCCCAATAATAAGTTTGTGATTGTAGAGTATGATATTACCAACGATTCTACAAGAACCATTCAGAATCTGTATGTTTCTTTGTTTACTGATTTCGATTTATCCACTTACACTCAAAACAGAGCAGACTGGAACAATACGCTTAAATTGGGTTATGCCTACCACAGTTCAGGAAATTTGTATGCAGGCATTAAACTTTTGACTACTCAAACACCCAATTATTATGCCTTTAATAACAATGGTAGTAGCAGTTCTTTGAATCTGTATGATGGTTTTACAAAAACTGAAAAACACACAGCCGTTTCAAATGGACTAGCTCGTACACAGGCAGGTACAAGCGGATTGGGCTCTGATGTTGCTCTTGCCACAGGTGGAACCATCACTAATTTAGCTCCTAATCAAACTCAGAAAATTGCTTTTGCTTATGTAGTGGGTGATAATTTAACAGAACTTCAAGAAAATGCTCAATTTGCACAAGATAAGTTTATAGAAGTCAATACAACTCCATTACCAGATATAGCCAGTTCTGTTAGCGTATGTAATCAGGGAAATATCACTTTAGCCCCTAACAATGGTGTTTTATTCGATTTTTATGATAGTCTACCACTGACCACACCTATTTTTTCGGGAAGCAGTTTGAGTTTAAATAATCTAACAAGCAACAAAACCATTTATATTGTTGGCAGAGATAAACTGTATCCAAGTGGCACGAAAACCGTTAATATTCAGGTAGCCCCCTTACACAAAGCCCAAATAATTGCCACTCCATACTTGGGTTCAGAATGGCTTTTTGAAGATTACAGCAACAATGCTACAAATTCTATTTGGGATTTTGGAGATGGCTCAACAGGAACAGGTAAATCTGTAAGACATATATTTCCTACTTCTCAAAATTATACTGTCAAATTAATTAGCTCTAATACATTGGGTTGCGTAGATTCTACCACAAAAACAATCAGTGTTGTGGCTTCATTGGACAAAGAGCTTGAAGGCATTCAGATTTATCCAAACCCAACAGAAAGCAAAGTATTGATAAAAGGTATTGAAAATTTTGAGTGGCAATTACAAAATATATTGGGCAATGTAGTATTAAAAGGTAGAGAAAACGAATTTGATTTAAGCAATTCTCCTTCAGGAGTTTATTATGTAAGAATTAGAACCATTGCAGGTAATACAAAAACATTTAAAATTATAAAAAAATAAATGAATAGTTTTTCTATAAGAACAGCTACACTTGCTGATGAATTAAAAATTTTAACCTTGTATAAAACTGTAGCCAAAATTTCAGGGGGAATTGCTCGTATAGAATCTGAAATTACAGAATCTTATATCAAAAACAATTTAGAAAAGTCCTTAAAAACAGGTATTTGTTTGGTTATACCCCATCCCGAAAATGCTGAAGAACTCATTGCAGAAATACATTGCTCTAAACTTGAGCCTCAGATTTTTAAACATACGTTTTCTGACCTAACGATTGCAGTTCATCCTGATTTTCAAAGTAAAGGTATTGGGAAAAATATTTTTACGTATTTACTCCATTACATAGAAAATACCCAACATGACATTTTAAGAGTAGAACTCATAGCCAGAGAGAGTAACCAAAAAGCTATTGAATTTTATCAAAAAATTGGTTTTAAGATTGAAGGCAGATTTGAAAACAGAATTTCAAATCCTGATGGCACTTTTGAAGCAGATATTCCTATGGCTTGGATGAATAAGAATTTTAAAATTAAATAATTTATTTTATGAGATGGCTATTATACTTATTTCTGACATTTTATTTATTATCATGCAACTCTTCTCAGAATGATAAAGAAAAGGAGCTATTACGTAAAGAAAAGGAATTGTTAATCAAAGAAAATGAACTTTTAAAAAAAGAAAAAGCCTTACAACAATCTTCAAAAAAAGAAACACCTCCCCCGATTCAACATGATACTCTTCCTGAAGAATTACAAGTTTCTGATATTATTGGAACTTGGGATGTAAGTATGCAATGTGTGTCATCAGATTGTGATAATGTAAGTTTAGGAGATATACGCCCTGAGAAATGGATTATATCATATGAGCAGAGTAAAGTTATTGCTCGAGTTGAAAATAATTCTAACACACACAAAATTTATAAAGGCAGTTTTCATCATGGTGAATTAAGTTTTTCAAGCCAAATAAAAAATCTATTCAATTCATCAGAAGCTATTATATTTCTAAAAATCAAAAATCGCAATATAATGACAGGTTCACGAAGAGTTCGCAATAAAGGTGATCAGTCTTGTGAAATAGTTTATGATTTAACAGTTAAGAGAGGTAGATAATTTACTATTGAATGTAAAAATCTTTTTTTCATCAAACAAATTTGCTCTCTGATAGTTACCTTAAAAAAACTATCAGTTATGCTAAAAAAAATTATTGTAATACTATCTTCTATTTTACTTCTCCTCATTTTAGCTGTAAGTGGTATATCTTGGTATTTGTATAAAAATCAAGAAGTTATAGCAGATTATGTACTCAAAGAACTGAATAGCAAGCAAAAAGGTTACACCAAACTTGAAAAGGTAAAAGTAGATTTGCTTACCAATTTCCCTTACATTTCAATAGATTTGAAGAATGTAGTATTTTATCCTTCCAAACAAGATACACTCAAACCTATTTATAAAATTCAGGATGTATATTTAGGATTTAGCTATACAGATGTCGCTGCTGGCAATTATAAAGTTAAAAGAATTACTGTTAAAAAAGGTGAATTGAATATCGAACGTTATGAAGATGGTAGTATTAATTTATTATTAGCAAAAGCTGTTGATAATCAGCAACCTGATACAAGTAAAACAAAAAACAAATTATCTTTTAATATCAAGAAAATAACACTAGAAGATTTTAAAATTACTAAAAAAGATTTTGGACAGAAGTCTTTTGTTGCCATTCATTTTCAGAATTTAAAATCGTCTGTGAAACTTACAGATGAAATGGTTTCAAATCACCTTGAAACAAAGTTTGAGCTTTTAAAGCTCGAAATTGAAGATTCTATTTGGTTTAAAAACAAACACTTACACTGGGAAACAGACTTAGACTATCACTTCGACAAGAAATTTTTAACCATACGCCCCAGTCAGTTTGAGCTAGAAGAAGCAGAGTTTTCCATCAAAGGAACTGTCGATTTAGCCAAAAATGCTTTTTTAGATTTGGATATTTCAGGTAAAAAACCTGATTTTAAACTCATTACATCCTTTGCTCCTCCTGATATTTATGAAAAGCTCAAAAACTACAAAAATGAAGGTGAAGTATTTTTTAAAGGTAAAATTGTAGGCGAAGCCATCAATAATACCCCTAAAATAGACTTAGAGTTTGGTTGTAAAAATGCTCAATTTATCAATCCTGACTTAAAAAATAACAGTATTAGAGATTTAAACATCTCAGGTTTTTTCACCAATGGAGCAAAACGAGATTTAACAACCTGCGAATTGTATGTAAAACAAATGAGTGCAAACCCCTCAGATGGTACTTTTAAGGGAAGTTTTCATATTAAAAACTTTGCAAATCCTTATGTATCAGTAGATGTTCACTCCAATTTAGATTTATCTACACTCCAAAATTTCTTTGATATTCCAGCCCTCAAAGGCTTACAAGGCAGACTCATTATAGACATGACTGTTGATGAGCTTTTAGATTATAATGATGTTCCAACCACCTTAGGCAAATTAAAAGATGGCACTGATAGTCGCCTCATTCTCAAAGACATTCGATACAAATCGCCATTGTATCCTCATCCTATTGCATTAAATGGTGAAGTCGATATTGTAGATGGTAAATTAATTTTAAAAGAGTTTTTGGCGAAAGTCGGTACATCCGATTTTAATATCAAAGGGGATATCAGCAATCTTGCTGCTTTTTTACATGGACAAGAAGCAGAAATAGACATGAATTTGATAGGTTCATCTAAACTCATAGATTTTACAGCCCTTACCAACAATAAAATAGATGAAGAATTGAGAGATTTAAAGTATAACTTAGAATTTAAAACTTCTTCGAAGTATCTAAAAGGAACTCATGGCATTCCACAAGGAGAGTTTTTTGTCAAAGACTTATTTTTTAAGCTAAAAAACTACCCACATGCCATTCACGACTGGCATGTGGATGTAATCATTGATGAACAAGAAATGAAAATGAAACTCTTTGAGGGTGAACTAGATGAAACAGATTTCCATTTGTTTGGTTACATAAAAAATTATAACGCCTTATTTGACACAGAAAAGAAGAAAGAGTTTATTGATGCCTCTTTAAGTTTTAAATCCAATCATATCAAGTTTAAAGACCTATTTACTTACAAAAACACCAATTTCCTACCCAAAGACTACCAAGAAGAAACAATAGATAATTTTGTTTTGGATGCTTCTTTGAAAATACCCGCTGAAAATATTTTAAACAATAAATATTTTGACAATACAACTTTAAGTCTTCGTAAATTTGATGGCATATTCAAAGTACACAATTATGGACTTAGAGAAATTGGAGGTGACTTTATAGCCAAAGCAGGAAGCTTAAAAGTAAACAATTTTCATGGAAAGATAGGCAAAAGTGATTTTATAATTGATGCTGATATAGAAAGTGTAGCAAAGTTAATGGCATCTGATTTCAAAGGAAAAAAGATTATTCAAATCAAATCCAATATGTTAGATTTGGATGAATTGATGGAGATCAAAGGAAAAAATACTTCTTCAACTGAACAACCCAAAACAACTGAACAACATGCGAATGCCTTCAATATTTTTGATGTTCCTTTCCCCAACCTAGATATCAAAACCAATATTGGCAGATTTAAGTACAAAAAATATGATTTGCTTCAATTTAACACAAGCCTTAGAATACAACCCAATCATTATATTTATGTAGATCAACTGGATATGCAAACAGCTGGTGGCAGTGTAAGTATCAATGGTTACTTTAATGGCTCTAACCCTAAAAAAATCTACTTTAAAAGCAGTATCAAAGCAAATAATCTGGATTTAGACCGAGTTTTTTATAAAATGGATAATTTCGGACAAGACTATTTGGTGAGTGAGAATGTTCATGGAAAAATTACAGGTACCATTCAATCTAAAGTACTCATGCACCCTGATTTAGTCATCAATCTGCGTGATACCGAAGCTCATATAGAAGCTGTTGTTAAAGATGGTAAACTCACTAATTTCCCTCCATTCAAAATGATGGATAAGTTTATGGGTGATAAAGATTTAGAAAATGTTCGTTTTGGAGAATTGAAAAATACTTTAGATGTAAAAAACGGTAATATTTCTATTCCCAAAATGGAAATCAGCTCTACACTAGGCTATATGATGATTGCAGGAACTCAAAACTTTGATAAAGATTTAGCCATGAAGTACACCCTTGAAGTCCCTTCATTCATTATCAAAGATGCTATGTGGAATTATCTTTTTAAACGTAAGAAAAAACCAAGCAGAAACGATATTGAAGAAGTAGCCGAAGGCTCTATTATTTCATCAGAAGACAAAAAAAGTAAGCGTTCGGCTGTTGTAGATATTTTTGGAAACCCTGATAAATTTGATTTTGATTTTCAAGGATTTAAGAAAAATAAAAATTAACTATTGTTATTGAAAACATTTTGCAAAAAATGCCTTCAATGGCTCTGTAATAGCTGTTTCACCTGATGCTCCAATGGCATCGTTGATGCCTTCATGGTCGTATTGACTGCCATTTACTTGGCTTACATCTACGCCAACTGAGAGCAATTTATTAATAAAAGAATCTGCAAATCCTATTCTTGTTGCTGAGCCTCGCTTGGCAACAAAAAACTTGGGATAGACTCTGCCTGTAAACAAATGATTAATAGGTGAAGCTTCTTGCCATGTAGTAGGATTATTCCCAAAAGCATTCAAATAAACTGCCTCACCCTCATTTCCCTGTATAGATACATCATAACCTTCTGTATCAATACTGGCAACTCCCTTTAGAGTATTTACAGGCAGACCTAAAGAGGGCAAAAATTGGTTACTTGTACCTGTAAGTGATACCAAATGAGCTCCTGCACTATGCCCTAAAAGAGCTATTTTATTTTTATCTCCTCCATAACTGCCAATATTATCATACACCCATTTGACAGCATCTGCTACATCTATATTATGAGTTGGGTATTTGACACTCGCATTTGTACTCAGTCTGTAATTAATGCTTACAAAAATATACCCTAAAGAATTGAATAAGTTTACTTTATTGGTAATTTGGTTGGCTTTATCTCCCACTTGCCATGCTCCTCCATGTACATACACTACAATCGGCTTATTAGAAGGTTCTTGAGAGTAATAGTATAAGTCTAAACTTAAAAGATTTGCGTCTACACCACTTACTGATTTATAAGCAATTGTAGTTTTAGTATAAGTGGTTGGTGTAGTGGGTACAGGATCAGGCGTTTCTTTTTTCTTACAAGCCATGAGTAAACTCAAAATTCCAATGAAGAAGCAAGTATATTTCATAAACTGAAAAAGGTAAAATGATACATTTTTTCTATTTAAGACTTCTTTTTAGAACAAAGGTTTAATATATCCAATTATTTTTTTAGCTATTATCCCAAAAATAGAAATTGTGTTCTGTATCCAATACAAAATCTGTTGCTGGATATAGTTGATTTCCAATTATATTATCTTTTGCAGTTTCTAGCATCAAACCACAAGCATTTGTTTCTATGCAAAGGTTTTTACTGGCTTCAATTAGCATCTTAGAGATGCCTCCATTTCTATATTCTTTCATTACATACAAATCATTCAATAACCATAGCTTTTGCATACGAGTAGAAGAGAACAAAGGATATAATTGTACAAAACCTACAATTTGCTCATTTTCTTCATAAATAGCCACATATATTACTGATTCGTTATTTTCCAAACGTTCCTTTAAAAATTGAGTCGCTCCTTCTATATCAGATTCTTTTTTGTAGAAAATTCTGTATAAATCGAATATTTGGGCTAAATCTTCCAATTTTTTTATAGTAGCTTTCTGAACAATTATCATGGATTTCTTTATTTTCTTTTCAGGAAAGAGATTTTTTCGTTTTTAAAGATGTAATCTTCTTTTACCAGCTCCTGAAGGTAATCAGGTAAAACTAAATCTTTGGGTGTAATTATATAATCTATTTTATTTTCAAATATAAATTTTTTCTGACTCTGTGGTATATCCAAAAAAGCTCCCATCTTCTTTTGTTTTTCAACATACTTATAAAATGGACTATTTGTGATCAATTCATAGTCTGACAAAGCATATTTTTGAGAATTGTCTATATTCATCTGATGTATAGATATATCTATTGTATCTGCATTTGGAAACAAATAAAGGATGTACTGTCCTAGAAAAGAAAGTGTAGTATTTTTACTAAAATATGAGTCAAAATTTTTAGCATGATTCAATGATACTGCTATTTTATTTTTTTGAGCAATTTTACTCTTCAAATCCTCCAATTGATTGATATCAGTTAAATGATTTTGTTTGTTTTCAGATACCTTGATAACCCCTATTAAAAGAACTATCACTATACCCCCCTGAAATATCCTCTTATAGTAGAATCCTGATATTTGTCTGTATGTATAGATAAGAATAATCATCATAAGAGTATTACAGATTGGTAATGCCACATTCGAAAATAACTGGACACTATCTGGAATTTTATAAAAAAATGCCCATGCAAACAAAGAAAACAACAAAATAATCGGTATAATAATTGTGTAAGCAGAATCTGCAAAAAAACTTTTAACTCTTTTTAAGAAGAATAAACCTATCAAACAAAAAGGCAGGTATAAAACTATCATCTGAATAAGCGTTCCAACAATGATGTTAAATCTTGTTCTCAAACCTGAAAATATATCAATAGAAGCTGATACACTCTGAATGCTGTCTGAAAACATATAATAAAAAAGAAATAGCCCTAGAATGACAATACAAGAAGCTATAATTTTCTGAAAAATAAAGTAGTGATGACTTTTATATACATAAAATACAATACACAAATAACACATCAGAGAGCCTAGTATTGCAGGTGCTGTAGGTGTATATAAAATTGGAAGACATAATAACCAAAAAAATGCTTGGTTAGGTTTCCCTTTAATTGCTTGTAAGATACAAGCAATTATAAAAATAAACACAATAGTCAGTTTATTTTGATTCCAAATACTTGTACTAAAAGTATCCGCATACCTGAGTATATAAATATCTTTATAAAAATCAAAATAAAAACCTTTCAAAAATAATCCTAAAAAGCAAATTATAAATAGCCAGAGGTTTGTTTGGGGGTGTATATACTCTGCAATAGCTGCAAATCCAAGCCAAGTTATAAAAATTAATAGTGGATAGGTAATGAGGAGTAGTGTATGTAAATGAGGCACCTGAAATATATATGAGATGCTACTATTGAGCCAAAGTTCAAAATAATGATAGGGAGTAACGTTTTCACTAGGAAAAAGGGGATCAGCCCAGTAGCTTTCAACCCCATAAGACATAAGACTATGAGATACTTTTGAGTAGTAAATATAGTCAGCAGTCTGTGGAATAAGAATACCCTTGCCCTGATACGTTTCAATGCTTATTAAAATGAATATCAGGCTCAATATTAAAAAGGCATATATAAGCCTTATAGGTTTGGGGTCATATATCTTTTCCTTAGAAGAATTGTCTATCTTTTTTCGAAATAGATAAATAAAAACAAATAGTAATATTAATATGAAAAGAACCGTCTTTCCTTTTGTAAATAAAACACTACTAATAAGGGTAAAGATGATTGTCCCTATAAATATTTTAAAGAAAATGCCATAAGATGTATAATTTTCAAAAGGTACTTTAATTAATTTAATGGCAATCAGACCCAAATAGTAAAATACAAATATACACAGCAATAATATAGAATAGTATTTTATTAATAAAAGCATTGATATTACAATAGTTTTGGTATTATTTATAAATGTAATACTATTTTATTAGCTGTCAATCTCATTCATCGTGGAAAACAATTATTTCATCGAATATTATAAAAATTTATTCCACATATAAAACCAAACCTTTCAAATACTCTCCTTCAGGATGATAGATATTAATGGGGTGATCCACAGGCTGTGTTAATTGGTGAATAATACGAATATTTCTGCCTACATCAGCAGCAGCCCCAAAAACAATTTTTCTGAATAAATCTCTATCTACACTCCCCGAACACGAAAATGTAAAAACTAAACCTCCTTTTTTTACTTTCTTAAATCCCCACATATTAATTTCTTTATATCCACGTGAGGCATTGGGCACATTTTGAGCTGTTTTGGCAAATGCTGGCGGGTCAAGTACAAGTATATCAAAATAATTTTCGGGCATGGTTTTCAGATATGCAAAACAATCCTCAGTAACTGTCTGATGGTTAGGATATTCAGAGAGATTAAGTCTAACATTTTTTTCAGCCATTTCGCTGGCATCCTTCGAAATATCAGCAGAAATCACCTCTTTTGCTCCCCCTGCTACTGCATATACACTAAAACCTCCTGTATAACCAAATGCATTTAAAACTACTTTATCTTTAGAATATCTCTTAAGTAAATCTCTATTTTCTCTTTGGTCTAAAAAGAAACCCGTTTTTTGCCCTTTTTCTACATTTACCCAAAACTTCAGTCCATTTTCAGTAATCAGAATATCTTCTGTAAAAGGCTCTGTAGCCCATCCTTGTGGCACATTAATTTGCTCCAAACGTCTGCTATTATCTTTTGTTTTCAGGTAAATATGTTTTATTCCGATTTCTAAAAGTGTATCAATCAGTATCTGATAAAACAACTCTACACCTTTATGCAATACCTGAACAGATGCAGTATGATTATAAATATCAACAATCAGCCCTGGCAAAGAATCTCCTTCAGCATGTAATAATCTATAAGCATTGGTATGACTGTCTATTAGATAATTTTTTCTTAATTCATAAGCTCTCAATATTTTATCACGCCAAAAAGCATTATTGATTTCAATTTCTTTTGCTCCAAAGTAGAACAATCGGGCAACTATCTGATTTTTAGGGGCATAAAAACCATAAGCCAGTAAATTATTTTTATTATCTGTTACTCTGATAATATCGCCCTGATTGGCATTTTGAGGCAATTCTTTGACTGCTCCAGAATAAATCCAAGCATGTTGATTGAGGACAGAACGTTCTCTTCCAGATTTTAAAACAAGTGTAGGATACATACTTTAATGCTAAGTACTAAATATTTTTAATGCTAAACTTTAAGGGATAAGAAGTTTTCTAAAATTTTCTCACCCACTTTCCCGCTTTTTTCAGGGTGGAACTGTACTGCATAAAAGTTATTTTTATGTAGAGAAGCACTATACGGATGCACATAATTAGTTTGGGCAATCGTATCTACACCCAATTCTGCATAAAAACTATGTACATAATACACGTATTCATTTTCTTGAATATTGGCAAACAAAGGTGATTTTAGGGCATGAATATCGTTCCAGCCCACATGAGGTACTTTATGAATATCCGAAGAAAATTTACGAACTTGCAAATCGAAGATGCCCAAACAGTCTGTGTTGTTTTCTTCAGAATGTTTACACATCAGTTGTAGCCCTAAACATATTCCCAATACAGGTTGTTTGAGGTTTTTGATGATGTTATGTAAATTTTTACTTTGTAGAAACTGCATCGCAGAACTAGCTTCACCTACACCCGGAAATATTACTTTATCGGCTGTAGAAAGCTCTTCTTGACTGTTTGTTAAAATTGCCTGAACCCCTAAGCGTTCTAAAGCGTATAAAACAGACTGGACGTTTCCTGCATTGTACTGAACAATTGCAATCTTCATAAAATCAGGAAAATAAAATAAAACTAAAAAAATATTTGGCAAAAAAACAGTATATTTTCACAATCTCCAAATTAGAATTCAAAACCTTAGAAATAAAAAAATAAATGATTGAAATTTTTGAAACCAAAGACGGTTCTAAAACATTATTAAATACTGCTCTCAATGAGACTTATCACTCTCGATTTGGAGCAATACAAGAGTCTATGCATGTTTTCATAGAAGCAGGGCTCAACACTTATTTAAACCGATTTCCAGAAACAGGTCATATTCATATTTTAGAAGTAGGATTTGGAACAGGATTAAACGCAATTCTTACGCTACAAGCTATTCAAAACACTTCTTGTCATGTGTATTACGAAACGCTTGAAACCTATCCACTTGATTTAGAGCAAGTAGAAGCCCTCAATTATATAGAGCAAATTGGTGATGAGCATTTACATGAGTATTTCAGAAAAATACATACTTGTAATTGGGATGAACCCATTCAAATTAATAGTAAGTTTACAATTCATAAAAGAAAACAACATTTAGAAAATTATCAACCCGACAAAGATTTCCATATAGTTTATTTTGATGCCTTTGCCCCCAACGTACAACCCGAACTTTGGACTTTAGAAGCTTTAGAGAATTCTACTCAAAAACTTGTTGAAAATGGTATATTTGTAACTTATTGTGCCAAAGGGCAACTCAAAAGAGATTTAAAAGCATTACATTTTCAGGTAGAAAGCCTGCCAGGTCCCCCAGGTAAACGAGAAATGACTCGTGGTATAAAAATTGTTGGATAAAAAATGTTGGACTCTTTAATTTTATCTTAGCAAGGTTTTTGCTATAAAACAATTCACTATAAAATGATTTTAAATTGTATGAAAGTATTTTTTTCTATTTTATTCATGAGTTTTTCATTTTCTACAATGGCTCAAAAATTAGATAAACAGGAATCTAAGGTTTGGAAAGAAAAGCTCAAAACTATGAGTGTTGAGGAGTTTAAGAGTTTAAATGAAAACTTGAGTCGAGATGAAGCCAAACTCACTCAATATCAAAAAACTACCCAAGAAAACAACACTCAAACGCTCTCCAAAGATGATGAGTTAAGCGTTTTGAAACAAAAAATCAAACAACTCGAAAAAGAAACAGCCGAAGTAGATGCCTCTGATAAATCTGACAAAGGAATTGTTTTTAAAGTTCAAATTGGAGCTTTTGAAAAAGTGGATATTACGGCTCAAGCCAATAGCAAAAAAACAGACCTTACAGCCGAAAGAGATAACAATGTAAAAAAATATGCCGTAGGTTATTTTAGAGATTACTGGCAAGCTGATAAATTCAAAAAATGCCTTCAAAATCAGGGAATTACGGACGCTTGGATTGTTGCCTACAAAGATGGAAAAAGAGTAGATATTAAAGATGTGTTGAAAGAAGTTATCTAATTCTTATTTCTATTTAATTTATCACATTTATCATTAATCATCATGAAATTTATATTTGCTTTCAGTCTATTATTACTCATTAGTTATACAGGATTTGCCCAAAAACTAACCAAAGAAGAAAAGGCTGTTCAGAAAGAATGGGAAAAACGTAAAAAATCCATGACTCCTGAGGAGTTTAAAGCTCTCACAGAAAAAAGAGCTAAATTGGATGAAACCCTCAAACAAGCAGAAGCTGCTTCATTGGAGAGTGAACAAGCTTTGGCTCAAAAAACAGTCGAACTAGTAGCTCTACGTAATAGAGTTACTGAACTAGAAAAAGCCAAAGAAGTAGCCAAAGAACAACAAAGCATTGCTCAGATTTTACCAGAAGATACCAAAGGAACATTTTATAAAGTTCAGATTTTTTCTTGTGATGGGAATCCTGATGAAGAAACTGCTCGTAAATATACTTTAGGGCGTTTCAATACGCTGGGTGAAGCTCAAAGGTTTTTAAAATCTTTGCAAAAAATGCAAATCAACAATGCAAAAGTAGTTACTTATAAAAATGGAAAAGCAACCATTAATCCATAATGTTTATTAGGCTAACCATTCTTACTATTTTCTGTTTTTCAGTTTTAGGCGTATCTTGTCAAAATGTAAAAAAAACAGGGAAAACCATCAAAGAACGCTTTGAAGTGCCTGCTGGATTTATTCGTTTGGAAGCTCCAACAGGCTCTTTTGGAGCATATCTTCAAAATTTTATGCTCAAGCCAGATGGTTCTGAAGTGTATTTGTTTAATAATACACTCAAGCCCAATCAGGATGTGCATGTAGCTGTCCTCGATATTGATAGAGGTGACAAAGATTTGCAACAATGTGCTGATGCAGTCATGCGATTACGGGCAGAATACTTGTATGCTGCTAAAGAGCTTAATAAAATAGGTTTTAAAAACTTTTCAGGAACCAATATGGATTGGGTTCGATATGCACAAGGATATCGTATTACACAAAAAGGCTATCAAAAAACTGCTAAAACAGATAATTCTAAAACATCTTTCAGAAAGTATTTGGATATGGTTTTTAGTTATGCCAATACTTATACCCTCTCTAAAGAAATGCAATCTGTCAATCTCTCTCAAATGCAAATTGGCGATGTTTTTATCATTGGTTATCCCAACAAATTTGGACATGCCGTGATTGTGATGGACATGGCAGAAAACCCTAAAACCAAAGAAAAAGTATTTTTATTGGCTCAAAGCTACATGCCTGCTCAGGATATTCACATCCTTAAAAATGCCAATGACTCTAAAAACCCTTATTGGTACAGCATTCAAGCCATTGAAGAAACCCTCCACACACCCGAATGGGATTTTCCAGCTAATTCG
>Ga0075157_10001588_pt1 | contig 14073 bp, 16 predicted proteins | sample JI81BgreenDNA_FD_70967 | JGI IMG/M metagenome (GOLD analysis project Ga0075157, IMG submission 70967) | Wastewater effluent complex algal communities from Wisconsin, to seasonally profile nutrient transformation and Carbon sequestration -... | ecosystem: Engineered > WWTP > Effluent > Algae...
GAGCCGCCCGGCCACGGTGATCGAGTCGATGAAGACGGTCTCGTACTTCCCGATTACCGTCGGATCGCCGTAGCGCCCGCAGACCTCGTCGAAATGCGCCTGGCTGTAGGGCTGGTCCTCGCGCAGCGCCGGGTTCGGCCCGCCGATGAACACCGCGAAGTCGCGGCATTCCTTCCAGGTGCGGGGCCGGAGCGTGTCGATCTCCAGCCCCTCGACCGCCAGGTCGCCAGCCTCGAGGTCGAGGAAGAGCGTGGTCGAGGCGTTCAGCGTCCAGAGCAGGCTGGTCTTGCCGATACCGGACCGGCCGAAGATGACGCCCTTGATGCCCTTTCGCTGCGCGAGACGTTCGTCGGCGCCGATGATGGGAAGGGCCATCACTGGCCCTCCTTCTTCATCACCGCCGCCGCGGCGTGATCTGCGCCGATGCACCCCGCCTCGCGGGCGAGCTTGTAGAGCCGCTTCAGCGCGTCGGCGCGGCGGTAGGCGGCCGTGCTCTCCCGCTCCGCTTCCACGATCGCGAAGGCGATCTCGTCCACGGTCGCCTCGACGACCGGCAACGGCTCGCGCGGCTCGTCACCGGCGCTCTGCGGGAAGGCGATGGTTTCGGGGAGGTCTTCGAGGGCGTAGCTCGCGGCGCGAAGACGGGTGATGTCGTCCGGCTGGTCCGGCATGGCTGTTCTCCGTGGGATTAGGTGATCGAGAAGGCGCATCACGCGGCCTCGCGGACGTCGGGCGCGGGCTCGGCGACGTAGATCGCCAGGAGCGGCGTCCCGTCGGCATGGGCGCCGGCGTCCTCGATCTGATAGTTGCGGTTGGGCTCGCAGACCTCGGTCAGCTCCCAGCGGCGATAGAGCCCCGGAAGACGCCTGAAATCCTCGAGCGACAGATCGGCAGTGCGGTTCATGCGTGTCTGCTTTCGGTTGGAGGGAAGGCGCTCGGGGCGCTCGGATGGGAAAAGCCACCGGCGGGACCGGATCGGGACATCGGTTCAGGGGATTTCATCAAGGGCGTCGTTCAGTCGGCGCATGGCGCGCTGGTACCGCTTGCGGGCGGCGGCCTCGGTCAGGCCCAGTTCGACGGCGACCTCAGCTTGCGAGAAGCCCTCGATCGCCACGCGGATCACCAGCAGGGCGTCATCGCCGAGCAGCTTCCGCACGGCCCCGTTCAGCCGCGCGTACCCGGCCGCGCCGATCCCGCTGTCGCCGCTGTCCGCCAACTCGTCGGGGTCGGCGCCGCCGGCGAGATGTTCGCGCGCCGTGTCGCGCCGGCGCACGCGGATCATGTCGCGCTCGACGTTGCGCAGCACCGTGGCCGCGATCCAGTTGACGCGCCCGAGGTCGAGGCCGCGGACCGCCTCGGTGGTGCGCGCCAGAACGTCGGACGCGACCTCGTCGGCGGTGCCGAGCCTGCGCCAGATCGACCGGCGCCGGATGGCGTCGAGGCCGGGCCAGAGCGCCAGTAACAGCAGCGTCAGGGCGCAGTCGGACGCGGGCCCGTCGCCCTGCGCCGCCCTGACGAGCGCGGCGAGGATCACGTTCTTCCGGGCCGGATCGCCGGTCGTGCGGTGCAGCCCGTCCAGCAGGGCCGCCGGGTCCCGGAACGGCGCGAGTGCGACCTGCGCACGCCTGACGGCGTCGAAACTGCGCTGGAAGTGAAGGTTGGAGGATGAATGCATGAGGTGATCACGGATCTCGTGCCACGCGAAGGACATCGGACGCCTGCCTTGCGGCCAGGCGTCCGGCGCCTTCTCGTGGCCAGGTCAGGACGTCGCGCGTCTCTGCGATTTCAGGGGGTTGGGCGAACGCGCGCGTCAGCGCGCGGGTGCGGTCGCGTTGTTCAGCGTGCCGCAGCCACGGCAGGTGGCCTGCACCGGGAAGCCCACAAGATACTCGTGCCCCCGCGCGAAGCGCAGGTGCATGCGCCCGTCCCGACAGACACCAAGCAGCTTGTCACAGCGCGTGCAGCGCCATTCCGAGTTCGAGGTGGTGGGCTTGGTCTTCGCGGCGCCGGACCAGCTCGTCGGGGCTGCCTGGCGCGAGGGGAAGGGAGTCGGCATCGGGGTGCTCCTCTGACTGAGTGAGCACCCCTATTGACGGCCCGAATCGGAGATGGTCAGACCCCCCAAAGGGAGATCAAACGGAGATGGGTTCTTCGCAAAGGGCCCAGTGGCCATGCCGGGGCGAATACAGGTAACGGTTGTTCACCCCGTCCCATTCATCGCCAAACAATTGAGGCAGCTGGGAAAACCCGGCGTATTTCTTCAGAACTGCGAGCTTCACACCGCCTTCTCGATCACGGTGAGCCATGTAAAGACGCTCGAACAGCTTCACTTTTTTCGCGCCGGTGACGATCCACGGATCCTGACCGGGCACGGTGATCTGAGCGGCGCCATCATCCTGCCTGCGGAAGTGCACAGCGGCACCACGCGCAGCCGGATCGATCGCAGCCTCATACGAGGAACGGACCGCATCCGCGTCGATCATCCCGGTATCGGCATCGACGTGATCCCTGAGGCTCAAGACGACATGGCAACCGAAATAGGGAAAGCGCACGTCCTGTGGCACGAAAACGATCCCGCGAATGCGGTTGCCTTCGCCCCGGACGAGGCGGTCGGATGCCTCGAGCACCTTGTCGACCAATGTCGCCCGTGCGAGGTAGATCGGCGCTTCGGCCAGACCGATGGTCGCAACACCCAACTGATGGAGATGATCGCCGAGTTCCCGCACGCGACCTTTCAGGCCCATCGGCTTGAGCAAGTCGCGCAGCGCGTCTCGCAGGTAATCGAAACGGATCTCGTACTCGGAAACATCCTCTGTCGGGACCGTCGACCCATTTCCGCCTTCGACCAGCGTTAGCGTGGCCTCACCGCTCGTGCCGTCGCGCTCGACATTGTGAACGACTTCGCCAAGCTCATCGTCTTCGAACAGGATGACATCCGACCATCCCTTGCGTGTCAGGAAACCGGCGCCGGTCAACTCGTCGGCCGCGACACCAAGTTCATCGAGGTTCTGGCCGGACGCCTTCTCGGAAGCGAGGTCGTAGAGCGTCAACAGCTGCGGAAGCTTCTCCTTGCGCTGCGGCTTCGAAAGGTCGCCGATGCGTTCCAGTACTCCCCAGGCTTCGAGGAGATCGTAGCCCAGCTCTCGCTTGGCGGGATCCCGTTCGCTCTGGATGTTCGACTTGTTCCTTCCGAAGACGTCGAACTGAAGGACGCCTTCTCGCCCGCGGCCGTCCACATGCTCGATCCGGAAGCGGACCTTTGTGACATAGCCGCCGCCCGATTTCGGAATGATTGCCCCGAAAACGCTGCGGGCGATTGCGTCGATGTCGTCCTCCGGGGCCACACTGAGGGTCACCTTCCGAGACCAATCACCCAGCGCGACCTGAACTTCGATTATGCCGGCCTTCTTGACCCGATGGGCTTCTTCATCGGGTATCGGCAGCTTGAGTGAGTTCCGGAAGCGCGACAGATTGTAGGTCTTCTGGGTGAGGGGCTTGTTTGAAATGTCGTGCTTCAGAGTATCTGCGGCGAACAGGTTGGCGACGATCTTGCGTTCCACCCTGTCGCGCGAACACACCTCGATCCGTCGCCGGGCATGTGAATAGACCAGCAGCATCTCATCAGGTGGGCGGAAATAGAGCAGCTTCGTCGACTTATCCGGCTGGACGGTCTTTTGGCTCGCGTAGGCGCCGAAGAAGGTGACAGCCAGCAATACATCCTGACTTTCACCGTTTTCGGCGGGCAGGTCGACAGCCTCCACCTTGCAACCGTCGTCATGCTGCAGGCGCTCCGCGATTTCCGTAGAGAGCGCATCATGGTCGACACCTGCGGCAGCGAGGGGGATCGAAGCATCTATCGACCACGCCTCGTAAAGCGTTCCGTGCTCGCGGTAGACTCGCACCTGCATTGCGCGCTCAGCGGCCTCGAACAGCGCAATGGCATGGAGGTAGGCCCAAAGGCTCCTGGCGACCTCATCGCGCTGCGCCTTCAACCCTTCCTTCGCAGCGAACCGCGGGTCTTCGGCGAGCCGACGCAGCATCGCATCTGGCGTCTTGTCGGTCATCAACATGACGCGACGAGCCTCGATTTCTATCAGGTTAATTCGGTCGCTCTTCAGAGCCTTCAGAGCATCCGCCATTTTTTCACTACGGATCTGATCTTCAGCATCTGCGGGCACAGCGGCCATTGCATCGCTCAGAAATACCGAAAACTGGGAGTGCGAAAGAAACTCGCTGATTAAATGGATTGGGGATTCAAAAAACAGGCGCGAAAGCTCCGGCGCCCCGCGAAACAATGACCTAGCCACCTTGCCCTCCTACTTGCTGTCCTCACTACACTTTGCGGAGCGCCAGTCTGACGATTCAATCGAACAAAACAAGACCGAAGCGCAACCGGAAGCGGCAGCGGCACCCACCATGATCGTTTCTGGAGCGATGTCCCGATCCCGTGCGGCAGGTGGCTTTTTACGGATGAAGCTACTGCTGAACGGACTCGCCCCGCATGAAACGTCCCAATCCGCTCCCGTCTGACCAGATGACCGCCGCCGAGCGCCGCACTGAACTGTGCGGCCTGCTGGCGCTCGGGCTGGTTCGGCTGCTCGGGCAGGATGTGCGCGAAGTATCTGACAATACCGGAGAACGTTGCCTACACTATCCCGACGACCAATGCCGTCATGCAACTCCAACTCACCGGAGAAACGCATGACGAAGCCCGATCCCATCCCCGCGCGCCTGGCCGCGCTGAAGTCCATGTCCGTCACCCAGTTGAAGGCGGAGTGGCAGACGATCTTTGCCACGGCGGCGCCGAACAACAGCCGGGCGTTCCTCGAGAGCCGGTTGGCCTACCGCATCCAGGAGCTGACGTATGGCGGTCCTAATCGGGAAACCCGGCGCATGCTGGACCTGCTGGCCGACGAGGTCAGCGGCACCCTGACACGCAAGAGCCAGATCGCCGATCCTCGCAATCCCGTGGTCGGCACGAGGCTGATCCGAGAATGGAACGGGGTCGAGCACACGATCACGGTCTTGCGGGACGGGTTCGAATGGCAGGGCCGCCCCTATAAATCCTTGTCCGCGATCGCACGGGCGATCACCGGGACGCGCTGGAATGGCTACCGCTTCTTCGGGTTGCGCGAACGAAAGCGGGGGAATGATTGATGGATCAGCGCGCAAATCCCATCCGCCGCCAACGCTGCGCCATCTACACGCGCAAATCCTCCGAGGAAGGGCTGGAGCAGGAGTTCAACAGCCTGCACGCCCAGCGGGACGCCTGCGAGGCGTACATCGCCAGCCAACGCTCCGAGGGCTGGGTGCTGGTCCGCGATCAGTATGACGACGGCGGCATCTCGGGCGGGACGCTGGAACGGCCCGGCCTCAAGAAGCTTCTGGCCGACATCGACGACGGCCTGATCGATGTGGTGGTCGTCTACAAGATCGACCGCCTGTCGCGGTCGCTAATGGATTTCTCGAAGCTGGTCGAAGTCTTCGACCGCAACGGCGTGACCTTCGTGTCGGTCACGCAGTCCTTCAACACGACGACATCCATGGGGCGGCTGACGCTGAACATCCTGCTCAGCTTCGCGCAGTTCGAGCGCGAGGTCACGGCAGAGCGCATCCGCGACAAGGTCCGCGCCTCCCGCATGAAGGGAATGTGGATGGGCGGCTATGTCCCGCTCGGGTACGATGTGAAGGATCGAAAGCTCGTGGTGAACGAGGAAGAGGCCGCCGCCGTGCGGGGCATCTTCGAACGGTTCGTCGAGGTCGGATCAGCGACCGTGCTGGCCCATGAACTGCGCCGCAAAGGGTTCCGCAACAAGCAGGGCACCTTGGTCGACAAGGGATACCTCTACAGGGTGCTGGTGAACCGCGTCTATCGCGGCGACGCGGTCCACAAGGGCAAGGCCTATCCCGGCGAGCATCAACCCATCATCGACCAGAAGCTGTGGGATCAGGTCCATGCCATCTTGCGGGAAAGCCCCCGCAAGCGCGCCAATAACACCCGGGCGCAGGCACCTGCCTTGCTCAAGGGGCTGATCTTCACGGCCACGGGCGCCGCCATGACCCCGAGCAGCACGAAGAAGGGAGCGCGGCGATACCGGTACTATGTCTCTATGGACGTCATCAAGAATCGCGAACCCAGCAATGAGGGCATCCCGCGCCGCCTTCCTGCCGACCTCGTGGAAGCGGCCGTGGTGACCGAGTTGCGGCGGGTGATGCGCGCCCCGTCGATCACGGCGCAGGTCATCGCACACTTGGCGCGCGAGGGTCACGCCTTCGCCGAGGCCGACATGATCTCCGCGCTGCAGACGTTCGAGGACGTCTGGAGCCAGCTGTTCCCTGCGGAGCAGACCCGGATCGTGCAGTTGCTGGTGCGCCGGGTCACCGTGACGTCCGAGGGTCTGGTGATCGATGTCCGGACCGACGGCGTCTCGGGCGTCATGCGCGACATGATGGCCCCACGAAAGAAGGTGGCGGCGGAATGATGAAACCCGACGAGTCCATCCAGATCTTCGTGCCGCTCAAGGTCCGCAAGCAGAATGGGCGGCCGAAGATCATGCCGCCCGCCACCTATCTGCCCAGCGAAGACCGAACGCAGGATCCACATATCCTGCGCGCCATAGGCCGGGCGTGGGGCTGGCGGCGGCGCATGGAAGCTGGCGAATTCAACACGGTCACTGATCTGGCGAAAGCCGTGGGGCTGGCCGAACGCCATGTCAGCCGACAGCTGCGGCTCGCCTATCTCGCGCCGGGGGTCCTCAAGCGCCTCGTCTACAAGCGCGAGGTGCCCGCCGTGACCCTGTTGAAACTGACCGACGTCGCGTCCCTGCCTTGGCACGAACAGCCGGGGCAGGTGTTCGACTGATCCTCAGTGAAAGCTCGCCTGAAACGTCGTCGCAGTCAGCGAGACATGAGCGTCCAGCGGCGGGAGCAGTTCGAACGCCTTCGGCTCGCGTGAGAAATTCCAAAGCCGGAATAGACGCCATTCCGACCGGCGCTCCTCGGCCACGGCCAGTTCGTTGCGGGTGATGTGGAATGGTGTGCGCTCCCATCCGTTCGTCGTCTTCACCTCGATCAGCCGCGGCCGCCCGTCCGGCGCGAAGCTTGCGATGTCGTAACCCGCACCGTCGCCATCCTCCTCCGACACCCAGCGCACCTTGCGCGCCAGATCGTCCCGTCCCGCGGTCCGCAAGGCCGCGCGCTCATGCGCCAGCACGCGCTCCTCGCCCGCGCGGCCGAGGGCCCGGTTGCGTTCGTCCCGACCCGCCACGTCGAACTTGCGGGCGATGTGCAGCATCTGGTCCAGCTCCTTCGGGGGCGGCTGGTTCGACAGCGTCGGCGGCGGCCCGATCCAGATCTGCGCCGCCTCGCGTAGGGCAGCGGCTGTTTGCGGCCCCGGTTGGCGCCCAAGCCAGGCCGGGTTCAGCGCCAGCCACCGCGCCACGGCATCCACCAAGGTCATCTGGAAGTTGAACGCGGGCTTGTAGCCGGGGATCCAGTCCTCGCCGAGCCCCTTCAGCACCGCGCTGACGTTCTGGTGCTTGAACTCGATGGACCCCTCGGACCGGTCGTTCAGCAGCGGGAGGAGTGTGCGGCGGTGTTCGGCCTTCTTGTAGGGCCGTCCGGAGATGTCGTCGGCCAGCATCGCGAAGTAATCCGCGACGATCAGGTCGTTCTCTTCATCCGTCCAGGAGCCGTTCGACATTGCGCCAGGCTATGGGCGCGAAGTCTGTTTGTCATCAGAGACTTCCGACAGGGCTTTCGCTGCTGTCGCCGCCCCATGCACCAGCGCCACGGCCCGGTGATCGGCCGCCACGGAGCCGTCCTTCTGACCGCCCTGCGCCTTCGTATCGGTCTCTGTCACCGGATTATTTCGCGAACGGGGCGAACCCATGAACGCGGCAACTCATTGGAAATGCGAGGATGTTTCACGCCGTCCCGCCGCCATCGAGGGGCGCTCGAAGAGAGACGCGGGCCATCCGGAGACCCATTCTGCGTCAAGCGCCCGGTCTCCGAAGGGCGGATGGCGCTGCCAACGCCCTTTGAAACAAAAAGAAAAAAGGCCCCAATCGGGGCCCTTGAACGGATTCAGTATCTGAAAGTGGCGGAGACGAAGGGATTCGAACCCTCGAGACAGTTTCCCGTCTGCACCCTTAGCAGGGGTGTGCCTTCGACCACTCGGCCACGTCTCCGCCTGCGGGCATACAGGGGAACGCCGTCGGGGCACAAGAGGGGAAATGCCGGATTGCGCCCGCCGTGGTGCGGCGCGTGCTGTTCACCTTCGCTTGAGGACGCCGTTCCTGCTTTGAACCTTCCCCGAATGTTCCTACATTCGCCTCCAGAGCCAGACCGGGGGTCCGGCTCGGTCACAGTCAAGGGGACACTCATGACACGATACCCGACGAGCGCCCGCGGCGCCCAGGTGCAGGTCCTGACAGGTTCGCAACGCAGCTCCCTGCACGGTTTCAACCTTCTGATCCTGGTGCTGATGGCTGCCGTGCTGGCCTTTCCGCTGCGCGCCCAGGACCGCCCGCCCAGTTTCGCGGATCTGGCCGAGCAGGTCAGCCCGGCCGTGGTGAACATCACCACCTCGACCACCATCGCTGCCAATCTGGATGGCGAGGCGCCGCGGCTGCCCGATGGCGCGCCGTTTCAGGATTTCTTCAACGACTTCTTCGAGCGCGGCCAGCCCGGCGAGCCGCCTCGCCAGCCCCGTCCGCGCCAGAGCGCGGCGCTGGGTTCGGGCTTCGTGATCTCGGCCGACGGCTTCATCGTGACCAACAATCACGTCATCGAAGGCGCTGACGAAATCCAGGTCGAGTTCTTCTCGGGCGAGCGTCTGCCGGCCACGCTGATCGGCACCGATCCGGCCACCGACATCGCCGTCCTCAAGGTCGACAGCCCCGAACCCTTGCCCTTCGTGCCCTTCGGCGACAGCGAGGCGGCGCGCGTGGGCGAGTGGGTGATGGCGGTGGGGAACCCGCTGGGGCAGGGGTTCTCGGTGTCCGTGGGGATCATCTCGGCCCGTGGCCGCGCGCTGCAGGGCAATTATGACGACTTCATCCAGACCGACGCCGCGATCAACCGCGGCAACTCGGGCGGGCCGCTGTTCAACCTTGCCGGCGAGGTGATCGGCGTCAACACCGCCATCCTGTCGCCCAACGGCGGCTCGATCGGGATCGGCTTTGCCATGTCCTCGCGCGTTGTCGAGCGCGTCGTGTTCCAGCTGCGCGAATTCGGCGAAACCCGCCGCGGCTGGCTGGGCGTGCGCATCCAGGACGTGTCGGCCGATCTGGCCGAGGCGATGGGCCTGGCCGCTGCCCGCGGCGCCCTGGTGACCGAGGTGATGGAAGGCCCGTCGCGCGATGCCGGAGTGCAGTCTGGCGACGTGATCCTGCGCTTCGATGGCGGCGAGGTCAGCGACACCCGCGATCTGGTGCGCCGCGTCGCCGATGCCGGCGTGGGCCGCGAGGTCGAGGTGATCGTCCAGCGCGACGGCGCCGAGCAGACGCTCTATGTCACGCTGGGCCTGCGCGACGAGGAACGCCTGACGCCCGCCGCCGGCAGCGGCCCCGTCGCCCCCCCCGCCCGGATCGAGATCCTGGGCATGGTCGTGGCGCCGCTCGACAACGCCACGCGCGAGGGCATGGGGCTGGCACCGGGCACAACGGGTCTTGTCGTGCAGGAGGTGGTCCCGGGGTCGGATGCCGAAGCCAAGGGCCTGCGTGCCGGCGATCTGATCACCGAGGCCGGCCAGGAACCCGTCGCCACCCCGGACGAGCTGCAGGCGCGCATCACCGCCGCGCGCGAGGCCGGGCGCCGCACGCTGCTTCTGATGGTGCGCTCGCAGGGCGATCCGCGCTTCGTGGCGCTCTCGCTGGACTGATCCTGACAGGGGCGGCCTTCGGGCCGCCCCTTTGCCTGGAGGCCGCATGCGCCTGACCCTCGATTACCCGCCCCTCTGGCTGGCCCTCGCCCTCGCGCTGACCTGGGGCACGGGCGCGCTCTGGCCGCTGGCAATCCCCTACGGCGCCCCGGCCGGGGTGGCGCTGGCCGTCGCGGGCGTCGCCCTGATGCTGGCCGCCGCCTGGCGCATGGCGGCCCACCGCACCACCCTCATTCCGCACCTGAACCCCTCGGCCCTGGTCACCGATGGCCCCTTCGCCCTGACCCGCAACCCCATCTACCTCGGCGATGCGCTCATCCTTCTGGGCGCGATCCTCGGATGGGGCGCGCTCTGGGCGCTGCCGCTGCTGCCGGCCTTCGTCTGGATCGTCACCCGCCGCTTCATCCTGCCCGAGGAGGCGCGCCTGCGTGCCGCCTTCGGCGAGGCCTTCGAATCCTGGGCCGCCCGCACCCCGCGCTGGATCGTCTGACCCCTCAGACCACCCGCGCGCCCACGTCCGCCAGAAGCCGGTCCACCAGCGCCCTCTCGGCCCCGCTCAGCACCTGATGGCGCGGATAACGGGGCAGGGCCCTGTCATCCAGCACCGGAATTTCCCAGCCGTCCGTGGTGGCAAAGAAACCCTCGGCCCCCGCCTGCCCGAATTCGCGCAGATACCCCTGCACCACGACATCCAGATAACTCATCAGGATCGGCGCCGGCCTGTCCTGAACCACCACCGTTTCCGCCGGCACCGCGTAGACCTGCGCCGCGCGCACCACACCCTCCACCGCCACCGGATGCCGCAGATACCCCTCCTCGCGCTCGTCCAGCGCCGCCCAGTCGCCGCGCGGCACAAGCGCCACCAGCCCGTCGATCCCGCTGCCCGCATCGCGCACCCCGGTCAGGAACGGCGTGCCGCGCCCGTCCGTATGCGCCCAGGCCCGCCGCCACCCAACCAGCCGCGCCGGGTGGCACGGCGCATAGCCATGCGTCGCCCGGTTCACCAGCGACCCATAACCAAAGAAATACGCATCGCTCATCCGCCGGCCCCCGAAACGCCCCCGCTTCATCTTGTGAGGCGGCACCAATTGGGCCGGAAAGACGGCGCGCGATTGGGGAAGGTCGCGGCGTGGTAGTTCTCCTTTTTTTTCAGGGGGTTAGGTGTTGCGCGTTACGGCGCAATTGGTGCCAAAGAGCACATCGGCTAAGTCATTGATTTTATTGAGGCGATGTTGTCGCCACGAGACGATTGAGGAACCTATTTAGGTCTTCGTCTGGGGCATCATTTGAGCTATTTTGCGCAAGGTCGTTGCGTTCTCTTCTGCGCTGCCGCCTTTGCTGAAGTGCCCTCCTGCACGCGCTATCGCATCCAGCTTGTGCAGGTCAGCACCCAGTCTGTCACCCAAGTTCGCACGGGCGCTTGGATTGTCGCCGATATCGCGGATCAGGGCCGTTACCACGTCCTGCACCGTGCCTGGATCAACGGCGCGCAAGGCCCGCACAACTGTCAATTCGTCTTCGGTCTCGTGGCACTCCTTGAGGAAACCGCGACCTGCAACGACGAGATTGAGCTCGTATTCGTTTCGCACCTGACCGGACAGCAAGAAGTCGTCTGAGATACCGGCGCGGCTGGAGATTTGTCGCAAAATCGAAGGCTTAGGAACAGTCCTGCCGTTCTCGTAATTGGCAAGCGCCGACCTGGTCAATCCGACCTTCCGCGCGAATTCGTCTTGGCTCAGTTCCCCTCGAAGGGCGCGAAGCCGGTTGCGGAGATCATCGGCGCTGTGCTGTGTTGACACTTGTGCTGACCTGTGTATAAATGACGAACAAGTTGAGCAAAACACAGCACAGCACGAATGTCAAAGCGCACAACAGAGACTGTTCAGAAGCTCCGCGAAGAGGGAAAGACCATCCCTCAATGGGCCAAGGAGAATGGCTTCCCGGTCCGCGCGGTTCGGGCTGTAGTCTATGGCCAAAACAAGGGCCACTTCGGACAAGCGCACAAGATCGCAGTCGCCCTTGGGCTTAAGGGTCAAGCTGCATGAAACTGGTATCCGCAAGTGAATTCGCGGCGGCATTCCAAATCACCCCTCGGGCCGCGCGCAAGGTGTTTCGGAACGCAGCAGAGGAAGAAGCATGGCGGGGCCACGCACTGCCCGTGGTTGCCCTTCCCGGCAACCGGGGCGGGGCGGCGGGCAAGGTTTGGGCCTTGGCGGTGGATCGATGCCCGGACGAGATCAAGGCGAAGCTGACGGCGGTTGAAGACCCCCTTCAAAGGGCGTTCAACGGGTCGCTCACGCTGACGCAACTGGACATTCAGGCCGAACGGCGGCGGATCATCGAGCCGATCCTGAACGCCCCCAAGCACTCGGATGAACGCGGTGCTGCCTTTCGCACGGTTGCGGCGCAAGTGCATGTTTTCAAGGGCGTTCCCACGCGCCTTGCGGTGACGACCTTGCGGGATTGGGTGCGCGCCTTTGAAGCGGCGGGCCCTGCGGCGCTGCTGCCGAACCATCGGTGCGACAAAGGGGTTATGCGCGTTCAGATCACGCGCGAATGGGACAAGGGCATCGACCTTTCGCCCGAACAGCGGGCCACCATTGCAGACCGTGTTGAGCGGAGGGCCAAGGGCCTGGTGGCCATGGATGGAACGTCAATCCGGGAAACCCTGCGGCTGGCGGGAAACAGGCTCTATGACCTGTGCCATGAGGCGGGGTCGCGTCTTCCTGCGGCCGTCTTGCGCGACCTGTGCATCCTCAACAAGAAGTGGGCGCATCGGATCGACCTTGCCCGGTATCAACTGGTCTACCTTGCGCGCAAGGATCACCAGCTTTGGCAGGACAAGGTTGTCGGCCGAACCCGCCTTGACCTGAGCAAGGCCCCCATGAGCCTGCTCATGGGCGACGTGCACTATGCGGACATATCGGCGGTTGTCATGGGTGACGAGCCGGTCCGGGTGAGACTGATCGCCTGGATGGACATGTCCAGTCAGTTCCTGTGGGTCACGCCGGTTCTTCTGGGAAAGGGTCAGGGCGTGGTGCAGGCGGATATTGCCGAGTCCCTGGCACATGTCACGATGTGCGATCACGGCGGGATCCCGGAACACTTCTACCTGGACAACGGGGGCGAATATTCGGCCCTTTCCGATGCCATGGTCCGGCTTTCGGTGCTGTCACAGGATGCCTTCGGTGTGACCCTGGCGAAGCCCTACAGCCCCACGTCCAAAGGATCGATCGAAGGGCTTTTCAACACCCTTGAACAGGTCTTCAAGGGTCTTCCCGGATGGATTGGCGGGCGGCGCGATTACAAGAAGACCGCGAACAAGGGCAAGGTGGTTGCACCCTATGCCAAGGGGCTGGAACAGCTTGTCGAGGACATTCAAGCCTGTGTGGCGATCTACAACAGCCGCCCGCAAGGGGTGGAAAGCCGCCTCGGGGGTCTTTCGCCCAAGGAAGCGCTGGAACTGAACATCGAAGCGACGGGGTATGTCGCAAGGATGCCCTCGGAAGAGGTCTTTGACTTGATGTTCAGCCGCCCGGAAGTGCGGACGGTCAACCAAAGCAGCGTGAAGATCGCGAACCGCGTCTATCACGGCCCTTGCCTGCATCGGATGATGCCGGGCGAACGGATCGAGGTCTTTCTGCCGCTTCGCAAGGACCGGGGCTATGCGTGGGTCAATGTTCGCGGCGGGCAACCGGAACAAATCACGCTATCCCCCACCTTTGCCTATGGCGACCGCGCCGGTGCCCGGTATCAGGCGGCGCTTGAGGCTGCGTCCAATGCGGCCGTCCGGGAACTGGAAAAGGACATCGATTCCAGCGTTTCAACCTTCGAAATGCAAAAGCAGTTGGCTGACATGACCCCGCCGAGGGCGAACCCGCCCGAGCTTTGGACGGGACCGGGCGTTATCGACAAGACCGAGCGGCTTCGGTCGCCAGCAACTGCCCTTGAAGCCGAGGCGGCCGAGGAAGCCGAGGCGCGGGCAGAAATGGAATATTTCCTGAATTCTCGCGGGCTTACACCGCAGAAAACAGGGCCAACGGCGGGAACCGCTGGCCCTGGACTTGCAACGTGACCGATTGGAAAGGGTGTCACATGGAAAGAGTTACCATTGAAACGGGAACGAGCGCAATGCTCGCGGCCGTGGCCCGCGAGGTGGTCGCGGGCGCGGGGCTTGCCCTCTTGCGGGG
>Ga0075157_10001589_pt1 | contig 14070 bp, 15 predicted proteins | sample JI81BgreenDNA_FD_70967 | JGI IMG/M metagenome (GOLD analysis project Ga0075157, IMG submission 70967) | Wastewater effluent complex algal communities from Wisconsin, to seasonally profile nutrient transformation and Carbon sequestration -... | ecosystem: Engineered > WWTP > Effluent > Algae...
GAACGCCACCCGCTGGCCAAAAAAGCCAAGGATATCGGCAGCGCTGCCGTGCTGCTTACGCGCCTTTATGCTGTGGTTTGCTGGGCGGTCGTGCTGATCCATCAGGCCGGTTAGGCCCTATCGCCGTCATTGCTAAGCCGAATATCGCCTGCCGCGCTGACATGGATGCGCATCCCATCATACGCCACCACCGCGCCCTCCGGCAGTTGCGCCTGCAATGCCTGGTATTCCAGTTCATGCGCCATGTGGGTCAGCACCGCCAGCTTTGGCTTTTTCTGGGCGATCCATTCCAGTGTCTGCGCCAGATGTGCATGGGTTGGCGCAGGTTCGTAACGCAAGCAATCCACAACCCAAACATCCAGTGAATCAAGAACTTGAAGCGATTGTTCAGGGAAGTTATGCACATCTGGTGAATATGCAATATTTTCAACGCGGTATCCGTGTGTATTCGACCATCCGTGATGCTGTAAGTACATGAGGAAGTCTAGATTACCTACTGTAAATGAATGATAATCTTCGATCACTTGAAGCTCTAGTGAAGGACGAAACCAGACCGTATCTTTCGCTGGAGCATGAAACGCATAGCCAAAACGCTGGCGCAGCTCATCCAGTACCTCAGCGGCGCCATACACGGGAATCGCCTCTTGGCGGTGGAAGTTAAAGGCGCGGGCATCGTCCAGCCCGTGGCAATGGTCGGCATGCGCGTGGGTGTAGAGAATGGCATCCACCGTGCGAATCTGATGGCGCAGTGCCTGATGGCGCAAATCCGGCGCGGTATCGATCAGCACCCTGCTCCCGCCCCCTTCCAGCAGCACAGAAGCACGGGTTCGCGTGTTTCGCGGATCGGTCGACTGGCAGGTGGCGCAGCGGCAGCCGATGAGCGGCACCCCGCCCGAGGCGCCGCACCCCAAAATCGTGATGGTCATGTCGTGACGGCGCATAACGCTTCCCTATTAGGCGCTATTGCGCCCTCACCTTACTGAAAAGCCGATAAAAATTCTCTGTGGTGACGCGGGCGATCTCCGCTTCGGAGACGCCTTTTACCTGCGCCAATATGCGCGCGGTGATCGCGGTGAATGCTGGCTCGCAAGGCTGACCACGATGCGGCTCTGGCGCGAGGTACGGTGCATCGGTTTCAACCAGTAGCCGATCCAGCGGCACCCCGGAAACAGCATCGCGCAGGGCCTGTGCCTTTTTGAAGGTCAGAATGCCGGAACAGGAAATATATCCCCCCATTTTTACCGATTCTTCAGCAAGATATTTAGTAGAGCTAAAGCAGTGAATGAGGAAGCGAAAGGGCCCTCCTGCCTGCTGTTCTTCCTGTAGAAGACGAACAGTGTCCTCGTCGGCGTCGCGGCTATGCACGATGACGGGCAAATCCAACTGCCGGGCGGCACGTATATGCCGGCGAAAGAGCGCCTGCTGAATCGTGCGCGGGCTGTGCTCGTAATAATAATCCAGGCCTGTTTCGCCAATCCCGATCACTTTCGGGTGGGCCGCCTCGGCCAGTAATTCGGCTTCGCTTATCTCTTCATGCGGGCCGGCTTCATGTGGATGCACGCCGATCGAACAATAGATTTCCGGATATGCGTCGGCCAAGGCTTTGACCTCGGCAAAATCGCTGCGTTGGGTGGCAATGGTTTGGAACAACCCCACCCCGGACTGTTTCGCCCGTGCAATAACTCCGGCCGTATCGGCAAGCGCGGGGTAGTTTAAATGGCAATGGGAATCGACAAGCATGAAAACATTAGTACTATAGCTGACATGAAAATCGATACGAAAATCATCATGGTGGGGTTGCTGCTGGCGTGCACGCATGCCATGGCCGATGATAAGCATGCGTCGTTCGGGATGCTTGGCGGCCAATACAGCTACACACACACACGGTGAGCAGCGTGGAAGGCGGCGACCAGGAAGTCACGGATCGGCTGACGCTGGCGCATGATGGCTATGCTGGCTACCACGCAGAAATCGACCTCAAATTCGATTTTGGCAGCAATTGTGTGCTGGCAGGCGATGCGCAACTGGTTGAGGGTAGCTCGCCAGCGCGGATGCTCCTCACCCCGGACGATGGGCATCCCGATTGTGCGCTTGAAATTCTTGTCAATGAGGATGCGTTGGTACTATCCGATAGCAAAAACACGTGCCGCAGCTATTGTGGTGTCGGTGGCTCCTTCGATGGCGCCGCATTTGCACGTGCGACCAAAGTGAAAGCGGAATAATTTACATGCGATATCGTTTTTTAAGCCTCATTGCGCTGGCATGCAGCGCCAGTACGGCATTCGCGGTGGCGCGACCAGCAGGTTCGCTGGAAGGCATTTACCGTGTGCCACACCCGATCGTGACACCGGGGCTACCCAGCGCCGCGCCGGATGCGCTTGATGAAACGCCCACCATTGAGGTTGAGGACCGATTTACCATCCGCAAAGACACGGGTGGCAGCATCCAATTCGCGGCCGATCTGGTGTTCAGCTATTATCACACCTGCCAATTGGAAGGCGAGGCCCTGTTGCTAACGCGCGGTAGCACGAACGGCTCGCAGCGTTTCCGCTACCTTCAGCCAAAAGCCGAGGTCACCACCAAGCCTTGCACGTTGGATATTGCGGTGAACGATAAAGAAATCCGCCTGCTCGACCCCACAAACAGTTGCGAGGATTTCTGCGGCGCACGCGGGGTCATGCACAATGCGCGATTCCCGCTAGCCAGCAAGCAGCCGCTCAACCCCCCAAAAATCCGCCGTCGCCGGTATTAGGACATGGCCCAACGGCCATCCGTGGCGTTCTTCTGTGATACAAAATTTTTTGTTTCACGGTAGAGTCACTTTGCGTACACTGCATATTATGCGTTGCAAGAGATCCCTATTCGCCTTTTCCCTCGTCGAGCTTTCCATCGTGCTCGTCATCCTCGGTCTATTGACCGGCGGAATTCTCGGCGGGCAGTCGCTCATCCGAGCGGCGGAGTTGCGGAGTGTTGCAACGCAATTCCAGCAATACAACACTGCTGTGCAATCATTTCGTGATAAGTATTTTGCACTACCAGGGGACATGAGAAACGCTCAGGCTTTCTGGGGCACAGCGCATGCAACCCCAGCCACCTGCTATTCCACTGCTTCAACTAGTACCGCCACTTGCAACGGCAATGGTGATGGATGGGTCTATTTCGATACCAGTACCTCCAACGAGCCGTTTCGCTTTTGGCAGCATCTGGCCAATGCGGGACTCATTGAGGGCCAATATACTGGTGTCCTTGCAACGACCCATGTGCATTCAACGACTACTGCCAATGCCCCCAGGGGCAAGATTGCTAACAGCTTCTGGTTTGCACATGACTGGGCAAATGTTAAGGGAGCCAGTATAGGTGATACTTCTTTCTTTTCAGGTAACTATGGTAACACGTTGCAGCTTGGGTCTTTTATCACAGACTATTCGCCGAACGACCCGGTATTAAAACCTGAAGAGGCATGGAACATCGATACCAAGTTGGATGATGGAAAACCTGGCACAGGCAGCATGGTGGTTTTAGCTAGCGCTGGCCTCTCGACCTGTACCACAACGGCGACCAACAACCCTGCCACGCTCACGGCTGATTATCTATTGTCCGCCAGCAATATCGCCTGTGGCCTTTTGTTCCGGGGCATGTATTAATAAATTAAGCCCGAATCATCTGGTCAGTGCCTTGCACTAACGCCGCGGGTGCTATGAACCCACGTCAGGGTTGCGGCCGAACGGGCGTGACTGAAAGCCCTTGAGCCCCTAACGATACAGCGATTTTAGTTTCGCTATAGATTCATTTTAGATACAATGCACAACATGTATCATAAGAAATCCGTCGCAGCCTTTTCCCTCGTCGAGCTTTCCATCGTGCTCGTGATCCTCGGTCTGTTGACCGGCGGAATCCTCGGCGGGCAGTCGCTCATCCGCGCGGCGGAGTTGCGTAGCCTCACGACGGAATCGCAACGCTTCACCACAGCGGTTCGGACATTTCAGGATAAGTATTTTGCCATGCCCGGAGATATGACGAATGCCACCGCGTTCTGGGGCAAAAGTGCGGCAGATTGCAACGCACAGACCGGCGCAGCTGCTACCCCTGGAACCTGCAACGGCAACGGGGATGGCGTCATTACTTACCCGGTGGCAGCAGGTGGAACTGGCGAGGCATTTCGTGGCTGGCAGCATCTGGCGCTGGCGGGGCTTATCGAGGGAACTTACACAGGCAATGCAGGTAGTATTTCTGCATCCGATCCCGACGCTGGCATTAATGTTCCGGCGAGTCGCCTCAAAAGCGGTGTGTGGGGCTATGGGTATTTCGACAATACGGCTCCGGTAACCAACTATGCATTTAACTACAATATGTCGAATTGGATGTCGGTAGGAACAGAAGGTGACAACGCCTATGCTGATGGGCCGCTCCTACGCCCGGAAGAAGCGTGGAACGTCGATACTAAACTGGATGATGGCCGCCCCGGCACCGGACGCGTTTTAGCCACTAACGCAGCGGCCTGCACTAACGCCGCAGGTGCTACTAGTCGTAATGCCGACTATCGGCTCGCAGAGAGTGGCTTGTTATGCTCGCTCGCCATGCAAACCATGAATTAATCGGGCAGATTTGCTACGCCCCCTCTTCCACTACCAGACGCGGGAACACGCCTTCCGGCTTGGGCAATGGCGTGCCGGGCACCAGCGCAAATTCCGCCGTTAAGTGCTTGAACAGGCGCTGGTCTTTTGGCACCGCGAGCTGGTCGAGCAGCTTCTCGGCCGCGCCGGGGGTGAAGGGCTGCAGCATGATGGCGATGCAGCGAATTGCCTCGGCGAGGTAATACAGTACCGCTTCCATGCGCTCAGGGTTTTCCTTCTTCAGCTTCCACGGCGCCTCGCGGTCGATATACTCGTTGGCGGCGCTGGCCATGGCCAGAATCGCCCCTGTCACCTCGCCGAATTTGCAGCGCTGCATTTGCTCGCGGGCCGATTTGGGCGTACCCGCATTCGTCACGCGCACTAGCTCCATCAGCGCCGTGTCGGCTTCGGTGAGCGCCGCGGTGTCGTTGCCCGGTAGCACCCCGTCGCAGTTCTTGGCGATCATGCTGAGGGTGCGCTGCGCAAGGTTGCCAATATTGTTGGCAAGGTCGGCATTGATACGGTCGAACATGGCCTGACGGCTGAAATTCCCGTCCGATCCGAAGGGCACTTCGCGCAGCAGGAAATAACGCGTCTGGTCCAGCCCGTAACGCTCGACGAGATGGGTCGGGGCCACCACGTTGCCCAGCGATTTGCTCATTTTCTCGCCTTCGATGGTCCACCAGCCATGCGCGAAAATGCGCTGTGGCACGGGCAGTTTGGCGCTCATCAGGAAGGCCGGCCAATAGACCGCGTGGAAGCGCACAATGTCCTTTCCCACCATATGCAGGCTGGCGGGCCAGAATTGCTGATATTCCGCGGCCTGCACATCCGGGTAGCCCACGGCGGTGAGGTAATTCGTCAGCGCGTCCAGCCACACATACATGATGTGTTTTTCGTCGCCCGGCACGGGCACGCCCCATTTGAACGTGGTGCGCGAGATGGACAGATCATGCAGCCCGCCTTCCACAAAGCGGATGATCTCGTTGCGGCGCGATTCGGGCAAAATAAAGTCCGGGTGGGCTTTGTAATAATCCAGCAGCGGCTGCTGGTACTTGCTGAGCTTGAAGAAATAGCTCGGCTCCTCTACCCATTCCACTTCGGCGCCGGTGGGGGCTTTGCCATCCACCAGTTCGGATTCGGCGTAGAACGCCTCGTCGCGCACCGAATACCAGCCCGCATAGCTGCCGAGGTAAATATCGCCGCTGGCTTCCAGCGCCTTCCAGATGGCTTGGGCTGCCGTGATGTGGCGCGGCTGCGTGGTGCGAATGAAATCATCGTTGCTGAGCTGCAGCACCTCGCCCATCTCGCGGAAATGCTCGGACACGGCATCCACGAATTCCTGCGGCTCCACGCCCGAGGCGCGGGCGGATTTTTCGACCTTCTGGCCGTGTTCATCCGTCCCAGTCAGGAACTTCACCTCCGCCCCATCGAGCCGCATGAAGCGCGCCAGCGCGTCGCACGCGACGCTTGTATAGGCATGGCCCAGATGCGGCTTGTCGTTCACGTAATAAATGGGGGTGGTGATGTAATAGCTGTCTTTCATGATCCATCTTTCGTCATTGCGAGGAGCGCACGCGACGCGGCAATCCAGCATCTGCAGGCTCTCTGAAGATGGATTGCTTCGCACATTGCTCGCAATGACGGAAGGAAAATTTAAGCAGCGGCTGGGAATTCACGTACTAGCCGGGTCGGCTCCAGCATCAGGCGCAGCGTGGTGCGCTTATCGAGGTTGTAGGTATCGTTCACCTGTAGCAACAGGCGGCTGGAGGCCATCCATGCCTGCCGGGTAGCCATGTCCTGCTGCTGGGCGATCGTGGCGATCAGCCCCTCCTCGCCACGGAAAATGCTGCCCAACCCGGCGGCGTGCGGGTGCAGGCTGAGCCGATGCATGGCCACGTTCCACCCATGCAGCAGCATGGCCCAGCCTTCCGGCGATTTGATGCTGGCGGCCATATCAATGAATTTGGCTTTGGTTTTGGCGTCTGCATCCGGGCTTAAGGCGCGCAGCAGGTCTTCGTATTGACGGAGCGCATGGTGTTTCACCAGCGTCATGGCGAGGCCGGGCGAGCCATCGGCCAGCGCATAAAGCGACGCGTAATCCGTGACGCTGATGCTGGGCGCGAGCGTGCTGAGCACCTGCTCGAACGCTGCGCGGTCCGGCACGCCAAGCGCGAACTGGCGGCAGCGCGACTTGATGGTGGGCAAAATCGCCCCCGGCGCATGGCACACCAGCAGCAGCAAGGCCTGTGCGGGCGGTTCTTCCATGATTTTCAGCAGTGCATTTGCAGCGTTATTATTGAGCTGATCGACCGCATCCACCACCACCACGCGCCACGCGCCCTCAGCGGGGGTGAGGTTCATGAATTGCGGCACTTTGCGGGCATCATCCACCGAGATGCTGGCTTTTTCCGCGCCCTTTTTAGCGTCATAGGCAGGGCTTAGGCTGAGCAGATCCGTGTGCGAACCGCTGGCAATGCGCCGAAACAGCGGGCTATCCACATCGTGCGGGTTGGTTGCCGCGGCTTGGGGGGCAGGCGCTGTGGGCAAAGCATCGCCAAACAGGGAGAAGCCCTCTGGTTCGGCGGGCGCTTCTGCTGCTACCTGTGCGCCTTGCGCCAGAATATGCCGCGCCATGCGGAAGGCGAACGTGGCCTTGCCGATGCCTTTCGGCCCGGTGATGAGGTAAGCATGGTGCAACTTGCCAGCGTCCACATCCTGCAGAAACCTTGCTTCTGCCGCTTCATGGCCGAACAGATGCGGATTTTCGCGCGGGGCAGGCAGTTCAAGCGTAAGTTCTTTGACCATGTTTATGCTGTAATGCTTTCCCACAGATCATGCCAGTGCGGATTGAGGGTTTCAATGAGTGCCATTTTTTGTTGCCGTGTATACTTCTTCAGGCGTTTCTCGCGATGGATGGCCTGCTCCATCGTTTCACACGGTTCGTAATAGACGAGTTTGATCGCATTATACCGACGGCTGAAACCTTCGATGGCATGCGTCCGATGCTGATAGATACGCTGGACAAGATTGGACGTAACCCCAACGTAAAGTACCGTATTGGCCGGGTTGGTAAGGATGTAGGTCGCAATATATTCCCTATGCGCCATATTTTTTCGTCATCGCCCGAATTGCCTATGCAATTCTAGGGCGATCTCGCGTTAGATACAAGCGGCGGGATTCCCCTAGAATGGGCGAGTGCCCATTCGGGGAATGACACTATTTTTTTATGTGACGGCTGGCTTGAGTGCAAGGCCGAAGCGATGGTTCAATTGCGCAAGAATATTGGCATGCACTACCTCGGCAGGCGCATGCGCATCTACCGTGAGGAAGCGGTGCGGTGCGCTGGCCGCGCGCGCAAGGAATGCACTGCGAAGTTGGGTGTGAAAGGCAAGCCCAAGTTTTTCAAAGCGCGATTCCGCTTCGTTACCGCGGACGGTGGCGCGGGCTAGCCCAACCTCCGCAGGCAGATCGAGCAGCAACGTGCAATCCGGCCCGAAATTACCGAACAGCTGGTTGTAAAGCCCATCGAGCCATGCGGTGCCCACGCCTTTGGCGATGCCTTGATACACGTAGGTCGAATCGTAAAACCGATCGCATAACACCCACGCGCCGCGCGCCAGCGCAGGTTTGATCTGCTGCTCCACATGATCGAGCCGCGCGGTCATGAACAGCAGTGCTTCCGTGCTGTCGTGCCAGCGATCAACCGAGCCGGAAACCACGAGCTGGCGGATCGCTTCTGCTCCAGTGCTTCCCCCCGGCTCGCGTGTGCTGAGGCAGGCGATGCCCGCATCGTTCAGGCTTTGTGCCAATAACCGCAGCTGCGTGGATTTGCCCGCACCTTCGCCGCCTTCCATGGTGATGAAATGCGGCGTTCCCATGCTAAAGCCCCAGCAAACGGCCCATGCGCCCGAACTGGCCGAGTTTTGCCACTGATTCGGTCGCAACGACCGGCACTTCTTTCACTGCGCCGTTCGGTAGGGTGATTTTCAGTGTGCCCACTTCCGCGCCCTTCTCGACCGGTGCGCTCAGCGGTCCGGTGTAGTTGACGGTCATGGAGATTTTTTCTTTACCCATGCGTCCGATGCTGAGCACCACCGGCTCTTTCACCGCAAGACCAACCTGCAGGGCTTCGCCCATATAGACCTTCGCTTGCGCCAATGGCTTGCTGGGTGATGCGAGCTGGACTTCCTCGAAATTGCGGAAACCCCAGGTGAGCAGCTTTTTGCCCTCTTCCGCCCGCGCGGCTTCGGATTCCAACCCATTGATGATCAGCACAAGGCGGCGGCCGCTGGCCAGCTCCTTGGCCGAAAGCGCAATACCATAGCCTGCGGCTTCGGTGTGGCCGGTCTTTAGCCCATCCACGCCCAGCGGCGTATCTTTCAGCAGCAGGTTGCGGTTGAACTGGCGGATGCCGTTATAGGTAAATTCCGGCGCGCTGAAATAGTGATAATATTGTGGGAAATCGCGTACCAGTGCGACACTCAGCAAGGCCAGATCGCGCGCGCTGGTGTAGTGGTTCACATGTGGCCAGCCGGAGGAATCCACGAAGTTGGAATCCGTCATGCCTAGTTTTTTGGCGGTCTCGTTCATTACCTGTGCGAAGGCGGCTTCCGAACCGGCGAGCCCTTCGGCAGCCGTTACGCAAGCGTCATTGCCGGATTGCACCGAGATCCCCATAATAAGATCGCTCAGCGGAATTTGTCCGCCCAGCGGCACGAACATTTTGCTGCCCTGCATGCGCCATGCATTCTCGCTTACGGTGAACTGGCTATCCAGCGCCACGGTGCCCTGTTTCAGCCGGTCGAAAATCACATACAGCGTGAGCATTTTCGTCATGCTGGAAGGATACATTTTGGCGCGGCTTGCCTTCTCGGCCAGTACGGTGCCTGAATTGTAGTCGATCAGCATCATGTGGCTGGCAGCGGTCTCCAGCTGCGACCCATCGGCCGTAATGACCGCTTCTTTCGCCCCCTGTTCGCGCAGGCTCGTATCCGGCGTTTCATCCGCCGCGGTGACGGCGGGTGCTTCGGCGGTAGTCGCGGCGGCTTCCTGTGCCGTGGCGAGCATGGGTACGCCGACAAGGGAGGCAATGGCAATCAAGGCAAATAGGCGAGTCTTCATGAGCGTGGTCTTTCTGTGCGAGGCGAGAAGAAATACTAATGGTATTCGGAGACGAGTTTTGCATCTTTCGCACCCATTTGCTGGGCGCGCTCCAACATTTCAATGGCGGCTTCATGGCTCACGAATGGGCCAAGTCGCACGCGATAGATCGGAATACCGCCGACATTTGCGGGGGTGATGGCTGCCTCCGCCAGGCTGGCAAATCGCTGCTGCATGGCACGTGCATTGGTTTCGGTGGCGAACGCCCCCACCTGCACATAGGCGGTGATGCCAGCAGGGATATTGGGCGGTGGCTCAGGTTTGGGGAGTTGGGCCGGTGGTGACGTGATGGCAACGGGTGCCACATCCGGCGCCGCGATCGGTGTGGTGGTTGCTGGCGGTAAGCTGGGCGGTGGTAAGTCGTTGCTGCGAACGCTGTTCACATCGGCTACTGGAGTGCTGATCGGCTGACCATAGGGCAGGCTTGAAGGTTCTTCTGCCTGCGCACTGCTGATGGGGTTCAGCCGCTCCCAGACGCTATCGCCCCGCGTGTCGGCATAGTCGGTGTCGCTGGGGGTTTTGCCCAGCACTTCGCCCGCGAGGTCAATGCTCTGCGGATCGCGCCCGCTGGCCAGCAATTCAGCGAATTTATTGGTCTCGTTCACCATATATTCGACGCGCACTTTGCCCACCCCGTCGCCCAGCATGCCGATATCTTCGGCGGCGGCGCGGCTTAAATCGATGATGCGGTTATGCGCGAACGGCCCGCGATCGTTGATGCGCACATAGGTGGATTTGCCGGTTTTCAGGTAGGTGACCTTCACAATCGACGGCATGGGCAGCGTGGTGTGCGCGGCGGTGCGATCATGCGTGCTGAACCGCTCGCCATTGGCGGTTTTGCCGCCGTGGAACCCGGGGCCATACCAGCTGGCCATGCCCTCTTCCACATAGTCGGGCTGGTAGCGCGGCACGTAGGTTTTGCCACCCACCGTGTAGGATTGGCCGAGTTTCACCGTGGGGTGGAGCTTACGTTTACCATCGGGCGAGAAGCCGGGCACACCCGCGGTCGATTCCTCGCGGCCGCTATAGGTAGGCCGGTCCGAGCCGCCGCAGGCAGAAAGCGCCAGCATGGCAGCAAGCAGCAGGAGATGAGGAATAGCGCGCATGGGGAATCCTTATTTGGCGATCGCGTCGGCCAACAGGCCCACCGAAGTGGCGAAATAGCGCGAACGGTTCCAGTGCAGCAGCACATGGTAGTTTTCAAACACGAGGTAGGCCCCTTCCGCCGGGGTCCCCGGATACATCACATAGGCCGGTACGGTTGCGTCCCCCGGCAAGGCTGCGCCATTGGCTAAGGTAACGCCGCGGCTACGCCAGTGCTTCAGCGGTTTGGCGGTGTAGAGATCGGCGTCAGCTTCCGCAAAGCCTGCGGGAAGCTTTACGGCAAAACCCCATGGGGTGGCGGCATTCCAGCCCTCTTGCGACAGGTAATGCGCGATGGAGGCCAGCGCATCCGGCACGGAATTCCAGATGTCGCGGTGGCCGTCGCGGTCCCAGTCGACGGCGTATTTCAAAAAGCTGGTGGGCATGAACTGGCAATGGCCCATCGCCCCCGCCCAGGAGCCGGTGAGTGCGCTGCCCATCACGCCTTCATCCTGCGCGATGCGTAGGGCCGCGTGCAATTCATTGCGGAAAAATGCGGCGCGACGGCCTTCATAGGCCAGCGTGGCGAGCGAGCGGATCAGCGAGAAATTGCCTTTGTTCGCGCCGAACTCGGTTTCAATACCCCAGAGTGCTACAATCACCTGCTTCGGCACGGCATATTGCTGGCTGATGGCCTCTAGCGTGGTGGCGTACTGCGCCAGCAACGCCTGCCCCTTAGCGATACGCCGGGCATTCACCACATTCGTACGGTATTGGCTGAAGCTGATTTTACCCTCAGGCTGTTTGCGATCGAGCCGTACCACGGTGTCGTTCGGAGCGATGTTGGCGAATGCTTCCTCCACCAGCGCGGGGCGAATGCCTTTGGCGACCGCTTCTTTTTTAAAGGCATCAAGCCACACGGCAAACGGCTGGCTGGGCGGCAGGTATTGGGGGGTGGGCTGCACGACCGGGCGGCGAATGGCCGGGCGTTTCGGCGCAGCCGGAGCCTCGATCACCGGAGGCGTGGCTGCAGGAATATCCACGCCGATGCGGTCAAACGGATCACGGCTTGGCAGGGTTTGCGCATGCACATGGGCAACCGATACCGAAAAACTCAGCAGTACCAGCAGGCCAGCAATCATGAATCCACGCCAGGTCATGCAGCGTTATCTCCAGTATGGAACGGGTTGGAAGTTATGGCCCGCACAGCACAAAGCGGCAAGCCGAATTGGCCCAACCCTCGGCAAGATCGGTTTTCCATCGCAATCCAAGGGGCTTAGTGGTAGCGTCGCTTGTGGAAAACATGACGATGCACGCACAGTTCCCCGAACGGCTGGTTGAGGCCGATTGCTTATCCGCCCTGCCCGCGCTTGTGGCGCGCCATGGGCTGGGCGCGCGGCTATTGCTGGTGGCCGACGATGCGACATGGAACGCTGCCGGTGCTGCCGCCAGTGCGGCGCTTGATAGTACGCTACTATGGCAGCATTGCAGGCTGGGGAAGCAGGTGAAAGCCACATTGGCCAAGGCCGAACAGGTGATGGAAGCGACGCGCGATTATCAGGCCAGCGGCATCGTTGCGATTGGCAGCGGCACCATCAACGATCTGTGCAAATACGCGGCAGCGAAGCTGGCAATACCCTATATGGTCGTCGCGACCGCCGCATCCATGAATGGCTACAGCTCGGCCAATGCCAGCCTTGCGGTGGGTCACCACAAACAATCCTTCGCGGCGCGCGCGCCGGTGGCTGTGCTGGCCGACACGCGGGTGATTGCGCATGCACCCAAGCGCCTGACGCGGGCGGGCGTGGGTGATCTGTTCTGCCGCAGCACGGTGGTGGCCGATCGCTATCTCAGCCATTGCGTGCTTGGCACGCCGTTTGAAGGAGACATCTTTCAACGCCTGCAGGCGCACGAGCCATGGCTGCTGGCCAATGCCGGCCTCTACCGAGAAATGGGCAATACGGACTTTGCCCGCGCCTTGATGCTGGCCTTGCTGGATGGGGGCGACGCCATGACCGAAGTAGGCAGCAGCGCCGTGGCCAGTCAGGGCGAACACATGATCGCGCACACGCTCGAGCTGCTCTATGGCGGCGAGTTGCGTGACGTGCTGCATGGTGAGCTGGTCGCCGTGACCACCACCACCATGGCCCTATTGCAGCACCAGCTATTGCTGAGCACGCCGCGCCTGAAGCATCTCGCCCCCGGCATGGATGTGTTTACCCGCTTTTTTGGGCGCGATGCCGGCACGCAGATGGCCGAGCAGTTTCGCGCCAAACAGATTCCTGAGGCCGAGTTGGACGCGCGCGAGGCTGCCTTCCAGCGCGACTGGCCCGAGATCCGCGCGCAATTGCTGGGCATGATCCTGCCTGCCGGAGCGGTGGAGCGTATGTATCTCGAAGTGGGGCTGGCCAACAAGCCCGAGGGGCTGGGGTTAATTGCCGATCGTTACAACGCCGCGATGAGCTACGCCTACCTCACGCGGGAGCGCTTCACGTTTTTAGATCTCGGCGCCATGAATGCCCGCCGTGCAGGCGTGTTGTAGGAAGGCCGATTAACCGCGGCCACGATAGGGTTGCACGCCCTGTTCCGGCAGCCACACGCCCTCCGGCACAGGCCCGGTCTGGTAGAACACATCGATCGGGATGCCGCCGCGCGGATACCAATAGCCACCGATGCGCAGCCAAATGGGATCGAGCAGGTCGACCAGTTTTTTGGCGATGCCCACGGTGCAATCCTCGTGGAATGCACCGTGATTGCGGAAGCTGTGCAGGTAAAGCTTCAGGGCTTTGCTTTCCACCATCCATTGCCGGGGGATGTAATCGATGACGAGATGCGCGAAATCCGGCTGGCCGGTGACCGGGCAAAGCGAGGTGAATTCCGGCGCGGTGAAGCGGATCACGTAATCCACGTTCGGGTGCGGGTTCTCCACACGCTCCAGCAGTGCCTCCTCCGGCGATTGGGGGAGTGCGGTTTGCGTGCCGAGTTGGCTGACATTGGGTGGCTTGCTCATGGGATGCTATCTAGTGGATGGACGTGGTGGCGTCAAATTAGCTTTCTGCTCTCGAAATGCAGAAAAGTCCACGACCCTTCCATCACGTATCGCATCTTGCACGATAGCAGAATCCACAGCCCCTACTCCTGATTGAATGGGGTTGCCATTCTGTTGCAACGCAATGGGCTGTTTAAGCGTGCGCAACTCTTTATCCAATTC
>Ga0075157_10001592_pt1 | contig 14035 bp, 9 predicted proteins | sample JI81BgreenDNA_FD_70967 | JGI IMG/M metagenome (GOLD analysis project Ga0075157, IMG submission 70967) | Wastewater effluent complex algal communities from Wisconsin, to seasonally profile nutrient transformation and Carbon sequestration -... | ecosystem: Engineered > WWTP > Effluent > Algae...
ATATTTTGACTCCAGATTTAGGAGATATTTTATGTAATTTCCCTTTCAATTATGGATGTTATGTCGATGGATCTAAACCTCCAATAGTTAGTGTTGAAATGACAATTGATGGAATACCAAGAATAGATAAAATGGAAGCAGAATATTTCAACTATTATGTTCCAACTCAAAAATATGAAACAAAATTTGACAAAGGAATATATGCATATCTTTTTTCTAATTACTCTAACAAATATTCTAACAACAGTACTTCAAGCTTAGAAAATAAGATTGAAAGAAAGCCATCAAATATGTGCTCATTCTTAAATACTTTTGGAGCAGATAAAATATTATTCAATATCGAGGTATCAGAAAATTCAGAAGAAGGAACAATTTATGAAAACAGCAGACTGCATATTTTTATGACATGTTTCGAAAGAATGAAGATTGAAGATGGAATTCATAAATTTACTGTTTTGAAAGATAAAAAATAAAAGATAAACCATAATATTTATCAAAAAAAATAAAAAAAAATGTCTCAAGAAAATTCCTCTGTTCAAGATTCTTCTCTTCAAGATTCTTCTCTCAATTGTTTTGAAAAGATTGGTTCTGATCATCTTCCAATAACAGGAGAACATATTGTTTCTTTTAACATTTTATCTGATAGTTATTTAAAATATTTCAAAGGGTCTAAACTCTCATCATTGATAGATGATAAAACAAGAGTCCAAAAAACTTTAGATGAAGTTCTTAAATTAGCAGATTCTGGTAAACTTGTTTTACTTCAAGAAATATGTAACTCATTTATTTCTTTGTTCAAGAGTCAGAAAAAAGAATGGGAAAGTAAAAATTCTGGATATTACAAATTTTATTTGAACTACAATGAAAAAGTTATGGGTGATTACGAACCATCATATGTTGGATATTTTTACAGTCGCGAATATTTCAAAACTAATTTTAAATATTCAGATCAGTTAAGAGATACAAGAAAGATTGAAGTCAATGGTAAAGGAAAAAAATATTATTTTGGAAATTATCTTACAGTAAAAAGTTCAAGCAAACAAGCATATGCTGTTGTTTGGGAAAATAAAAAAAATAATAATTCATTGTTTTTGACTGTAACTGTTCATATTCCTCAAAGAAATCCTGAATATTCGAGATTTGAAGAAAAAATGAATGTACTTATGTCAATTGCTGATAAATTATCTTCTTCAAATAAAATGCCTTTTTATTTTGCAGGTGATTTCAACACTGAAAAATGGGATACAAGAACATTTGGTATTCAAGGATTCAATAAAATCAACAATGAATCTTTTTCTCATTTCAGCGGCGGAGGTAAATTAGTATCATATGATCATATATTGAAAAAATAGTAATTTTTCAACAAATATTTTTTTTTTATTCAATATCTTCTTGACGGAGATATTGTTTCAACTATTAACAAAAAAAATTGATTATTTAAGTAATTGATAATTTTTCATTAAATCTCTTAACTACAAAAAACAATGGTAAGACTTAACAGAAAAAAAACTACTGAAATCGAATCTGAAAAACCTAAATCCGATGAAGAACTTAACACAAAAAAAACTACGGAAATCGAATCTGAAAAACCTAAATCCGATGAAGAACTTTTAAGAATTAGTACAATTCAAATGTTTAAAGACACTGGTTCTGATCATCTTCCTATTGAAGCAGTTTATAGGAAAAATTATGAATATGAAGTTACCCCAAAACTTAAAAAAACAATTGAAATTGATGTTTCTACAAATATTTTTTCTTTCAATCTTTTATCAAGCAAATTCCTTAGTCATTTTGAGGGAAAACCTCTTTCAGATTTTGTGACTGATACTAAAAGAATTGAAACAGTTTTCTCAACTATTTTTTCTTTAGCTGAGAATGGTAATTTAATAATGCTTCAAGAAATATGTCCTCAATTTATTAAATTCTACAACAAGAAAAAAGCTGAATGGGAATCAAGCAACAAAGGTTATTATTCTTTTTATCTCAATTACAATGAAGAAGTCGTTGGTAATAATAAATCAGCTTATGTTGGTTATTTTTACAATCGTAACTTTTACAAAGTGAGTGATGATAATAAGGATTTGAAAACTGGGAAAAATATAAATTACATTTCTTTCAGTGGAAAAAACAAGCAAGCTTATGGGTTAATTTGGGAAAACAAAACTACTGGAACAAAGTTTGCAACTGTTACAGCACATATTCCTCAAAGAGGAAAAGAGTATGATAATTATGAAACTGAGATGAAAAAGCTTATGAAATGTATGAGTATTTATGCAAGAAAAAAAAAGATTGAATTCTTTTATGGTGGAGATTTTAATACTGAAGACTGGAATGAAAGAACTTTTGGAATTAATGGCTTTAAGAAAGTAAATTATGAACAAATTACTCATATGAGTGGTGGTGGAAAATTTGTCGTTTATGATCATATTCTCTTAAAATAATTTTCGTTAACAAAACTAAATATTTTTTATTTTTGTTGACTATCTCAATTGAAGCATAATGTTGGAAATCCATTTGCTATTTTGAATATATTTATTTTCGAAGCATAAATTTTTATGATGTATGGTTCTTTCAATTTTCCCTTTGTTATGAGGTCTTCTTTGAAGTTGATATTCAGCGAAACATTTTTGATATTATTTCCGATAACAATGTGACCAGTAAATGAAAGTGCATTATTTATTGAAGATATGGTAAATGATACTAAATTTACTCCTGCTTCTGGACTCGATTTTTTGTATTCATATGGAGTGACATAATTATAGTATGTACTTGACAATAATGGAAATCTGAAAAAATTATTCATCTTGAGAGAAGCAGTATCCATTGGATTTACATCATTTTCAGAAAAAGAAAGTATTTCTGTTTTTTTTATTCCTTCATTATTTAAAAATTTACTTGCTTTTTGTATTGTCCATATTATTGAAGTAACTATTCCTGAAAAAGGAATCAAGTCAATAGATGTTTGTGGATTAGTTATGTTTTTGAAATCTATTTGCTGAATAGTTTTTATTCCATACTCTATTTTATCTAAAGATCCAAACAAATATTGTTTCTCTTTTAAAGATAGATAAACATAATCAACAATTAGTCTTGCTTTGATATTTAGTTTCATTACTTCTGGTACATCAGCTAATGAAATATTATCTTTTCCTATGCCGAGAAAAATAGACAGGTTTTCGACATAAGAAACTTCTTCTATCTTTCTAAATGTCACTTTCAATGTTACTGTATTACTTGTGAGAGCGAACAATGGTAAAGATGAATATGAATTTTCGCAGAACCAAAATCGAAGTGGTACTAATATTTTTTTTTCTGGTTTTGTATTTCTATCAAATGATGTCAGAACAGGAATATTTCCAATAAGATCATTCAACACTAATTTTTTTTTTTCAAACTGAGAAGCAATATCAATCCATTCTCCTGTTTGTTTTTCAAATGATTTTCCATTTATCAATATCTCAACATCTTTTATCAGTGCATGACCAATTTTCTCAACCCATGCAAATTTCAGATTCTTGTTTGAATTATCATCCAAAATATCTTTCAATCTATTTACTTTGTCAAGATATTTTTTTTGAGTTATTTGTAATTTTTTCATAGCTATTATTCCAGCCTGATAAAAAATATTTTTTTTTTCTTGAACATCAATAGCTGAAAATACATCTTGTAATGATATTGCACTGTATTGATAGTAATTTGGTTCAGAGAGGAGAACTGCTTTGAAATCATTTATCTTTGTTGCGTTAGCAGGAATATTGAATATTGAATTTACTTTTTGAATTATGAAAGCAGAGTTGCTTATGTTTTCTGCTAAAAATATTTCATTCATTCCTATGAATGCTGATCGATTTATTGCTGAAAATGCTTTTACTTTCTCATATTCAGAGACAGCATTATTGTAGTTCAAAATATCTTGGCTGTTAGTTGTTACTTGACGTTTGAGAGAAACTTCAGGTAATGTTATCTCTATCTGAATTTTATTTATCATATCTGCAATAAAAGGTAAATTCACTGATGATTCGCTTCCAAAACTGACATCGCTATCAAAGTCAACAAAAGTAGGATCAACAGAAAAATTTAGATATTTTTTTTGAATATTTCTGAACAAAGTAATTTGTGGATCTTTTGATAAAAAATTGTAATTTTCTTCTTTTTTTTTTGATTCAACAATATTAAATCCTTGAACGAAGGATCGTTGATTTCTTCCTTCCATGTTTTGCTATACAACACAATTTTTCAAATCCAGTTTATGATTTTTTTCATGTATACTTACTTCCTATCAACATCAAGGTATACTTTCAATGATAAATTCCAATGATCAATCAAGAATAAAAAAAAATGATTATCAAATGTATGACATAAAAGATTCTATTGTTTCGCCATTTTCTGGAGTTCCTTTTGGAAGTCAAGCTTCATTGAAATTAGAAAGACAAGCAGATTTAGTACATAAAGTTGCTTTGAAGATTGTATTGCCTGAAGTATCAATGATTTACAAAAAAACAACAGTTCAAGAAATAAAAAATATTTTATTATCGTTATCAATAGTATGGGATACTGGTCTCGATCAAAATGAAATTTTCACAACAGAATATTTAGAAGAAGTATTGTTGTTGATACAAAATAAAATATCAGAACTAAATCAACAAAAAACTATTACTTCTCAAATACTTTCAATTATGAATACTTCTGATTTAATTCCTCAAGGAAATATTTCTTTGAGTGAATATGTAGATTTAGTTTATGAAAAATTATTTGTTCTTGATCAAAATAATATTTTGTATAATTTTTTGATTGCTCATGCTAATGATAATGAATTGAATCAAGAACCAATATTGAATGCAAAAAAAATAAATTCTTCAATCTTTCAATATTTCTTTGATTATGCTACAAAAATGGATCCAACAAATTATTTTGATGAAAATATTCAGTTTTACTTCAAGCTTGAAACTGCAGATTATTCAGTAGATTCGAGTAACCAACAATTAAGTGCTCAATATATTTTCAATACTGGAATTTCAAGATCTTATATCGGACAAGCTTCTTTTTCTGAACTTGATTCATTCAAAACATATTCATACATAATTTCATCTGAAAGTTCGAATTTTAATTTCAACTTGCAATTGCTTTTGAAAAAATTGCTAGACAATATTTATTTTTCTTTGATCAAAAATCCAAAAAAGTTATTGAGAGTTTATGATGCAGCAAGTCCAGACTCAAATTTTATTTTTTATCGAAGACTGAAAGTAAGTGGATTGAGTTACAATACTGAAGAAAAATGGATTAATATTGGAAATACAGATTACCAAACAGAAGAAAATTTTACAAATGTTTTTGTTTTAGCTCCAGAAGTAAATGAAACTGATGCTATCTCTCATAAATATTCTGACATCGTTTCTTCAGAATTATTGTCAATGGAAAAAAAAACAGCGACATTTATGAATTTATCTTTTTATGAAGAATATTTCAATGTCACAACTTTTTTTTCAAGAACAAATATGCTTTCACCTGGCAACTCATTGTTAGATTCTTTTAGTACATTATTCATTTCAGAATTAACGACATTGTTTCCAGGTCAGGTATCTAATCTCGGAAATAATTATTGCTTGAATTACATTCCTTTCTTGATGGTAAATGATATTCCAATAGCTATTGAAAGAATTCATTCTTCTGCTGCTTTTTTTTCAAGTTTGCAAACACTTCTCCTTCAAATGAAAACAATACTTATTTCAGAATTACAAACAAAATTTACTCAAACAACAACATTATTCGAAATATTCTACAATCTCGCTCTTGATTACAAACAAAATATTGGAGCATCAGGAGATGTGATGTATCAAGCTATCATAAGACAAGAAGATAATATTGAATACAACAGTGTAAAATATACCATACCAAAATACATCAAAAAAAGATACCAAGAAATAATTGATTCTTTTTCTCATATATCTTTTACTCAAACCGAGAAAGATAGTTGCACAACAATAATAAATATGTTTGTCGCTCAATCATTGAGAAATCTTCAATCATTTTTGAATAATAGTGAAAATCAGCTTGGACCGATAATAAATCCTGGAGGGTTACCAAAACTTTGTGATACTATTTCTTCAATATGGTCATTGATACTTGATACTCATATTGATTCATACAATGTTTTCTTCAACAATATTCTTTCTGACTCAACAATTCAAGAGATAGGTATTGAAATGAAAAGATATGTGACAACAATAAAAGATTTATTTTACCAAAATCCATTGAACATAAATTATTGGTTCGAAACACCTACTTTATTCAATCCATCGTTCACATTCTTAGAAGATGAAATTCAATATGTAATATCTTCTACACAATCTTATTTTACGAATCGAGATTTATTGAATTTTTCGTCATTCACTCTTGCTAATTCTTTTTACTATGATACAAATGACAATATTGTTGAAGAATATATTGATAATGGAGTTGAAGTATTGACTCATATTGTTGATGGATTACCACGCCTTCTTTATTTTCATCAAGATCATGGAACAGTAAATGATATTGCTGTTTTTGCCAAAACTCAATCTTTGAATAAATATACTCCTATTGACTTGTATGATTTTGTGAAAACAGAATTTGAAAAACTGATAACACTGACATCGAATCCTTTCGCTATTTCATCATTCAAAGAAAATGTATGGAATAAATTTTGGCTACCTTCAAAATCTTTTAGTACTTCAGCTGAAAGACAAAAATTTGAAGATTTATTTGATCCAATATTCACATCAACTTTTTTGTTCACAATAAAAAATATTATTGAAACAAAATATTCTGATTTTTCTTTTGACTTCGATGTTTATGAATTCATGATAGATGAAATAATAAAAATATCTTTGCTCAAGGATATTCCAAACATTGCAGGTCAAACAGCTCAAGCCAAATATGAAAATATTCTTTTTTTTTACAATAGTCAAAATATTTTACTTGAATCTCAAATACAATCATTGAATTCTGTCATTCCAATAATTTCAAATAGTACTCAATCTGGTCAACCTAGGAATTTCAGCTGGATTGAAAATATTGGTTACAATATGATTGAGTATGTTGAAATAAAATTCAATGATCAAGTTGTTGAAAGACATAATGGAGAGTTGCTGTATATGTTTCATGAATTATTGACTCCATTGAAATGCAAAAATAATTTACAAGAAATGTTTGGAAATATTTCTTCATTGACTACTTTCAATAAAGAAAAAAAAGAAAAAAAAATATTATTTATTCCGCTATCATTTTGGTTCAATAATTTTTTTGAACATTCATTGCCACTATGTTCATTGATACATACGAGAATCCTAGTAAATGTAAAATTCAGAAACTTAAAAGATATTTGTTTTGTTGATGCTTTGAGCCAGTTTGTAAAAATGCCAAAAATTGATGTTTCATTACTGATAGAAAATGTATTTTTGAACAAAATAAATAAGTACATTGTTGTGAATAAAAAAATCCATGATTATCTTTTTCCTAAGTGGGTATATCATGGTGATGTAGCATTTACTAAAAATGATTTATCTTTTGATGAAGCTGCTGGATTTTCAAATGATAGAGTTTTTGAAATAAAAATAAATTTCATTGAAAATGTGAAAGAAATATTTTTTGCTCTTCAGCCTGTTGACAACATTGAAAAAAAAAAATACAACAATTATCTTGAGAATGAAGAGAATACTATTGACCAAATAAAAATAGAATTTTCAGGAAAAGAAAAAGAAACATACAAACATAGAAATTTTTATTCCATTGTTAACGCAAATAATTTTTACAAAAAATATTTTCCTGGATTGATGACATATTCTTTTAGCATTGATCCAAAAATAATTCAACCTTCTGGTTCTGTGAATCTTAAAAAAATAAAATCTGCTTCGATATTTATTCGACCTTCTTCTTTTGTTATTGAAAATTTAGAAAATGATAAAAAATATCGATTCATTATGTATGGAAGTGTTTATGAAATATTTCGTGTTTATGGAGGTCATGGAGCAATAATATGAATTGCATTCTACTTTATTTTTCATCTTTCATTCCTTGAATATAATGGGAGTGGGAGATTTACAACTTTCTGCTGAGAGTAAAATCAATGCATATATTATTGATAATCCTGAAATTACTTTCTTCAAAAATATACATTCAAGATACACATATTTTTCACAAGAAATATCAAAACAACCATTCACAAATCAGCTTGACTTTGGAATAAAATCTTCTTGTGATGTTTCTAAGAACGGAGACTTAATGGGAGAAGTTACTCTTGTTATCGAACTTCCTGAAATTCCTCAATTCAAATTGAGCGATGGAAGTATTGATGAAATAACAAAATTCGCATGGTGTAAAAAGATTGGATATCGAATTGTAAATACAATTGAGCTTGTTATTGATAATCAAGTTATTGATACTCAGTATGGTGAAATGATGAATATTGAACAAATGATAACAAGCAAAAAAAAAATCAATTCTGCGATTGGAAATATTTCATCTCTCACGAAATTTACAAATGGAAAAAAATCTTACAAGCTTATGATTCCTTTACAATTTTGGTTCACAAAAAGTTCAAAAGCAAATATTCCTTTAGTTTGTTTGAATAATAATTCTGTCAGCATAAAAGTAGAATTGAATTCAGCTGACAAATGTTTCATAATTTCGCCATCTCATTATATTTTTATCGATGATGATCTTGTAAACTTCAAACCAGGAGAATATATTATTCAAACTATTGATGGAATTGAAGCAATTGGAAAATTTGAGTACTTTGACATGGTTACAAGAAAATTATATTATTTGAAAGTATCAGATGAATCATTTGCTTCAGTTACAGTTACAGATGAAACAACAATACAAACTGAAGATGACAAAGATTTAATTTTGTACAAAAAAGTAAATGGAAAATTAGTGAATGAAAAATATTTTATTAGAGGTCTTGAAAGCAGAGAATTTGTCATGCCACAAATAAATTCTTCAGAAATAGTTCATAGTGTAAATAAAAATATATCAGATCTTAAGCTCAAATCAGCTAATCTTCTAATAAATTATACATACCTGACTTCAAAAGAAAGAAATGTTATGAAAAAAGGATTTAGTACAATTATTGAACAAACTGAATTCACAGGTAATCTTATTTTAGATGGAATAAATCAGAACATAACTCTTAATTTTGCTCATCCATGCAAACAACTATTTTGGTTGACACAATTACCCGCAGCTCAAAAAAATAAATTGAATGATTGGGATAATTATTCTAATGATCTTGTTCATGAAAGAAATGTTGATGACAAAAATATTATTACTAACTGTGCTTTACTGTATGATGGTGAAGAGAGATTTAGCATGAGGAATTCATTGTATTTTGACAAATATACTTTTTATGATCGTCAAACAAATATTTATGAAAAAAATTCCATAATAAATACTTGTCATTTTTCTTTGAATCCCGAATCTGTAAATATTTCTGGTACTGCTAATTTTTCAGCGATAGAAAATGTCAGATTGAAAATTCAAACAAAAAAAAATACAAGAGGTTCTATTCATTTGAGAAGTTATGCAAAAGTATATAACGTTCTCAAATTCAAAAATGGTACAGCAAATTTAGTTTTTTCTGTGAATAATTCATGATCAATGAATAATAGACAATAATTTTTCTGCTGCTATTTTCAATTTATCATAATTTTCAATATTCTTGAGCAAATGTTTTGGAACATCACCAAAACCATAATATGCGCCATATAATCCAGCAGCAATACAACCAGTTGTATCAGTATCTCCGGAATGAAGCATTGAATAAAAAACTAATTTTTCCCATTTGCCAGCTGAATCAAGAAGAGAGTCATATGCAATAATAACTGAATCATCGCCGCTTCCACCAATAAACATATTTTCTTTGAAGCCAAAACTGTCATAATAATATTTTGATCTACAAACTAAATTCTTGTCGGATTTTCTTTGAATGATATTTTTATTTTTGTCGAATTTATCTTTGATATATTTGTCCCACTTTGAAAAAAATATTACTTGTTGTGTTTCATATTCTTTCATTCCTCTTGTCTTGAAAATATATTTCTTGATAAAATCTTTATTTCGAGATCCATCATCATTTGTTTTATTCACAATATCCATTAGCATAAAAGGCCATTTTTTGATATCAACTCTTTGAAATGCTAAAGCAGCGAAGTATGCTGAAACAAAACCACCCAAATATCCAGTTGGATTATTATGAGTAACTTTTCCACTTTCAATACTGAATTGAATAAGTTTGTCCAATACTTCTTCATTTGAAATATTATTGAAGACAAGACCAAAAGGTATTGATCTCATTGAGACACCAGAACCTCCAGAATATTTATCATAAGCAATATTTCTCCAATTCACTCCTGTCTTCAGGATATCAATACTTTTTAGAGTAGAAATACCTGGCCTTCTTTCTCGAACATCTTTAAATTCTTTTTCATTTATCAATAATAATTTTTTTACAAAAATATCATTGAATTTTTCTACATTATCTTTTTCTTTCAACAATGTTTCAAGAACAGCGATATTTAAAATCGTATCATCTGAATATTTCCATCCTTTTTCTGGCACATAATTTACTCCACCAAGATCAACATATTCATCAACCTTCTCTTGTAAACGAGACGCAAGATCACCTCTAACGCCAAACTCCCAATCTGAATTTTTATATCCAATAGTATCACCTAATGCATGCAATATTATTGAAGCAAATATTTTTTCTTTTTTTGAAACTTCAGCTACTGATTTAGAAAGAGATATCATTGAGAGTATATTATTTATGTTAATTTTTTTCTTACAATTTATTTGTCCCTAATGATGCGTATTCTTCAACCATCAATATAAATTCCTTTGCTAAAAATTGTTTACCAATAGGATGAGTGTAAATAAGCTTATCATTTCTGAATACTCTTATTGTTGGAAAAGCAGTTATGACATGTTTATCAAATATTTCTTCACTTCCAGGATCACTTTCCGCAATTTCTTTTATTTCATACAAGTTTGTTTTTTTTAATTTTTCCCATTCTTCTCTCATATATTTACAAGCTCCGCAATTATTTGAATAAAATAGCATAACTGTCAATTTTCCATTTTCCATTTTTTTGTCATTTTCTTTTTCTTCAACATTTTCAAAACCTTCAAAGAAAAAATCTTTCAAGAAATATCCAATAATAACTACTCCGACAATAGCTACAAGAATGTAAAGATAATTCATCGTATAAAAAAACAAAAATATACTTTTTTTTCTTGTTGTTAATATTAGTGATAGAATAGCTTCATCTGAAGTATACATAAAATCTGTATGAGAATAACTCAACAATTATCTGAAATAATAAATGAAGTCGAAAAGAAGAAAGTATTCACAACTCATCAAAGAATAATTTACAAAAAGATATTGAAAATAAAACAAAAATCGAAAAATGCTTTTATTCAAGACAATGATTTGAAAATTATTCCTTTTTTGAAAACTAAGAAAATTATTTTAGAAGAAAATTGTGATAGTATTTCAAATCAAGGATTGGAATATTTAGCAGGTGTTGAAAAAATAATACTGAAAAATATTTTATCCATAACTAACGCTGGAATGAAATATTTACAAAAAGCAAAATATATTTCTATCTCTTTATGCCCTCTAATAAATTTATCATCATTTTCTTTTTTCAAAAATGTTTGCAATCTCAGATACGAAAGTCAGAAGAAAATATCATTGACATCTGAAATATGTTTACCATTAAATAATTTGAAAGTGTTATCGTTACAATATTCTTCTATATATGATTTTTCTGGATTGAAAGAATTATCGAATCTTGAAAAAATAAATTTATCTCATGTCGATACTCTTGTAGATGAAGATCTTCAATATATTCCAAATGTAAAAAGTCTATCAATAAATTATACATACATTACTGGTACAGGATTCAAATATCTAAAAAACTTGAAAACATTGAAAGCTAATTCTTGCAGAATACTAACTGATAATTTCAAATATCTTACTTCGTTAGAACATTTAGTAAATAATTATTCTGACAAAAAAATATTCAACAATCTCTCTTATCTCAAAAATCTTAAGACTCTTGAAATAAATAACAGAAAAGATATCAGTGATGAAAAAATATCTCATCTCAAAAACATTGAAAGACTTGTTTTGTCAAATACTCTTGTGAATTTTGGAATCAAATGTATTGGCCTTACTGCTATCAAGTATCTCGATCTCAGTGGATGTAGAAATATTACTTCAAGTATTTTTTCTTGTTTGACAAATCTTGATACATTGATTCTTGATACTTGTGATATCAATAATACTTTCTTGAAACATTTACCTAAGAGATTGAAAAAAATATCATTATCGAGATGTCAAAAAATAAATGGAGCTGGAATGAAATATTTATCGAATCTTTCATCTTTAGATATTTCATACACAAATGTAAATAATTTTAGTCTTGGTTATCTTTCATTGTTGGATGAAATAAATATTTCATCTTGCAAATCAGTTGATGATAATGGAATGCAGTATCTTTCAAAAATAAAAATAGTTAAAGCTGCAAAAATAAATTTGAGCGATTCAGGAGTTTGTCATCTTAAAAATGCAAAATATTTAGATATTTCTTTTTCTCTTGTTACTGACAAAGGATTGGAAAATATGAAACATCTTGAAAAATTAAAAATTATTGGTTGCCAAAATATCAATGGTTCAGGATTCATTCATTTGTCAAATATAAAAGAAATAAATTGGCAAGCAAAAAATTCATCGATAAAAAAACTTCAAGAAGAATTGGCTGATAGATTTGTAAATTTATTTTAACACAATCTTTTGTGCATATCTTTCATTGATGATAATTTTTTTAATTCAATCAAACACATCTTATTGTAAACAGAAATAAGTTGTTCGATTTTTTCTATTTTTTCTTCTTTTATTTGTTTTTCTGTTTTTTGATTTTGTTGAATCATTGGTTGTATTTTTTCTTCAACCACTGGTTTTGAATTTTGGATAATTTTTTTGTTTTTTATTTCATGAATTTCATTAATTTCATACTGAAGCTCATTATAATCTCCTCCTTGATATTCTTTCAAAAAATTTCTTCCTTTGTAAAATAATACTGTTGGAGTTCCTGTGACAGAGGAAGTATATTTTCCCGTATTGAAACTGTAATTTTCAAGATTCAGGAAAGCGAAATAATAATTTTTGTATTTTTTTGAGAGTGAAATAAAAAATGGATACAATGATTTACTTGGTTCGCATTCATTTTGAGAAACAAAGATAAGAATAATTTTTTGAGAATTTTCTGATAAATCATTGAACAATGTATCCAATAATTGTTCTGATCTTATCATAAAAAGATTATTTACTTGAGACATAATATATTACAAAAAAAAAAATTATTATTCAGATGTAAACGTACTTCTGAATAAAAGAAAAAAAAATTATTTCTTCATTACTTTCTTCAATAATGAATTAACTAATTCCATCTGTTTGTCTTGAGGAATATTTTGTAAAGATGATAATTTTTTTGTATCAATCATTGTTGTCAAAAGATTCATAATTTCTTTCCCTGCATTATTAGTTGAGCCAACATTTAGTTTTTTTTTATCTGTCTTTCCTAATGAGTTGAAGATATCTTCAAAAATATTTTTGATATATCCTTCATAAATATCTTTTCCAACTGTATCTGAAATCATTTGACTGCATTGATCTCTGAAATTTTTATTATGTGCATTTTCTTTAGCAAGAACAAGAATTGATGATAAATCTGTATTTGATAATCCCATTGAAGAAAATACTTTATTGAGCAATGATTCACAAAATACATCGACTGAAGGAAATGCTCCATTATTTGTTGTTTTTTTTGTTTCATCTGTTATTTTTGCTTTGAGATTTTTTTTCAAATCATCGACAGTTAATCCTGAACTACCGACTGAAGATCCTATTCCTTCGAAGAAATTTATTTCTTGAGAAACTTTTGTTGCACTGTTGATAATTTCAGTTGATGTCTTTGATAATAATTTTAAGAAT
>Ga0075157_10001593_pt1 | contig 14033 bp, 19 predicted proteins | sample JI81BgreenDNA_FD_70967 | JGI IMG/M metagenome (GOLD analysis project Ga0075157, IMG submission 70967) | Wastewater effluent complex algal communities from Wisconsin, to seasonally profile nutrient transformation and Carbon sequestration -... | ecosystem: Engineered > WWTP > Effluent > Algae...
AGGGGGGCGCTCGCGCCCCCCTCTTTGGCTGCGCCAAATTCACCCCCCTGAGGATATTTGCAGAGCAAAGAGGAGGCCGGCGCTTCAGTCGGTGCAGAGGGTTTCGCGCCGTCCGGGGCTGGTGAAGACCTCGTGGCAGCCAAAGAGCGGCGCCAGCGGGGCGCAGGTGCCCGATCGGGCGAGGCACAGGCCCTCGCAATCGGCGGCGGCGTCGCAGCGCGAGCCGCCGTCGCGGGTGGGACGGACGCAGGCGTAGAGGCCGGGCAGGCGCGGGGCAAGCTGGCCGCCGTCGCGCGCGCATTGCTGGCGCTGGTTGGCGAGGGCCGGAGGCTCGGGCGGGGGTTCGGGGGCGGGTTCGGGCGCCGGCGGGGCGGGCGTCGGGGTGGGCGTCGGGGTGGGCGGGGCCGGTTCCGCGGGGGGCTGTGGGCTGGGTGCCGTGGCCTGCGGCACGGCGTCGAGCGGGGTTGCCACGATGGGCGCGAAGGGATCGGGCGGGGGCGCGGCAGGCGCGCAGCCGGCAAGGCCCAGGATCAGCGTCACGAGCAGGCCGGCGCGCATGATGTCAGAACGGCATCGGATGGGCGGCGTGCAGCCGGTCGATGGCGGCGACCAGATCGGCCGGAAGCGTCAGATGCAGCGCCGGCATCTGGCGTTCGAGCTGGGCCAGGGTCGTCGCGCCCAGGATCGGCACCGAGGTGAAGGGCCGCGTCGTGTGCCAGGCCAGCGCCATTACCACCGGATCGAGCCCGGCCTGTTGCGCCAGTTCCGCCCAGGCCTGCACCGCCGGGAACACCCGCGGCGTGATGCGCCCGCCCAGATCGGGCGTGGCGGCGCGGCGCGAGCCCTGAGGCGTGGCATCGCCCGCGTATTTGCCCGTGAGCAACCCCGCCGCGAGGGGCGAGAAGGCGAGCATCGGGATGCCCTCCATCGCGAGGGCCTCGGCCATGTCGGTATCGGCGAGGCGGCAGAGCAGCGAGTATTCGTTCTGGACCGCGGCGATGCGCGGCAGGCCGTGGCGGGCGGCCGCGTTCAGCCATTGCGCCAGCCCCCAGACGCTTTCGTTCGACAGTCCCAGCGCGCCGATCTTGCCTTCGGCGATCAGCGCGGCGGCTTCGGTGAGGATTTCGAGGACATGGGCGCGGAAGGCGGCGGCGTCGGTGGCGGGGCGGAAGGTCCAGTTCTTGCGGAAGTGATAGGACCCCCGGTTGGGCCAGTGCAGCTGGAACAGGTCGATGTGATCCGTGCGCAGGCGGCTGAGCGAGCCTTCGACCGCCTGGCGCAGGCGCGCGGCGGTGATGGGCGGCGCGCCGCCGGGGATCACCGGGCTGCCCTGCCCGGTCACCTTGGTGGCGAGGATCAGCCGGTCACGCCCGCCGCGCGCCGCGATCCACGCGCCCAGGATGCGTTCGGTATCGCCCAGGGTTTCGGCGCGGACGGGGTTGGTCGGATACATCTCGGCGGCATCGAGAAAGGTCACCCCGTGGTCGAGGGCAAGGTCGATCTGGCGATGCGCGTCGGCCAGGGGGGTCTGGCGGCCGAAGGTCATCGTGCCGAGGCAGACGGCGGGAACGGTCAGCGGACCGAGCGGGATTGTGCGGGTCAGGGTGCTCATGGCGCGACCATAGCGGCGCGTTGCGGAAAGGCAACCGGGCGGAATTGAGAACATAGAGTGAACATGCTAGGATGCGGCATGTCCGGCGATTCCCTCCCTCCGCTTGCTCCCTTGCCCCGGATGGCGCTGGTCCGCGGCCGCCTGCATGAACTGACCGGCCCGGCGCGGCACACGCTGGCGGCGCGGGCGGCGGGGGTGGCGATGGCCGAAGGGCCGGTTCTGTGGCTGCGGCCCGCCTGGCTGACCGAGGGGCTGTGTGCGCAGGGGCTGGCGGGGCTGATGCCCGATCCCGGCGCGCTGGTGCTGGTGCGCTGTCCGAAACCCGTGGATGTGCTCTGGTCGGCCGAGGAGGCGCTCAGATCCGGCGCGGTGGCGCTGGTGATCGCCGAACTGGCCGAGGCGCCGGATTTGCGGCAGGTGCGCCGGCTGCATCTGGCCGCCGCCGAGGGGGTGGCGCGCGGCACCCCGCGGGGGCGGGCGCCGCTGGGGCTGGCACTGATGGCCGAAACCGCCGACAGCCGGCTGGCCGGGGTGGAAAGCCGCTGGGCGCTGCATCCCTTGCCGGGCGCGCCGGCGCGCTGGCGGCTGGACCGGCTGCTGGCCCGGGGCCTGCCGCCGCAGGACTGGGAGGTGCGGGACCTTGGCAGCGCCCCGGCACCCGGGGCCGGGGTGGCGCAGGAGGAGATGGCCTGAGAGGGGCCCTCGCCGCGCGCGCGACCGGGGGCCTCTGGCAACCAGGCCTCTGACCGGGCGCCCCCTGCGAGGGTGAAGACGGGCCGCGGCCCCCCGCAACGCACGAGGGGTCAGGCCGGTGGGCCCCGGAACACCGGGGGAAAGGTCCGGGTGCGGGGCGAACCATCGCCCGGCGCATCCCGCATCGGGGGCAACGCGCGGCTTCGGCGCTCGTCGCGGGCCGAGCCGGGGCGCTGCGGCGGGCCCGACATCACCGCCGCAGGAGGGGATCAGAGGGGCGATTGGGCTGAGGGGGAGTGGCAGAGGCGAGGCGCTTGGCCCCTCCCCCTCGCGCCCCGGGGTTGGATCGAAGGCCTGTCGCAACTGCCCCGGGGTGCGGGGGGGGCCCTGGAGGTCGGGCGGGCTGAGCCGGGGCGCTGCGGCAGGCCCGACGTCACCGCCGCAGGAGGGGATCAGAGGGGCGATTGGGCTGAGGGGGAGTGGCAGAGGCGAGGCCCTTGGGCCCCTCCCCCTCGCGCCCTGGGCGGGTTCGAAGGCCTGTGGCAACTGCCCTTAGGTGCAGAGGGGCCCTGGAGGTCGGGCGGGCTGAGCCGGGGCGCCGCGGCCGGCCGGGAATCAGCGCAGCAGGAGGGGATCAGAGGGGCGATTGGGCTGAGGGGGAGTGGCAGAGGCGAGGCCCTTGGCCCCTCCCCCTCGCGCCCCGGGGTTGGATCGAAGGCCTGTCGCGACTGCCCCGGGGTGCGGGGGGGCCCTGGAGGTCGGGCGGGCTGAGCCGGGGCGCTGCGGCCGGCCCGACGTCACCGCCGCAGGAGGGGATCAATGTAGCGTCTGGGCTGAGGGGGAGTGGCAGAGGCGAGGCCCTTGGGCCCCTCCCCCTCGCGCCCCGGGGTTGGATCGCGCGATGCGGCGCACTGTCAGCGGGCGGGGGGCTTCAGGCTTCGTCGGGCTCCGACTCGGGCCTTTCCGCTGTCGGCACCCGGTAGTCGCCGCGAAACCAGCGGGCCAGGTCCACGTCGGCGCAGCGTTTCGAGCAGAACGGCTTGAAATCCGCCACCACCGGCTTGCCGCACTGGGGGCAGCGCGCGGTCATTCCCACCAGTCCGCCAGGGCCGGGCGATCACGCCGGCGCGTCAGTTCGAAATTGCCCAAGGGGGTCCAGCCGGCCAGGTTGGCCTCGCCCGCGTCCGAACGGAAGGCCTTGCCCAGCACCTGCTCGAGGATGTGGCGGTCCTTCTTCGGGCAGGGCGCGAAATCGACCACCACCATCCCGCCCAGACCCCTGAGCCGCAACTGGCGCGGCAATTCGCGGGCGGCGGCGATCGAGGCCTTCAGCCCGGCGGCTGGCGAGGTGTCGGGGCCGGTGTTCACATCCACCGCCACCAGCGCGCGGGTGGGCTCGATGGTCAGGCTGGCGCCGCCGTCCAGCGGCACCTCGGGGCGCAGGAGCGCCTCGATCTGGTCCAGCGCGCCCGACAGGTCCAGCGCGTCCTCGCTGTCGTCGACCTCATCGACATCGCCCCAGTCGCGCCAGGCCAACTCGTGCGGGCCGGGGGCGTCCACCAGCAATTCCGGGCCGCCGTCAAGATCGGCCAGAACCGCCTCGGCCAGGGCGCGCATCTGGGCGATGTCCTCGGCTATGGTGGCGTCGTCGGCCGCTTCGCAGACCGACCGCAGGATCAGGCCCAGCGAGTCATCGGCGCCCGCCATCCCGTCGCGCGCCAGCGCCTCCAGATCGGCGCGGACCTCCTCGTCGCGGATCGCGCGGCTGACGTTCAGGCCGGGGGCATCCGGGGTGATGATCGCATGGCGGCTCTTGAACAGAAGGCGCTGGGTCAGCGGGAGGGCCTTGCCATCCTCGGCGGCACCCGTCACCTGCACCAGAATCCGCTGGCCGGGCGCCAGGCCCTTGGGCGCGCGCAGAAACCCTGACTGGCCCTCGGGGAGATCGACAAAGACGCCGCCCAACCCCTTGACCGGCCGGCCCACCACGCCGCGCAGGATGGCGCCCGGGCCGAAGCCGTCGCTTTCCAGCGCCAGATCCTGCAGGACGCCGTCCACCATCAGCGCCGCCACCTCGCGCCCGCCGATCTGCCCCAGCGCGATCACGCTGCCCTTCATGCCCGCCACCCCGATGCCGCCAGAAGCGAGGCGGTTTCGGCCAGCGGCAGGCCGACAATCGCGCTGAAACTGCCCTGGATCCAGGGGATGAAGGCCCCCGCCCGGCCCTGGATGCCATAGGCGCCGGCCTTGCCCTGCCATTCGCCGCTGGCGAGATAGCCGTTCAGGTCATCATCCGAGAGGCGCTTCATCTTGACCTGGCTTTCCACGACACGGCTGAGGATGCGCCCGCCGCGCCGCACCGCCACCGCTGTCAGAACGGTATGGCGCCGCCCGCCCAGCAGCGTGAGAAAAGTCGCGGCCTCGGTCGCATCGACGGGTTTGCCCAGGATGCGGCGGCCCAGCGCGACCGTGGTATCGGCGGTCAGGACGATCTCGTCGTCCGCCGCCGGGACCGCCTGCGCCTTTTCCAGCGCCATCCGCGCGCAATACGGGCGCGGCAGTTCGGCCTTGCGCGGGGTCTCGTCGATATCCGCCGGGCGCACGGCATCGGGAACGATGCCCAGTTGCGCCAGCAGGTCCAGCCGGCGCGGGCTGGCCGAACCCAGGATCAGGCGCATCACTTGAAGCGGTAGTTGATCCGGCCCTTGGTCAGATCATAGGGGGTCATTTCGACCTGAACGCGGTCGCCGGCCAGAACGCGGATGCGGTTCTTGCGCATCTTGCCTGCCGTGTGTGCGATGATGACATGGCCGTTTTCCAGCTCGACCTTGAACGTCGCATTCGGCAGGAGTTCCTTCACGACGCCGGGGAATTCGAGCAGTTCTTCCTTGGCCATGGTCACTCCAATAGGGGTCCGCCCGCGTGGGCGCAGGCGGGAACCCTATGCGCCTTCGGCCGCGAAAGTTCAAGATTTGATTTGCGAGGGCCCGGAGGCCAGGCGGTGGTGCTGTTCGGGCCAATGCGCGAAGGGCATGACCCCGCCATCGGCGCGGCTGAGGGCGATCTGGGCGCGCGAAACCCTTGCGATCACCCAGCCCGGTTCGGCCATCCCGCCTTCGGCCAGGATGCCGGTTTCGGGCCAGCCGCGATCGGGCGGGCCATAGATGCTGGCGCGGCCGGTCTGGACCTCGCAGCCCGCGCACCAGTCGGCCTTGCCCACCAGGGGCGCGTGGACCACGGCGCACTGGTTTTCCAGCGCCCGCGCCATCGACCCCACGCGGACGCGGGTGAAGCCGGCGACGGCCTCGGTGCAACTGGGCGCGAGGAGGATTTCCACACCCGCCTCGGCCAGCGAACGCGACAGCAGGGGAAACTCGCTGTCATAGCAGATCACCACGCCCAGCTTGCCGATGGGGGTGTCGAACACCGTCAGCCCGTCGGCGCCGGGGATGACGTCCCATTCCTCGCGCTCGAAGCGGGTCATGATCTGCTTGTCCTGATGCCCGATCCGGCCCGAGGGGCCGTGCAGCGAGGCGCGGTTGACCGGGCGGTTGCCGACGAACACGGGACCAGAGGGCCCCAGGATATGCACACCGTGCAAGGCTGCGAGGCGGTCGAACAGCGCGTCCATCGCCGGGCGGTGGCGCGCGACCTCGGACAGGGCGCCCTGCAGATCGGCCGCCACGGCGCCGCCGCCCAGGCTGGCCAGTTCCATCGCGGCGTATTCGGGAAACACCAGAAGGTCAGCCCCCTGCCCCGCCGCATCCGCAACCCAGGCGCCGGCCTTTTCGGCGAAGCTGTCGAAACTGTCGTGCCAGTCCAGCGGCCAGGCGGCGGCGGCGAGGGTGACGGTGTCTTTCATGGCAGGCTCCGCATCCAGAATTGCAGGGGTTTGGCGGTGTCCTCGGGCGCGCCCAGATCGCGCCAGGTGAACCGGGCGATCACGCCGGGCAAGGGCGCATAGCCGCGCTTGCGCCAGAAGGCATCGAGGGGGCGGTAGGCGGCGGGTTTCATTGGGTGGTCATCGGGGCGCTGGACGGAACAGAAAGCGACATATCGACGGCCCAATGCCGCGGCATGACCTTCCCGAATGTCAAAAAACCGATGTCCGATCCCGCGCCCGCGCCAGGCGGGCAGCAGGACCGACTCGGCGCAGTAGAAAATGTCAGACAACGGGATTCCGGTTTCGGCAAAGGCGGCGGCGAAATCGCTGGCGTGGTCCTCCATCGGGGTGCCGGTCGCCGCGCCCACCAGCGCCTCGCCGTCGAAGGCCCCCGCCACCACGGCACGCGGGTTGTCGCGGTAGGGCGCCAGATAGGAACGCTCATAATCGAGGTCGCCGTCATAAAGATACGGCCAGTCCCGGAACACCGCGATCCTCAGGCGCGCGAGGTCATCAAGCGCGGCGTCCAGCCCCGCCCCGGAGAGCGCGTGAACCCTCATCTCACCTGCCGGATCCAGTCCTGAAGGTTGTAATAGGTGGTGACGCGGGTGATCCTGCCGTCCTTCAGGCTGAAGAACCCCCCTGCAGGCAACACATAGCTCTGACCCCGCGCCTCGGGCAGGCCGGGGTCGGTCTTCAGATAGGTGCCGTGCACCACGAACTCGGCCGCGCCCCGCGTGCCATCGTCATTGGCCATGATCACCATGTCGGCCAGATGCTCGCGGTAGGTTTCGCTCATGTGGCGGCAGAAGTCGGCGAAGGCGGCCTTGCCCAGACGCACCGCGCCTTCGTTGACGTGGTGAACGAAATCGTCGTGCAGGCAGGCCAGCATGCCGTCGATGTTGCCGGCGTTGAAGGCGGCGTAATAGGCGGTGATCGTGGCGCGGGCGGTGTCGGCGGTCATGGCGGGTCCGGGTTTGGGGGTCTGGCGCAGACTAGCAGACCGGCGCGCCGGGAAAACCCGTCAAATGAACCAAAACGCAGGCCGCACGACCCATCCCCGACACCCCGAGGAGTGCGTTCATGCGCCTGATCCCTGCCCTGCTGCTGTGCGCTGCGCCCGCGATGGCGCAGACTTTTCCCGTGGGCACCCGCCTGACCTGCCGCGAGAATGGCACGCCCACCGGGCGGACCCTGACCATCGTCGCGCCCGGGGTCTATGCCGACCAGACCGGGGCGCGCGGCGGGTTTGTCTGGGATCACCGGGGTTTCGCTTTCATCAGCGGCCCCCATGCCGGGGTGCCGGCCCAGGCCGCCGGCGACGTCCTTTTCCTGACGCCGCCGGGATCGGGTGGGCAAACCCTGGTCTGCGCGCCCGGCTGATCAGGCCAGCGCGGCGCGGACGGCATCGGCCAGGGATTGCGTGGGCCGCCCGATCAGCCGCGACAGCGCGCGGCCGGAATCGTGCAGGGCGCCCTCGGCGGCGCGCGCGTCACTGTCGGCCAGCACCTGCGCAAAGCCTTCGGGCAGGCCGAACCCCTTCAGCAGATCGGCATAGGCCGCCGGCGGCATCGCGGCATAGGGGATCTGCCGCCCGGCCTGACGCGAGACCTCGGCCGCGAACTCGGGCATGGTGAAGGCCGCGTCGCCCGCCAATTCCAGCACGGCCCCGGCCAGGCTGGGGTCCAGTGCGGCGACGGCCAGCGCCTCGGCATAATCGGCGCGCGCAGCAGCCGAGACGGCCCCGCCCGGGTTGGCGCCGGCGATGGCGCCGGCCTGCAGCGCCCCGGCCAGCGAACCTGTGAAGTTCTCGACATACCAGCCGTTGCGCAGGATCGTGGCGGGCACGCCGGCGGCGGCCAGCGCGGACTCGGTCGCGATGTGGTCCTGCGCCAGGATCATGGGCGAGGCCGGGCCCTTCAGGATCGAGGTATAGACGATGCGCCCCACCCCGGCAGCCTTGGCCGCCTTGATGACATTGGCGTGCTGGCCGGCGCGGTCGTTGAAATCGCCGGACGAAATCAGCGCCAGCGTATCGACCCCGGCCAGGGCCGGCGCCAGATCGCCCTGGGTATAGTCGAAGCGGCGCGTCTCGATCCCCAGATCGGCGGCCTTGGCCGGGTCGCGCACCAGCGCGATCAGCCGGACGCCGGGGGCGCGCGATGTCAGGGCGGCGACGGTCAGACGGCCAAGTTGGCCGGTGGCGGCCGTGATGGCGATGGTGGTCATGGTGTCCTCATCCGGTTGTGATGGGGAACAAATACGGGTTTACTTACGAAAAGGAAGTGCATACAAAAAGGTAAGTATTCCGTAGGAGCGCACATGACCCCCGATCCGCTTGCACAGGCCATGCTGGACCATCTGGACCGCGCCGATGTGATGGTGCCTGAATGCCCCTCGCGCCTCGTGCTCCAGCACCTGACCAGCCGCTGGGGCGTGCTGGTGATGGCGGTGCTGGCGACGGGCACCTACCGCTTTGCCGCGCTGCGCCGGCGGATCGGGGGCGTGAGCGAGAGGATGCTGGCGCAGACCCTTCAGCAGCTTGAGGCGGATGGCATGATCCTGCGGCGCGACCACGGCGAGGTGCCGCCGCATGTCGATTACAGCCTGACCCCGCTGGGGCAGCAGGCCGCGCAGCATCTGGTGGCGCTGGTGGCCTGGATCGAGGGGAACCTGCCGGCGATCCTGGGCGCGCCGGTCACGCGGTCGGTGGGCCGAACCGCTCCTGCATCCGCTTGACGATCTGGTCCCGGGTCTGCCGGTAGGCCTGCAACTTGGCCTCGCGGGTTTCGCCAAGGCCGGTCGGGTCCATGATCGGCCAGTATTCCACCTCGGTGTGGGAATAGCGCGTCAGTTCCAGCGCCTGGCGCTGGCTGGCGGGGCTGAGGGCGACGATCAGATCGAAACTGGACAGATCATCGCCCCATTGCACCATCTCGTCAAAGCTGCGGCTGCGGTGGCGGGCCAGTTCCACGCCCAGTTCCGCGGAAACCGACACGGCGAAGCCGTCGATTTCCAGATCGTTATACACCCCGGCCGACTGCACATAGGCGCGCTGGCCGTAGAGCTTCTTCATCATCCCCTCCGCAATCGGCGAGCGGACGGCGTTGTGATCGCAGCAGAACAGCACCGATTGGGGAAATCCCTGACCCAAGATCACGCCCCGTGGTCGAGGACGCTGATCAGCGTGAACAGCCGGCGGGCGGTGTCGAGATCGACCTCGGCCTTGCCTTCCAGCCGTTCCTGCAGCACCCGCGCGCCTTCGTTGTGGATGCCGCGGCGGGCCATGTCGATGGCCTCGATCTGGCTGGGGGGCAGGCGCTTGACCGCGTCGAAATAGCTGGCGCAGATCTGGTCGTAATCCTTGATCACCTGTTTCAGCGGGCCCAGCGACAGGTGGAACTCGGTCACCTTGTCGCCCGCGTCCTGGGTGATGTCCACCACCAGCCGCCGGTCGCGGATGCCCATGCGCAGCCGGTAGGGGCCGGGCGGCGCCTGACGCTCGCCCCGGGGGGGAAGGGCAAAGGAATTGTCCTCGAGCAGATCGAACACGGCCACCCGGCGCTCCTGCTCCATCTCGGGCGTGGGCGCGGCGAGCGAGGTTTCATCGATCTCGATGTGACAGATACGGTTCATGGCACGGACTTTCTGGCAAGCCTGCCGGTGATGCCCCAAGCGCGGCCGCGGATCAAGGGTCAGGGCAGAAGGCCCAGCCACAGCCAGGCGGTGACGATGCACAGAAGCGTCGCCACCAGCACGCTGGAAGCGGCAATGCGGCGGGCGCGGCCATACAGGTCGGCAAAGAGATAGGCATTGACCCCGGGCGCCATGGCGGCGGTCAGAACGGCGGCGCGCAAGGGGCCATCGGCCAGGCCCAGCGCGCGGCCCAGGGTGAAGGTGACGGCCGGATGCAGCGCCAGCGACACCGCCACCAAAAAGCCGATCAGCCGCAGGTCGCCATCGGGGCGATAGCGGTGCAGCACCCCGCCCAGCCCGAACAGCGCCGCGGGCAGGCCGGCGCGGGCGATCAGGTCGCCCGCGTCCGCCACCGCCCCGGGCAGCGCCAGCCCCGACAGGTTCACCAGCGCCCCCAGCCCGATGCCGATGACGATGGGATTCGTCCCCATCCCGCGCAGCACCCTCAGCGCGGTGCGGCCCAGACCGGCGCCCTGTGCGCGCACCCCCTCCATCACCAGGATGCCGGTCAGGTAACAGAAGGGCGCGTGCAGCGCGATGATGGCAAAGTTGGGCCCCAGCGAGTCGGCCCCCCAGGCGCGTTCGCTGATCGCCAGCCCCAGCAGCACCGAGTTCGAGAACATCCCCACAAAGCCCACGGCGACCGCATCCTCCCACCCGCGCCCGAACAGGAAACGCGCGCCGAACAGCCCCGCCAGAAACCCGCTGAGCGCCCCGGCATAGAAGCTGAGCAGAAGCCGCCAGTCGAACACCGCCCCCAGATCGAGCCGCGTGAGCGCCATGAAGAGCAGCACCGGAATCGCGATGCCCTGCGCGAATTTCATCAGCCCGTCCACGCCGGCTTCGCTGATCCAGCCGCGCCACGCCGCCAGGTATCCCGCCGCGACCACCAGAAAGACCGGCAGGATGACGTCGATCAGCGCCTGCATCGGCTAGACCTGAAACTCCAGCACCATGCCGTCATGGGCGGGGGTCACATTGGGCGGGGTTTCGGCCTCGACAGTCGCGAAATCCAGATCGACATGCATGTTGGTCAGCACCGCGCGGCGGGGCGCGGCGCGGGCGATCCACTCCAGCGTCAGGGCCAGATGGGCATGGGTCGGATGCGGCTTGTAGCGCAGCGCATCGACGATCCAGCACTCCAGCCCCGCCAGCACCGGCCAGCTTTCCTCGTAGATGCGCACGGCATCGGGCAGATAGGCCAGCGGCCCGATGCGGAACCCCAGGGCATCCATGCTGCCGTGATCGGCGCGGAACGGGGTCAGCGTCAGCGCGCCGCCCGGCCCGTCGATGGTCACGTCGCCGGTGATCGTGTTCAGGTCCAGGATCGGCGGATAGGGCGATCCGGCGGGCTGCACGAAGGCATAGCCAAACCGGCTGACGAGCGACTCCTGCGTCGGGTGATCGGCCCAGACCGGCAGGCGCTTGCGCGAGTGGAACACCACCATGCGCAGATCGTCGATGCCGTGAACGTGGTCGGCGTGACTGTGGGTATAGACGACGGCGTCCAGATGTCCGACCCCGGCGTTCAAGAGTTGCTGGCGCATGTCGGGCGAGGTGTCGATCAGCACCCGGGTCGTGCCCCCGGCATCGATCCGCTCCAGCAGCAGCGAACAGCGGGTGCGGGCGTTGCGCGGCTCGTTCGGGTCGCACACACCCCAGTCGCCCCCCAGCCGCGGCACCCCGCCCGAAGACCCGCAGCCCAGGATCGTGGCGCGAAGCGTGGCCATCACGGCACCGCCCTGGTGAACAGCCGGTCGAAATTGGCGGTCGTCTGGGCGCGGAAGGCGTCCTCGTCCATCCCCCAGAGGCCGGCCACGGCGCGGGCGGTATGGGCGACATGGGCGGGTTCGTTGCGCTTGCCGCGATGGGGCGGCGGCGCCAGATAGGGCGCGTCGGTTTCCACCAGGATCCGGTCCACAGGCGCGGCGGCGAAGATATCGCGCAGGGCCTGGCTCTTGGGGAAGGCCGCGATGCCCGAGACCGACAGGTAGAACCCCAGCCCCAAGGCCACCCGCGCGAGTTCCGCACCCGAGGAAAAACAGTGCATCACGCAGGAGAAGGCCCCGGCGCGGTGTTCCTCGGTCAGGATGCGGGCCATGTCGTCATCGGCGTCGCGGGCGTGGATGATCAGCGGCAGGCCGGTTTCGCGCGCCGCCTGAATGTGGAGGCGCAGGCTGTCCTGCTGAATCCCGGCGCTGTCGGGCGTGTAGTGGTAATCGAGGCCGGTTTCCCCGATGCCCACGAATTTCGGATGCGCGGCAAGGCGGGTCAGGTCCTCCAGCGCCACCAGCGGCTGCTCGCCCGCGCGCATCGGATGGATGCCGGCGGCATAGTAGACCCCAGGGTAGGTTTCGGCCAGTGCGCGCACGATCGGCTCGCGGTCCAGCCGGGTGCAGATGGTGACCATGCGCGTCACCCCGGCGGCGCGGGCGCGGGCGATCAGCGCGTCGTGTTCGCCGTCGAAATCGGGGAAATCCAGATGGGTGTGGCTGTCGACAAGGGGGGTCATGCGGGGTCCGGGGCGTCACCCGGCCGCAGGGCGCGACGCGGATTCCAGTCGCAGGAACATATCCAGCACCAGCGCGCCGGGGTCAAGGTTGACCGCCCGCGCGGCGCGTGCCCGGTTGCCCAGATCGGCGGCCAGATCAGCCCAGCGGCGCGCGGCGCGCGGATCGGGCGAGAGGCGGGCCAGCAGCGCGGATTCGCCCGGCGCGGCCTCGGGCGGGGTGGTGCCGGTGGCGCCCGTTCGCGCCAGCCGCGCCAGCGCCAGATCGACCAGCCGGACCAGTTGATCAAAGCGGGGATCGCCAGCCTTGGCGCTGACCGAGTTGGACAATTTCAACACGGCGTCGCGATCCAGACGGGGCAGACCGGACAGAAGTTGCACAATTTCGGCATAGAGGGCTACCCCGCCAGATGTCAGACGTATCGCCTCGCCCACCGACCCGCCCGACAGTTCGGCCAGTGTCGCGGTGTCGTGAACCCCCTCCAGCGCCTGCGCCAGGGCGCGGTCCATGTCGGCAGCGCCCAAAGGCGCCAGCCGCAATTCGCGACACCGCGAGCGGATCGTGGGCAGCAGTTGCGACGGCTGATGCGACACCAGAAGCAGCATGGCGCGTTTCGGAGGTTCCTCGAGCGCCTTGAGCAGCGCGTTGGCGGCGTTCGGATTCATCTCGTCGGCCGGATCGACGATGACCACGCGCCAGCCCCCCTCGGCCGACGAAAGCCCGAAGAACTCGCGCAGGCGGCGCACGTCATCGACGACGATCTGCGTGCGCAGGCGGCCGGTATCGGGGTTGATCGTGCGGATCAGCGGCAGGATGCCGGGGTCCGACCCCGCCGCCACCAGATGCGAGACGGGATGATCCGGCGCCACATCCAGCGACTCGGGCGGGCCGAACAGCCCCCCGCCCTCGGCCCCGCCGGCGCGCAGGAAACGGGCGATGCGCCAGGCCAGCGTCGCCTTGCCGATGCCGCGCGGGCCGGTGATCAGCCAGCCGTGATGCAGGCGCCCGTCGCCCACGGCCTGCAGAAAGGCGCGTTCAGCCGCCTGCTGACCGAACAGACGCGCCGTCTCGCGCGGGTGGGGGGCGCCCTCGATCCGGTCGGGTTCGCCCTCGTCAGCCATGCGCGGCCTGCCAGGCGGCGTGGACGGTTTCGGCCACCACCTCGGGCGCGGCGTCGCCAGGGATCACGCGCACGCGGTGCGGGAATTGCGCGGCCAGCGCCAGATAGCCCGCGCGCAGGCGGTGCTGGAAGGCGGCGCCGAGGGATTCGAACCGATCCTCGCCGGATTTGCGGGCGAGGCCCCGGGCCAGCGCCACATCGGGGTCAAGGTCGATCACGAAGGTCAGGTCGGGTTCGATGCCGATCATGGCGGCGTGCAGGAGATCCACCGTCTCGCGCAGCGCGGCGCGGGCGGCGCCCTGGTAGACACGGGTGGAATCGGCGAAACGGTCGCTGACGATCACCTCGCCGGCGGCCAGCGCGGGCAGGATGGTCTTTTCCAGATGATCGCGGCGCGCGGCGGTGAACAGGAGGATCTCGGTCTCGGGCGACCAGCGCGCCGAATCGCCTTCGACCAGCAGGCGGCGGATCTGTTCGGCCCCGGTGGACCCCCCGGGCTCGCGCGTCAGCCGCGCGCCC
>Ga0075157_10001594_pt1 | contig 14032 bp, 7 predicted proteins | sample JI81BgreenDNA_FD_70967 | JGI IMG/M metagenome (GOLD analysis project Ga0075157, IMG submission 70967) | Wastewater effluent complex algal communities from Wisconsin, to seasonally profile nutrient transformation and Carbon sequestration -... | ecosystem: Engineered > WWTP > Effluent > Algae...
GCTGGACGCGGCCAGCAGCAGCATCGCGATGTTCACCGTGCCCGCCACCAACAGGCTGAGCAGCACGTCCCAGCGAGTGATGCGGAGCAGCTGCCGCAGCCCGGCGCCGGTCTGCACGCCGTGCCGGTCGCGGGCCAGCGAGGAGTGCAGGTAGATGGCATGGGGCATCACTGTCGCACCCAGCATGCTGGCCGCCAGCAGCACGGTCTGGGTGCCCTCGAACCGGGGAACCAAGCCGGACGCCGCACCACCCCAGTCGACCGGGCTGAACAGCAGCCCCGCGCCGAAGCCCAGCGTGATCACCGCCAGCAGGCCCATCACGACGAACTCGAACGGACGCTGGCCGTGCCTCGACTGCACCGACAGCAGAGCCATCGACACCAGGCCGACGATCAACCCGCCGATCGGCAGCGGCACACCGAACAGGATGTGCAGGGCCACTGCGCCGCCGATCACCTCGGCCAGGTCGGTGGCGCCCGCGACCAGTTCGGCCTGCGCCCAGTACAACAGCCGCGGCCCCCGACCCAACCGAGCGCCGACGAGTTCGGGCAGGCTGTGGCCCGTGACGAGGCCCAGCTTCGCCGACAGGAACTGGATCAGCACCGCCATGCCGTTGGCCACCACCAACACCCAGACCAGCAGGTAGCCGTACTGGGCACCCGCGGTGAGGTTGGCCGCGACATTTCCAGGGTCGACATAGGCGATCGACGCGACGAAGGCGGGCCCGAGCAGCCACACCGTCCGCCTCTTCATGGGACGCGTTGGGCGCAGCAGACCGGTCGACACAAAAGTTAAGGTATACGAACTTTTGCTTTCGCGCTCGCGTGGGATCAGTCGGCCAGCTCGGACAGCTCCAGCCAGCGCTCCTCGAGGTCGGTGATCTCGGCCTCGGCGGCCTTGAGTTCGACGTCCAGTCGGGCCAGCCCCGGATAGTCGGAATGGTCGTGCGTCGCCAGCCGTTGGTGCAGCCCAACCACTCGCTCGGCCAGCCGGTCCAGCTTGCGTTCGGTGGCGCTGAGCTCCTTTCGGGCTGCTCGCACCTCGGCCGCGGACGCCTTCGCCGCCTCGGTCGCGGCGTCTGGAGTCGCTTTGGCGCCCGCTTCGGCGGCTCGATCCGCGGAGCGCAGCAGCAGATATTCGTCCACACCCCCGGGCAGGTGACGCAGCCGTCCGTCGATGATGGCGTACTGCTGGTCGGTGACGCGCTCGACGAAGTAGCGGTCGTGCGACACCACCAGCAGGGTTCCCGGCCAGGAGTCGAGCAGGTCCTCCAGGGCGGCGAGCATGTCGGTGTCGACGTCGTTGGACGGCTCGTCCAGGATCAGCACGTTCGGCTCCGACAACAGCACCAGCAGCAGCTGCAATCGGCGCTTCTGCCCACCGGAGAGCTCCGCCACCCGGGCCGACAGGTGCTCGCGAGCGAACCCCAGCCGCTCGAGCAGTTGCGCGGGCGTCAACTCTCGCCCGGCCACCACGTAACTCGTTCGTGCGCGAGCGAGCACCTCGCGGACCCGATCGCCTTCGATCGCTGCCAACTCGCGAAACTGCTGATCGAGCACGGCCAACTGGACGGTCTTGCCACGCTTCACCCGCCCGGCGGTGGACGCCAGGGTGCCTGCGATCAGGTTCAGCAGGGTCGACTTGCCGCTGCCGTTGGCGCCCAGGATTGCCGTTCGCTCCCCTGGTGCGATGCGCCACTCGACGTGCCGGAGCACCTCCTTGGCCCCGAACGACACCCCCGCGTCGATCAGGTCGACGACGTCCTTGCCGAGCCGGGCGGTGGCCAGGCGAGACAGTTCGAGCTGGTCGCGAGGCGGCGGAACATCACTGATCAACTGGTTAGCGGCGTCGATCCGAAACTTCGGCTTGGACGTGCGGGCGGGCGGGCCGCGACGCAGCCAGGCCAACTCCTTGCGCATCAGGTTCTGCCGCTTCGCCTCGACCGTCGCCAACTGCCGGTCGCGCTCCACCCGCTGCAGCACGTAGGCCGCATAGCCACCCTCGAAGGGCTCGACCATGCGGTCGTGCACCTCCCACGTGGCGGTCGCGACCTCGTCCAGGAACCACCGGTCGTGGGTGACCACCAGCAGACCGCCGGCGTTGCGGGCCCAGCGACCCCTCAGGTGGTCGGCCAGCCAGGTGATGCCCTCGACGTCGAGATGGTTGGTCGGCTCGTCGAGCATCACGACGTCCCAGTCGCCAACGAGCAGCGCGGCCAACGCCACCCGGCGCCGCTGCCCTCCACTGAGTTCGCCGATCAGCGCGTCCCAGGGCAGGTCGGACACGAGTCCGGCGATCACGTCGCGAACCTTGGGGTCGCCCGCCCAGACGTGTTCGGGGGTGTCACCGACGATGGCGTGGCTGATGGACTCGGTGCCGTCCAGGGTGTCGGACTGGTCGAGCACCCCGACCCGCACGCCGCCGCGGGCCAGCACCCTGCCCTGGTCGGGCACGATGCGTCCGGAGAGCAGCCCGAGCAGAGAGGTCTTGCCGTCGCCGTTGCGTCCGACGACGCCGATCCGGTCGCCCTCGTTGATGCCGGCGGTCACCCCGTCGAAGACGACCCGGGTGGGGTACTCCAGGTGCAGAGCCTCGGCCCCGAGCAGAAATGCCACTCGGCAACCCTACGGCTTCGGGACGGGTGGCACCCGCGGGCAGGTAGTTGCCACAATGAGCCGGGTGACGCTCTCCACCCTGCACCGCCCGTTCACCGGAACCTATCGGCTGCAACTGCACGCCGGTTTCACCTTCGACGATGCCCGAGCCACCGTGCCGTACCTGGCCGGGTTGGGTGTCAGCCATCTGTACCTGGCTCCGGTCCTTACCGCGGTCGCCGGGTCTGCGCACGGCTACGACGTGCTCGACCACACGACGATCAATCCCGAACTGGGCGGCCGGCCCGCGCTGGAGCGGCTGGCGGAGACCTGCCATCGGCACGACCTGGGCATCGTGGTCGACATCGTGCCGAACCACATGGCGCTGGTGTCGCAGCAGTGGCGCAACGCCCCGCTCTGGGAGGTGCTGCGCGACGGCCGAGAGTCCGCGCACGCGCACTGGTTCGACGTCGACTGGAACCACCTCGGCGGACGATTCGGGCTGCCGATCCTGGGCGGCTCGTTGGCAGACGAGCTGGCCGCCGGCTCGCTGCAACTCGATGTCGGACGTCCTGACGAGGGCCGCGCGGCGGGGCAGCCCGTGCTCCGCTACTACGACCACGTGCTCCCCCTCTCGCCCGAGGGTCCGAGCCAAGGCGATCTGGCCGACGTGCTGGCCGCCCAACACTGGCTGCTCGCCTCCCACACCGAGGCCGCGCAGGTGCTGAACTACCGGCGGTTCTTCGAGGTGGACCAACTGGTGGCGATCCGGGTGGAACTGGCGGACGTCTTCGACGCCAGCCACGCCTTGCTGCTGGAACTTCACCACGCCGGCATCATCGATGGCTTCCGGGTGGACCATCCGGACGGCCTGGCCGATCCGGAGGGCTACCTGCAGCGCCTCGCTGACAACTGCCGTCCGGGTACTCCGATCTGGGTGGAGAAGATCTTGGAGGGCACCGAACGACTGCCCGACTGGGCATGCGCCGGCACCACCGGCTATGACGCCGCCGCGGCGCTCGATACCGCCCTGGTCGACCCCGCCGGCGTCGACGCGGTCACCGCGGCCTGGGTCGCGACCGGGGGCGAACCATCCCTGGAGGCGTCCGTCGAGGCGAGCAAGCGGCAGGTGCTGGATCAGTTGCTGCAGCCCGAACTGAACCGCTTGCATCGCGCCGCGATCGCCGCTCTTCCCGACCAGAGCCCCGACCAGGTTCGGCAGGCGCTGACCGAGCTGCTGGTCGACCTGCACGTGTATCGCGCGTACGTGCAGCCGGGCCGTCCGGTGCAGAACGAGCTGGTGGCGCCGCTGAACGAGGCACTCGAGGGGGTGCGTCGGCACCGCCCCGACCTCACGGTCACGGCGAGCGCGCTGGTCGAGATTCTGCTCCGGCCTGAATCGGCACCCGGCGATCAGGACGCCGCCGCCGACCTGTGCGTCCGGTTTCAGCAGACGACCGGCCCGGTGATGGCCAAGGGCATCGAGGACACCACCTTCTACCGGTGGCATCGGCTCACCGCTCTCAACGAGGTCGGCTTCGACCCGATCAGCGGCGAGCAACCCGGGGTCGACGACCTGCACTCCTGGGCCACCCACCAGGCCGAGCGCTGGCCGCTCGGCATGACCGGGCTCTCCACCCACGACACCAAGCGCAGTGAGGACGTCCGCGCCCGGCTGATCGCTCTCGCCGGTGACGCAGACGCCTGGACCCGGCTGTCGGAGCTCGCGGCAGCGGCCGCGCGACGCCTCGATGTGGACGCGCCGACCGCTCACCTGGTCTGGCAGACGCTCGCCGGGGTCGGGCGCATCTCGCCCGAGCGACTGGATGCGTACCTGACCAAGGCGTTGCGCGAGAGCAAGCAACACACCAGTTGGCTCGCACCCGACGACGACTACGAGCAGCGCGTTCTGGCGCTGGGGCGCGAGATCCTCGCCGGGGGCGAACTGGGGGACGCCATCGCGCGGGCGGTGCGCGACAATCGGTCACCGATCCGCACCATCACTCTGGCCCAGAAGCTCGTGCAGCTGACCCTGCCCGGAGTGCCAGACACCTACCAGGGCGCCTGCCAGCTGAATCTGACCCTGGTCGACCCCGACAACCGCTCCGACGTCGACTTCGCCGCGCATCAGGCCCGGCTGGCCCGGCTCGATGCCGGCGGTGCCATCGAGTCGCTCGACGACGAGGTGATCCTCGTCACCGCCCGCACCCTCCGGCTGCGGCGTGAGCGTCCGGAACTGTTCGCCACCGACTACCGTCCGCTCGAATTGGACGACTCCCTGCTCGGCTTCGCCCGGGGCGACGACGTGCTGGTGATCGTGCACCGCCTGGCCCAGGCAGCACCGTCCGGCTCCGTCGAGCTGCCCGCGGGCAACTGGACCGATGCGTTGACCGGGTACCACTTCGACGGCACCATCAGCGCCGCCGACCTGCTCGCCACCCTGCCCGTCGCCCTGTTGACCCGGGAGCCGTGATGCTGCACCTCTACAACGTGTGGGCCCCCGAGGCGACACATGTCGACCTCGTGCTGGGCGCCGACGGTGGGCAGGTCGAGCCGATGAAGGAGGCCGGCGAGGGCTGGTGGTCGTTGGACGCCGAATCGGGCGACGGCCGCTACGCCTTCTCGCTGGACGGCGGTGACCCGATGCCAGACCCACGAGGGTGGCGGCAACCCGACGGCGTGCACGCCCCCAGCGCCCTGGTCGACACCGGTACTTTCACCTGGACCGATGACAACTGGACCGGCAAGCACCTCAAGGGCTCGGTGATCTACGAGGTGCACGTCGGCACGTTCACCGCCGAAGGCACCTTCGATGCCGCGATCGAGCACCTGGAGCACCTGGCCGATCTGGGCATCGACGTAGTGGAACTGATGCCGGTCGCGTCGTTTCCCGGCCATAGTGGCTGGGGTTACGACGGCGTCGCGCTCTACTCGGTGCAGGAGGCTTACGGCGGTCCGCACGGCCTGCAGCGCTTCGTCGACGCAGCCCACGCCCATGGTCTGGCCGTCTGGCTCGATGTGGTCTACAACCACCTCGGCCCCGACGGCAACTACCTGCCCCAGTACGGTCCGTACTTCACCGACCGGCACCAGACGCCCTGGGGTGTCGCGGTCAACCTCGATGGGCCCGGCAGCGATGAGGTGCGTGCCTACTTCACCGACAACGTCCGGATGTGGCTCGCCGACTATCACCTGGACGGCCTTCGGCTCGACGCCGTGCACGCGCTGCACGACGACCAGGCGGTGCACCTGCTGGAGGAGATGGCCCTGCTCGCGCAGCAGGTGACCGCGGCATCCGGGGTGCCCCGGATGCTGGTCGCCGAGTCCGACCGCAATGACCCGGCCACCGTGGCGCCCCCCGGGCCCGGCGGCGCCGGCGGCCAGGGCATGGACGGCCAATGGACCGACGATGTGCACCACGCCCTGCATGTGGCGTTGACCGGCGAGGTGCAGGGCTACTACGCGGACTTCGCAGACCCGCAGGCGCTGCCCAAGGTGCTCGGGCATTCGCCTTTCTATCACGACGGCACCTATTCCAGCTTCCGCGGACGCCGGCACGGTCGTCCGGTCGAGCCGTCGGTCACCCCCGGCTGGCGGTTCATCGCCTCATTGCAGACCCACGATCAGATCGGTAATCGGGCCACCGGCGATCGTCTGTCCCACCTCGCGGGCCTCGGACGGGCGGCGATCGGCGCCGCTTTGTTGCTCACCTCGCCGTACACGCCGATGCTGTTCATGGGCGAGGAGTTCGCCGCGTCCACACCCTGGCAGTACTTCACCGACCATCAGGAGGAATGGCTGGCCGAGTCGATCCGGGAGGGCCGACAGGCGGAGTTCGCCGAACACGGCTGGTCCGGCAACGTGCCCGATCCGCAGGACCCGGGCACCGTCGAGGCGTCCACCCTCGACTGGAGCGAAGTCGGCAACGGGTCGCACGCCGAGATGCTGGAGTGGTACCGCACGCTGATCCGCTACCGCCGTCAACTGCCCGACCTGCGTTCGGCCGCCCTCGGTGAGGGTGCGGTGGCCCGCGTGGGCGACCTGCTGTTGGTCCGCCGCGGCGAGGTCAACGTGCTGGCGAACCTGGGCGATGAGCCGGGACAGCTCTCGGTGGCGCCGGACGCGGAACTGATCGCCCACTTCGGCGAGGTGACGTGCAGCTTCGACGGCACGGTGCTGCTCGGCCCGAGCAGCGTCGGGGTACTGCTCGCGCCACCCCCAACCGGCACGATCCCGGTGGTGGTCACCGATTAGTATTGGTGGTCATCGCCGGAACGAAACCGTGCGCTTCAGGCGGTTGGCTTGGGTTCCTCGGCGACCGCTCGGACCACCTCGCGCAGCTGCAGCCACCACTGGTCACGCGGACGGCGGTAGGTGCGGTCCATCAGAGTCATCATGGATGTCACCGGCACGTCGCTGATCCGCGCGGCGGTCAGGCCGACCATGTAGCTGCCGTTGGTGCCGGCGGCCAGCTCTTCGGCGATTTTCTCCAAGGCGTGGCCGGCCAGCCGGGTCGCAGTCAGCCGGTCGAACGGGGAGGGCGCGCCGCCCTGCTGCTGATGGCCCAGGATAGACTGACGCACGTCGTACAGGCCGTGCGCCTCCGCCTCGAGCATCCCGGCGATCACTCCCGTGCTGTACTGCTCGTTGGCCCGTTCGTTGCGCACGGCCAGGAACAGCGACCGGCCCGCCTCGAACGAGCTGCGCACCCAGTTGACGTCGTCGTTGAGTCGGCTCAGGCTGATGCCCTCCTCGTGCAGGTAGACCCGCTCCGAGCCACCGGCCAGGCCACCCATCAGGGCCAGGTAGCCGCAGTAGCGTCCCATCGCCTCGACCACGAAACAACGTTGGGTCGCCGAGCCCGACAGCTTGATCCGGTCGATCGCCTCGACGATCACGTTCAGGGCGGTGTCGGCACCGATGGCGAGCTCGCTGCCGGGAAGGTTGTTGTCGATGCTCGCCGGAATGCAGATCATCGGGATGCGGAAGGCGGGGTACCGGTCCCGTTCGCTGTGCAGCAGATGAACGGACTGGTAGCCGTTCCAGCCGCCGATCATCATCAGTGCGTCGACGTGGTGATCCTCCAGTTGACGGCTGATCGAGTACAGCTCCTCGACGGGGGGAATGGTGCGGCGGAGGCCGAGGTTCGCGCCGCCGTCCGACGTCCAAGCCTCGACGTCGACCCATGCCAACTCGTCGACGCGGCCGTCACGGAGGCCGGGGAATCCGTCCCGGATGCCCAGCATGGTGTGGCCGCGGCTGATCCCCAGCCGAACTGCGGCCCGGGCTGCCGTGTTCATGCCCGGGGCCAGGCCACCGGCGTGGATGATGCCGATCCGTTTCGCCCCCTCTGCCACGGTCACCCGGGACGGCTCGGTCAGCTCGCCGAACAGGCCGGCCATGCCGACGAACGAGCCGCCCCGTTTGGCCATTGCGCCTTCGTAGTCGCCGGCTGCGATCAGGTCGGGTACCTCACGAGTGTTGCGGATGGCGTCCATCAGGGGGATCGCCGCCACCCGATTGCCTCGGATGCCGAACACCTGACCCTCGCTGCCGACGTCCGCACTCAACAGTGCCCGGGCAGCCTCGAAGCCGAGCCACGTGGAGCACCAGCGGTCGAACGCGCTCGGAGAGCCACCACGCTGCACGTGGCCCAGGATGGTGACCCGGGTGTCTTCGCCCAACTGCTCGGCAATTGTCTGCCGCACCTGCTCGGATTTGATCGGGTTGCCGTCCCGGTCGGTCGCCCCCTCGGCGACCAGCACGATCGAATCGCGTCTTCCCGCGGCGCGTCCGCGGGCCAGTTCGGCGCACATCCGCTGCTCCCAGCCCGGGGCGGGCGGATTCTCGGGAATCAACACATAGTCGCAACCGCCTGCGACGGCGGCCATCAGGGCCAGATAGCCGCAGTGCCGTCCCATCACCTCGACCACGAAGCTGCGCTGGTGGCTGGCGGCGGTGCTGGCCAGATCATCGATCGCGTCGACTATTCGATGCAGTGCGCTGTCGGCGCCGATCGTCATGTCGGAGCCGACCAGGTCGTTGTCGATGGAGCCGACCAGGCCGGCGATCATCAGCGCCGGGTGGGCGTCCGCCGTCTGCTGGTCGAGTTCGCCCGCCATCACCAGCTCGGCCAGCAGGTCGGGCCACTCTGTGCGGAAGGTGTCCAGGCCGGACAGGCTGCCGTCGCCGCCGATCACCACCAGCCGGTCGATGCCGGACGCGAGCAGATTGCGCGCAGCCGACCGTCGTCCGGCCCGTTCCCGGAACTGCATGCAGCGGAACGTCCCGATCACCGTGCCGCCACGGTGCAGAACGTGACCGACATCGTCCCAGCCGAACCGCCGGATGCCGTCCCCGCCGTCGATCATGCCCTGGTAACCCTCGTAGATGGCATACACCTCAGCCCCGAGGGTGAGGGCGGTGCGCACCACGGCGCGCACCGCCGCGTTCATCCCCTGGGCGTCGCCGCCGCTGGTCAGAATGCCGATTCGTTTGCCGGCGCCGGGCTGTTCAAGCTGTTCAGGCTGTTCGGGCTGTTCGGGCTGTTCGGGCTGTTCGGGCTGTTCGGGCTGTTCGGGCTGTTCGACCATGGGCCCATCCTTGCGACCGGCCCAGCGTTGCGGAAGGCGTCGTGCGCATTGCTGGGCGTCTGGGGCGCTGTCGTCGTCTCGTCACGTGCACCGCGTCACGTCCCGGTCACTCCATGTCACGCCACGGACGATGCGTCACGAGACGATGTGCTGCTCCTCGAGGATCGCGTCACGCAATTCACGCCTGCGCTTCTGCTCGGCAGGATCCGGCACCGGCACCGCAGACAGCAGCCGTTTGGTGTACGGGTGCTGCGGGTCGGACACGATCTCCTTTGTTGGGCCGACCTCGACCAGGTAGCCGTGCCGCATCACGGCGATGCGCTGGCTGAGCATCTCCACCACGGCAAGGTCGTGACTGATGAACATGCACGCGAAGCCGTACTCGGCCTGCAGGTCCTGGAACAACTTCAGCACCCGGGCCTGCACCGACACGTCCAGCGCCGACGTGGGCTCGTCGGCGATCAGCAGCTTGGGCTGCAGCGCCAACGCCCGGGCGATGCCGATGCGCTGCCGCTGGCCGCCGGAGAGCTCATGCGGGTAGCGGTTTCGCATCGCACGTGGCAACTGGACGCTCTCGAGCAGGTTCTCGACCCGCTTGGACAACTCTGCGCCCTTGAGCCCCAGATGCAGCAGGATCGGCTCGCCGATCGATTCGCCGACCGGGAGCCGCGGGTTCAGCGAGGAACCGGGATCCTGGAAGACGATGCCGACCTCCTTGCGGAACGGCTTGAGCTCGCCCGGCTTGGCGTTGGTGATGTCACGCCCGTTCACCGTCAGCTTGCCCTCGACCACCGGCAGCAGCGCGACCGCGGCCCGTCCGATGGTGGTCTTGCCCGAGCCGGACTCACCGACCAGGCCGATCACCTCGCCCGGGTCCACCCGCAGGTTGATGTGATTGGCGGCCCGGAAGGCGGCTCGCCGGCCGGCCTTCGGGTACTCGATCGCCACGTCCTCCATCAGCAGGGCCGGGGTCACCGACGAGTCGCTCTGCATCATCGGTACACCGGTACGTTCACCCTCGGCGACCAGTGACAGGCGGGTCTTGGTCAGATCCTCGTCGGCCGTGGCCGAGCCGAGGTGCGGTACCGATGCGAGCAGCTGCTTGGTGTAGGCGTGCTGCGGTCGATAGAAGATGTCGTCGGACGTGCCGTGCTCGACGACCTTGCCGTCCTTCATCACCACGATGCGGTCGGCCATGTCGGCCACCACCCCCATGTCGTGGGTGATCAGGATGATGGCGGCCGTGACCCGTTCGCGCAGGTCGCGCATCAGCTTCAGGATTTCGCCCTGCACCGTCACGTCGAGTGCCGTGGTGGGCTCGTCGGCGATCAGCAGGCCCGGGTCGCACGCCAACGCCTGGGCGATCATGATGCGCTGCCGCTGGCCGCCCGAGAGTTGGTGCGGAAACTTGTTGAAGCTGTCTTCCGGGTCAGGAATCTCGACCAGCCGCATCAGGTCGATGGCGCGCGCCCGGGCCTGGGTCGGCTGCATCAAGAAGTGGGTGCGCAGGGTTTCGACGATCTGGAACCCGACCGTGTACACCGGATTGAGCGCGGTCATCGGCTCCTGGAAGATGACCGAGATCTCGTTGCCCCTGACCTGCTGCAGTTGGCGCAGGTTCATGCCGATCAACTCGGTGCCCTTGAGCTTGGCCGAGCCGGTGGCCCGTCCGTTCTTGGGCAGCAGTCCGATCAGGCTCATCGCCGATTGGGTCTTGCCCGAGCCTGACTCACCGACGATCGCCAGCACCTCTCCGGCCTTCAGGTCATAAGTCAGGCCCTGCGCCGCGGTGAACCAATCGTCGTTGACCCAGAACCGAACGCCGAGATCACGCACTTCCAGGATGGTGTCGCCCATGGCGACTTTGCCGCCGATTCTCTTGGAGAGCCGTTCAGCACCCTCCAAGCCCTTGCTGACCGACTTGGCGTTCTTCGGGCCGGGGTTGTTGGCGCTCACTTGACGGGCTCCTTCACCAGCAGGGCGGCGGCTTTGTCCATCTGCCGCTGGGACGGGATCTTCTTGGTGCGTGGGTCGAAGGCATCGCGCAGTCCGTCACCGATGAAGTTGACGCTGAGCGCGATCAGGATGATGAACAGGCCCGGCCACCAGAAAAGCCACGGTCTGGTGATGAACGCGGCCTGATAGTCGGAGATCAGCTTGCCCAGAGACACGTTGGGATCTGTGACGCCGAAGCCCAGGAAGCTGAGTGCCGCCTCGAGCACCACGGCGGCCGACATGGTCAGTGTGGTGTTCACGATGATCACGCCGACGGCATTGGGCAGCACGTGCTTGGTGATGATGCGCCAGTCGCTCGCACCGCTGACCCTGGCCGCATCGACGAACTCGCGCTCGCGCAGGGTGAGGAACTCGCTGCGCACCAGGCGGGCCAACCCGGGCCAGAGGATCAGGCCGAGAAAGACCGCCAGCAGCAGCGGCATGTTCTCCCGCAGCGACGCGGTCTGGTCCGAGGTCATGTTGAGCGTCTGAGGCAGGGTGTTGACCAGCTTGCCCAGCACGGCACCGAGCACGATCACCGGAAGGGTGATCACCAGGTCGGTGAACCGCATCAGAAAGGTGTCGGACCGGCCACGGTAGTAGCCGGCCACCGAGCCGACCAACGTACCCAGAAGCAGCGCCATCACCCCGAGTACGGTCATCACGAGCAACGAGGTCTGCACGCCTGAGAGCACCATCGCGAAGTTGTCGCGGCCGATGTTGTCCTGGCCGAACGGATGGTCGCCCAGCCCTGTCCACGACAGCGTCGGCGCCGCACCGTTGACGATGTCGCTGGTGGCGGTGTGGCTCTGATACTTCCACCAGCCGGGGATCGGCCCGATGCCCATCGCTGTGTACGAAAGCAGGGCGATGAGCGCCAACACGGCCACGCCGAACATGGCGCCCTTGTGCCGGAGGAACCGACTCCAGACGATCTGGCCCTGGGAAAGGCCCTCGACCTCTTTGGCCGTGCCGACACCCTCGCCACGTCCAACGGCGTCGGCAGCGCCGGCAGTGCTGGCACTGTCACCTGGCAGCAGCGCGATCGGATCGCTTTCAATAGCCGGCTCGGGATCGAAACCGGACTTCGGATCGCCGTCCCACTGCGCGCCTTCGCGGGTGTTGTCGTCGTTGCTCATGCGTTCACCCTGATCCGTGGGTCGAGGAGTCCGTAGACGAAGTCGGCCACCAGGTTGGCGATCATCGCCAGCGCCCCGGTGATCATGATGTACGCCATGATCGGGTCTATTTCGCTACCTGTCAGTGAGGTGATGAACAGCCGGCCCATGCCGGACCAGTTGAAGATCGTTTCGGTGATCACCGCGCCGCCGATCATGGTGATGAAGTCGACCGGCACGATCGAGGCCAGCGGCAACAGCGCGTTGCGCAGGGCATGACGGGTGATCACCACCCGCTCCGAGAGGCCTTTCGCTCGGGCCGTTCTGATGTAGTCCTGGTTCATCACCTCCAACATCGAGCCCCGCTGGTAGCGGGTGTAGCCGGCGAACGAGATCAGCACCAGCGCGATGGTCGGCAACAGCAGGTGGGTCCAGCGGTCGAGTTGGCTGATCCAGAAGTCGCCACCGAGGTTCGGCGTCTGCGCGCCGATGGTGGCGATCGGGCGTCGGTTGATGATGCTGGCACCCATGTAGATGTCCCAGCCCTGCAGGACGCGGTCGACGTAGACGGCGATCGACATGATCACCGCAACGATCGCCGCGCCCCTCATCGAGACGCCCCGGTCGGGCCCACCGAACAACCAGCCGATCAGGCAGGCGACGGCGACCGCGATGAGCATGAGGCCCAGCAACCAGAGCTCGCTCATCGGCACGTAGAGGAACAGCCACTGCATGCCGACCCACGACGCCACGCCAGCCGCGGCGGTGGCCAGGGCCGCGTACAACGCTCGCCGGTTGCTGATTCCGGCGAAAATCACAGTGATCGCGACTGCCGCGCCGAACCCGATGAGGGCGACCCCGACGACGCCCAACTGCGGGTCGAGCACCCAGCCGCTGAGCAACGCGTAGCAGAGCACGCCCAGGGTGACTGCGAATGCGATGCCGAAAACGATCAGCTGACGTCTCAGTTCCGTGGCGATGGCTCCCGCCCAGAACAGGCCCGCCACGACCGAAACGCCAAGCACCGCCGGCCAGTTCATGGATGGCCTGTTCAGGTAGTCGTTGACTCCGATGGCCAGGAACTGCTTGAGCAGCACGGCGACCCAGAACACCGGCAGTGCGAACAGCACGAAGCTGGCGAAGGTGATCGCGTAGTCGAAGGTGGTGTACTGCCGCAGGGCCGAGATCAGGCCGATCGTGACGCCGACGATCAGGGCGATGCAGGTGGCTGCGAAGACGAGCTGGATCGAGGTGGCGATCGCTCCGCCGAGCAGATTCGACACCTGCTGCCCACTGCGCCAGGCGACCCCCAGGTCGCCACGCACGAAGGAGGTCAACCAGTCGAAGTACCGGACGTACCAAGGCGCATCGAGATTGAGTTGGGCCGTGCGAACCTCGATCAACTGATCCCGATTCAGCGCGGGATTGGACCGCAGGTCGTCCAGCGGGTCGAGGGCCAGTGTCAGCAGCCAATAGACGAGAACGGAAAGCACCAGCAGAAGGCCTAGTGCGATGGCTAAGCGCCGCGCGATGAACCGGAGCATGGAATGCCTTTACCTAAGGTGGCCGCAGCCAGGATCGAGGTCAGTCTAGGCACGATAAGGCAGTGCGGCTAGGACCCTGCTGAACAATCCGTCTGCGTGGCGCCCGGTCTGGTTGTCGGTCGACTGGAATTGTTGGGTTGTGCAGGGTGAGTCGAGTCCGCAGCGGGACGTGTTGGACGTGGAGTCGT
>Ga0075157_10001603_pt1 | contig 13987 bp, 7 predicted proteins | sample JI81BgreenDNA_FD_70967 | JGI IMG/M metagenome (GOLD analysis project Ga0075157, IMG submission 70967) | Wastewater effluent complex algal communities from Wisconsin, to seasonally profile nutrient transformation and Carbon sequestration -... | ecosystem: Engineered > WWTP > Effluent > Algae...
AATATCAAATCTCCACCGATGGGATTTTTACCTTGGAGAATTTCAGCATTTTCACCTGAAAACCAACTGCTTTCGCCAAAGAAAATATTGAGTCGTTTTCCGGTCTCCACATCTACTGCATATCCCGGGAAGTAGCTCATCCCAACAGTACCATCTTGTAGTGGTTTTCCATCCTGATCTATGGAAGGACTATTGCGAAGGTCAAAGTTTCTGGCATTGCCAATAGTTTTAGCTTTTTCAGAAGTAATGAGTTCATTAGCTGTGGTTTCTACTACGATACATTTGCTCCACATGGATTTATCATTGGTAAATATGATGTCAACGTTATTTAAATCCCGGTATCTTAGTGCATTTATATTTGACGATGTCGAAAAAATGGCAATATCCTTAGGAGCCGGACTTATATAAAATGGCAAATCAGGGCTAAGGGTTCGTCTTGCGGATAAAATAGGTACAAAAAAACCATCACCCAAACCATTTAAATTAATAGTGTTGATGTTTTCTGATTGAGGAACGTCATCGACAAAGTCGTATACATTATACGCTGGTATATTGGGATGATATTTTCCACCATCTATGATGGCATTAAACCATTTTATTTCATTACTATTTTTGTATGTCAATTTGGCACCAATACCTCCTTTTAGTGTTAGATCCTGTGCTCTACCTGGTTCGGCAAAGTTTTGAATGGAAATCGAAAAACCTAATTCTTTTAGATAATATTCCTTTGTGTCAAATAGGGAAATATCTTGTAATATGACTTCCTGAGTATTAATATCTACTAGTTTCCATACAGCATCTTTATCATACTCGCATTGAGTTCCATAGTTATTTTGTAAAAACCTTCCATCAAGTTCCAATCTGTATCTAGTTGGTTTTATTTTTTCCTGATCAATAATCTGGATAATAACGGGGGATTTATTGGGTTTGTACTTGATTTGGCCATTAAAGTTTGGCTGAAAGACTTTTTCATACATTTCATCATCCATTTCGAGAAAAACACTAGGATTTCCCTCACCTGAAATTCGGGTGACTATAGGAGCTTCCGTCGACTCAGTAGTCATTTCAGGACTAAAAGTATATACCTTAAAGTTCCTTCGGCCTTCAAGATAGGTTTTGTTTTGGCCATATCTTTCTTCATTGTCAAAGGGTCTCCAATTGTTGTGTGCATAACTCACCACAGCAAAATGATACTCTTTTCCGTTAATCAATTCTTCATCCAAAAAGTAGTCTTTTGATACTTTAAAAGTAGTCTTGATACCTTGATCTGAGCCAGCTACTGCAAGCTCAGCTACCCAAATAAATTTATCTGCCGCATTTTGATCAGGTTTAGGTACTGTCTTCCATGTATAGATGTCTTTGATACCATTTTTGACATCAGTCTGTTCGATCAATCTTGCAAATTCCGCATTGTTTAGTTGGGAAGGCAGTATGTCTTTACCTTTTACTTGATATATCTTGTATCCTTCAAATCTGTATAAAGAATCAAAAGGTGCCCTGACATACGGTATTCCGGACCTAAAATTTTCTATATCTAGGTATAAATGTGATGGATTATCTAAAGTTAAGACTAATTCTCGGTCACCGGGAATAGCATTCATGCCGGGACAAGCTGGCAAAGCTATATGTACTGTATCGAAACAACTTTGCAAAACATGTTCTATGTAATCGTGCGCATATTTTAATCTTGTAAGATCAGGACAAGGCAGTGAAATATCTGATACTGAAAATATACCCATTGTCAATGAATTGGTGGCACCAGGTTGCAATAACATTGGACCAACGGACATGATAAAGGTTTTGTCTCCCACAGGTATGTCTGCTGTACACATGGACCAACCATGACTATTATTGGGATCATCACCAAAAGCGAATTTTGTAGTGTTGGTAGATAAAGGATTATATCCAAAACCTGCTTTGGTATACGGTGTCCCATCTGCCCAATAACCACGTATATAGTTGTAAAATCCATCTTCTCTTCCTCTTTGAGGTGGACACATCCCTGAGATAAAATCCACCACTGCACAGCTTTCCATATAAGTAAAACTACTCATTCCATGACGAACAAGAGTATCTACTCTTCCTGTAAATGGTGGTGGATCTTGGATAATTTTTCTACCATCCTGGTCGAGTTCAAAACTTCCATTGAGATTTCTTTTAAACACCTTAGGCAGTAAAGGTTCTTTGACTATATCAAAGCCTAAAACTGGAATATCTGAACCGTAAGTGTTGATGCCGTCACAGTTTCCATTTTGGTCACCATCTAAGGCGTCTTGATTATAAATATAGGCCATACCTCTTGCTGGATCACAACCTATGTAATCATCTTTATAACAGCCTAAGTCAGGATCTACCCACCATGAAAAATAGAAGTCAACGATATCTTCATTAGCTTTGTTGACCATATTGTATTGATAAAACGTAGAATTATTAAGAACATCAGCTGTGGAAAATGCATAGGCGTTGACATGAAGCTCCATTTGGATACTTGATGGGCCAGAAAGGAGATGTGGTCCGCCATTATCGTTGATGACAAAATAGTTTATTTCTGAAGGTATCTTAGTTTCTAAAAAGTGATAAGCAATACAATTGAAATCAATGTCAGCTACTATGGGATAGTCTCCTTTGCATGGGTCGTAAAGATCATCATGATCAAAATCAAAAAAAGCTGCCAATGGCTGATCCGGAAGCTTCCAACCCATTTTACTTTCAAAATATGGATTTCCTTGTGCAGGCCAATAGAGAACATCATCTGGTATATCGACGCAGTTTATAGGGATGTTTTCAAAAGCTAATTTCCTAACATTCAAAATATGTTGACTAATATTACTTCCTTTGACCGTAAAAATCTGGTCCCATTGATTACATAAATTTAACTCAGTGGCACCATTAATGTCTAAAGGCCCTGCAAAAATATCTGAAGCCATTTGTTTATAACCACCCGCAGCAAGCTTTATGTTATTCGACTTATCTACACCTCCCATCCAAACGCTAGCCGCATAAATAGCAGCGACAGCCTTTTCTCCACTTTTGGTTATTGGTATGATGTATTGTGCCTCGCTAAACAAAGTACCATCATTGGACAGTCTGGCCCTGACATTGTTTACAGCCATATCATACGCTTTTGTAGGCCTTTTGCACACGGTTAAGGGCTGAATCGAAGGTTCATTTTTTTGTATTTTGCACCATGCTTCAGTGGTAAATAACACTAAAACAAAAACCGACAAATTTTTCCAATATCTCACTTTCATTTTTTAAATGATTTGACTTTTACAACACAACCCATTTCGCCGTTCTCACTTTTCCAGTATCAATATCTTTAATGTGGATCATATATAATCCTGTTTTATAGCCAGTACTTTTGAGAACAAAGGTATGCGCTTGTCCTTTGGGTCCAATAAATGACGGCATGCCTTCACTTATGTCTAATGTTTCCATTAAATTTCCGAAACTATCATAAATCTCTATACTTCCGTTTTGGGGTAAATTGAACAAAGTGATACTGAGCCTACCGGAATTGCTATCTGATGGATTGGGTGTCACTTCCGTTTTGTCATCCACAATATCTATGGCAGTATTTACACGCTCAAATCCAAACTCATAAATCGGTCTGTCTCCGTCTGTAAGGCAAGCTCTTTCTGATGCAGGATCAAATCTTCTGGTTTGGCCATATGGATTATCCACTCTGATTTGCACTTTGAGTTCATTGGGAACCAAACCTTGACTCAATGGAAGCATCATTTGAGGAATGGGTATACTGGTCCAAGTTACAGAAGAAAGGACTCTATGTTTATTGTTTAATGATGGGCTACCACCACTTGCAGAATATCTAAGACGACTATAGAAGGTTTGGCACTCGTCATACTCCATACGTGTCACATAGATGTAATGATGACCTCCTGCGACATAGGCCCTAAGGTCAGTAACTCCCGTAATGGCACCTGTCTCAGGATGTTTGATGACAAAATCTTCTACCAAAGCCTGTGACGATGGATTAAATATCAAATCTCCACCGATGGGATTTTTACCTTGGAGAATTTCAGCATTTTCACCTGAAAACCAACTGCTTTCGCCAAAGAAAATATTGAGTCGTTTTCCAGTCTCCACATCTACAGCATACCCCGGGAAGTAGCTCATGCCAACGGTACCATCTTGTAGTGGTTTTCCATCCTGATCTATGGAAGGACTATTGCGAAGGTCAAAGTTTCTGGCATTGCCTATAGTAGTTGCATCTGCACCTGTAATCCATTCGTTGGCTGTAGTTTCTACCACAATACATTTGCTCCATTTGGACTTATCATTGGTAAAAATGATGTCAACGTTATTTAAATCTCGGTATCTTAGACTGCCTATATTTATAGATGATGAAAAAGTAGTAACCTCTCTGGGTGCAGGGCTGATGTAAAAGGGTAAATCCCGATCAACTGCAAATCTGGAAGATAAGATGGGCTCAAAAAAACCATCACCTAAACTTGGAGGTGGTATTGGAATTTTACTGTCAAATTTATGATCATTTTCGTTGATTACAAAATCAAAAGTATTTGTTTTTGAACCGTCGGGATGATAAATGCCTCCATCTTTCATGGCAAAGAACCATTTGGGATTGCCCAATGTCTTGTAAGTCAGTCGGGCATCTATACCTCCGTTTTTGGTATATAGAAGATTGTATGGATCTGCATAATTGTGCCACGCTACTGAAAAGCCAAGTTGGTTTACTGCGTATTCATTGATTTTGTGTAATGACACTTCATCAAGAATAGTTTCACTTGTATTCATATCTGTAAGCTTCCAAATAGCTCTATCATCATATTGGCAATTCATCCCATTATTACTTGTTAAGAAGTTTCCACTCACTTCAAGTCTGAATGAACCATTTTTTGCTTTATCAGGATCGGTGACTCTGATCAAAAGTGGTCCTGCATCGGGCTTGTATTTGATTTTTCCATCAAAGTTTGGTGATAAGATTTTGCCATACATTTGGTCCTCCATTTCCAAAAATACATTCGGGTTGCCTTCTCCCGATATTCTGGTGATGACGGGTTGGAGTTTATTATTATTTATGTGATATTTGGGTGTGAAAGAAAAGACTTTAACATTTGCACTTCCAGCAATATAGGGTTTCTTTTGGCCGGTTTTTGTTACAGGATCAAAATCTTTCCAATTATTATGTGCATAAGCTACGGCTGCAAAATGATAAACCCTTCCATTGATCAGAATCTCTCCATTAGAAAACATATCTTTTTCGATTGTATAGGTTCTCTGTATACCTTGATCTGCACCATTGATAGCTAGCTCTTTGATCCATGTATTGGATTCGCCTATTGATGATGTGTTAGGTTTTAGGTTCCAATTGTAAATATTCCCAATTCCGTTTTTGATATCGGACTGTCCTATTTCTTTGGCAAATGCCGGATCACTGAGTCCCGAAAAGCTAACATCTTTGTTTTTTAATTGATACAATCGGTATCCTTCAAATCTATAAAATGAATCCACATTTCCTGATGCACCAAATACTTTAGCTTTGAATTTTTCTTGATAATTATTGGAAGTTTCTTCATTAAATAAGTTCAGTTCGATGGCATTGGTTTTTTCTACAGCCTTAATTTCAGGAGCATCGGGTATTTCTACAGAAAGTTCATTACTACAATTGTCAAAAAATTCCTGAACCAATTTATCCGTGTATACCAATTTGCTCAAATCTGGGCAAGGATATTTGATGTCAAATACAGTGAAGACGGACATAGTCAGATTGTTGGACTGTCCGGGTTGCATGATAGTAGGTCCTACAGACATCAGCATCCTACGATCTAAATAAGGTTCATTTGCTGTACACATAGACCATCCATTTAAATCATTAGGGTAGTCTGGGAAAACGAATTTAGTAGAATCAGTACTACCAGGATTGAATCCACCACCACCATAAATAAATGGTGATCCATCAAACCAATACCCTCTCATCTGATTGTAAAATCTATTTTCTCGGGGTACTAAATGTATCATAAATGGATTAATGTCCACTTCATATGTAAAACTACTCATCTGACATCGTACCATGGTATCTGAAGTTGTAGCAAATATAGGCGGTTCGATCAAAACCTTATTTCCACTGGCGTCCCTAACAAAACTACCATCAGGGTTGCGTTTAAAATTTTTGGTGCACCACATACCTTCTACAAAGTCAAAACCAATGACAGGAATTTCGTCATCATAAGTATTGGTACCGCCACAAGCTCCACCGTTAAAACCATCTACAGCATCCTCATTGTATATATAGGCCATACCGAGAGCAGGATCGCAACCAATGTAGTCATCCTGATAGCATCCGAGATCTGGATCTACCCACCATGAAAAATAAAAGTCATATATGTCTTCACTGGCTTTATTGATCATTTTATATTGGTAAAATGTCATGTCATTGAGTTCGTTTGATGTAGCATAGGCGTACGCATTGACATGAAATTCCATTTGTAAATTGGCAGGTCCTGAAAGTGATTGGGGTCCGCCGGCATCATTGAAAACAAAATAATTAATCTCAGCTGGAATCAACAGGCCTTCGTGATAGTAGCTGCATGCGTCATCTTTGTCTATCATAGGATAATCACCTTTGCAGGCATCATAAAACCCATCTGCATCCATATCAAAAAATGCGGCCAAGGGTTGATCAGGCAATTTCCATCCATATTTTTCTCCAAAATAGATATTGCCCTGAGCAGGCCAATACAGTACATCTTCAGGTATTACTTCACAGGTAAGTGGTTTATTATTTAGCTTGGAGTCTTTGTAAAGTTGTATTTGTTTTTTAATGCTTGTACCTGATACAGAAAAGATTTTGTCCCATTGATCACATTGTGCTTTTTCAGTAGTACCGTTTAAATCTAATGGGCCTGAGAAAAAATCATAACCTACTGATCTATAAGTAACTGCTGATAGTTTTACATTGCGAGATTTATCTACACCTCCAGCCCATACACCAGCAGCGTAGATACCAGATACGGGCAACTGACCATCCTTTGGCACTGGCGAGATATACTGTGCTTCATAAAATAAATCTCCTCCTGTAAGCAGACGTGCTCTCACATTGTTGACCTTCATTTCATATTGCTTGGTTGGTCGTACACATGCAGCTGATGCCCAACTTACAGATGTCATAAATATGCAGATAAAAAAGGCTATTCCCGTAATAAATTTGTTAAAAAGATTCATAATCAAAAATTAAGTTTTGTAATCAAAAAAATATGTGTGGTGTTCCCCTCTTCTTTCATCGTCTTTTTGCCTATCTATACCTTAACGGAGAATGTCTAACAAATATAAAGCTATCCATCATATTTCTAATCTATCATCATCTAAAAAGTAACCAAGTGTATCCAAGGCGACTCATTTTGATATCATTCTCTTAAAATATCATTTAGTAATAGGTAATGAATAATTTGTTTTACTTTTGACACTTAAAAATTCCAATTAAATGTGTCTTAAGTACATGACTTCTCTTTTTTTTATGATGCTGATGCTTAATGCTTTCGGTCAGACCAAGATCAAATCCGTCGATCAGTTGAAGATTGCTTTTGACTTTAATCAAAACCAAACGGCAACATATCAAGAAATCAGGACATTTTACCGTGATTTAGACAAGCTTTCTCCTTTAGTAACAGTTACAGATTTTGGTATGACAGACAGCGGTCATCCACTGCAAGTAGTAGTCATCGCCGATCAAAAACATTTTACTCCTGAAAAAACCAGAAAAGCGGGCAAAGCAATTCTTTTAATCAATAATGGAATACATCCAGGCGAACCCGACGGTATAGACGCGTCCATGCTTTTTGCAAGAGACCTTTGCCAAAATAAAGATATGCAGGCGTTGCTAAATAAAGTGACCATTGTCATTGTGCCCGTTTACAATATTGGCGGATGTCTGAATCGTACCGCCACCAGCAGGGCCAATCAAAATGGTCCAGAAATGTATGGATTCAGAGCCAATGCCAAAAATCTGGATCTAAACCGCGATTTTATCAAATGTGATAGTAAAAACGCACTGAGTTTCAATCAGATTTTTAACCATTGGAATCCAGATGTCATGATAGATACACACACTTCCAATGGTGCAGACTACACATACACCATGACACTGATAGCTACCCAAAAAGATAAACTACAACCATCTCTCAGAGACTTTTTATCTCAAAATATGTTACCTTATCTTTACAACGACATGGCCAAAAAAGGCTGGGAAATGATCCCATATGTTAACACACGTGGCATCCCAGACAAAGGTATTTATGGATTTATGGATACTCCAAGGTACTCGTCAGGATATGCGGCACTGCACCACACCATAAGCTTTATGCCAGAAACACATATGCTCAAGCCTTATAAAGACAGAGTTTTGAGCACGAAAGAATTTATCATTACTACTTTTAATTTTGTTCATCAACAAAAATCTCAATTGCTACAAGCAAGAGAAGTTGCTATAAAATCTACTTTAAAACAAGATTCCTGCGCCTTGAGTTATAAAGTTGACGATAGTAAGGTTGATAGTCTGCTTTTTAAAGGTTTTAAGGCTGCATACAAAAAGAGTGAAGTCAGCGGATTGGACAGACTTTATTATGATAGGTCTTTGCCTTGGCAAGCCAAAATCCCATTTTACAACGAATACATTGCTTCATTAAAAGTTAAAAAACCTAAAGCTTATATCATACCACAAGCATACGATAAAGTTATTAATTTGCTCGTTACTAATGGTGTCAAAGTACAAAAACTTGAAAAAGACACCATCATCCAAGTAGAAATGTACAGAGTCGAAAGCTACGATTCGACCAAAACACCCTATGAAGGTCATTTTAATCATTCCAATGTAAAGGTCAATACCGAAATCCGAAGTAAGCAATATTACAGGGGTGATTTTATAATATATACGGATCAGAAAGCAGTAAAATTTTTGGTGGAAACCGTGGAGCCTCAAGCGCCAGACAGTTATTTCTGTTGGAATTTTTTCGATGGTGTTTTGGCTCAAAAAGAATATTTTTCTGACTATGTATTTGAAGATTTGGCCGCTGAATATTTAAATAAAAATGCTGGACTTAGAGCAAAGTTGGAACAAAAGAAGGCAGCAGATGCCACGTTTGCAAGTGACGGTAGAGCTCAGTTAGACTTTGTTTATAAAAATTCACCTTGGTACGAATCCACTCATAGATTATATCCTGTAGGAAGGTTAGTAACCAAATAAAATAGATTACATCATGAAAGTTTGTGGATTTTCCTTTATAAAAAACGCTATATTATACGACTATCCTATAGTAGAAGCAATAATGTCAGTATTACCCATTTGTGATGCTTTTGTAGTTGCTGTTGGCAAAAGCGATGACGAAACTTTGGACTTAATTAAAAGTATCCAAGATCCAAAAATCAAAATTATAGAAACCATTTGGGACGATTCGTTAAGAGAGGGTGGACGTGTTTTGGCTGTTGAAACGGATAAAGCTTTTCAAGCTATTGGGGCGGATTTTGATTGGTGTATATACATTCAAGGAGATGAAGTTATGAGGGACGTCGATCATCAAACGATTACCGACGCCATGAGCTCTTACAAAAATAATACAAAAATAGATGGACTACTCTTTGATTACTTTCATTTTTATGGGTCCTATGATTACTTGGCAGCATCATCAAAATGGTATAAGCACGAAATTCGGGTCATCAAAAACAATAAAAAAATATACTCATATCGCGACGCACAAGGATTTAGAAAAAATGATAATCAAAAACTGAACGTGGCTCATATTCCTGCCAAAATTCATCATTATGGTTGGGTAAAACCACCAAAAAATATGATGGCAAAACAAAAAACTTTTCAAAAATTATGGCATGACGACCAATGGGTAAACAAACATGTAGCTGATAGCGAAGAATTTGATTATTCAGACATTGATGTTTTAAAAAAATTTGAAGGTATGCATCCCAAAGTTATGATCGATAGGATCAAAAGGTCCAATTGGACATTCGCTAGAGATCTTAGTCACAATAATTTGACTTTAAAAGAGAAAGTCAAAATTACTTTAAAAAAGTATCTAGGATTAGACTTTTCTTATAAAAACTACAAGATCAAAGAAGTGTATAAAAACCTGAATTCTATATAATATTTCAAAAATGTCATAAATATTGTCATTTTTGTGGCAGTTTTAACTTTCCAACTGTCATTTTGACTTAAAAATCAAAGTGGCAATAAAATTGATACTTAACATTTGGATAAAGTGCAATTCCAGGTTTTCTGGATGGGAAGTGCTTTATACAATCATTGTAAAACATTATGTTCAATAAAATAAAAGAGTTTATGTCAAATCAGGTAGAAGAAACTTCACCAAAGAAGGCAAAGAAAAAGAAGGGATCAGAAGATGTGCACACCGAACAAGAGAGTGCGCACTTACAAGAAATAGAGACTCTAAAAGCCGAAATCGAAGAAAGTAAAGATAAATATCTCAGACTGTTTGCAGAGTTTGACAACTTCAAGAAACGTAGTGTCAAAGAAAGATTTGAATTGATGAAAACAGCAGCACAGGAGACCATCACTTCATTACTTCCCGTATTAGATGATTTTGATAGAGCAAAAAAGAGTGCCGAAACTGGTGCTGAATCATTTAGCGAAGGTGTCCAGTTAGTTTATAACAAACTTTTTTCAACTTTGGAGCACAAAGGACTCAAGGCGATGGAAAGTACAGGTGTGGATTTTGATCCTGAGTGGCACGAAGCCATCACAGATATACCTGCTCCTACTGAAGAAATGAAAGGAAAAGTCATTGATACTATAGAAAAAGGATATACGCTGAATGAAAAAATCATCAGATATGCCAAAGTAGTTGTAGCCAAATAAAACAAAATAAAGAAATTGTAATGATGGGAAATTTAAGTCCTTTACAATTTTTTTTGTATAAATAAATTAATATTTCTCTTACAGAAACCAATAAATGAAGCGAGATTATTACGAAATACTGGGAGTAGACAAAAATGCTGACGAAGGCACGATAAAAAAGGCCTATCGTAAAGTGGCCATGCAATATCACCCGGATAGAAATCCAGACGATAAAGCAGCCGAGGAAAAATTTAAAGAAGCTGCTGAAGCCTACGAAGTACTGAGCGATGCCAACAAAAAAGCAAGATATGACCGATATGGACATGCTGGTGTAGAAAATATGAGCGGTGGTGGCTTCTCGGGTGGAAGTATGAACATGGAAGATATATTCAGCCAATTTGGTGATATATTTGGAGATGGAGGAAGTCCATTTGACCAATTTTTTGGTGGCGGTTCGCGAAGGAGTAGCGGTGGTGGCCAAAAAGGAAGCAACCTGAGAATCAAAGTGGCTTTGACCTTGGAAGAAATAGATGCTGGTGTCACTAAAAAAATAAAAGTAAAAAAACAAGTTTCTTGTAAAACATGTAGCGGCTCAGGTGCCAAAGATAGAAATAGCATTTCTACCTGTGGAACATGTGGTGGATCAGGTTATGTGAGACAAATAAAAAATACATTCTTGGGCCAAATGCAAACCACAGTGGTATGCCCTAAATGTAATGGCTCAGGTAAGTCAATTGCTGCAGTTTGTGGCACATGTCGTGGAGACGGACGCACCATGGACGAGGAGCTCATAGAAATCGAAATTCCAGCAGGTGTACAAGAAGGTATGCAGTTATCCATGCGTGGCAAAGGTAACGCAGGTCAAGCAGGAGGCCCAGCTGGTGATTTATTGATCAATATCGAAGAAAAACAACATGAGCAATTTAGTCGTGACGGAAATAATGTTATTTATGATCTATTCTTAAATTTTGCTGATGTAGCTTTGGGCACCAATGTAGAAGTACCTACCTTGTCGGGAAACGTAAAAGTAAAAATCCCTGCAGGTACCCAAGCCGGAAAAATATTCAGGCTCAAAGGTAAAGGATTGCCTTCATTACAACAATATGGTAAGGGTGACCAACTCATCAATGTAAATATTTGGACACCAAAAGTGCTCACCAACGAAGAAACGGCTATGCTCGAAAAAATGAAAGATATGCCCAACTTCAATCCAAAACCCAACAGCGGTGAAAAAGGATTTTTTGAGCGTATGAAAGAATACTTTAATTAAAGAATTAAAAATTTAGATTTTGGCCAAAAAGAAAAAAATCATTACTGACCTTCTCATCACAGGCATTGCAGACAAAGGAAAATCTGTGGGTAGGACAGCCGATGGTCAGGTGATTTTTACAGACGGAGCAGTTCCTGGTGATGTGGTAGATGTGGTAGTTTTAAGGAAGAAAAAATCCATGAGCGAAGCCGTAATCACTTCATATAAGTCACTCTCAGCAGACAGAGTACATCCTGAATGTCAGCATTTTGGTGTATGTGGCGGTTGTAAATGGCAGCATCTCGACTATCAAGCACAATTGAGACACAAATTCCAAACGGTCAAAGATAGTATACGTCGTATCGCTAAGTTAAATGATGACATTGTGCAACCTATTATAGGGTGTGACGAAAATTTAAGATACAGAAACAAGCTCGAATATAGCTTTTCTACCAAAAGATGGATCACTAAAGAAGAAGCCAACACAGACTTATCTATATCGCAATCAGGTGCTTTGGGTTTTCATAGACCAGGATATTTTGACAAAATTGTAGACATTGAAAAGTGTCATTTGCAAGATGATCTGACCAATAAAATCAGAAATTTTATAAAGCAATTCGTTATAGACAACGATTATACCTTTTATGACTTGAGAGCTCATCATGGTTTGATGAGAAACATAATCGTTAGAAATACGACTCAAGGCGATTGGATGCTTATCGTAATCTTTAGAGATGCAGATATAGACAAGATTGAAAATCTAATGGCAGCTGTCAAAAATGCTTTTCCCGAGATCACTTCGCTAAATTATGCTATCAATGATAAAGTAAATGATACCATTTTTGATAAAGAAGTGGTTACTTATCATGGATTACCATATATCACCGAAAAACTCAGAGACGTTAGTTACCGCATAGGTACCAAATCATTCTTTCAAACGAACCCAAAACAAGCCGTGACACTTTTTGATGTAGCTGTGGATTATGCAGAACTTAAAGAGACAGATAATGTTTATGATTTGTATACAGGATTAGGCAGTATAGCACTATATCTAGCGTCAAAAGTCAAACATGTGACGGGAATAGAAGAGATACCTGAAGCTATTGTCGATGCTAATATAAATATGAACTTAAACGGTATACAAAATGCTACCTTTTATGCCGGAGATGTCAAACATTTGCTCAACGATGATTTTGTAAAAAAACATGGTAAAGCAGATGTCATCATTACGGATCCTCCTCGCACGGGTATGCACGAAAACGTAGTCCAAACCTTACTTGAATTAGAAGTACCAAGATTAGTATATATAAGCTGCAATCCCGCAACTCAAGCCCGCGACCTATTGCTTCTTTCAGATAAATATGATACTATCAAGGTCCAACCTGTAGATATGTTTCCACATACGCATCATATCGAAAGTGTAGCATTACTTAAACTAAGGACTACGTAAGATGGCACAAGCAGATCAATTTATAGCATTACAAAAGGAAATCATTCCTTATAAAAGGATATTGACACAAGCTGCTGATGTCATTCTCAATGAAAATGTGTCCAAATACCCCATTTTTGTAGTACATCAGCAAGAAATGGATATGGGCATTCCACTTATAGACGCAGGCAAAATGTTTCGATGGTCTGTAAATGCGTCCACTCTCGAAGAGTTTGTAACTAAAGAGATCATTTTTATGGACAAAGCTCAAGATTTTATTTCTACGTATAAGGATCCGGAGATTTATCTTTGTCTATTCGTACTTAGTGAGTTGGGTGCCCAATTTATCTTCATTACGAGAGCATAAATTTGATTTTCTTAGGCTACACTTTTACTGAATTTAAGTCATGTATTATTGAAAATTAAAAAATTGGCATAATTTATGAAATATTTTTGCTAAAGATATTGG
>Ga0075157_10001605_pt1 | contig 13982 bp, 12 predicted proteins | sample JI81BgreenDNA_FD_70967 | JGI IMG/M metagenome (GOLD analysis project Ga0075157, IMG submission 70967) | Wastewater effluent complex algal communities from Wisconsin, to seasonally profile nutrient transformation and Carbon sequestration -... | ecosystem: Engineered > WWTP > Effluent > Algae...
ATTATGGCGTTCTTTTAATTGATTCTGACGATACAAAAACACTGTTACCAGTCCTATCATCACAAATAAAAATGCTATAAATCCCCATAAAATTTGATCTTCTTGCTTTTTTATTTCAGCTTTATAAAGCAATTTATTGTTTTCTTTTTGGTATTTTTCTATTTCATATTTACTTGTTAAACTCGAAATAGCTCTCAGATTTTCAATTTCATCTAATTGATTTTTAAGGGCATTAGAAGCTAATAAATCTGAATATGCCTCGGAGAACATATTTTTTTCAGCATATACCAGCGAACGCTCCTTTAGGGTAATATATAGTTCAAATTTAGATTCGGCTTCATCAGCTTTTTCTAAAGCTTTTTCATAAAATTGAAGAGCTTTATCCAAATCATTTTGCTCTTTATAAACTTTAGCAATATTATTGTAGGTACTGGCAAGCCCTTGTTTATCTTCGGCACTCAACGATACTTCAACAGATTTTTCGTAAAACATCAAAGCCTTTTCATAGTTTTGTTGGCTTTGGGCTAAAATACCTAAATTATTGAGTGTTCTGGCGATTCCTCCTTTATCATTTAGTTCTTCGCTTATTTTTAGGGAACGATTATAGTAGTCAGTAATTTGAGAGTAATCTATGTTGGTGGTTGTTTCTTCAGATGTTTCTATTTGAAGTTTTAAAGAAGCAGCTAAGTTGTTTAGAATCCCAGCTATTTCTCGTTTCTTTTTAAGTTTTTCATATATATTAAGTGCTTTTGTGTATTCTAAAGTAGCTTTTTTATAATCACTCAGAGCATCATAGATTAATCCACTGGTAGTATAGCACCTTGCCTTTCCAAAATCATCGTTGTATTTTTCCCGAATGGTTAAAGAGTTCAAATTGAGTGTTGTAGCTTCTTTATATTCTCCCCACTGATAGTATACATTTGCCAATCCACTCATGGCTTTTGCTTTTTCGATCTCTTCTTTCTCAGTTATTGTTTTTGTTAGAATATCCAGAGTTCGACTATATGCTTTATAAGCTTCTTTCACATCTCCTTCTTTGGCTCTTAATAAATAGGCATTACCTAGAGAATTGTAAGCTCCTGCCTCTCCTGCTTTATACTTAATAGTTTGTGATTTCTGAAGTGCTATAAAAGCATACTTAAAGGAATTTTCCTGATCTTTGAAAAGCCATTCCTGAGTTAATGCCAATAAAGTTTCTATTTCCTTTTCTCCTGAATTGTATTGAAGAGCCTTTTGTAGACTATCTATTTTTTCTTGGGCTGATGTAGTAGAATAGAGAAATAAGTAAAGAATCAAAAATAAGATATACTTCATAGATTTTAAGCTAAAAATCCAAAATTAAAGAAAAATGCTGGAACAAAAAAGAAAAGTACCCAATTGGGTACTTTTCTCATATCATATTTTTGAAAATAATGATTTAGTTCATTCTAATAATATCACATTTATACCCCTCTTGGATAGAACCATGTAATACAATTGTATATACACCACCTGCAACAAAATTAAAGCTAATATTTTTAGCCACAATTGCTGCTGTATGTCTTCTATTTAGATTGTAAAAATTAAATAAAAATGTTCCAGCAGGGATATTTGTGTAGTTACTAAATGTTAAAGCTTGTGTGTAATTAGGAATAGCTGTACCATCAGATGTTCTTTCTACACTTATTTGCATGGCAGAAGAAGCAGAAATTGTATTTGTAAGAGTATTATATCTTCTACGAGAAGCCAAAGAGTCTCTTGTTGCTCTCAAAGAATCTTGTTGTAGAGCTGTTTTTCCTTGATCCAAAGAGTAACGAGTATTGGCGGGAGCGTTAGGAAATACAATCATAGGTCTTCTGCTGATATTAAACGGACTTGGAGCACTAGCATCAGCTGTAAGTAACTGTACTTCACCCAAATCTGGAGCTAAATTAAGGAAACGAATAGCAGCACCAGTTGGAGTAGGAATAGTTTCTGTAATAGTTGTAGAGCCTTGTGCATCTGTACCTGTAGTTGTTCCTAATCTACCTCTCAAAAATATGGTTGTTAAACTTCCTGTATTTAGGTTTGTATTTACTCTCAAAGCTCCTAAAGAAACTCCATCTGTATCAAGAAATGAAATATCTCTTCTACCCGCTGAAATAAACATTCCTCTCTCTTGTTGAGCTGGAACAAGTTCTACTCCATTAAGTACAGAAGCCGCTACTGCAGCAGAAAAGTTTGTGAATGCTGTTGCACTTGCAGCAAATCCAGGAGAAGCTGCTGCTGGTATATACTGGCTAGATTGCTCTAAAGCTCCAGCAATGCCTATTGGTGTGGTTACAGCACTAGGGTATTTTCTCATTAAGGGTATCACAGTTGCCCCATCTAAACGAAACTGATTGCTAAAAACAACAGCAGGCGTTCCATCAAAATTAGCAAGAGGTGTTCCATCTACAGCTATCTGAAAACGTGATTGAGGATTATTCTCATCAGGACTTAAATCTACCAATGCATTAAACACCATGATTCTTGCATTATTGGCATTTGTTTTTGCCAAAGGTGCCACTAGTGCTTTATTTACTTGAGGTTCAGGGTATTCTGGTTTACAAGAAAATACTAATGTTGCTACAACTCCAGCAGATAATATATATTTTATATTTTTCATATATTTGCTTTTTTAGATTTAAAACTCAGGTATAGGAACTAACGTTTCTATACCTTTATTTTTAGGCTTATTCAAAAATATAACGTACTCCAAATTGGATTTGCCATTGAGATGCAAAATTATTGATATTGTTTTGGAATGTTACGTTTGATCTTCCTGTCAAGTTATCTACAACAGGAGCAAAAGTGTACACTGGTCTTCCACTTGGCGACTCATATCCAATAAAGTTTGTCAATTGGGTTCTGATTGGAGATTTTACTACTCCCCAAGAAGAAGAAATTGCGTTGGTGAAATTGAACAAGTCAAGTGTAAGTTGTAATGTATTCTTCTGGAATTTGAAATCCTGTGTAATACGTAAATCAGACTTAAATACCCAAGGAGCTTGAGCACCATTACGTTCTGCAAACTTGCCTCTATTTGCATTCAGATACTTATCTTGTTTGATATAAGCATCTAGTTCATTCCATATTTGTTCGGGACTTCTTGTATCGGCAGCATTCGTAGGAGCTAAAATAATTTCATCTCTACTTCTTGGAATATAGATTAACTCATTAGAGTTTACACCATCACCATTCATATCACCTCCACTTACATAAGAGAATGTATTTCCAGAACGAGCTTCAACAAAGATAGAGATACCTGTAGCAAAATATTTAGCATATTCTTTCTTCCAAGATGCCCCACCAACTATTCTATGTAATTGTTGATTAGATGAATATGAAAGTTCTGGTCTGTTTGGATTGTTTACAATTTGATTACCAGTAAAGAAACTGAATGCTGTACTTGCTTGAGCAGCATTGATATCCCAAGAAGGTCCATAATTATAAGCCAATGATGTAAACCAACCACCTTCAAATTGTTTTTGTATTTGAGCAGTTACAGAACCCGACCAACCTTGGCTATTATTATCTAAAACAAATGCATTGGTAATATTAGCATTGATACGGTTTGCATTACCCGTATTTCCTGCATAACGAGGTCTTCCATCACCAGGTATAACACCCACTGGAGCAGCCAAGTTAGCATTTCTTACATAAATTGCATTGATATCTTTTGTATAAGAAAGATCAATAGATGCTGTTAAGCCTTCTCCAAAAGTAAAGTCTGTACCTAAATTAGATCTCCAAACCTGAGGGAAACGGAATTTAGAAGCAGTGACATTTATTTCGTAGCTTGCAGGAACTTGACCTATTGTATTGGCAGGTTTGTAAGCAAAAGGATTTCCATCTACGGGGAAAGGTCTGTTTACACCTGAAGCACTTTGCTCATCTATCGTGCCGAATAAAGCTCCTGTATTGCTGGCTTGGTTACTCATCCATACGAAAGGAACACGACCAGTGAATACACCCGTTCCACCACGAACTTGGAAAGTTCTATCACCTTTTACATCCCAATTAAAACCAACTCTTGGTGACCATAATACCTGAGCATCAGGGAATTTCCCTACATTAAATTGCTCTTGATTTTCAAAGAATAAGCTCTGAACAGCAGGGTTATCTACAGGGCTTTTAGGGAAGAAAGGCATATCAGCTCTTAGACCTAAAGTAATTTTTATTCTATCATTGGGTTTCCATTCATCTTGAACATAGAATCCAATTTGAGCAGCCTCAAATCTAGCAAAAGGAACTTCTTCTGTGGTAGCAGAATATCTGTAACCAAATAAAGTTGGTCTGCCTAAGCCTGTACTTACACCACTTTGGTTTACCATTGGGTTTCCTGTGATGTCTGCACCCGTAGGAATGACTGTTCCAGCAGGTAAACTGTTATAAAATGCTTCTAGGTTAGCAAAACGATAACGGCTAAAGAAGTTAGGCATAAAACCATTACGGAATTTGTAGTATTCGTTAGCAGTTCCAATTGTAAATGTATGCTTTCCTTTATAGATATTAAAATTATCTGATAATTGGAAAACATCAGAATCTAAAAGGTTATTGGCTGTAAATAACTCATAACCAAATGAAGTAGCTGTTTGGTTACTTCCATTTTCAATATCAACAAATGGGAACACTCCACCTTTAGAACCACGGAAATCTCTAAAACCAGTCCATCCAGCAATAAAATTATTTGAATATTTATTACCAATGGTACTGTTTACTTCTCCAACAATTGAGTTATAATTGTTATTGATGTTGTAATTTCCATTTTGGAAAGGTAATGATAATGCACTGTTATTTCTACCTCCTTGAGAGCCTGAGCCACTCATGGGTACATCTCTATATGATTTTAAATACGTATAACGCAATGTGGCTCTTGTGCTCTTCGTTACGTTCCAATCTAAACGAGCAAGAATTTTTTGACTTTCTGTCTCTAAATCATAGCCATCTATTGCTCCTGAATTGTAACCAAATTGGCTTGCCAAAAATTGACTTAATTTATCAGCAGCTTCTCCACTCACGTTAGCAACATTTGAACCTGTTGCACCACGATTTGCTACAAATTGTCCTACTGGGTCATTGCGTTTTTCTAATTCGGCATTTACAAAGAAGAATAACTTATTTTTAATAATAGGACCACCTAAACGGAAACCTGCTTGGTAATAATTGAAATTTGCAACATTGAGTTTGTTATCACCCACTTTGTCTGCTACAAGATTATTATTACGGAAAAAGTAATAAGCAGAACCTTTTATGTTATTTGTACCACTGCGTGTTACAGCATTGATACCAGCTCCTGTAAATCCACCCTGACGTACATCGTAGGGAGCAAGGTTTACTTGGATTTCATCAAGAGCATCCAAGCTGATTGGTTGAGAGTTTGTCTGACCACCTGGCAGAGAAGAAAGTCCAAAAGAGTTATTGAAAATAGAACCATCCACTGATAAGTTATTGAATAAGTTATTTCTACCTCCAAAACTTGTACCTGAACTTTGAGGTACTAGACGAGTCATGTCTGTGAAGTTACGAGAAATCGTAGGCATGCTCATCAATTGTGTACTATTAATGTTGGTTGCAGCACCCGTACGATCAGAGTTAAAAATTGCATCTTTTTTACTAACAACCTGAATACCTGCAATTTCACTATTTTCTTCTTTCATTTCGTAATTTACTGAAAGATTTTGACCAAGACTAAGTGTAACACCTTCTTCTTTGATAGTACCATAACCCACTGCTGAAACCTCAATAGAGTAAGGACCTCCAATACGTAGATTTGGCAAATTGAAACTACCGTTTTCTAAAGTAGATGTTCCATATTTAGAACCTGATGGCTGGTGAACCACTACGATTGTAGCACCTGGCACAGCTTGTTTTTTGTTATCTAAGACTCTTCCACTCATACTGGCTGTTGTAACACCTTGAGAAAAAGCAAAGTGAGACAAAAACACAAAGCAGAGAATCCATAACTTTTTTAGATGTTTTGTTTGCTTCATATTGTTATTTGGTTTGATGGGGCAAATTTATATATTCTTTTTAGTATAGATTAGTAGTTTATGTTAAGATTTTGTTACGATTTTTAGAAAAAGAAAAATAAATTTGGAATTATAAACTGTATATTCTATATTTGCAGGCTCAAAATCAGTTAGTAACAATTAAAATATTCATATTATGAAAAGGACGTATCAGCCCTCGAATAGAAAACGCCGTAATAAGCATGGATTCCGTGAGAGAATGGCATCTGCAAATGGCAGACGTGTACTTGCTAGCCGTAGAGCTAAAGGTAGAAAAAGATTGACTGTTTCTGACGAAAAAAGACATAAAGGATAATCTTTCATGTACAAACACTTGGGGTGTAAATATAGTAACTTTTTTGAAAATTACTAATTTAATTTCATTTGTGTACTTTAATATGAAACAATCCCTATCAAAATCAGAAATTCTGAGAAGCAAAAAAAAAATTCAAGAACTATTCCAAAAGAATAGTTCTTCTTTGTATTTATACCCTTTCCAAATTAGGTTTCAAAAAAAAGAATTTGCTAATCAGGAGTCGATATTCCCACAGGTACTTTTTGTGGTATCCAAACGTTTTTTCAAAAAGGCTGTTGATAGAAACTTAATACGTAGAAGAATTAAAGAAGCTTATCGCCTCAATAAAAATGATTTACAAAATCATTTATTACCTCTTCATTGTTTGGCTATTATGTATATCGCTAAAGAAACCTTAGATTTTGCAGTTATTCAGAAAAAGCTTATTAAAATAGCAAATATGATTTCTCAAGATTAAACCTTTTGGTTTTCATTTTGTCTATAAGTCTGAAATCTTCAGGCTTATGTTACACGTTGTACTTTCAGTTTTTCTCTTTTTCTTTACTTTGGGTTTTGTGCAATCACAAAACTTATACTTTCCTCCCAATAATTCCAATACTTGGGAGACTACTTCTCCTAATAGTCTTGGTTGGTGCGAAAAAAATTTAGATTCTTTAAAAAATTATCTATCATCCCAAAATACAAAAGCTTTTATCATTCTAAAAGATGGTAAAATTGTTGTTGAGTGGTATTTTGGTACTTTTACAGCAGATAATAATTGGTATTGGGCTTCTGCTGGAAAAACGCTTACTTCTTTTCTGATAGGGAAAGCTCAACAAGATGGATTATTGTCTATTAATGATAAAACATCACAGTATTTGGGTGCAGGTTGGACAAGTTGCACAACTGCTCAGGAGAATGCTATCACGATTAAACATCAGCTTTCTATGAGTACAGGGTTAAAAGATAATGTCCCTGACCCTTTCTGTACAGACCCCAGTTGTCTTGTTTATCAGGCTACTCCCAATACTCGTTGGGCTTATCATAACGCTCCATATACTTTACTTGATGGAGTTATTGAGGGAGCAACAGGGCAAACACTACAAGCTTATACAACAAGTACACTTCAAAGCAAAACAGGTATTACAGGTTTATGGATAAAATCGGGGTACAACAATGTATTTTACAGCAAACCCAGAATGATGGCTCGTTTTGGAATATTGATGCAAAATAATGGTATTTGGAACGGACAAACTGTAATGGGGGACTTAAATTATCTTAATCAAGCTAGAAACTCTTCACAAACCATCAATCCTTCTTATGGTTATTTGTGGTGGCTTAATGGAAAAAGCAGTTATATGGTACCTCAATCTCAGTTGGTATTTCAGGGACCTTTATTTCCTGATGCTCCTGCTGACGCCTATACAGCATTGGGTAAAAACGGTCAGATACTGAGTATTTCTCCAAGTACTGGACTTATTGTGGTACGAATGGGTGACAGCCCCTCTAGTAATAATGATGATGAACTGGTTTCTGTTAGTTTAGGCAATGAAATATGGAAAAGAGTCAATTTGGCAAGAAACCCTTGTAACATTACAGCTCTTAATAATCCTGAAGATATTTCTTTTAAAATCTATCCGAATCCATCTAGTCAAAATATTTCTATTGAAACAGTTCTTTTAGATTATGATATAAAAATTACAGATATAACTGGTAGAGAAGTATTTACAACAACTCATATTCGAGACGCTGTATTTACACCTTCTATCAATCTGGAAGCAGGCATTTACCAAGTTCAGATTCAAAAAAATCAGTCTTTATGGGTAAAAAAAGTGGTTATTACTAAATAACCATTACTTGTATAACTGATAAATTTCGTCAATAGCTTTAGCCAGTTTTCTGTCTTTTTCAGTTACAGTATTGCCTGCATCATGGGTGGTTAAAGCAATTTCTACTTGATTATATACATTTGCCCACCAAGGATGATGATCGTGTTTTTCAGCTACCAAAGCTACCTGACTCATAAAGCCAAAAGCATGTATAAAATCTTTGAATACAAATTTTGATTTTAATTGATTATCAATTTCTTGCCAAGCCATATATATTGAGTTTTAAGTTTCGTATGCAAATATATTAGTAAAAAGTGTAGAGAAAATTTTCTCTACACTTTTTATTTTACTTCATAGATTACCTCATGAGCCTCCGAAGGTGTTGGAATTTCTAGTTTCTGAATGAGCTTATGCATGATATTTTCTGGGACAATATGCTCCCTATCTGCATTTTGAGTCATGAGTTTTTCATAAGAAACCTCCAAATAAACTATTTTCACCTTTGCACCATAAGAAGCAAAAAGCTCTATCAAAGGTATTCGTAGAGATTTAGTTACATTGGTTGCATTCCAAACAAAAGGTATTTTCTTCCTTAAATATGCTTTTGCTTGTTCTTTGGCAGCCTGAATCACCTTTCCGTTTCCACTAGTATCAGTAGGTGAAATTTTCATTTCTCTACGTATTGCATCCAAACTGATTATTTTCCAATCTTTCAAATTATTTTTGATATAAGTATCTTTACCAGCCCCAGGAAGCCCCGAAAGCATGATTATCTCATTATTGGTATCATCAAAAGGCTCATAATCAGGCGAACTATTCTCTTTTTGAAAATACTCAAACTTTGCCAAATCTGATGGGAACACTTTCGATTTATCCCAGCAGTCTTGTTCTTTGGCTAATTCCTTAAACATTTCAATTCTATACAATAAATCCTCTTTGTCTTCGCATATTCTTCCTTTTACATCTGCTTCGGCAATACATGCTAACAAACGTAAATCTACTTCCAAACTTGCTTGTAAAATTGCTTTAATTGGGTTTGGTTTATGAAAAACCCACAAAGGCAAACCATGATATCTGACAATTTTGGCAATTTGTTCCCGAATATCAAAGGGTGTTTTGATGTCTTTATAAAGAATTTGCCTGACTGTTGTTTCACCCTTTTTAGCATGATTGGGCGAACCTATTCGTCCATCTGCTTCTATAACAGTCGTTGAACGTTTTTCTATATCGTGCATCAATGCTGAAGCCCATAATATTTCTTGTGTTTGAATATCTGTATGTTGGTAAAATTCAGTTTTCAAAAGCTCATCTATTACCATTTGTGTATGAATTGCCACATCTCCTTCTGCATGATGGTGTGGGTCTTGAGGCACACCATGCATGTCTTGCACCCAACTGAATTTTTCAGTCAGGTACTGCCAATCTTTATTTTCCGATAATTTCCACATAGTTATTTTAGTTTATTTTTTCCCATATTAAGCTGGCTCTTTTCCAATTGCGAGTCCAGTGTTCATCTGTTTTTACATGATTTTTACGCACATACTTAAACACATTGTGCTGAAAATCAGAAACTTCATATTCTGCTGTATTTCTTGTAACAATTCCCTCCATACTACAAGGTTTCTGAGTATGAATGTCAAAAGAGCCAAAAAAACTGGATTTTTCTACAATTTCAAGAATTTCTTGTGTGTAAACTTCCTCATCCTGAGGTTTTTCTATCATTTTTATTTCAGGAACTGTAGGAAAATCGAAGCAGCCTGCATAAAATTTGGTTTCCTCCCAAGAAAGCCATACTCCATGCAAACGAACAGCAAAAACATAGAAATAAGATTCAAGTTTTTGATATTCAATGGAATGAATAGCATACAGATTTTCACCGAAGATTTCTAAATCGCCTAAATCATTTTTGAGTAAAGACCAATGTTGCCTGAGTTGGGCAGTCCATGCAGATGTAGTTGGAGCTACATGTGAACGAGCAAATACACCATATTTACTCAGACAGTTATTTTCTCCATCTAGTTTTTCAGTATGTACAACTGAATTTATTTTTTGTAAATCTTGCCAATATTGATGATTGAATCGGTCGTCTGAAGTAGTGCCTGGCGAAAAAGGGTAGTGATAAGTACGACCGTACTTAGTTGAAATAGACATAGTTGTAATTTTTAGATAATACCATAGCAGCCTATACTTTTGTATAGGTTGATTAAGATTGAATGGTATTAACGATTACATAACTATGCACTTTAGAGGGTTTTATGATTGCAAAATTAGTATAAACTTTTCAAATCCTAAAATTTATCTTTTAGAAATATGATTTGATGAGATAGATTTCTGGCGAGAACACTTAAATCTATTTACATTATCATTGCGTTTTGCTGTATGTTTTGTACCTCGTGTATTCATTCGTTTTCTCCACATTTTCCAAGAAGAAAGTTTCATTTCCTGTCTCATCAGTTCTATTACCTCTTTTTCTGGTATTCCAAATTGAAATTCTATGGCTTCAAAGGGAGTTCTATCCTCCCATGCCATTTCAATAATACGGTCTATATCCTGCTCCGATAAGGTATATTTTTCTGCTATTTTCATATTTGTTTTTATTTCTTTTTCAAACCATTGTTTTAGTATTTTGTTTTAGACAATGTGTTTGTTATTTGTCAGAATCATGCAGAAAGCTCATTTAATATTCCCTCATCAATTATTCAAAAATATTCCTATTCAAAAAGATGAAGCCATTATTTACCTTATAGAAGAGTTTTTATTTTTCAAACAATACAAATTTCATAAGCAAAAACTCATTTTTCATAGAGCTTCCATGAAGGCTTACGAAGCCTACTTAATTCAAGAGGGTTTCCAATGTTGCTATATCGAAGCATACCAAACAGAAAGTGATATTAGAAATCTTATTGCTTCGCTTGCTTCAAAAAACTTTGAATTTATTAGCTACACTGATGTATGTGATGACTGGCTTGAGAAAAGAATACAGCAAACTACTTCATTATATCAAATTCAAGATCAAGTATTTACATCTCCTCTATTTATCAATACCATAGAGTCTATTCACAATTATTTTGATACTAAAAAGAAATATTACCAAACAGACTTTTACATTCATCAAAGAAAACAAGAAAAAATACTCATTACAGCCAATCAGCAACCTTTAGAGGGGAAATGGACTTTTGATACTGAAAACAGACTTAAATATCCTAAAGACAAAAAAGTCCCTGCTATTCCTAAAATCGTTAAAAATTCATTTTATCAGGAAGCTACCCAATATATTTCTCAATATTTTTCAGAAAATCATGGTAAAAACTCTGATTTAGTCATTTATCCAACAAATTTTCAGGAAGCAGAAGAATGGCTTGAGCATTTTTTAGAAAATCGTTTTTATGATTTTGGTATTTATGAAGATGCTATTGTTGCTCACGAAGTGCTTTTACATCACTCCATGCTTACCCCATTGCTGAATGTAGGTTTGTTACTACCTATGCAAGTCATTGAGAAAGCTATCAGTTATGCTGAACAGCATACGATTCCTTACAACAGTTTAGAAGGTTTTATAAGACAAATTCTTGGATGGCGAGAGTTTATCAGGGCTATTTATATTAGAGAAGGCAGTTTACAACGTACCAAAAACTTTTGGGGTTTTACAAGAAAACTACCTCAATCTTTTTATGATGGTACCACAGGTATAAAACCTGTTGATAAAACTATCCAAAAATTACTTGATACAGGCTATAATCATCATATTGAGCGTTTAATGGTTTTAAGCAATTTTATGTTGCTCTGCGAAATAAATCCTGATGATGTTTATCAGTGGTTTATGGAAATGTATATAGATGCTTATGATTGGGTAATGGTGCCTAATATCTATGGTATGGGACAATTTGCAGATGGTGGGCTGATGTGTACCAAGCCCTACATTAGTGGAAGCAATTATATTTTAAAAATGAGTGATTACAACAAAAATGAACCATGGGTGCAAATTTGGGATGCTTTGTTTTGGCGTTTTATGCATGTTCATAGAGCATTTTTTCTAAAAAATCCTCGTCTGGGTATGTTGGTTAAAACTTTTGATAAAATGGATGAATCTAAACGTAATAACCTTCTCAAAACAGCCGATAAATTTTTAGATAACTTATGAAACGCCCTTGGAATATTCCTGATATGCCTGTTTATAGTTTGGCAACATACAACCATCATGTTTTGAACATGAACATCTGTACGTATGTTACAGCCATCAGTATGAAGCCCAAGCTTTATGGAATTGCTGTTTACAATGATACCCAAACGCTCAAAAATGTTCAGGAATCTGAGTATGCTATTCTTCAGTTATTACATCCTTCTCAGTATGCGTTGGTCAATGTTTTGGGTAAAAAAAGTGGCAAAAACTATCATAAACATGCTTACCTTACTAAAAAAGGCTTGTTACAATCATGGAATGGTTATGAAATATTAAAGAATATTACGGCTTGTCTTTTACTGAAAAAAATTAGTTTTCAGCAAACTGGCGACCATGTCTTGTATATTTGGGAGGTAGAAAAGTTTGCTAGCTTTTCCACAGAAGCTCTTACTACCTCCCTACTTTCTGAGAAGAAAATTATTAGAATTTAATTCAATTATTTTTTCACAAGTTTTTCAAGTTCTTCTATAAACATACTGGGGGCTTTCATCACCCATTCTCTTGGATTACCCTTGGTTTGATGGTTTTGCATGTAATCGAGGAGTTTTGTAATATTAAAATCGTTGCTTGCAATACCTGCTCCAGCCCTTTCTCCATCCAGAGCATTACACATCTGTTCAAATTGCCCCTCAACTGGCATCATCATGGTAGGTTTTCCTAAGCACATTGCCTCACAAACAGACTCAAAACCTGCTGTGCTTACAAAAGCCTTGCAGGTACGCATTTTTTCTAAAAATTTCACATCACTAATTTGGTGAAATACAAGCGTTTCATCTAGATTTTCCTCTGCTGGAGCATCTTTTCTATCCCAAAAACATTCGATTTTTGTTTCTGGATTCTTTTTGTGCCAGTCAATAATATCTTGTCCATAACCATCATTATTTACATAAGCGAGTATAAAATCTTGTTTTTCGGGTTCTAACTTTAATACCTCTTTACGTAAAAGAGGGGGAACAACTTTTATTTTACCTTCGTTCTGAAGGTATGGAGCAAAAGAAAGTGCTAATTTTAATTTAGCTCCCCAAGCTGTAATTTTTGTATTTTGGGCTAGTAAAAATTTATCCATTCCATGCCCCTTCGGAAACTCAAATTGAGAGTGTTCTAAAAAATACTGATGACCCACTACAGCCATCGGAGCTACTTTTTTATAGAAAATATTATGAAAACCTCCAAGAAAATCATAGAAATTAATAATCACATCAGGCTGATATTGCTTATACCAACCATTTAGTTCTCTTAGACTTTTGATGAAGGTTTTGAGTTTTAAGGTATTGTATTGAATGGTCGCTCCTATTAGTATTTTACGATTGTCCTTATCTTTTACAAAATTAGGACTCTCAAAATAATGAATGGGAGCTTTGATTTGCTCTTCAAAAAAGTTTGGAATTTTTCGGTGACTTTTGCCTACCAAAACTGCAGCTAACTGATGCCCTGCATCATGTAAGATTGTTTGCAAGGAAATAGCTTGTGTGAGATGCCCTCTGCCCTCTCCTTGTACCACAAATATAAATTTTGCCATATTATTTTCTTAAAATTTTGACAAATGGTTGGTAACTCAAAAAGAACATTTTTATTTTTTTCCAAACTAAAAAAAATTTGGAAAGAATTTTGCTATATTTCAGACAGAACAAAACTATTCTTTCAAAATGGCAAAATCAATATTTTTA
>Ga0075157_10001606_pt1 | contig 13980 bp, 13 predicted proteins | sample JI81BgreenDNA_FD_70967 | JGI IMG/M metagenome (GOLD analysis project Ga0075157, IMG submission 70967) | Wastewater effluent complex algal communities from Wisconsin, to seasonally profile nutrient transformation and Carbon sequestration -... | ecosystem: Engineered > WWTP > Effluent > Algae...
TTTATTATTTATGTTTCGGATTGACATTGGTTATTTTTCATCCAATTCAATGGATTTGTCTCAATGTTTTTGGTTATCAAGCGCACAAAAAAAGTGTGGATTACTTGAACCTGTTTTTAGTCAGATGTACGAATATTTTAGGAACAACTTATTCGGTTAAAAACAAAGAAATTATTCCAAATAATGTGCCAGTAATTTTTGTGGCAAATCATCAAAGTTTGTATGATATTATTGGAATTATTTGGTATTTAAGACGATTTCATGCCAAATTTGTCAGCAAAAAAGAATTAGGAAAAGGCATTCCAAGTGTTTCTTATAATTTGCGACATGGCGGTTCTGTTTTAATTGACAGAAAAGATCCAAAACAAGCGTTACCTGTTATTAAAGGTTTAGGCGAATATATTGAAAAACATAATCGTTCGGCAGTAATTTTTCCTGAAGGAACGAGAAGTAAAACCGGAAAACCAAAGGAATTTGCCCAAAGTGGTTTGAAGATTTTATGTAAATATGCACAGAATGCTTACATAGTTCCAATTTCAATTAATAATTCATGGAAAATGGTCAAATTTGGCGCTTTTCCAATGGGATTAGGAAATAAATTAGAATTTATAATTCATGAACCAATGGCGGTAAAGGATTATTCATTTGAAGAAATCATGCAAAAAACAGAAAGCGCTGTAGTAAGTGCTATCAAAATATAATTTAAAAGAAATAAAATGTCATTAAAAAACATCCGAATAGAGGTGATGCAATTTTTGGAGAAAAATGTCGATAGTTTCGTCGATCAGTTTTTGATTCCGGTAGAAAAAATTTGGCAACCTTCTGATTTTTTACCCAATTCGGAAAACGAAAACTTCATTGAAGAAGTAAAAGAATTACGCGAAATTGCCAAAGATTTACCTTATGATTTTTGGGTTGTAATGGTCGGCGATACTATTACCGAAGAAGCTCTACCAACCTATGAATCTTGGTTGATGGAGGTTGAAGGAGTTGATAACGAAGGTCGAAACGGTTGGTCAAAATGGGTTCGTCAATGGACTGGCGAAGAAAATCGTCATGGTGATTTGTTGAATAAATATTTGTATTTGTCCGGTCGCGTGAACATGCGCGAAGTTGAGGTTACGACACAGCATTTAATCAATGACGGATTCGACATTGGAACCGGAAAAGATCCGTATAAAAATTTTGTTTACACTAGTTTTCAGGAATTGGCAACCTATATTTCACACAATAGAGTTTCGCAATTAGCAAAACAATATGGCGATAAAAAATTGTCTAAACTTTGCAAAATGATTGCTGGCGATGAAATGCGTCATCATCATGCGTATTCGGAGTTTGTTACTCAAATTTTCAAAGTTGATCCTTCCGAAATGATGTTGGCTTTTCAATATATGATGAAGCAAAAAATTACAATGCCAGCTCATTTCTTGAGAGAATCAGGAGAAAAAATAAGTACTGCTTTTGAGGAATTTTCAAATTCGGCACAAAAAATTGGGGTTTATACCGCCAATGATTATGTAGATATTTTACAAAAATTAGTCGATAAATGGGAAATTTCAAAAATGACTAATTTAACGGATGAAGCTGAAAAAGCTCGCGATTATTTAATGAAATTACCAGCCAGAATGGCAAAAATATCAGAACGATTAGTGTTGCCAGATGAAACTAAAATCTTTAAATGGGTTGAACCAGCTTTGATCAAGTAAAAAAATATAAACTAAATCCTTTCCGAAAAGAAAGGATTTTTTTAAACCAAAATTTATGTCAGTTATAGATAATACCATACTTTTTGTAAAACAACAATTAGAAAATGCCGAAGGCGGACACGATTGGTTTCATATTGAGCGTGTTTATAAAAATGCTTTGTTGATTGCACGAGAAGAAGAATGTCATTTAGAAGTTGTAAAATTAGGTGCATTGCTTCATGATATTGCTGATAGCAAATTTCATGATGGTGATGAAACCGTTGGTCCAAAAACAGCTCGAAATTTTCTCGAAAAAGAAAATGTTTCCGAACAAACCATTCAACATGTGGTAAACATCATTGAGAATATTTCGTTTAAAGGTGGAAATTTTGAAAAGAAATTTACTTCAAAAGAACTCGAAATTGTTCAAGATGCCGATAGATTGGATGCCATTGGCGCTATTGGAATTGCAAGATGTTTCAATTATGGTGGATTTAAAAATCGAGCATTATTCAACCCAGCGATTCCTCCAAAAATGAATATGACCAAGGATGAATACAAAAACAGTGATTCCCCAACGATAAATCATTTCTACGAAAAATTGCTGCTTTTAAAAGACAAAATGAATACTGAAACCGGAAAGAAAATAGCCTTGGAACGCCACAAATACATGGAAAACTTTCTTTCGCAGTTTTATGCCGAATGGGAAGGCGAGAAATAAAAAAAGAGAACCTAAATTGGTTCTCTTTTACTTATAAAGTTACTTTTAGAATTTGTTTTTTCTTTCCTTTCCTTCCTATAAAGAAAACTGAATCGCCCGAAAGAATTCCATTTGAAACCATAAATGGAACTTCATTATCTTTATCATCTAATATTTCTTGGTAATCAAAGTCTCCTTTTTCGTTAACTCTAATAATATTTAAATTTGATTTTTTTGCACTTGTTTGGCCAAACTGAATTCGATCATTACTAAGTTTTTTTACTTTTTCTCCAGCATTTATAAAAAAGTAAGCATCATTCCCAACTGCTGTTGAAGTATATGAAATATATGAATTGTCTCCGCTGGTAGATTGTCTTTTGTTAATATTTCTTGCCCAAACAATTTCTCCATTAGGATTAATTCTTGCGCTAACGATATCATCATAGTGAAATATGTATCTCCAAGTTCCACCGCCATTTGGTGTTGCCATGTAATGTGATGTCATATAATATTCTTCGGCATTAAACAGAATATCTCCATTTTGAGCGATGATTATTTTTCTAAAATCAAGATTTTTTAATTCTTTGTCTTTTTCTTTACCATATTTATCGATAATAAATTGTTCAGTAAATGGGTTGTATTTCGATTTTTTAACATTCAAAGTTGTTGGGTCAAGTTCAAAATAACAAATACCTTTAAATTGGTAGTCTTTTTTGTCTGAATAAAAACCAATGCAGGTTAATCGATCTTCAAAAATGATAGGTTGTAATGAAGCAGCAAAATGTTCTTCAGTATCAAAGACTTGTGTTTTTTCACTGTTATTGGTTACTCTAGTTAGTTCATATTGATATTTTCCGCCTTCCTTTTTGTTCTTTTTTTCATCCGTATAAACTTTTCCTAGCAAATAAATTGTTTTACCATCTTTAGAAACATCAATATTTTCGTATTTGAATTTTTTGTCTTTGATGTCTCTTTTAAAAGTGTGATCGATATTTTTATTCAAAGATTTATCAAAAAGGAATAATCTGTGTGTTTCTGTATTTTTATCTTTAATATCGACAGTAATTGCAAAAGCCGATTTATCTTCGTTGATTATCATATTTGCACCAGAGTCGCCATCAAATCCAGCTGAACTAAAAAACCCAAATTGTTTTATTTCTTCGCTGTTAATTCTAAAAAGTTCAGTTTTTGTGAAATTAAAATTATCAATGCTTGAAGATAATGCAGAACAGATATATGCTTTTTGATCTTTTTCATATACAAAATCAATGATGTTTACTTTATTATCATCCATAATTACACCTAAAACAGAACTCTGTCTAATAGCTTTTGAATATTTTAGTTCATATTCATAATCTTTAATTAGTTTTAAATCTGCATCGTAATGTTCAAAATAGTATCCAACACCAGATGAGAAAGCACCACCAGCATAGGAACGAATAATTATTACACCACCTTTTCCATCATCTTCAACAAGACTGATTGATGAATGCTTGTATTCATCTTTAAATACATCACTTTTTTGAATTTTAAACGGAATTTGTTGTGCAAAAGAAATTGTAGAAAGTAATGCAAAAGCAAAACATAATAGTTTTTTTTTCATGGATTTTGGTTGTTAATTGTTGTGGCGAATATAAAAAATATCGTTTAGTTTAGACGTGATTAAAAATTTATTTCCCAGTAAAACTTGCTTTTCGTTTTTCTAAGAAAGCAGATGTTCCTTCTTTAAAATCTTCGGTGCCAAAACATTTTCCGAAGTTTCTAATTTCTACATCAAATCCGTCAACATCGTGTTTGTAATTAGCATTTATCGCTTTGATGGCTTTGCTGATTGCCATTGGAGAATTTTTCGTAATTTTGGCAGCAATTCCTTTGGTAAATTCTATCAATTCGGCTTGAGGAACAACATGATTTACCAATCCATAAGATTTTGCAGTTTCGGCATCAATCATTCCGGCAGTCATAATTAATTCCATTGCACGACCTTTTCCGGTAAGTTGAGGTAAACGTTGCGTTCCGCCATAACCTGGAATTACGCCAAGGGAAACTTCGGGTAAACCCATTTTAGCATTATCGGAAGCAATTCTAAAATGACATGCCATGGCTAATTCTAATCCGCCGCCAAGCGCAAAACCATTAACCGCAGCAATCACTGGTGTTTTTAATTTTTCTACAAAATCAAATAACAATTCTTGTCCTTGAGCTGCTAATTGTGCGCCTTCTTCCACCGAAAAATTAGCAAATTCCGAAATATCTGCACCAGCAACAAATGCTTTTTCGCCTTCGCCAGTAATGATAATTACGCGAACATTGTCATCTTTTTCAAGGTTTTCAAAAGCATCGTGAAGTTCTTGAACAGTAACTTTGTTTAATGCGTTTAATTTTGACGGACGATTAATCGTAATTTGTCCAATTCCGTTTTCAGTAGTAATGAGTATGTTTTCGAAGTTCATGGTATATTCTATATTTTAATTTGTGTTTATTTTTTTGGCAAAGAAACCGTAAAAGTTGTTCCTTTTCCAAGTTCTGTTTCAAATGTAATAGTTCCTTTGTAATTTTCAATAATGTTTTTGATAATTCCTAAACCTAATCCCATTCCGCTGTTTTTGGTGGTGAATTTTGGTTCAAAAATTTTCTCTTTATTGATTTCTTCAATTCCAATTCCGTTATCGGTAACAGTGATTTCAACCATTGTTTCTTTTTCATGAACCGAAACCAAAACGACTTTTAAATCTTGTTCTTCTGGAATGGATTGAATAGCGTTTTTAACCAAATTGGTAATAATTCTGATGAGTTGTGTTCTATCTAAAACGGCAATAATTTCTTGTTTTTCGCTTTTGAATTGGATAAAATCTTCGTTGAAAATATCCAATGAAAATTCGACCACTTCAACCACGTTTAGCGTTTCGTTTTGTTGTGCTGGCATCGATGCAAAGTTTGAAAATGCCGATGCTACCGAAGTCATGGTGTCAATTTGTTGTATCAAAGTTTTAGAATAATCATCAACTTTTTGTTTCAAATTTGGATCTTCTATATCAAATTTTCGTTGAAAACTTTGTACCGTTAATCGCATTGGTGTTAGCGGATTTTTAATTTCGTGAGCAACTTGTTTTGCCATTTCGCGCCAAGCTTGTTCGCGTTCGCTTTGTGCTAGTTTGCTCGCACTTTCTTCAAGTTTGTCAACCATTTGATTATAAGCATTTATCAACGAATTAATCTCACGACTATTGGCTTCAATCACGATTTTCTCGTTCTTTTGGTTCAAACTGGTTTCGTTGATTTTGTCGGAAATGGTTTTTAAAGATTTGGTAATATAACTCGCTAAAAAGTAAGCCAATGCAAAGGCAATAATCAACATGAACGAATATACTTGACTTAATCGGATTAAAAACTGACGCAATTCTTTTTCATAAAATCCGTCGTCTTCTACATAAGGAATATTCAAAATTCCGAGCGGTTTAAACTTTTCATCTTTGATTTGACTAAACGAAGAACGGTTTTTTATACCATTGATGTTTTTAATGTCAACATAGCGTTTGTCCACCGAAGATTGAACTAGTTTTAAAACATAATTTGGAATTGGCGGTGCCACTTTATCAATCGAAAACGAAGCTTTGGATGATTTAACTAGTTTTCCTTCAAGCGAATAAATGTTGATTTCAACGTTGTGAATATCCGCCAATTCGTGAATTTTATCTTTAAAAACCAGCGGAAGATTTTCGGGCGTTAACGGATAAGTTGTAGTGGAAAGCACATAATTAATGTGTTCTTTTATGGCAAACTCTTTTCGGTCTAAACGTTCTTGATGGTATTCTTTGGCTTCATTTTTAAATTGAATAACCGAAATTGATGCCATCAAAATAGAAGCAATCACAATCAAAACAATCATCGACAAGAAAATTCTCGTTCGAAGGGAAAGCCGATTTATTTTGAAGTTGGTCATTTGTTAGTTTTCAGTTTTCAGTCGCAGTTTTCAGTCGCAGATTTTCTGTTTACTGAGACTGTCGATTACTTCTTTTCTCTAATTCGTTTATAAAACTTAAATCCAAGCATAATCAATACCGAAAATACAATAATTCCGATTACGCCATAAATCCAGTTGATAGCATTTTTTAAAATTACTAAAAAAACGACTGCAAAAAGAATAATTGTTGCACCTTCGTTCCAAAGTCGCATAAAATTTGAACTGTATAGAAATTGGTCGTTTTGTAATTGTCTATAAATTTGATGACATTTAAAATGATAAGCAAAAAGCAAAACTACAAAACCTAATTTGACTTGCATCCATGGCATTTTTATCCATTCAGGCATTAAATGTAACAACCAAAGCGCAAAAATTGTTGCCAAAACGGCACTTGGCCAAGTAATGATATACCACAATCGGTAGGTCATTATTTTGTATTGGTTTAATAAAATTTCTCTTTCAGGCGAAGGTTTATCGTTAGCTTCAATTTGATATACAAACAAGCGAACAATATAAAACAAACCTGCAAACCAAGTGACTACAAATATTAAGTGAAGCGATTTTATGTAGTTGTAATATTCCATTAGGAAAATCTATTATCTATCTGTCTATTATCTTTTAGTCTTTCTTCTGAAAATCCTTAATCCAATTTGCCACAACAGTACACCATTCGTCTTCATCGTTCATACATGGAACAGCCAAAAACTCTTCGCCACCATTTTCTTTAAATTCTTCGTTAGCTCGCATAGCAATTTCTTCCAAAGTTTCTAAACAATCAGCTACGAAAGCTGGAGTGACAACTGCTAATTTTTTAATTCCTTTTGCTGGCATTTTGTTGATTTCAACATCCGTGTAAGGCGTTAACCATTTGTCGCCTGCCAATCTTGATTGGAATGTTTGACTGTATTTGTCTTCGGGAATACCAAGCAATTTAACTACTTGTTTTGTAGTTTCATAACATTGATGGCGATAGCAAAATTCGTGTGCTGGCGAATCAGTTACACAACATTTTCCATCGATGGTACAATGTGATTTGGTTACATCGGTTTTACGAATGTGTCGCTTTGGAATTCCATGATACGAAAACAATAAATGATCATAATCAAATCCTTCCAAATGTTTTTTTATTGAATTTGCCAACGCTTGAATAAAATCGGGTTTGTTATAAAATGCCGGAACTTTAGTTAGCTTCATTTCTGGAAATTTAGTGGCAACCAATTCATTTGCCAATGCCCAAATCGTTGTAGTTGAAGCCATAGCATATTGTGGATACAAAGCTAAAAGCATCACTTCGGTTACTCCTTTTTCTCTTAATTCTTGCAATCCTTTTTCTATTTTCATGGTTCCATATCGCATGGCTAAAGCCACTGGAATGTCCACTTGTTTTTGAACTTTTTCGTGCATTTTTTTGGAGAAAACAATCAACGGCGAACCTTCATCGGTCCAAATTTGTGCATAAGCATGAGCCGAATTTTTTGGACGCGTTTGCAAAATGATTCCTCGAACTAATAAAGCACGCAATAAATAGGGAACATCAATCACATATTTATCCATTAAAAATTCATCTAAATAAGGTTTTACGTCTTTTGGCGTTGGACTTTCTGGCGAACCCAGATTTACTAATAAAACTCCTTTCATAGTGGTATTTTTTTTGTAAAAGTAAAAATGACTACTGTTTTACTTTTTATTATTATACTTTTTTTATCGATTGTTTGATATACGAAATTGATTGAATTAGGTATTTGAACTCAAACTCATTAAATATTTTTTTGGTGTTGTGCCAAATTTCTTTTTGAAGGCAGCAATAAAATGACTTCCAGTACTATAACCAATTTTCAGTCCAACTTCATTCACATTGTAAGAACCTGAATCCAATAATTGTCGGGCATAATCCATTTTATAATCAAATAAAAAGCCATAAACGGTATCGCCATAAATTTGTTTGAAACCCATTTTTAGTTTCTTCAAACTCAGATTAACTTGTTCCGAAAGTTCTTCCAATCCTGGCGGTTCAGCCATGTTGGCAATGATGATTTCTTTGGCTTTTTTTATTTTTAAAACGTTTTCTTCGTCAATTAAAAACGGACATTGTTCTGCGTTTGGATCTTCATTTCGGTTAAAAAATAAACTCAGCAATTCATAACCTTTTCCTTTGTAATACAAATTTTTAATCGAAGGATTCAGGTTGTAATGAAACATTTGGTTCAAAACAATTGCCATCGATGGACTAATATCACTTTCGTTATAATATTTTTTGTCTTTGTTTTCTTGACTTAAAAACGGAATATGTTCGGCATCGGTAGTAAAAAGTCCGTGAAATTTTTTGATGGAAATTAAAACTGAAATCAACCACGATTTTGGAGCAATTTCAACATTTAGTGGCAATTCTTTTTGCGGATTGTAAAACAAAAGACATTTTTCTTCGTTCAAATCCAAATTATAGCTTCCTTGATTGAAACTAAATTTTGCTTTTCCTTTTAAACCAAAGTGAAACTGAATCAATCCCATAGTTACAGGTCGTTCGATAGCCGTAGCAACATCAGTATCATTCTGAAAACGAATTAAAATAAAATCATCATCAATTTTTATTTCTTCTTTTGAACCCATAGCGACATTTTTTCGTATATACTTTTGTGAACATCAAATTTACTTATTTAGAATTAATCTACATAATAAAATTGTCAGGACTTGATTTCACTACAAATTTAAAAGAAATAACGATAAAAAGACAAATCGGGTTAAAAATATCCCGTAGCGACACAAAAAGTTCTTCTAGCGTTATTTTTATAAAATAGTTAGCTATAATTTTGTTTCACTTTTTAGGTAAGAGTAATTTATGGAAAACGGAAATATATCAAAGCACACTACTTTTTACGCTGTTGGCTTGAGTTATAAAAAAGCTGATGCCGAAACAAGAGGTAAATTTAGCTTAGATGACAATGGTAAAGAGAATGTTTTAATTCAAGCCCAAAAAGAAGGTATTGAAGCGTTAATCGTTACTTCTACTTGTAACAGAACCGAAATTTATGGTTTTGCACAACATCCGTTTCAACTCATCAAACTACTTTGTGAAAACAGTCAAGGAACAGTAGAAGATTTCCAAAAAGTAGCTTACGTTTATAAAAATCAAGAAGCAGTTTCTCACATGTTTCGCGTTGGAACCGGTTTAGACAGTCAAATTCTTGGCGATTTTGAAATTATCAGTCAAATAAAATCAGCCTTTGCTCAAAGTAAATCACTGAATTTAGCCAATGCTTTTATGGAAAGATTGGTGAATGCAGTAATTCAGGCAAGCAAAAGAATTAAAAACGAAACCGAAATTTCATCTGGAGCAACATCGGTATCGTTTGCAGCGGTGCGTTATATTTTCAATACGGTTGAAGATATTGCCAATAAAAATATTTTGCTTTTCGGAACAGGAAAAATCGGAAGAAATACCTGTGAAAATCTTGTAAAACATACCAAACACGAGCAAATTACCTTAATCAATCGAACCAAAGATAAAGCCGAAAGATTGGCAAAAAAATTGGATTTGATTGTAAAAGATTATGCCGATTTACAAGTTGAAATCCAAAAAGCAGATGTTTTGGTTGTGGCAACTGGAGCACAAAATCCAACGGTTGACAAAACGATTTTAAATCTGAAAAAACCATTGTTGATTCTCGATTTATCAATTCCGAAAAACGTAAACGAAAATGTTCAAGATATCGATGATGTAACGTTAATTCACATGGATCATTTATCGCAAATGACTGATGAAACATTGGAAAATCGTAAAAAACATATTCCGGCAGCCGAAGCCATCATTGAAGAAATCAAAGACGAATTTATAGCTTGGACCAAGCAAAGAAAATTTGCGCCAACCATTCACGCCTTAAAAGAAAAACTTAATTCCATTAAAGATGGTGAATTAAACGTTCAGCGTAAAAAAATGGCCAATTTTGATGAACAACAAGCCGAGTTAATCAGTGCCAGAATCATTCAAAAAATTACCAATCATTTTGCAAATCATCTAAAAGATGACAACACTTTGGTGGACGAAAGCATCGAATGGATTGAGAAAATTTTTCAAATTGAAGCGAAATAAGTAAACTTAATGAACCTTAATTTCTAATGGTTCTAAAACAAGAAAGATGGTTCAAAAAGTTATAAGAATAGGAACACGAGACAGCGAACTCGCACTTTGGCAAGCCAAAACCGTCGAAAAAAAACTAAACGATTTAGGCTATAAAACGGAAATAATTGCTGTAAAATCACAAGGTGACATCATTCTTGACAAACCGTTGTATGAACTTGGCATCACTGGAATTTTTACCAAAACACTCGATATTGCCATGATTTCTGGTCAAGTTGACATTGCGGTTCATTCCATGAAAGACGTGCCAACCGCTTTGCCAACAGGAATTGTTCAAGCCGCCGTTTTAAAACGCGCAAATGTTCTCGATATTTTGGTTCACAAAGGAAATTTAGATTTTCTAGAAAATAATGGAACAATCGCCACCGGAAGTTTGCGTCGTCAAGCACAATGGTGGAACAAATTTCCAAATCACAAAGTGGTAGATTTACGTGGAAATGTAAACACACGAATGCAAAAATTGAATGATAACGATTGGAACGGAGCCGTTTTTGCCGCTGCAGGTTTGGAGCGAATAAATTTGAAACCAGAAAATTATATCAATCTCGATTGGATGATTCCTGCTCCGGCACAAGGCGCAATGGTTGTGGTTGCAATGGCAAATGATAATTTTACTATTGATGCCGTTTCACAATTAAATGATGTAGAAACCGAAATTTGCACCTATATAGAAAGACAATTTCTTCGAACACTCGAAGGTGGATGTACTGCACCAATTGGAGCTTTGGCAAAATATAATGAACCAAATGATACCATCGAATTTCAAGGTGTTTTACTTTCGCTTGATGGAAAACAAAAACTTGAAATCAACAAAGAAGTCGATATATCAGAATGGAAAAAACTAGGATTTTCTTGTGCCAAAGAAATTTTGGAAAACGGAGGAAATGAGTTAATGATAGAAATTAAGAAACAGTTGAAAAAATAAATATGGAAAATGAAATTCGCATAGTGTCAACTAAAGTGCTTTCGGAAGACCAAAAGTTACCTTTGTTGAGTGCGAATTTTTCTGTAATTGATAAAGATTTTATTAGTATCAAATACCATAATTTCAATTTTGGAGAATTAAACGACTATTTGATTTTTACCAGCCAAAATGCGGTAGAAAGCGTTCTTTTACATAAAGATACTGATCGAATTAAAACCAAAAAAGCATTTTGTGTAGGCGAAAAAACCAAAAAACTTTTGAAGCAAAATGGTTTTGAAGTTGTCCTATTTTCAGATTATGCAGCCGAATTAGCTTCGGTAATTTGTAACCAATACGACAAAAACAGTTTCACTTTTTTTAGCGGAAACATTCGTCGCAATATTTTGCCTGATGCGTTACAATTGGCACAAATAAAAATGGATGAAATCGAAGTCTATCAAACCGTTTTAACATCACATAAAATTGATACAAGACACAATGCCGTTCTTTTTTTCAGTCCTTCTGCCGTAGAAAGTTATTTGAAAAAAAACGAAATTAGTAATAAAACCTGTTTCTGCATTGGTTATACAACCGCCGAAACATTGAAAGAAAAAACAGAAAACATCATCATTGCATCACAACCCAAAATTGAAAATGTGATTGCAGAAGTGATAAAATATTATAATTAAAATAAGACCTTACAAGTTTACAAAACCTGTCAGGTCTAAACCTGAAAAGATATGATCAAAAACGACTTATTCCTTCGCGCCTTAAATAATGAAACAGTAGAACGTCCACCAGTTTGGATGATGCGTCAAGCTGGAAGATATTTACCAGAATTCAGAGCTTTGCGCGACAAATACGATTTTTTTACTCGTTGCGAAACGCCAGAATTAGCAGCCGAAATTACCGTTCAACCAATTCGAATTGTAAAACCCGATGCGGCTATTTTATTTTCAGATATTTTGGTAGTTCCAAGAGCTATGGGAATTCACGTAGAATTAAAAGACAATTTGGGACCAATAATTCCAAATCCAATCCGAACCATGGAACAAGTAAACCAAGTTTTTGTTCCAAACATTCAAGAAACTTTGGGTTACGTGATGGATGCTATCAAATTAACCAAAGAAATGCTCAACGATGAAGTTCCGTTGATTGGTTTTGCAGGTTCACCATGGACAATTTTCTGTTATGCTGTTGAAGGAAAAGGTTCTAAAAGTTTTGATACTGCCAAAGGATTTTGTTTCTCCAATCCAGTTGCGGCGCATACTTTACTACAAAAAATCACCGACACAACCATTTTATATCTAAAAGAAAAAGTAAAATCAGGTGTGAATGCTGTTCAAATTTTCGATTCTTGGGGCGGAATGTTATCGCCAGTAGATTATCAAGAATTCTCGTGGAAATACATCAATCAAATCGTTGAAGCTTTGGCAGAAGACACCAAAGTTATTGTCTTTGGAAAAGGATGTTGGTTTGCCTTAAACGATATGGCAAAATCAAAAGCATCAGCACTTGGAGTAGATTGGACTTGTTCTGCAAGAAATGCACGTTATTTAACAGGCGGAAAAATCACACTGCAAGGAAATTTTGATCCAAGTCGATTACTTTCGCCAATTCCAACCATCAAAAAAATGGTACACGAAATGATAGACGAATTCGGAAAAGACAACTATATCGTAAACCTTGGTCACGGAATTTTACCAAATATTCCAGTAGATCATGCGAAGGCTTTTGTGGAAGCGGTGAAGGAGTATAAGTAATAATGAGAATAAAAGTTTCAAATAGGAATAATATTATTCCAGTTTCAATCAATATAATTTGGTCTGTTTTTTTATTGTATCAATTTATTTTTAGAGTTCCTCAATTTGAAATGCAAAAACCCGATGGTGCTAGTTATTTAATATTTGGGATGTTAATTTTTACGGGATTAATTTTATTAGGCACAATAATTTATATTTTGATTTCAAATTTATTTATGAAGAAAAAAATTTATACGGATATTTTTTATGCTTTTGTACCTTCAATAATTTTATTGTTAATTATTCTATTTAGATTATGAAAGATAAATTCCTAAAATACATCCAAAACCTTCAAAACCAAATCACTTCCAAATTAGAAGAGGTTGATGGTGTTGCCAAATTCCGTGAAGACATTTGGGAACGTCCTGAAGGCGGCGGCGGAAGAACACGTGTTATTGAAAACGGAGAAGTTTTTGAAAAAGGTGGCGTAAACATCTCAGCAGTTCACGGAAAATTACCCGATTCTATGCAAAAACTATTCAACGTTGGCGAAGCTGATTTTTTCGCTTGCGGTTTGAGTTTGGTTATCCATCCTAAAAACCCAATGGCTCCAACGGTTCATGCCAATTGGCGTTATTTTGAAATGTATAATGAAAATGGTGAAATTATAAATTCTTGGTTTGGTGGTGGACAAGATTTAACACCTTATTATTTATTTGAGGAAGATGCCATTCATTTTCATCAAACGTGCAAAACAGCTTGTGACAAACATAATCCAGAGTTTTATCCAAAATACAAAAAACAATGTGATGTTTATTTTTGGAACGCACACCGTAACGAAGCTCGTGGA
>Ga0075157_10001608_pt1 | contig 13975 bp, 12 predicted proteins | sample JI81BgreenDNA_FD_70967 | JGI IMG/M metagenome (GOLD analysis project Ga0075157, IMG submission 70967) | Wastewater effluent complex algal communities from Wisconsin, to seasonally profile nutrient transformation and Carbon sequestration -... | ecosystem: Engineered > WWTP > Effluent > Algae...
GCACCAGCGGCCATGATCGCCAGATCGGCGAGGCACCATTCGGGGCGATTTTCCGAAACCAGCACCACCCGGTCGCCGCGGCCGATGCCCAGCCCAATCAGCGCCGCCGAAAGGCTGGCCACGATGTCGCGCGCCTCGCCCCAGCTGGTGGTGCGCCACTGGCCATCCACCCGCGCTGTGAGGAACGGCGCGGCCGGCTGCTCATCCGCCCAGCCCAGAAACAGGCTGACCAGATTGGGCGCGGCATCCACCCGCCGGGCAAAAACGGCGGGCCGCAATGGCGGCAGTTTCGGCAACATCGACGATTCCTCCCCAGGATCGCTTTTTCTTCAATAGCCCGCCGGCTTGCCCTCGCCGCGGGGATCGGCGCCGCCGCGCCAGCCCCCCGCCGTGCGCTGCACGCCGTTGAGCTTAAGCGGCAGGGCGCCGGCCGCCGGCTTGTGGCCCATGGCAGACAGGGCCGGCGCCATGTCTTCAAGAATCGTGCCCTTTTCGATGGCAAGCCGGTCACCGATGGCGATCAGTTGCGGCAGCGCGATGGCGCTCTGCACATCCAGCTCCCAATCGATCACGCCCATCACGGCTTTCGCCACCTGCGCAATGATCGTGGTGCCGCCGGCCGCGCCGATCGCAAGCACCACCTTGCCGTCCTTGTCATAGACGATGGTGGGCGACATCGATGAACGCGGACGCTTGCCGGGCTGCACGCGATTGGCGGTGAGCGCGCCCTGATCAGCCGGATCGAAATTGAAATCGGTCAGCTCGTTGTTGAGCGCAAAGCCGCCCGTGATCAGGCCCGAACCAAAGGTGCGCTCGATGGTGCTGGTGTAGCTGGCCACGTTGCCGGCGGCATCGGCAATGGCAAAGTGCGTGGTGCCGGCCACTTCATTGTCGTTGGCGGCCTCCCGCGGCGGTGCGCCCTTGGGGCTGCCGGCTTCGGCCTTGGCGATGCGCGCGTCCGCCCGGATCAGCGCGGACCGCGCCGCGATATAGGCCGGATCGATCAGGCCTGGCACCGGCACCTTCACATAATCGGCATCGCCCAGCCACTTGTCGCGATCGGCATAGGCGAGGCGCTGGCTCTCGGCGAACAGGTGCCAGGAGACCGGATTGTCCTTGCCCAGCCCTTTCATATCAAAGCGTTCGAGCTGCTTGAGCATGGTCAGCACGCCCACGCCACCCGAAGAAGGCGGGCCCATGCCGCAGATCGTGTAGCTGCGATAGGCACCGCACACCGGCGCGCGCAGCTTGGCCCGATAGGCGGCCAGATCGGCCTTGGTCATGGCGGTGGGATTGGCCTCCGCCGTGTTCACCGTCTTCACTATCGCGTCGGCGATCTCGCCGCGATAGAAGGCCTTGGGGCCTTGCCGGGCAATGGTGCGCAGCGTGGCGGCGAGTTCGGGATTGCGGAAGAAGGTGCCGGCGGCCAGCGGCGCGCCATTCTGATCGAAATAGAGCGCCCGCCCGCCCGGCCCGGCCTTTTTCAGCCCTTCCTGCCCATATTGCAGCAGCCGCGCCATCACCGGCGAAACGGCAAAGCCCTGATCGGCGAGGCGGATGGCCGGCTCAAACAGCGTCGCCCAGGGCAGCTTGCCCCATTTCTTGTGGGCTTCGGCGGCCAGCGCCAGATTGCCTGGCACGCCCACGCTGCGCCCGCCGGTGGCGGCGACGGCAAAGGGCAGCGGCTTGCCATCATCGCCCAGGAACTGCTTTGGGCTGGCCACGGCCGGCGCCTTTTCGCGGCCATCGATGGTGGCGAGCTTGCCCTTGGCCGGCTGGTAGACCAGGAAGCCGCCGCCGCCGATGCCGCTCGATTGCGGCTCCACCACGGTGAGCGCCAGCATGGTGGCAATCGCCGCATCGGCGGCTGAGCCGCCCTTTTGCAGGATTTCGCGCCCGGCCTCCGATGCCAGAGGCTGCGCGGCGGAGACCACGGCGCTGTAGCTGGCGGTTGCGGCCACCGTGGCCGCAGGGCCGCTATCGGCATCGGTGGGGATCGGCGGCGCCGTTTGTGCAAGGGCAGCGCTGGCGGCGAACAGAAGGGGGAGTGTGATCAGCTTCATGGCCGTCCACATTAGCGGCTTGCACCCGCAGCGCCAGTGGCGGAATCGTCAGCGCCCACCGCGTCGGCCACGCAAGCAAAGCCATCGCGGCGCAGCAGTGCGGCCAGCTCGGCCTTGATGCGCTGCACCAGCCCCGGCCCTTCATAGACCAGCGCCGAATAGAGCTGCACGGCGCGCGCCCCGGCGCGGATGCGGGCATAGGCCGCGGCCCCGCTGTCGATCCCGCCCACGGCGATAAGCGGCAGCTGCCCGCCGGTTTCAAGGCGGAATCGCCGCAGCGCCGCCAGCGCCAGCGATGCCAGCGGCGCGCCGGAAAGCCCGCCCGCCTCGCCGGCATGGCGGCTGGCCAGCGCCGGCCGGCTGACAGTGGTGTTGGACACGATCAGGCCATGCACGCCGGCATCGATGCAGCAGCGGGCAATCGTGGCCCAATCATCCTCGCCCTGATCAGGCGCCACCTTCACGAACACCGGCCGGTCCAGCGCGCCCCGTGCCGCCATGACGCGGGCCAGCAGATCGGCCAGCGCTGCACCGTCCTGCAGCGCGCGCAGGCCCGGCGTGTTGGGGGAGGAGATGTTGACCGTGACGTATGATGCCAGCGGCGCCAGCGCGGCAAGGCCGGTGGCATAATCGGCAGCGCGGTCTGCACTGTCCTTGTTGGCGCCCAGGTTGATGCCCACAATGCCGTGCCGGCCGGCACGGGCCGCCAGCCGGGCGCGGGCGAATTCGAGGCCCCTGGAATTGAAGCCAAAGCGGTTGATCACCGCCCGGTCCTCCACCAGGCGGAACAGCCGCGGCTGCGGATTGCCCGGCTGCGGGCGCGGGCACACGCTGCCGCATTCCACAAAGCCAAAGCCCAGCTTCAGCATGGCATCGGGCACCTCGGCATCCTTGTCGAAGCCGGCGGCCAGGCCGATGGGATTGGGCAGGTGCAGCCCGGCCAGCGTGGTGGCCAGGATCGGATCATCGGCGGGCGCCGCCGGGACCAGCCCGGTTTTCAGGCCGGCAATCGTCAGATTGTGTGCGGCTTCGGGATCAAGCGCGAACAGCAGCGGGCGGAGGGCGGCAAACATGGGCAAGGGCCATGGCAGGGGCGGGACGCGGCTTCAATCCCCCTCATCCTCGCGGCCCACCAGCTCCAGCGCGCGGGCCCGCCGCTGGTGCAGCGTGCACCAGTGCAGCAGGGCCTCCTCGCGGCCGTGGGTCACCCACACTTCACCGGGATTGATCTCGGCGATGGTGGCGGTCAGTTCGTCCCAATCGGCGTGATCGGAAATGATCAGCGGCAATTCCACGCCGCGCTGCACGGCGCGCTGGCGCACGCGCATCCAGCCGCTGGCCATGGCGGTGATCGGATCGGGCAGCCGCCGGCTCCAGCGATCGTTCAGCGCCGATGGTGGCGCGATGATGATGTGGCCTTTCAAGGCGGCGGCCTTCAGCGTGCCCACGGGGCGCAGATCCCCCAGCGCCACGCCGTGCGCCTGATAAAGATCGCACAAGGCCACCATGGCGCCGTGCAGATAGAGGGGCGCATCATGGCCGGCAGCGCGCACTTCGGCGATCAGGCGCTGCGCTTTGCCCAATGCATAGGCGCCCACCAGCACGCAGCGATCGGGATTGGCGGCCAGTGCGGCCAGCAGCTTGGCCACTTCGGCGCGCGTGTCGGGGTGGCGGAACACCGGCAGCCCAAAGGTGGCTTCCGTGATGAAGATGTCGCACGGCACCGGCTCGAACGGCGCACAGGTGGGATCGGCGCGGCGCTTGTAATCGCCCGAAACCACCACGCGGCAGCCGCCACGCTCCAGCACGATCTGCGCCGAACCCAGCACATGGCCGGCCGGCACGAAGCGCGCGGTGATGCCGCCCAGGTCCATCGCTTCGCCTAGCCGCGTCGCCTGCCCGCCCGGCTGCGGGCCAAAGCGCTGCGCCATGATGCTGAGCGTTTCGGCCGTGGCCAGCACCGTGCCGTGCCCGGCGCGGGCATGATCGGCATGGCCATGGGTGATCAGCGCGCGGCCCACGGCACGGTGCGGATCGATCCACGCATCGATGCTGGGCAGATACAGGCCTTCCGGGCGGGGCGTAATCCAGTCTGGGGTAGTGCTGGGCATGCGGCTTTCATGCTGGCTTGGGGCCGGCCTGTCATCGGCCTATATCAGCGCGGCGTGACGATTTCCCTGCCCCCCGCCATCACCCAATGGTTCGCACAGCGCGGCTGGCAGGTGCGTGCGCACCAGCAGGCGATGCTGGATGCGGCCGCCGCCGGGCGCCATGCGCTGCTCACCGCGCCCACCGGCGCGGGCAAGACGCTGGCCGGCTTCCTGCCCACGCTGGCCGATCTGGCATCCGCGCCGCACGATGGCCTGCACACCATCTATGTCTCCCCGCTGAAGGCGTTGGCCGTGGATGTGCAGCGCAACCTGCTGGGGCCCATCGAAGACATGGGCCTGCCCATCACGGTGGAAACCCGCACCGGCGATACGCCATCTGATCGCAAGGCGCGGCAGCGGGCGGCGCCGCCCAATATCCTGCTCACCACGCCCGAATCGCTATCGCTACTGATCTCTTACCCCGATTCCGCAAAGCTGCTGGGCAGCGTGCGCACCATCATCATCGATGAAATCCACGCCTTTGGCACCAGCAAGCGCGGCGATCAGCTAGCGCTGGCGCTGGCGCGGCTGCAGGCGCTCAGCCCGGCCATGCGGCGGGTGGGGCTTTCGGCCACCATCGCCGATCCAGAAAGCTGGGCGGCCTGGCTGGCCCCGCATGGTGACGCCGCGCTGGTGGAGATCGTCCACGGCGAAAAGGGCGCCGATCCGCTGATCGATATATTGGTGGTGGATGAACGCATCCCGTGGGGCGGCCACAATGGCCGCTGGGCTGCGCGCGCCGTGATGCGCCGGATCGAACAGGCGCGCCTGGCGCTGGTGTTCGTCAACACCCGCGCCGTGGCTGAGCTGGTGTTTCGCGATCTGTGGACGGAAAATGATCAATCGCTGCCCATCGGTATCCATCATGGCAGCCTGGCCCCTGAAGCCCGGCGCAAGGTGGAAGCGGCGATGGCAGCCGGCAAGTTGCGCGGCATCGTCGCCACCGCCAGCCTCGATCTCGGCATCGATTGGGGTGATGTCGATCTGGTCATCCAGATGGGCGCGCCCAAGGGTGCATCGCGGCTGATCCAGCGCACCGGCCGCGCCAATCACCGCATGGACGAAGCCAGCCGCTGCCTGATCGTGCCGGGCAATCGCTTTGAATATCTGGAGGCGCTGGCCGCGCGCGATGCGGTGGCGGCTGGTGAGCTTGATCCCGATGGCTTCCGCCCAGGCGCCCGCGATGTCCTGGCCCAGCATGTGCTGGGTTGTGCGGCGGCGGCGCCCTTCCTGGCTGAAGATCTGCACGCCGAAATCACCAGCGCCGCGCCCTATGCCGGGCTGCCGCGGGCCGAATTCGATGCGGTGATCGATTATGTCGCCACCGGCGGCTATGCGCTGAAGGCCTATGAACGCTATCGCAAGCTGGTGCAGGGGGCCGATGGCCACTGGCGGCTGGCGCATCCCCGGCTGGCGGCGCAGCACCGCATGAATGCCGGCACCATCGTCGAAGCGGTGAAGATGAACGTGGTGCTGGGCCGCGGCCGCATCGGCGGGCGGCGGCTGGGCCAGGTGGAAGAATGGTTCGGCGGGCAATTGCGGCTGGGGGACAGTTTCATGTTCGCCGGCCAGACGCTGGAAGTCGTTGGCTTTGAAGGCGCCGATATCCGCGTGGTGATGGGCCGCGGCACCCCCAAGGTGCCGGTCTATGCCGGCGGCCGCATGCCGATGACGACCAATCTGGCCCGCCGGGTGCGCGAATTGATGAACGCGCCCGCCCGCTGGGCCGAAATGCCGGCCGATGTGGCGGAATGGCTGGCCATCCAGCAGCAGCGATCACGCCTGCCGGGGCTGGATGACGTGCTGGTGGAAACATTTCCGCGCGAAGGCCGCTGGTTTCTGGTGGTCTATGGCTTTGCCGGCCGCAACGCCCACCAGACGCTGGGCATGCTGATCACCCAGCGCATGGAGGCGGCTGGGCTGCAGCCGTTGGGCTTTGTTGCTTCGGATTATGTGCTTTCGGTGTGGTCGCTGCAGGAAGTGACCCAGCCGCGCCCATTGTTTCGGCCCGACATCCTGGCCGAGGAATTGTCCGAATGGCTGGCCGCCTCGCCCTTCCTGCGCCGGGCCTTCCGTGAGGTGGCGACGATTGCCGGCCTGATCGAGCGCGCCCAGCCGGGTGCGGTGAAATCCGGCAAGGCGATGAGCGTTTCGGCCGATCTGATCTATGATGTGCTGCGCAAGCACCAGCCCGGCCACCTGCTGCTGGGCGCGGCCTGGGATGATGCCCGCGCCCGGCTGACCGATCTTGATCGACTGGCGGCGCTGCTGGAGCAGGCGACGCGGGCGATGGCGCATGTGCGGCTGGACCATGTCTCGCCGCTGGCGGTGCCGGTGCTGCTGGAAATCAGCCGCGAGACCGTGCACGGCGCTGCGGACAGTGCGCTGCTGCTGGAAGCTGAAGCGCTGGCCGCAGAGGCGATGGGGATGGGGGCAATAGCGGGTTGATTGGCGTATATTGCCGCCCCGCCGCGCGCATGCCACACCACCCGCCGTGAACACGCAATCCCCCACGATCTTCGGCCATCCGCGCGGCCTGATGGTGCTGGCCGGCACCCAGGTGTGGGAACGCTTTTCCTTCTACGGCATGCAGACGCTGCTCACCCTCTACATGGTGAACCATCTGCTGAAACCCGGCCGCATCGAAGGCGTGTGGGGCTTTGCGACCTTCCGTGCCGGGCTGGAGGCGATGACCGGGCCATTGCCCACGCTGGCACTCGCGGCGCAGATTTTCGGGCTCTACATCGGCCTGTTCAACATCACGCCGCTGCTCGGTGCCTGGGCCGGCGATGGCCCGCTGGGCCAGCGTCGCACGGTGATGCTGGGGCTGGTGCTGATGGCAGCCGGGCACCTCGCCATGGCATCGGAAACCCTGTTTCTGGTGGCGCTGGCGCTGCTGGTGCTGGGTGGCGGCCTGCTCAAGGGCAATCTCTATGCGCAGGTGGGCCAGCTTTATCAGGGCGATGATCCGGCCCGGCCGCGCGCCTATGCGCTGTTCCTGCTGGCGCTCAACATCGGGGCGTTCCTGGCGCCGCTGTTGTGTGGCACGCTGGGTGAGATCTGGGGCTGGCACTGGGGCTTTGGCGCGGCCGGGGTGGGCATGTTGCTGGGGCTGGGCGTGTATATGGCCGGTAGCCGCCACCTGCCGCCCGATGTGCGCAAGGTGAAAGGTGCGGACGTCAGCGCCGCCGGCGATGGCCGGCGCATCGCCGCGATCATGGTGGTGCTGCTGCCCTATACGATCATCTTTTCCGGCGCGATGCAGGCCTATAATCTGATGCTGGTGTGGGCCGAAACCGCGATGGATCGGCAGGTAGCGGGCTACACGATGCCGGTCACCTGGCTGCTGGCCTTCGATGGTGCCGGCACCATCCTGGGCATCGCCGTCATGCTGTGGGTCTGGCGATGGCTGGCCGCGCGCGGCGCCGAACCCGATGCACTGGGCAAGATTGCTGTTGCCGGTGCGCTGGTCGCGGCTTCCTGGGCCCTGCTGGCGGTGGCCACAGCCTTGCTGCCGCTGGTGCCGCTGCTGCTCGTGATCGCCTTCTTCATCGTGCTCGATCTGTCGTACGGCTGGCTGGAGGCGCCGGCCAATGGCTTTGCCGCCGCCACCGCGCCGCCGCGGCTGGTCACCACGATGATCAGCATCAACATCATGGCTTTCGGTGTGGCCAACATCATTTCGGGCTGGCTGGGGCGCTTTTACGAGCCGCTGGGCCCGGCCGGTTTCTGGTGGCTGAATGGCGCCATCGGTGCCGGCGGCGCGGTGCTGGCGCTGTTGCTGCGGCCGGTGGTGCGCCGGCTGCTGATGCCGCTTGCGCCGGGGGCGCTGGCCACGGCATAGGGGGCCATGGCCGTTTCCCTTTCGTTCGCTGGCGAGACGTTTGAACCGCTGCCCTGCGGCGGCCTGTGGTGGCCGCGCGAGGGCACGTTGTTCGTGGCCGATCTGCATCTGGAGAAATCCAGCCATTTCGCTCGGCGCGGCTGGCTGTTGCCGCCGCATGAAGCCGCCGAAACGCTGGAGCGGCTGATCGGCGCTGTCGAATCCACCGGCGCCCGCCGCGTGGTGTGCCTTGGGGACAGTTTTCATGATGAAGGCGGGCCGGATCGCTTGGAGCCGGCGGCCCGGCGCGCGCTGCGGATGATGATCGGCGCGCTGGATTGGTGGTGGATCACCGGTAACCATGATGAAGCCACCGCCGCCGCGCTGGGCGGGCGCGTGCTGGCGGAGGCGCGGCTGGGCCCGCTGGTGCTGCGCCACGAAGCCGATCCGGCCGATCCGGCGCCCGAACTTTCCGGGCATTTCCATCCCAAATTGTGGGTGGCCACGCGGGCGCGCCGCATCGCCCGGCGCTGCTTTGCCGTGGCGCCCAGCAAGATCATCCTGCCGGCCTATGGCGCCTTCACCGGCGGGCTGGATGTGGCCGATCCGGCGATCCGCGCTGCACTGGGTGGGCCGGCCACCGCCTTCGTGCGCGAAGGCCCGCGCCTGCTGCGCTTCCCCCTGGCTGCGTGAAGGGTCCGTTCACCGCAGTTTCACTTGACCGCAGCACAAGCACAGGGTGAAGCGGTTTTGCATTTGTCGAGGGCGTGAAATGGCATTCAAGCCGGTGAAAACGGCGGTGTTTCCAGTGGGCGGGCAGGGCACGCGCTTCCTGCCGGCCACCAAGGCCGTGCCCAAGGAGCTGCTGCCCGTGGTCGACCGGCCGCTGCTGCAATATGCGGTGGACGAAGCGCTGGCCGCCGGCATCGAACGGCTGGTGTTTGTCACGGCGCGCGGCAAGGGTGCGCTGGAGGATTATTTCGATCACGCCTACGAACTGGTCGCCTCGCTGAAGGCCAAGGGCAAGCAGGCCGAACTGGCCATGCTGGAGGGTACCCAGCTGGAACCGGGGCGTATCGCCTATGTGCGCCAACAGGAGCCGGCCGGCCTGGGCCATGCCGTGTGGTGCGCGCGCGCCGTGGTTGGTGATGATGCCTTTGCCGTGCTGCTGCCTGATGAACTGCTGTGGAACCCGGCAGCGCCTGCGCTGGCCGAAATGCACGCTGTTTATCAGCGGCTGGGCGGCAATGTGATTTCCGTGCTGGATGTGCCGGAAGACCACACGCAGCGCTATGGCATTGTGACGCCAGGCGCCAGCGATGGCCTCATTACCGAAGTGAAGGGCCTGGTGGAAAAGCCTGCGCCCGGCAGTGCGCCATCCCGGCTGGCCGCCATCGGCCGCTATATCCTGCAACCCGAAGTGATGGGCCTGCTCGCCGAAGGCCAGCGCGGTGCTGGCGGGGAAATCCAGCTGACCGATGCCATGGCCCGGCTGATCGGGCAGCAGCCGTTCCATGCGCTCACCTTCACCGGCACGCGCTTTGATTGCGGGGACAAGGCGGGCCACATCACCGCCAACATCGCGCTGGCCGCGGCCCGCGATGATGTGGGGCCGGCGGTGAAGGCCTGGCTGAGGGATTGGGTGGCAGCTGGTGGGCTTGTTGACGGCTAGGCGTCAGGCGTCATCGTCTGCTGGAACGCGCAGTTCCTGCCGTTCCAGCAGGTAGCCGAAGCCATAGACGGATCCAAGGCGGAAGCCGTTTTCCGGGCGCAGCCCCAGCCGCCGGCGAATCTGCGAGACATGGGCATCCAGCGTGCGGCTGGGCACATCGGGTGTGCGGCCCCACACCAGCTCCATGATGTGCGCGCGTGACAATGGCCGGCCGATATTGCGCAGCAGCAGGGCGGCCAGCCCATATTCCTTGGCGGTCAGAGAGACCGGGGCGCCATCGGCGAACAGGGTCATGCGCCCATGATCGATTTCGATATGCCCAATGCGCTCACGGGCCTCTGCCGGTGCATAGCGGCCGGCCAGCACATCCTGCACGGCGGCTTCCAGGGCCTGTTCGGTCAACGGCAGCGTCACCATGCCATCGGCGCCATCGGCAACGCCAGGCGGCGCATCGTCGTTGATCAGGATCAGCACCGGCGGCGGCGCCGGCATGTGGGCGCGCACCCAGTGCGTCAGGCTTTGGCCGCCCAGATCCTGACCGGCACAATCGAGCAGCAGCAGATCGAAGCTTTCCCGCCGCAGGGCACGGCGCAGCAGTTCGGCATTGGCGAATTCCAGGCAACTGTTGCCGTTTCGGCGCAGGCGGTTGGCGATGTCTGCGCCAAGTCGCCTGTCCTTCGCCAATACTGCCAAACGCATGCGGTCTCCGAAGCCATCATGAACGTTTCGTCATGATAGGGTGACGGTAACCAATTTAAAACATATTAACAGACAACAAGCAGCGTTAATTTACATTCTTTGCACTTTTTGCCAAATAGTCATGCCGGTTGTTCAGCTTCAATCCCCAGCCTTGATCACCCGCAACCGGGCCAATTGGCGCACGGATCGGGCCGCCCGTGTGTCGCCTGGCACCACCAGTCGCAGCGGCCCATCGGTTTCCGCCAACGGCTTGCCATCACAGCGATCGGCGATGATCACGGCGGTATTGCCTAGCAGGGCATCGAGCTCCCCCAGGGTGAACGCCACCCGGTAGCCATCGCGGGCTTCGGCCACGATCACCACGCCCAATGCCGGGCCGCTCACGGCCTTGCCTGCGGGCAGGCCGGCTGCTGCCGCGAGCGCCGAAAGTGCCACGCCTTCGCAGGTCTGGGTGCTGCCGTGCGCAGTCAGCGAGGCAGAGATGCGCGGCAGCGCCGCCAAGGTCGCGGGCGCCAGTGGCAGGCTGGTGGGCCAGGGCGGCGTGGCTGCAGCGGCAGCCAGCAGGGCAAGCGTGGGCATCATCGGGTCGATTCCTGTGTCGGCAATGTCGCAGGCCCCACCAAAACGCACGGTGACGCCCCGGTCAACCAATTGACCTTGGCGCGCGATGGCCTAGGGGACGCGCCATGAACCGTGCCGATGCCCCTTTTGCTCCCCGAGCCCTGCGTGATGCCTTCGGCTGCTTTGCCACCGGGGTGACCGTGGTGACAGGGCAGGGTGCCGACGGCCTGCGCGTGGGCCTCACGGCCAACAGCTTCACCTCGGTCAGCCTGGATCCACCGCTGCTGCTGTTTTGCCCGGCCAATGGCGCCTCCGCCCTGCCGGTGCTGCGCGAAACCGGCCGCTTTGCGATCAACATCCTCGATCTGGATGGCCAGGCTGTGGCGGATCGCTTCACCCAGAAGGGCATCGATCGCTTTGCCGATCATGATTGGGAAGATTGGGATGGCGTGCCGGTGCTGTCGGCGGCCAAGGCGGCCTTTGCCTGCACGCTGCATGCCGATCATGATGGCGGCGATCACCGCATCATCGTGGGCCGGGTAACCCGCATGGGCCTGGATCAGAGCCGGGAGCCGCTTCTCTACCTCCATGGCCGTTACCGGCGGGTGCATGTCGGCTGAGCAGCGATCCGATGCGGCGGAGACCGCCGCTTTGGCCAAGGGCGGTCGGACCAGCTTCTTTGGCTATGTCCTGCGCCTCGCCGCACGCTTTCCCTTCCTGTTCATCGCCGGGCGGCTCTATGGCGCCGAAGCGCTGGGCCGCTTTGCCTATGCCACGATGGTGGTGGAGCTGGTGGCGATGCTGGCCACGCTGGGCCTGAAGCGCGGCCTGGCCGAAGACATGGCCCGCCGTCCCGATGATGAAGCCGGCGCGCTGGCCGATGCCCTGCTGCTGGGCCTGATCGCGGCGCTGCTGGGCGCCGGTGTGCTGGTGGCGCTGCCCGAGCTTGTGTTTCCCGCCACGCGCCTGCATCCCCTTGATCGCTGGTTCGCGCTCATCATTCCATTCATCGTGCTCGCCGACATCGCGCTGGCGGGCCTGGCCTTCCGCCATGATGTGGCAGCGCAGGTGCGCGCCCGCTCGATCATCGAGCCGTGGATGCTCTCTATCGCCGCGCTGGCGCTGGCCTTCACCGCCTGGAAGGGCGATGGCATGCTGATCGCCTATCTGCTGTCGATGGTGGCGGCGGCCGTGGCGGCGCTGATCCCGGCGCTGCGCCAGTTTGGCTGGGCCACCGCCTGGCGGCTGGACGTGGCGCGGCTGTGGGCGCTGGTGCGCCGCAATGGCCCGCTGGCGGGTGCGGACGTGGCGGAATGGGGCGCCCGCCGGCTGGACATCTTCATCCTGGGCCGCTTTGCCAGCGCCGAAGTGGTGGGCATTTACTACGTGGCGCAGCAGTTGGCATCGCTGCCACAGCGGCTGAAATCCAGCTTCGATCCGATCCTGGGCCCGGTGCTGACGAAGAATCTGGCCGCCGGCAATCTGGCCAAGGTGGCATCGCACGTGCGCCAGATCAGCTTCTGGGTGGCCTCGGCGCAACTGGGCGTGGTGCTGGCGCTGGGCATCACTGGCCAGGCCGGCATGGGCCTGTTTGGCCCGGTGTTTGCTGGCGGCGTGGTGGTGCTGGCGTTGCTGCTTACGGTAGAGCTGTTTGCCGCGCAGGCCGCCGTAGCCGAAGGCGCGCTGATCTATGTGGCCCGCGGCGCCAACCTGCTGTGGAGCGTGGCGGGCCTGGTGGTGCAGGCCGGGTTGTCGCTGCTGTGGGTACCGATGTGGGGCGGTGCCGGGGCGGCGGCGGCACTGGCTGTGGCGGCGCTGCTGCAATCGGTGGCCAAATCGCGGCTGCTGCAGGCGCGGCTGGGCCACCCCGTGGCTGGCTGGCGGCTGTCGCTGCTGGTCGCAGCCCTGCCCACGGTGGGGGTTGGCCTACTGGTGCTGCGCACGCCGGAGCCGATCCAGCTTTCGATCGGGCTCGTCGCCATCCTTGGCACCTTCGGCTTCATCATCTGGCGCTTTGGCTTCAAGGGGGCCGATCGCCTGCTGTTCAGCCGGTCGCTGCGCAAGATCGAGGAGGAGGCGAGCCTCCCCCTCACCGTGCCGCACGCTTAGGCGAGGTCGCGCTTCAGCAGGCGACCAAACAGCCACCAGCTGCCAATCGCGTAGAGCACCAGGTTCAGCCCCACCACCATCGTCCAGAACTGCACGGGCTCGAACCCTTCAATGATGCCAAAGCGCGGATTGGTCAGCACCTGGCTGGCGCCGGCCATCATCAGGCCCAGCCAACTGTAAGCCATCTGGATCTTGTGGGCCTTCAGATCGGCCGGCTGGCGGTTGCGAAGCCATTTGCGCAAGGCCCACATGCCGGTGCCCAGCGAATAGAGGCTGACGAAGGCCAGGATGTGGAACGGCAAGAATTTCGTATCGGGCCGGAACGTGGCCAGCGCGCCCAGATTGCACACCAGCATCGCCGGCACATAGATCCGCCCGGCCAGCGCATGGCCCGGTGTGCCCTGGCGGGCGAGCATCTGATACAGGCCCAGCGGCATGGCGAGGCAAGCCGCCACCAGATGGGCAATCAACAGGGGAGACAGGTTGGCAAGCATGGCGGGCCTTTCGTTCGGCTGGATGGAATGCCCGGCTTGTGGTGGCCATCCGTCCCTTGCCGCAACGCCGCTTTCGCCTATGATGCCAACTGCTTCGTCAATCCTGCGCCGAAACGGATTCACGCTTCGTGGAATCGACACTTCGCCTTGCTCGTGAATCGGCACCGCCGCTGCGGCCGCTGGTGGCCGGCACGCTGTTTGCGATTCTGGTGTGCGTGCTCACCGGTCCGTTCGATACGATGCGCCTGCCCGGGCCAAGCCGGCTGGTGTTCTGGCTGGTGCTGATCGGCTGGAACAGCCTGAAATGGTGGCTGTGGTATGGCTGGGTGGGGCCACGCACCACCGGTCGGCCCACAGCGGTGCTGGCCGCCGTGCTGGGCGCGCTGCTGATCAATGCCACCATC